>Ga0315336_1000270_pt1 | contig 183165 bp, 184 predicted proteins | sample ASW5metaG_FD_204512 | JGI IMG/M metagenome (GOLD analysis project Ga0315336, IMG submission 204512) | Ammonia-oxidizing marine archaeal communities from Monterey Bay, California, United States - ASW #5 | ecosystem: Environmental > Aquatic > Marine > Intertidal zone | place: USA: California... | reverse complement strand
GATTAGATGAAATATTTACCAAAGCTGGGTTTGAATGGCGAGAACCAGGATGCTCAATGTGTCTGGCAATGAATGCTGATAAACTCAAACCTGGACAAAGATGTGCCTCAACTTCAAATAGAAATTTCGAGGGAAGGCAGGGTCGAGGAGGAAGAACACATCTTATGAATCCTCAAATGGCTGCTGCTGCTGCAATCGCCGGTCAAATAATTGATGTTAGAAAATTACTATAGTAAATGAAAAAATTCACTATTCTAGACTCTACTGTAATTCCTTTTCCCATGATCAACGTGGATACGGACATGATCATTCCAAAGCAATTCCTCAAGACAATAAAAAGAACTGGATTAGGAAAAAGCTTATTTTATGACTTACGCTATGATGAGAAAGGGAAATTAAAAAAGGATTTTTTGCTTAATAAAAAAGTTTATAAAAAAAGAAAGATTCTGATAACAGGAGAAAATTTTGGATGCGGATCTTCAAGAGAACATGCGCCTTGGGCGTTGCTAGATTTTGGCATCAGATGCATAATAGCGCCCAGTTATGCCGACATTTTCTATAATAATTGCTTCAAAAACGGGATTCTTCCAGTAAAACTTAGTAATAAAGAAACCGATGCATTGCTTCAAAAAACCACAAATAACCCAGCTATGAAATTTAAAATCGATTTAAAATCTCAATCAATAAGAATCGAAAATAACGAAATAATTAAATTTGAGATTGATCAATTCAGAAAGCATTGTCTACTCAACGGACTCGATGACATAGCTCTGACTATGAAAAAAGTCCGACAAATAGATAGATTTGAGAGAAATCAAAAAAAGAATCAACTCTGGCTTTGGAATTAAAGAATGAAAAAGAATATATTAATGTTAGCGGGTGATGGAATTGGTCCTGAGATAATGGCTGAGGCTAAAAAAATTATTCTCCAGATCAATTCAAAAACAAATTATAATCTAGAAATGATTGAAAAGGAAATCGGAGGAGCATCCTACGATATCCATGGAACGCCTATCACCAGTAGCGTATTGAACGAAGCAAAAAAGTCTGATGCCATTCTCCTAGGAGCTGTTGGCGGCAAAAAATGGGAAAATATTCCTTTCGCGAAAAGGCCTGAACGAGCTCTTTTGACTCTAAGAAAAGAATTAAAGCTTTTTGCTAATTTAAGACCCGCGATCGTCTTTGATTCTTTGCTCAACGCCTCGACCCTTAAACCAAAAATTATTTCAAATTTAGATATAATGATTGTTCGCGAACTTACAGGAGGTATATATTTTGGTAAGCCCAGAGGTATAAAAAAAATAGGGGCACGAAAAAGAAGAGGAATTAACTCATTAGTCTATGAAACTGATGAAATTGAAAGAATCGCAAAAATAGCTTTCGAATTAGCGAAAAAAAGAAAAAAGATTGTTTGTTCCGTAGATAAAGCCAACGTGCTGGAATCAACACTGCTTTGGAGAGAGGTTGTTTCCAAAACACAAAAAAAATATAAAAATATTAAATTAACACATATGTACGTCGATAATGCAGCAATGCAGTTAATCAGAAACCCGAAACAATTTGACGTAATTGTTACAACAAACATGTTTGGCGATATATTGTCCGATGCCGCTTCTATGCTAACCGGATCTCTTGGCATGTTACCCTCTGCCTCTCTGGGTGAAAAAACTAGATCAGGAAAACAGAATGCTATGTATGAGCCAATACATGGAAGTGCTCCAGATATAGCAGGGGAAAATATGGCGAATCCTCTAGCAATGATTTTAAGTATAGCAATGATGCTGAGATACTCGTTCCACAATGATAATATAGCTAAAATTATTGAAAAAGCGGTACATAAAACACTGAATAAGGGCTATCGTACAGCAGATATTATGCAAAAAGGTATGAAACGAATCTCCACATCAAAAATGGGAGATGCGGTTTTAAAAGAATTGGTTCATTTAATTTAGTTTTTATCTCATGGCTTATAAAGTTGCAGTTATTGGAGCTACTGGTAATGTAGGTCGCAAAATCCTAGAAATCTTAGACGAAAGAAATTTTCCAATCAAACAACTATTTTCTCTCGCATCTAAAAGATCCGTTGGTAAAAAAATTTCCTTCGGAAAAGGAAAAAAGACCACAATACAAAACCTCGATTCATTTAATTTTGAAAAAGTTGATCTAGTCTTGTCTTCAGCAGGAGCCAAGGTTAGTAAAACTTTTGTTCCAAAAGCTACAGCAAAAGGCGCTGTTGTGATCGATAATACCTCATATTTCAGAATGGATAAAGATGTTCCCCTTGTGGTTCCTGAAGTTAATCCTGGCGCAATAATCAACTATAAAAAAAGAAATATAATTGCTAACCCTAATTGCTCAACAATTCAAATGGTTTTAGCCTTAAAGCCTTTACATGAAATCGCAAAAATAAAAAGAGTTATTGTGTCAACATATCAATCAACCTCAGGCGCTGGGAAAAAAATAATGGATGAGCTTTTTGAAGAAACAAAATCAATATATCAAAATAAAAGTCTGAACAAAAAGTTTTTAACAAAACAAATTGCTTTCAATGTAATTCCTCATATTGATGTTTTTATGAAGGATGGCTCAACAAAGGAAGAATGGAAAATGGAATCAGAAACTAAAAAGATTCTTGATCCAAACATTAAAGTGTCAGCAACTTGTGTCAGAGTACCCGTATTCATCGGGCATGCTGAATCTTTGAATATTGAATTTGAAAGGAACATTTCTGAAAATAAAGCAAGAGAAGCTTTAAGAAAATTTCCGGGCATTTCAGTTGTTGATCGCAGGACTGATGGTGGCTATGTTACACCAAAGGAATCTGATGGAAAAAATCCCGTCTACGTAAGCAGGATAAGAAAAGATAAAACTTTAAAAAATACTTTATCCCTTTGGGTTGTTGCGGATAATTTAAGAAAAGGAGCTGCGTTAAATACTGTACAAATTGCTGAGAAATTAACTAATTCTTATTTTAAAAAATAAGTAACGGGAGTCTAGGAATGAATAAATCAACGTCCGGAAGATTTTTCGAAGACTACGAAGTAAATGAGGAAATTATCCACGCGGTTCCTAGAACGATAACCTGCGGTGATGTATCTCTATATACGGCAATTACTGGATCGCGATTTGCTCTCCATTCTTCTGACGAATTTGCCAAGGAATTAGGATATCCAAGAGCTCCCGTGGATGATATTTTGGTTTTTCATATGGTTTTTGGCAGAACTGTTCCCGATTTATCATTAAACGCAATAGCAAATCTTGGGTATGCGGGATGTCGTTTCGGTACTTCGGTTTTTCCAGGAGACACGGTAAAGGCAAAATCAACAATAATTGGCGTGAAGGAAAATTCAAATAAAAAAACCGGAACAGTATATGTCAAATCAATTGGGTACAATCAAAAAAATGAAATAGTGATTGAATATTATAGGTGGTTGATGATGAGGAAAAGAGATCAAAAATCACCCGCACCGAAGGAAGTGGTGCCAAATCAGCTTCCTGAACAAGTTCCCACTAAAGAACTACATGTTCCAAAAACAATTGATCTTAATAAGTGGGATAGCAAAGCAAGTGGATCGGATTACACCTGGAAAGATTTTGAGATTGGAGAAAAAATTCATCATCTTGATGGTCAAACCATTGAAGAAGCAGAACATCAGCTTGCTACAAGGCTTTATCAAAATAATGCGCGTGTACACTTCAACCAACACATTGAGAAGGATGGTCGCTTTAAACGTCGAATTATCTATGGAGGCTATATCATAAGCCTTGCAAGAGCTATTTCTTGTAACGGTTTAGCTAATGCTTTTAAAATAGTCTCCATCAATGCTGGTCGCCATACCGCTCCAACATTCGCTGGAGACACGGTCTACGCATGGTCAGAAATATTAGAAAAAAAAGAAATTCCTAATCGAAAAGATGTGGGTGGGCTAAGAATAAGAACTTTGGTATCTAAAAATAATTCCGATGCGATATTTCCAAAAGATAATTTTCCTGAGAATATTGTACTTGATCTTGATTACACTGTTTTAGTCCCTACCAAGCTTAAGTAAAAGGATTGGCTATCTTATGAAAAGACCCACCTCACCTCATCTACAAATTTACAAACCACAAATTACTTCCGTTCTCTCAATCATACACAGATTTACAGGGATTTTTTTGGGAATTGGCATGATTCTTTTAACGTGGTGGTTATTTTCTATAACAATCGGCCCAGAAATGTATCAAAGGACTTTAGATATTATATCTTCTTGGATTGGCCTATCTATACTTTTTTCTTTCATAGCTTCTTTTTTCTATCATTTATTTAATGGGATAAGACACTTAATATGGGACGCAGGAATAGGCTTTGAAATAAAAACCGTAACGATGACTGGTTGGCTAATTATCTTTTTATCAATCATAATTTCGCTACTGACGTTTATTTTTGGAGCACAATAATGAAACATTGGAAACTACAAAGAATTAGCGCCCTAGCCTTAATCCCTCTAACGCTATGGTTGATATATGCAGCCCTCTCTCTAGAAATAAGAAATTACACATTAACTCTAGCCTGGTTCGGAAACGTAAAAAATATCTTTTTAATGATATGTTTCAATCTTATTGCCTTATATCACCTTGCGCTTGGTTTAGATGTTATTATTGATGATTATGTTCAAGATAAAAAAATAAATAAAATTAGTCGCTTTATCAATAGGCTTTTTTGTATAACGCTTGCCGGTATATCAATAACAATAACTCTTTTTTTATTTTTCAAAAACTAGGGAATGGCTCACCATAAAATGCAAAATCATTTTTATGATATAATCATTATAGGAGCAGGTGGTGCTGGCTTGAGATCAACATTAGGAATGGTCGCCCAAGGCCTTAAAACAGCATGTATCACAAAAGTGTTTCCCACAAGGAGCCATACAGTTGCGGCCCAAGGTGGAATAAGTGCTGCCCTAGGTAACATGGGGAAAGATGATTGGCGTTGGCATATGTACGATACAATAAAGGGATCTGATTGGCTCGGTGATCAAAATGCTATCGCCCATATGTGCAATGAAGCGCCGGAAGCGGTTATTGAATTAGAACATCTGGGAGTGCCTTTCTCGCGAACAACTGAGGGTAAAATTTATCAGAGAGCTTTTGGTGGAATGACGACCGAATATGGCAAGGGGACCGCCCAAAGAACGTGTGCAGCAGCTGATCGAACAGGTCACGCAATTCTACATACACTTTATCAACAGTCACTTAATCATGGTGCTAATTTTTTTATCGAATATTTCGTGATAGATTTAATCTTAGATGAGGATGGTTGCTGTCAGGGAGTTATTGCTTGGAACTTAGACGATGGGTCTTTACATCGTTTTCAAGCTCACATGACTATTCTTGCAACCGGTGGTTATGGAAGAACATACTACTCCTCAACATCAGCACATTCTTGCACTGGAGATGGAAATGCTATGGTTTTGCGCTCTAACTTACCTCTCCAAGATATGGAATTTATTCAATTTCACCCAACTGGAATATATGGAGTCGGGATATTAATTACCGAAGGTGCTAGAGGAGAAGGAGGTTATCTAACAAACTCTAAGGGTGAGAGATTCATGGAAAAATATGCGCCGAAGGCAAAGGATTTAGCATCTAGAGATGTTGTGAGCAGATCAATCACTACGGAAATACAGCAAGGAAGAGGTTGCGGAAAAGCAAAAGACTATGTGGATTTAAACTTACAGCACTTAGAAAAAAAGATTATAGAAGAACAGCTTCCCGGTATTACGGAATCTGCAAGAATCTTTGCCAATGTTGATATAACCAAAGAACCGATACCAGTTCAACCAACAGTACATTACAACATGGGCGGAATACCAACTAATATACATGCAGAAGTTTTAACAAAAAAGAATGGAGTCGAGCAAGTAGTGCCTGGTCTCATGGCTATAGGAGAAGCAGCTTGCGTCTCAGTACACGGGGCTAATCGATTAGGTTCAAACTCCTTGCTAGATTTAATTGTTTTTGGACGTTCAGCTGCAATTCGATGTAAAGATATAATCAAATCTGGATCAGCTCATAAACCTTTAAACAAAAATATGGGAGATGAGGCAATTAAAAGGCTAGAAAAATTAAAGCGCACAAACAAAGGCATACCAGTAGCAAGATGTCGGGAAGAAATGCAGAAGATCATGCAAAAGTTTTGCCCTGTTTATCGAAATGCAAAGATGATGAAAGAAGGTAAAGATAAACTAAAAGATTTATTAGATTCTCAAAAAGACATTATTATTTCTGACAAAGGAATGGTTTGGAATACTGATCTGATCGAAGCCCTAGAATATCAAAATCTTCTTTTACAATCGATTGCTAGTATTAACAGCGCTCTCAATCGTCAAGAAAGCAGAGGGGCTCACGCAAGAAAGGATTTTCCTGAAAGAAATGATAAAGATTGGATGAAACATACGCTCATTTGGATCAACGAAAAGGGAGAAAGAAGCATTGATTATCGCCCAGTTGAATTAGATCCAAAAATGGAAGGAATTGATAGCGTTCCCCCAGAAGCAAGAGTATATTAAATGGCTTTTAAATAGAGAGATTATAAGATGGTCGAGCTTAGATTACCCAAAAACTCAAGGATAAAGCCCGGAAACACATACAAAGCCACGAGTAAAAGTGAGAAAATTAAGGAGTTCAAAATATATAGATGGAATCCCGAAGATGAAGACAATCCACGAATGGATCTATATGAAATTGACATCAAGAATTGTGGTTCGATGGTGCTTGATGCGCTAATTAAAATCAAAAATGAAGTAGATAGCACATTAACCTTTCGTCGCTCTTGTAGGGAAGGAATATGTGGATCTTGCTCAATGAACATCGACGGAATTAACACACTTGCATGCATTAAACCAATCGAGGATGTAAAAGGGAGTATCAAAATTTTCCCTCTCCCTCACCTGCCAGTAGTAAAAGATTTAGTGCCAGATCTAACACAATTTTTTAAACAATATGCATCAATTGAACCTTGGTTAAAAACGAAAGAAAAAGCACCAGAAAAAGAAAAATTACAATCTCCCAAAGAACGTGCAAAATTAAATGGCTTAACTGAATGTGTTCTATGTGCATGTTGTTCTACCGCTTGTCCTAGCTATTGGTGGAATGGTGAAAAATTTTTAGGACCAGCTATTCTTTTACAGGCATATAGATGGATTATGGATAGTAGAGATGATAATAGAAAAGAACGTCTTGAAAAAATAAATGATAGTTTTAAATTATACAGATGTCATACAATTATGAACTGCACAAAAGCTTGTCCCAAAAATCTCAACCCAGCTGAAGCTATAGCGGGAATAAAAAAAATGATTGCTAAAACAAAATAATTTCTTATTTTTCTTATGTTAAATATTCCAAAAAATATAGAAGAAGCAATAAATCAATTACGACATGAAAGAAACGCCGTAATACTGGCACACTATTATCAGGACGAAGAGATACAGGATATAGCTGATTTTGTTGGCGACTCCCTAGACTTATCAAAAAAAGCAAAGAAAACCGATGCTAAGGTAATTGTTTTTTGTGGAGTAAAGTTCATGGCTGAAGTCGCCAAAGTTTTAAACCCTAAAAAAACTGTATTACTGCCTGATATTGACGCCGGCTGCTCATTAGAAGAATCGTGTCAACCAGGTCCATTCAAAAAATTCAGAGAAAAACATCCCGATCATTTGGCAATCACTTACATTAATTGCTCAGCCGAAATAAAAGCTCTATCCGACATCATTGTCACTTCATCAAATGCTGAAACAATAATAAACCAAATACCTGAGGACAAAAATATCCTTTTTGCGCCAGATCGTCATCTTGGATCCTTTTTATCAAAAAAAACAGGTCGTAAACTCTTGTTATGGCCCGGCACATGTATAGTTCATGAACAATTCTCCGAACGCGAACTTATAAGACTTAAAACGAAGCATCCAAAAGCCGTTGTCACTGCCCATCCCGAGTGTCCAAGTAATATTCTAGATTTTGCTGATCACATAGGCTCGACATCTTCTATGATACAGTTTGTCAAAAAATCTAATGCGAAAGAATTCATTATTGGAACAGAACCTCATTTGATTCACCAAATGAGGAAAGGTTCTCCAGAAAAGAAATTCTTTCCACTGCCGGGATCTGATGGGAAATGTTCTTGTGTCAACTGTCCATTCATGGAACTAAACACCTTGGAAAAACTATATCTATGCATGAAGAAAATGACTCCAAGAATTAAAATTGAAGAAAAAATGAGAATCGCCGCATATAAACCTCTCAACAGGATGCTGGAAATGTCAAACAATCCTAAAGCAGGAAGCCTTAATCTAAACAAATCACCCGCAGATTTAGTCGCATGATAAGAATTAATTTGGTCTTGCCTTTATCTTTATAAAAAGCGATTAATGAAACCTGATAAAAAGGAAGTCGAACGTTTGCTCAAAGATGCTCTACGAGAAGACATTGGCACCGGAGATATAACCACAAACATCCTGGTTAATAAGCGAGATCAGGGAAAAGCTAGAATTATTCTTAATCAAGAAGCTATAATCTGTGGTACGCATATATTGAAAGAAGTTTTTCAAAAAATTTCTCCTAAATGCAAAATAAAAATAAGTATTCGTGATGGGAAAGAAGGAAGAATGGGTGACACAGTTGCATCTATTCAAGGACCAATCCATGCAATACTGACTGGTGAAAGAGCAGCCCTTAACATTCTCCAACACCTTTCGGGTATATCTACCCTAACAAAATCTTTTGTCAAAAAAATAAGAGGGACAAAAGCCAATATCCTTGATACAAGAAAAACAACCCCAGGTTTAAGATCGATAGAAAAATATGCCACCTTTATTGGCGGTGCAAAAAATCACCGAATGGGACTTTACGATCATGTGCTGGTTAAGGACAATCATATAAATGTTCTAGGCAATATTAAAAAAACACTAGAAAAGTTAAAAAAGAATAGAATTTATGATTTTATTATTGAGTGCGAAAATTTAACCCAAGTAAAACAAGCTCTCAACAATGATGTAAAATATATACTTCTAGATAATATGAGCCTAAAGAATTTAAAGAATGCGGTAAAAATAGCTTCTGGAAAAGCAGCGCTCGAAGCTTCGGGTAACATAAATTTAAATAATATAAAAAAAATTGCCAACACTGGTGTAGATTTTATTTCTGTTGGAAAAATTACACATTCGGCAAAATCAATAGATATGAGCTTAAAAATAGAATAAAGAAATGATTAATAAGAAACGCGTCCTAGCTGTAATTCCTGCAAGAAGTGGGAGCAAAGGTATAAAATTTAAAAATATTAAGCGTCTGTCCGGTATTCCTCTTATATGTTGGGTTAATAGGGCTATAAAAAAAATTAATTTTATCGATAGAGCGATTGTCTCAACTGATCACAATAAAATTAAACAAATTGCTATAAACTGTAACCTTGACGTACCATTTATGAGACCAAAAAATTTATCTGGTGATCGGGTTTCTGATCTTTCTGTCCTCAACCATGCTTTAGATAAAATGGAAAAAATCGATTCCACTATTTACGATATTATATTGCTCCTTCAACCAACTTCACCTTTCAGAAAACCCAAACACGTAATCGGATGTGTAAAGATGTTGATCAATAAAAATCTTGATTCTGTATGGACAGTATCCAAATCAGATCTAAAAATGCACCCATTAAAGCAATTAAAAGTTTCAAAAAAGCTTCTGCTCAATTATTACGATAGTAAAGGAGAGAAAATTATAGCAAGGCAGCAACTAAAAACTCTTTACCATAGAAACGGAGCCTGTTATGCATTTACAAGAAATTGTTTGAAAAAACAAAAAAGAGTTTTAGGTTTAAAATGTGGAGCCTTTATAACTGAGGATTTAATTAATATCGACACACAAGAAGATTTCCAATTTGCAGAATTTTTATCAAATAAAAGGATCAAAAATTGAAAAGAAATAAAATAGCTCTCGTTGGTGCAGGAAATATAGGGGGAACTTTAGCCCTGTTAGTTGGGCTAAGGAGTCTTGGTGATGTCGTTCTCATAGACATTATTAAAGGAGTTCCACAAGGAAAAGCACTTGATCTTTCACAGGCTTCTTCGGTTGAGGGGATCGCTTCAACTTTTTCAGGATCTAATAATTTATCATCTCTAAAAGACTCCGATGTTGTGATAGTAACGGCTGGATTAGCGAGAAAACCTGGTATGAGCAGAGATGATCTTATAGAAATTAATGCAAAAATTATTACATCCATAGCTAAAAAAATTAAAAAATTCTGTCCTAAAGCTTTTGTGATCGTAATTACAAACCCTCTAGATGTAATGGTCTGGCTTATGAGAGAGAAAAGTGGTTTACCTCATAATAAAGTTGTAGGAATGGCGGGTGTATTAGATTCATCAAGAATGAGATATTTTCTTGCCAAAGAATTTAATGTTTCCGTAGAAGATGTGACCGCATTCGTTCTGGGCGGTCATGGAGATACAATGGTTCCAATTACGCGATACTCAACTGTTTCGGGAATACCAATCTCCGAATTAATAAAACTGAAATGGTCAACAAAAAAACGAATCGCTGATATTGTAGAAAGAACAAGAAATGGCGGAGCCGAGGTATTGAATTTACTAAAAACTGGGTCTGCCTTTTATGCTCCTGCAGTTTCAGCAATTGAGATGACAGAGTCTTACATTAGAGATAAAAAAAGAATATTATTGTGCGCAGCTTACCTAAGTGGTCAATATGGAGTCAGAAACCTTTATGTGGGGGTTCCTGTCATTATAGGAAGCAAAGGAGTTGAAAAGATTATTGAAGTTAAACTTAATGCTAGCGAAAATAAAATGTTTAAAAGGTCAGTAAATGCTGTAAAAAAACTAATTTCTGAATCGAAAAAAATACTTAAGAATTAAAAAAAGTAATTTTTTTTGTTCTCGGTCTTGACTTAACCCTCGAGAATTTGCATTTTCTATAATTATCGAGCCGTTTCTGCGGAGACGGCTTTTTTTCTTAAACAGTTTGTAAAAGAATGAATATACACGAATACCAAGCAAAACAACTTTTAGCAAAATACAAGATCCCAATTCCAGCTGGGGATATAGCTTATAGGACCCATGAAGCTGAGGCAGTAGCAAAATGGCTTGATGAGGAAAAGATGGTTATCAAAGCACAGATTCACGCTGGGGGACGGGGTAAGGCTGGTGGCGTCAAAGTCGTTAGTTCGATAAAAGAAGCCACAGAAATTGCTGATAAAATGTTAGGAATGACGCTTATAACTAAGCAAACTCGCCCAGAGGGGCAAAGAGTGCGTAGGGTTTATATAGAATCAGCATGCGATATTTCAAAAGAATTGTATCTATGCATTTTAAATGACAGAGAAACTAGTGGAATTACTATTATATCTTCTACCGAAGGCGGAATGGATATAGAAGAAGTGGCGGATAAAACACCAAAAAAGATTTTCAAGACAAAATTAATGCCTGGGTTAAATTTACAATCACATCATGCTAGGAAGATTTCTTACAACCTTGGTCTAAACGGAAAAACAGCTAGAAAAGCTCAAGAGATCATATTAAACACTTACAAAGCATTCGTTGATCTAGATGCTCAAATGATTGAGATTAATCCTCTCGTAGTAACAAAATCGGGAGAAATTATAGTCATTGACTGTAAAATGACTTTCGATGAAAATTCTTTGTATCGACAAAGGCTAGTTGAGGAACTGAGGGATGATGATGAGATGGACGCTTTGGAATTAGAGGCATCAAGGCATAATCTAAATTACGTAAAGCTAGAAGGTAATATTGGTCTTATGGTAAATGGAGCCGGTTTATCAATGGCAACAATGGATATAATCAAACACTATGGGGGGAAATCTGCAAACTTTATGGATGTTACAGGAGCGGCAAGCCCTGATCGTGTTGCCGCGGCTTTTAAACTTATTTATTCTGATCAAGATGTAAAAGGTATCTTAGTTAATATTTTTGGAGGAATGATGAGATGCGACGATATTGCCAAAGGATTAATTGCTGCCTCAAGAGAAGTGGGACTCAATAAACCCCTGGTTGTCAGACTCGAAGGAACAAACATTGATGCTGCAAAAGAAATCTTAAAACAATCAAAATTACCCATCCAACCAATTAGCGGCATGGATGATGCAGCAAAGAAAATTGTAGAATCAGTAAAAGATCTTGAGTAAATAATGGCTGTTTTAATAACAAAAGATACGAAAATACTCTGCCAAGGCTTCACTGGTAAACAGGGAACGTTTCATTCGGAACAGGCTCTTAAGTACAAAACGAATATAGTCGGCGGCGTAACTCCTGATAAGGGGGGAACCAAACATCTTGGTCTTCCGGTTTTTAATACCGTCGCTGAAGCAAAAGAAAAAACTGGCGCAAATGCAACAGGAATCTATGTGCCTCCTGCTTTTGCCGCTGACGCGATTTTGGAAGCTGTCGAGGCTAATCTAGATCTAGTAGTCTGTATAACTGATGGAATCCCAACAAGAGATATGCAAAAAGTAAAAAGAGAAATGAATGGCAGTAAAACAAGATTAGTGGGACCAAACTGTCCGGGAGTTTTGTCCGCTGGAATTGGTAAAATTGGTATTATGCCTGCCTACATATGTAAGCCAGGAAAAATAGGTCTGGTTTCTAGGTCAGGCACTCTTTCCTATGAAGCAACGGTACAAACAACAAAATCCGGACTAGGCCAATCAACAATTATTGGCATAGGAGGAGACCCTGTACATGGAACTAACTTTGTTAATGCATTAGAGTTGTTTATTGATGACAAGGAGACTGAAGGCATTATTATGATTGGAGAGATTGGGGGAACTGCAGAAATTGAAGCAGCTGAATTCCTAAAAAGATCCAGAAAAAGGAAACCTGTTGCAGCATTTGTTGCGGGAGCAGCGGCCCCTCCTGGAAGAAGATTAGGTCACGCGGGCGCTATTGTCTCGAGTGGCTTGGAAACCGCAGATGCGAAAAAAGAATCGTTGCAAGCCGCGGGCGTTGAGGTAGCTGACACCATTGTAGAAATTGGACAAGCAATGATAAAAGCACTGAAAGGTAAATAAGAAATTATCATGACAGAAAGTACAATTGTATCATATGTTGGACCAAATAAACCTGGCCTTATTTCTCAAACTATAGACTGCCTAACTAAATTAGGCGGAAACATAGGCGATCTTAGCTTTGCTACTTTAGGAAAAGGTTGTGAATATACATTAATCTATGAAATGTCTGAAGAAACCAAAACAAGTGATGTAGAAAAATCACTTAAAGCCCTGGATTCTTTGTCTGGCGATGATCTTATTGTAAGGGATTTTCAACGAGACCAAGAGAAAGGTCCTTCAAAAAAAGTTACTCATAGAATAATTTTCTCCGGAGGAGATCAAAAAGGTCTTATCTCAAAGATTATTTCTACCCTTGATGATCATGGAGCATTGATAGTGCGCATGAATGCAGAAAAAATTGAAGGGAAAGAATCTGATGAATATATCTCAAGATTTTCAATTTCAATAAGAGACGAAAAAGCACCAGCTTGCCTTGCCGCGGTGGTAGCGATTGCCAGTGAATTAAAGTTACTATTTAGATACGAAACAAACTAATAAACGGCTCTGGAAACACTAAGACCTTGGGTGAGTTTTCCGGTAAATCTTTGAAATTTGTTCTAAATCAACTTTTAGATATTTTTGTGTAGAAGATAATGAGCTGTGCCCAAGCAACTCCTGAATAGTTCGTAAATCACCCCCCTGGGAAAGCAAATGAGTAGCAAAGCTATGTCTCAGAGCATGAGGGGTTGCGGTTTCAGGAAGATTAAGCTCAGCGCGTAAATCTTGCATAGTTTTCTGAAAAATAGCAGGTTGTAATTTTTTTCCACGAACACCTAAAAACAAAGGACCGTCCGGATCCATTTTGTGTGGACAGGATCTTACATAATCATTAATTTTTTCATTGACCGTAGGCAATACTGGGACCAATCTTTCTTTAGATCCTTTTCCATAAACTTTTATAAAATCGCCCCCAATATCACCATAATTAAGACTCAAAGCCTCGTTAATTCTCAAACCACAACCATATAATAAAGTTAAAAGCGCAATATTTCTTTTAATAATCCACGGTTCACGATTAACCATGGAAATATTACCCAACAACTTCATAATTTGATCATATGATAAAGGCCTGGGTAAAGCGTGTCTTTCTTTTGCGCGCTTCATAGGATCATCTTTGTGCTCAAGTGATATAAAATTCCAGTTATAAATACCCTTTTTATCACCTAACCAATGATAAAAACTTTTTACTGCCGAAAATGATCTATTTCTTGATGACTTCTTTAACCCGTAATGTTTCGCGAGACCCGCTATCCAATTCCTAAAGTCACCTCTTTGAAATAGCTCCAAATCCTTTAATTCTATTTTTCTTCCTAAATGAGTACGAAAAAATCTAAAAAAAACTTTTACATCATGAATATAACTTATCACCGTATGTGGTGAGAGATTGCGTTCAACCTCCAAGGAAGTTTTCCAATCTCCAAAATATTGCAAAGTCTTGCCACAAATTAATTTATCTAATTCTTCCGTTATATCGCGATAGGACAAAAAAGCTCCTCAAAATACACACTTAATGTATTAACAACATTAATAATATCCTTATTATTATCTATAAATTTCAAGTGCTGGTTAATTTTTAAAAAATGACTATAAAACAAAAAATAAAAACTCAGCTTTTCGAAGTATTGTTGCCTATGCCATTTAACAATACTTTTACCTACAAAACAACTTTAGACCTAAATCTTAACCCAGGTAATTTTGTAAAAGTTCCTTTTAGAGAAAAAATAGTAAATGGCTGTATATGGCCTACAAACAAAAACTCAATACAAACAATCGAGATTGGTAAAGTCAGAGATATTATAGGAAAAATTACAATTCCATCTCTTCCGATATCTACAATAAGTTTTATTGAGTGGTTCTCTCAATATAACTGTTGCTTTTTAGGGTTGACATTAAAACAATATTTAAATGTTCCAAAAATTTTTGATGAACCAAAGCGATTAATTCAAAGGAAGGAAAGAATACAGGAAAAAGTAACAAAAAAAATAGTAGAAAAAAAACTCTCAGACGAACAGGAAGTAGCATCAAAAAAATTAATTTCTAGCGTAACGGATAAATGTTTTTCAGTATCACTTTTAGATGGTGTTCCTGGATCAGGAAAAACTATAGTTTATCTAGAAGCCATTAAATCATTACTCAATAGCAACAAACAGATTCTTGTCTTAGTTCCTGAAATCACTTTAACGAATCAATTCCTGGAAACATTTCAAAGTATTTTTGGATCGGTTCCAGAGCAATGGCACTCGAATCTAACGCCAAAACAAAGAAAAATAATTTGGAAGGATATTATTAATGGGAAAGTAAAGGTAATTGTTGGAGCAAGATCTGCTTTATTTCTTCCCTTCAAAAATCTTGGCCTAATAGTTGTTGATGAAGAACACGACGGAACATTCAAGCAAGAAGATAGCATCTCATACAATGCTCGAGATATGGCAATTGTATTAGCCAAAAAAAACGATATACCTATTTTTCTTGTTTCAGCGACACCGTCTTTAGAAACTTACCAAAATGCAATGCAGGGGAAATACAGGCATATAAGAATTGCTGAAAGATTCGGAAAAGCAAAAATGCCGGATATTAATCTAATTGATTTGCGATCTTATAAACCAAAAACAGGATCATCTTTATCACCAAAATTACTTGAAGAAATTAAAGTAACAATCGGAAAAAAAGAGCAAGCCATGTTATTCTTGAACCGAAGAGGCTATGCTCCCTTAACGCTATGCTCTAAGTGTGGCTTTAGAATGGAATGCCCTAACTGTCATACTTCTTGGTTAGTTGAACATAAAATTCACAATAAACTATACTGCCACCATTGCGGCTACAATATAAAAACAGTAAAAGATTGCCCAAAATGCAAAAACAAAAACACGCTTATCCCCTACGGCACAGGCGTCGAGAAGATTGAAGAAGAAATTAAAAAAAGTTTTCCAAAAATTAGTATCTGCACACTATCCAGTGACTTAATTAAGGGAAAGGGAGAAATATCGGATACTTTAAATAAGATTGTTAAAGGTAAAATTGATCTAATTATAGGAACCCAAATACTAGCAAAAGGCCACCACTTTCCACAGTTAACTTTAGTAGGAGTCGTTGACTCTGATATTAGCTTAATAGGATGTGACATGAGGGCTTCTGAAAAAACTTTCCAAATACTAACGCAGGTTGCCGGAAGATCTGGTAGAGAGAGAAAAGCAGGAAGGGTGTTTTTACAAACTTATTCTCCTGATCATCCAGTTATAAAATCTTTAATTTTTGGAAACCGAAATGCTTTTTTTAAAGAAGAGTTAAGACTAAGAAAAAATTACCATCTTCCCCCCTTCTCGAAGCTAGCCTCAATAATCATTTCTGGAAAAAACGAGAAAGAAATTATAAATACATCCTGGAAAATAAAGAATAGTTTCCCTAACTATGAAGGAGTAAAAATTCTTGGACCCGCTCCCTCAACCTTATCAAAAAAGGCTGGGAGAATGAGGTGGCGTTTGTTAATCAAATCCAAAAAAACTACTGATTTATCAGCTTTAATAAGAAAATCTTTAGCTGTAATTAAACACAAAAGTCGAGTAAAAATAAAAATAGATATTGACCCAACGAACTTTTATTAGAATTACCATAGTGTATATTGCAAGATACAATTGCCTATGCTAATTATCCCATATTAATTTTAGCGTTTTAAATTTCTACAGGAGAACAGTTTGTCAAAGAAAGAATCTTCGCTTAACCAAATTACCAAGCGCTATGCTACCGCACTAATTGATTTAGCTGATAATCAGGAGAAACTAGAAAAAATGACATCTGACTTCCAAACAATTAATTCGATAATTATACAATGCGAAGACTTCAGAAAATTGATAACTATACCAACCATCGAAAAGAAAAAAATAACGGAAGCAATATCTGCTGTATTAAAAAGAATAGAAGCGTCCAACTTAGTGCAGAACTCCGTACTGTTAATGGTAAAGAATAGAAGGATTAATCTTCTTCCTCAGATTATAAGAGACTTCTTCACCGAAATATCCAAAAAAAATGGTGAACTACTGACCGAAGTCACAACCGCCGTTAAATTAGAATCTGAAAAACTGAATGATCTTAAAGGCATAATTGAGGGCATGACTGGAAAGAAAGTAAAGATTAACCCGAGAGCTGATCCTTCGATTCTAGGGGGCATAATCGTTAAAATTGGATCAAAGATGTTCGATAGCTCATTAAAAACAAAGATTGAAAAATTAAACCTACTGGCAATGAAAGAAAATAATTAATGAAAATTAATCCCTCAGAAATATCTTCTATCCTGAAAGAACAGATAGACAACTTTGACAAAAGCTCAGAAGTATCTGAGGTTGGGCAAGTGCTTTCTGTTGGTGATGGAATTGCAAGAGTTTACGGCCTCGACCAAGTGCAGGCAGGAGAGATGGTTGAATTTCCCGGTGGCATTAGAGGAATGGCACTAAATCTTGAAACCGATAATGTTGGAATTGTTATATTTGGTGATGATAGAGGGATTAAAGAGGGGGATATTGTTAAGAGAACTGGTTCAATTGTAGAGGTTCCAACTGGTAAAGGATTGTTAGGTAGGGTTGTAGATGGGCTAGGAAAACCAATTGACGGAAAGGGTGATTTATCGGATGTTACGATGGGCAGAGTTGAAACAAAAGCTCCGGGCATTATTCCTCGTAAATCAGTGCATGAACCAATGGAAACAGGTTTAAAAGCTATTGATAGCTTAATACCTGTGGGTCGAGGACAAAGAGAATTAATAATTGGAGACAGACAAACAGGAAAAACCGCAATAATTATTGACACTATAATTAATCAGAAAGAAAAAAATGTAAAAGCAAAAGATAATGAAAAGCTTCATTGCATTTATGTTTGTATTGGTCAAAAGAGATCAACAGTAGCGCAAATCCTTAAAACTCTAGAAGAAAATGATGCGCTCAGCTATTCGACTATTGTAGCCGCAACTGCCTCTGACCCAGCTCCTCTACAATTTCTTGCACCCTACACAGGAAGCGCAATAGGGGAATTTTTTAGAGATAATGGAATGCATGCAGTAATTTTCTTTGATGATCTATCAAAGCAAGCGATTGCATATAGACAAATGTCCCTATTATTAAGACGTCCACCCGGAAGAGAAGCATATCCAGGTGACGTATTTTATTTACATTCAAGATTATTGGAAAGAGCCGCAAAGATGAGTGATAAAAAAGGCGCTGGATCCTTAACCGCTCTTCCGGTCATTGAAACTCAAGCCGGAGATGTTTCTGCCTATATACCAACAAATGTAATTTCAATCACCGATGGCCAGATCTTTCTAGAAACAGAATTATTCTACAAAGGGATAAGACCGGCTGTTAATGTAGGTCTTTCCGTCAGTCGCGTAGGCTCTGCTGCACAAGCAAAAGCGATGAAACAGGTCGCAGGAACAATAAAATTAGAGTTAGCTCAATACCGTGAAATGGCAGCTTTTGCACAATTTGCATCAGATCTGGACCCTGCAACACAACAACTTTTAAATAGAGGGGAACGACTAACAGAATTACTAAAACAGCCTCAATTTAGTCCAATGCCTATGGAGGAACAGGTGGTATCAATCTTCTCAGGAGTAAAGGGATTTTTAGACAAAATAGAAACTAAAGATGTTGCAAAATTTGAGGAAGGTTTATTGAAATCGATTCGTGAAAAAGGAAAAAATATTCTTAAAACTATAAAGTCTGATAAGGAATTATCAGAAAAAACTGAAAAGGATCTATTCGATTTTACAGAAAATTATTCCAAAAATTTTAGCTAAATTTTAATACAATTAAAGACGAACAAATGGCTAATTTAAAAGATTTAAGAAATAGGATATCAAGTGTTAAGTCGACACAAAAAATAACGTCAGCAATGAAGATGGTTGCTGCAGCAAAATTACGAAGAGCTCAGGAACGGGTAGAGTCAGCAAGACCTTATGCAGAAAAAATGCAAAGGATCATCAGCTCGATAGCTGACAACGTAACTAGTCCTGAAATTTTTCCTCCTATACTAATGGGCAGGGAAAAAGATAATACTCATCTTATCATAGTGGCTTCTTCTGATAGAGGTCTTTGTGGCGGTTTTAATACAAACATTATAAAAGCAGCAAAGGAACTTATGAATAACCTAGAAAATAAGGGAAAAAAAGTAAAATTTCTCTGTGTTGGAAAAAAGGGAAAAGAACAAATAACAAGATTTTATAAAGATAAAATGATCAATGTGGAAACTGACTTCTCGCAAGCAAAAATAGATTTCTCAGAGATCAGTGATTTTACTAAAAAGATAACCGAAATGTTCGATAAAGAAGAGTTTGATTCATGCACATTTATATACGCAAAATTTCGTTCGGCAATACAACAGAATATTATTAAGCAAAAACTAATTCCCTTTACAAAGGCTGATTCTCAAGAGAAAGAATCTGTAGCTGATAAAGAAAAAGAGGTTTATGATTTTGAACCCCAAGAAGGTGAAATTTTGCCCAGCCTTATTCCTGCAAATATTACTACACAAATTTTTCATGGACTTCTTGAAAATTATGCGAGTGAACAGGGTGCAAGAATGACGGCTATGGATAGCGCGACCAGAAATGCAAGTGATATGATAGACGACCTGACACTCTTCTATAATAGAACTCGCCAAGCAGTTATTACGAAAGAACTTATTGAAATTATATCAGGCGCTGAGGCGGTTTAAAAAAATAACAGAAGGAGAAAAAATGGATAAGAGTAAGGCTGGAAAAATAACACAAATAATGGGCGCAGTTGTTGATGTTAGCTTTGAAGATGAATTGCCAAACATTCTAAATGCTCTATATGTTGATAATCAAGGGCAAAGACTAGTTTTAGAAGTTGCTCAACACTTAGGTGAATCAACAGTCAGAACTGTTGCCATGGACACAACTGATGGTCTTGTTCGTGGACAAGAAGTTCAAGATACAGGCTCACCAATCAGCGTTCCCGTCGGACCAGAAACACTAGGTCGAATCATAAACGTAGTCGGAGATCCGGTAGATGAAAGAGGTGAATTAAAAACTAAAGCAAAATTACCAATTCATAGACCTGCTCCGGAACTAACCGAGCAATCTACAGAAACGGAGATTCTGATTACCGGAATTAAAGTTGTAGATCTATTAGAGCCATATTTAAAGGGCGGCAAGATTGGTTTGTTTGGTGGAGCCGGTGTAGGAAAAACTGTGATCATTATGGAATTAATAAATAATATTGCAAAGGGGCATGGTGGATTTTCTGTTTTTGCAGGTGTTGGGGAAAGAACACGCGAAGGAAATGATCTATACCATGAAATGATTGAATCGGGAGTTATTGATTTAAAAGGAAAGAATTCTAAAGCCGCGCTTGTCTACGGACAAATGAATGAACCACCAGGTGCACGTGCACGTGTAGGATTAACCGGTTTAACCCTAGCAGAATATTTTCGAGACCAGGAAGGACAAGATGTGCTTCTCTTTGTAGATAATATTTTCCGCTTTACACAAGCCGGATCTGAAGTTTCAGCGTTATTAGGTCGAATACCATCTGCTGTCGGATATCAACCAACCTTAGCGACTGACATGGGCACGCTTCAAGAACGTATAACTTCGACAAAAAAAGGTTCAATTACAAGTGTTCAAGCAATCTATGTTCCTGCAGATGATTTAACCGATCCTGCGCCAGCAACATCCTTCGCCCATTTAGATGCAACAACTGTTCTTTCACGACAAATTGCTGAATTAGGTATTTATCCTGCGGTTGATCCTCTAGATTCTACATCCAGAGCTCTGGATCCAAGGATAGTTGGTAATGAACATTATGAAATAGCACGAAGAGTACAAGAAACTCTCCAGGCTTATAAATCCCTACAAGATATTATTGCGATTCTTGGTATGGACGAACTATCAGAGGATGATAAATTGACTGTGTCTCGCGCAAGAAAGATACAGCGTTTTCTATCCCAGCCTTTTCATGTTGCTGAAGTCTTTACTGGAACACCCGGAGTTTTTGTAGAACTGGAAGATACAATTAAAGGATTTAAGGGGCTAGTTGATGGAAAATACGATGATCTTCCTGAAGCTGCGTTTTATATGGTGGGCAAAATCGAAGAGGCAGAAGAAAAAGCTAAGAAAATGGCCACGGAAGCTGCCTAGAAGAAAAACATAATGGAAAATAAAATTACCTTTGATCTTATTTCACCGGAAAAATCTATTTTCTCATCAGAAGTAGATATGGTTGTTGTTCCTGGAATCGAAGGAGATTTTGGAGTTCTGCCTGAACATTGCCCACTTATATCTGAATTAAGACCAGGGGAAATTGAAATTTTTAAAGATAACAAAAAGGAACAGACATTCTTTATTGGAGGTGGGTTTGCCGAAGCAAGAAGAGAGGGTTGTACAGTTTTGGCCAGCTTTGTAAAGGATCCTAAAAATCTTGATAAGAATGCCGTAGAAACAGAAATACAAAAGCTCAAAAATAAATTAGAGAATGCAAGTCAGGAAAAAAAGGTTGATATTGAGAAAGAGCTTGAAATACAGGAAAAAATTCTAGGATTCATAAACAAGAAATAGCTACTTCTTTTTTAATTTAAAATAGAATCGAATTCCTGGAAAATATTTTTATATAACTCCCTTTTGAATGAAACGATTGACTTCAATAATTCGTTCTTGCTCATCCATCTCCAAGCACCAAATTCAGGTTTCTTTGTTTTTATATTAATTTCCTTGTCCTCCCCGATAAATCTCAATATGAACCATTTTTGTTTTTGCCCTTTGAATCGGCCACTCCAAATCTTAGGAATAACATCTTTTGGTAAATCATAGTAAAGCCAACGATCAACCTGATCAATTACACGTAAATTACGTGTCCCTATTTCCTCGACAAGTTCTCGTTTTAAGGCATTTATCGGCGATTCGCCTTGATTAATACCTCCTTGTGGCATTTGCCAAGCTCTGTAAAGAGTATCAATCCTTTGACCAGCAAAAATTTTGTTGGACTTGTTCACAATTACGGCACCTACACCCGGTCTGTATGGAAGTTCTATGGTGCCATGTGAAAAGGATTCACTCATAACCCTACCCCACGAATAAAATTTGGATTAATTAATATTCTGCTGTTGATAAATGGACAAACTGTTTAGCAAATCAACTGCTCGAGATAGTTGATAATCTTTAGCTAGAGTTTTGCTTTCCTGTACATCTAAATTAGGCATATTAGAATCTCTTCCAACATCAATCGAATCATCAACCGCATCGGACTGAGTATTTTCTAAAGCACCTCTAAGATCTTTCTCCAAACGACTATTTTCCTCCTGATCAGTTTCTTTGAGCTCTAATTGTTCCGTATAAATATCTGGATCAATACCTGTAGCTTGAATCGATTTTCCCGATGGTGTGTAATACAAGGCAGTGGTTAGTCTCATTGCACCTTGAGTCCCAACCGGAATAATAGTTTGGACCGAACCTTTTCCAAAAGAACGAGTTCCTAAAATAATTGCCCTTTTGTGATCTTGTAGAGCACCGGCCACAATCTCAGATGCTGAAGCAGTCCCCTGGTTAATCAGCACTACCATAGGCATGCCCCCTGTTATATCGCCACTCTTCGCATTAAATCTTTTAGTGTCTTTTCCATCTCTGCCTTGAGTGGAAACAATTTCTCCATTTGTTAAAAAAGCATCAGAAATTTGAATCGCCTGCTCAAGTAAACCACCAGGGTTATTTCTCAAATCAAGTACAATGCCTTGCAAATTACCTTGCGTATTTTTCATTAGAGAATCCATTTCTCTCACCAATCCGACAGATGCTTGTTCGTTAAAAGTTGTTATTCTTAAGTAACCAATATTTTTTTCCACACGAGAATAAACCGATTTTACCTTAATAATATCCCTAATAATTGTTACCTCAATAATTTCATTTTTATTTCTCCTCACCGTCAGAACAATTTCTGTATTGACGGGTCCGCGCATAAGATCAACAGCTTCATTAAGCGTAAGGCCCAAAACAGGCTCCCCATTCAAGTGGGTAACTAAATCTCCAGACTTAATTCCAGCTCTGGCTGCAGGGGTTTCGTCGATAGGTGAAATTACTTTAACAAGACCATCTTCCATGGTTACTTCTATTCCGAGTCCCCCAAACTCGCCTTTAGTTTGAGTCTGAATATATGAATAATCTTTTTCGTTCAAATAACCGGAGTGAGGATCTAAAGAAGTCAACATTCCGTTAATGGCAGATTCGATCAAATCCTGATCCTGCACAGACTCAACATAGTCCTCACGAATACGGTCAAAAACTTCACCAAAAATTTTAAAATTTTTATAAGTATTCGATAAATCACCTGAGATCGCAGGGCTAGGAAAAATAATAAAAAACAGTAAAATAAACCTAAATACTATCATCTCAAAAAACTAGCCTACAACGTTTTCCTTAGCTAACCAAGGAAGAAAATTGATCGGTTCACCTGTATAACGCACCTCCATATACAAATTTATCCCTTCGCTGGCTTTTTTTCCCATAATACCTACAGGCTCCCCCACAATTACTTTCTCGCCAGTTTTACAGCTAATTTCTGAGATACCGGTTAGCAAAGTATGATACTCATCGCCGTGAGAAATAATTAACATTTTTCCATAACCCCTAAATTCTCCAGCAAACATTATTTCACCATCATAGGGAGAAACGACTTGCGCATTTTCTCTTGTAGTAATATTAATCCCCTGCATTTTTTTTGAATCACCCAAAAGATTATGCCGTAAGCTTATTTTTCCATATGCAGGTAAAATAACTTTGCCTTTAGCTTTTTCAAAAGAAAAGCCCGAATATGCAAGCAGATCCATCGGGGTCACTGTTTTCATAGCGATTTTAAAATTTGATTGCTTATCTAATGATTTTTTTATAGTTGGTTTATTTTGTAAACTTTGAATTAATCTCTCCAAAGACTCTGCGTCATCTCGAAGTTCGGTTGTTTTTTGAGTAACTTTACCTCTTTCAATATTTAATTTTTGACTCAAAACAGATTTTTCCTCTAACAAACTTTTAAGTTCTTCTCTTCTGGAATCGAAGCTTTTTAAGTTTCTGATTAATTGGTCCTTCTGAACAGACATATTGCCTAACATGACAGTAACTTTCTCAAAGTCAGAATTGAGGGATGACACTCTTTCCCGTAAAGTACGCAAATAACTCCGCATAACTATCATACCGTGAATCTTATTAATTGGTCTATCATGATAAAAGATTAGCCGACTTGGGGATTCAATCGCTATTCGCTCAAGAGCAGCAAAAATTTGACTAATTGTTTTTCGGCTTGACACAATTGACTGTCGCCTTTCTTGGAGTGCTTCTGATTCTTTGTTTATCTTTCCTTCAATTAAGTTTAGTTCAATTTCTCCGTTCTGTACCAATTTAGCGGATTTCACAAGCGCCTCCTGAATTTTTCTAATATCAGAAGATACTGCTTTGTCTTTCTTTTCTAATTCTTTTGAATCTTGAACTCGCGAATCTATTCTTTCTTCAATAACCTCAAGTTCCTTTTGTTTTTTGGAGAATAAATCTGCATAAGAAAAAAAAGGTGGTAATAAAAAAATAACGAATAAAGCTATGAAGAATAAATACTTTAAATACACAGGAATTAATTTCTGATTAGTAAAGATTGTCCGGACATTTCGTTTGGCTTATTGACCCCCATTAAATCAAGCAAAGTAGGGCTAATGTCAGCTAAAGATCCGTTTCTCAGTTTCTTGATATCTTTAGGGGCGCCAAATAACACAGTTGGAACTGGATTGTGGGTATGTGCAGTATGTGCTATTCCAGTTTTCTCATCTCGCATAACTTCTATATTTCCGTGATCGGCTGTAAAAAATATTGCACCTTTCATTCGTTCAATCGAATTGGTAATCTTTCCTACACATTCATCGATAACCTCCACAGCTTTTATAGCGGCTGACATTACGCCAGTATGGCCCACCATGTCCGGATTAGCGTAGTTCACAACTATAAATTGATATTTCCCACTTTCTATTGCCTCAGACAAAACTTTTGTTACTTCGTAAGCTGACATTTCGGGCTTAAGATCATAAGTTGCTACTCGTGGTGAAGGAATAAGTGTTCTATATTCACCCTCAAATTGCCCTTCTTCCCCACCATTCAGAAAAAAAGTTACATGGGCATATTTTTCAGTTTCCGCAATTCTTAATTGCTGAAAACCATTCTTTGAAATTATCTCACCAATACTGTTATGAATGCTCTCGTTTGGGAATAACGTATCCATAAGGCTATTTAATTTAAACGAATATTTAGTCAAGCCCATAACCGAAGAATATTTGATTACTTTGGTTCTTTTAAATCCAGAAAAATCCTTATCAACCAATGAAGTAAGTATCTCCCGGACTCTATCTGCTCTAAAGTTTGCCATTAAAACTCCATCACCATCCTTCATGCCCTCATAATCACCGATCACAGTTGGAGCTATAAATTCATCGGTAACCATTATTTTGTAACTGTTAGAGATAACATCAAAAGCCGTTGAAGATTTTCTTCCCTTGCCTTCAACAATAGCCATATAGGACTTCTCAATCCTATCCCAACGTCTATCTCTATCCATTGCATAATAACGACCAGAAATGGTTCCAATTTTAAAATCTTTAATTCTTTTTGTTGTCTTATTAAGCGTGCTAATAAAACCTTGAGAGCTAAGAGGTGAAACATCTCTGCCATCAGAAAAACAGTGAAAGACTACAGGAATCCCAAATGAGGAAACCGCTTTGATTAAGGAAAATATTTGATTTTGGTGAGAGTGTACGCCCCCATCGGATAGTAAACCCATAATATGACAACTACCTCGTATCTTCTTTAGTTTCGAGCAAAAGGAAGTGATTTTCTTATTTTTTTTAAGACGGTTGCCTTCACACTCTTTTGTAATTCTCATTAAATCCTGAGGCACAATTCTACCTGCCCCTATGTTCATGTGACCAACCTCAGAATTTCCTACTTGCCCATTAGGAAGGCCAACGTTTTCTTCCGATGCTTCAAGAAGACCGTTTGGACAATTTGCAACCAAACTGTCCCAATTAGGAGTCTTGGCCTGTAAAATTGCGTTATTCTCGGAGCTTTTGCCCGCACCCCAACCATCTAAAATACAAAGGACAACTGGCTTAGGTACAACTGGAGTAGACACGTTTATGATCTAACCATTTTCTGAAAGTCGATAATATATTTTTATTCTACAACTAAATTAATAAAAAGTTAATAATAAATAGTACAGCCTTAAACCAAACGATGATAAGGGTGATGGAGTAAAATACACTGTGATCGATAAATTTGTTCAAGAAGCATAAGCTTTGCTAACTCATGAGGCCAAGTCATTTTTCCAAAAGACAGAACGAGATCGGCTTCTTTAAGTAATAACTTGTTCAAACCTTCAGATCCTCCTATGAAAAAAACTAAATCAAGATGAAAATTTTGCTGTAGAAAAATAAATTTTTTAGCCAATTTATCACTGGAAAATTCTTGACCAGTGGTATCTAAAGCAATACGAAAAGTTTTTTCTGGACATGCCTCTAATAATTTTTCTGATTCTACTTTTTTTGCAACATGTGTGGGTAATTTACTAAGAGCTTCCAATTCGTTAAAAATAATTTTCCATCGAATCCTTTTCTTGAATTCTGTGACAAGTTTCCCGATATCTTTATTTTTACTTTTTCCGATCGATATGATGTGTATTTTCAATTTCTTCTAATTTTCCAAAATTCTATAATCCACATGTAACATTATCCAGAACATTGCGGCACAATTAGTACGCCCATATCTTTTCCAACTTATAAAAATCTCTAACCTGGGGTCGAAAAATATGAACCAATATATCACCTGCATCAATTAAAACCCAATCACTCTTTTCCGATCCTTCTTTAACAACTTTTTTTAAGCCTATGCTCTTCAAATATTCCAATAAATTATTTGCTATAGCATTAACATGCCTTCCAGATCGACCCGAAACCACAACCATATAATCAGCAAAAGTGGTCTTTCCTGATAGATTAATGGTCACTATATTAAAAGCTTTAGCATCCTCGAGGGATTTAATCGCAGCCTGCAAAAGAAAATCGACCGGATTTAGATTACTTTTTTTCTTTTTTATTTAGTCCTCCCCTTTATTTCTGATATTCGTAGAAGAAAAATCAACGCATTTTTCATGGAAAAATACCCAAGCAGGTGTTTTAGAGAGAAAATTGTTTTCTATCTTTTTATTGGAAGAAATTCTGAAAGATTTATAGCGAATAGCAGCCCTACTAACCAATGATCTTGAGTCTTTTGAGTCTCTGCTAAAAATAGCGATAGGAATTTTTTTAAAAATATCTTCCCATCTGAACCATAAATGCATTTTTTCAAAACAATCAGTACCCATAATCCAAACAAATTTAGAATTTCGACATCTTTTCAAAATTTCACTAACGCTATCAAAAGTATAGCAAGTAGCCATTAAATGTTCTAAATCGACAATTTTGATTCTCGTATCTAGAAAAGCCGCATAGCACTTAGATAAACGTTCGAAATAGTTTTTACTATTAACAGAGCGCTTCAAGGGATTAGACAAGGAAACAAGCCACCATATTTCGTCTAAATTTAATTTCTTAAGAGCTAAGAGGCTGATATGAACATGTCCGGAATGAGGGGGATTAAAGGAACCACCAAGTATACCAATCCTCTTCTTAGCAAAAGTTAAGATCTTATAAACATTGTGAGCTGCTGGTTTTGAATTAACTCTAAGGCCTGGTTTGACCATTACCTTTAACAATATATTTATATGTCGTTAACTGTTCAGCACCCACCGGACCACGAGCATGCAATTTACCAGTTGAGATTCCAATTTCTGCACCCATACCAAACTCTCCACCATCAGCGAATTGGGTAGAGACATTATGCATAACAATCCCGCTATCAACTTTCTGTAAAAAAGCTTTTGTGGGGCCTGCTTCTGAAGAAATAATTGAATCAGTGTGCTGGGATCCATGCTTGCTAATATGATCTATCGCCTCACTAACATCAGAAACAGACTTAACCGAAATAATTGCATCTAGATATTCAGTATCCCAATCCAGATCCTTTACTTTTTTAACTCGCGGATCAAGCGATCTAATATTTCTTCCTCCTCTAACCTCACAACCGCTTCTGATTAAATCATCTAATATTGGAGGTAAAAATGAATCTAAAATATTTTCATCAATTAAAAGAGTTTCTGCAGCGCCACAAATTCCAGGTCTTCTCATTTTTGCATTTAACACGATTTTTCTTGCAATATTTAGGTTAGCTGAGGAATGAACATAAACATGACAAATTCCATCCAAATGACGAATAACGGGGATTCTACTTTCTTTTAAAACTCTTTCTATTAAACCACGACCACCACGAGGAACAATAATATCAATATATTGATCCATTTTTAAAAGTTCGGCAACGGCCTGTCTATCTTTAGTGGGAATGAGCTGAACACAATCAGCAGGCAATTTGAAGCTCTTCAATGCATCTCTCAAACATTCGGCTATGATTGTTGAACTGTTTAGACTCTCAGAGCCACATCTCAAAATAGAACTGTTTCCAGATTTCAGAGACAAGCCAGCAGCATCGGCAGTTACATTCGGGCGTGATTCATAAATAATAGCAATCGTCCCAATGGGCACTCTGACCCTAGAAATTTTTAAACCATTAGGTCTTTCCCACGCAGCAATAATTTTACCAACCGGATCTTGTAGACGAGCAACATCCTTTAGACCTTTTGACATAGCCTCAACTCTTTCCATATTTAATTCTAGGCGATCTAAAAGTGCTTCTGATATTTTTTCCTTCTTGGCATGAAACATATCTCGTCCGTTAGCTGTCAAAATCTTCTTTGATCGAGAATGGATATTCTTTGCCGCTTTTTCTAAAACTCCATTCTTAATTGAAGTTGAAGCAATTGATAAAGAAAGGCTTGCCTGTTTCGAGGCCTTACAAATGTTCTCTACATCTAATTTTATATTTCTTCTTCTTTTCAAAACTGTCTTATTTTAAGTTAGTCTCTTAAGGTTAAATAATCTCTATGAATAACTTCTTCTCTTCCACGATAACCTAAAATTCTTTCAATATCATGGCTTTTATATCCCTTGATCAGATTCAAATCCTGAGATGAGAAAGCACAAATTCCACGACCTAATTTTTTTCCATTCTTGGAAATAATATTGACAATATCGCCACGATTAAAATTTCCCCTAACACCCAATACTCCGACAGATAATAAACTTGTTCCTTTTTCTAAAGCTTTTTTTGCACCATCATCAATGACGACTTTTCCAGAAATATTAATCGCACCAGCAATCCATTTTTTATGAGAAGATATAGGATCAGACGATGGAAAAAACCAAGACCCAGCATTGTCTTTAGATCGAATAATATTCGACAATGGAGAAAGATTCTTGCCAAAAAGAATGACCATTCGACATCCAGCAGACAAAGCAATTCTTGCAGCCTCTAATTTAGTAACCATGCCTCCAGAACCAAGTTTTGAGTAAGCACTTTTAGCCATTTTCTTAATCTCCGGTGTAATTTGATAAACTTTATCAATTTTTCTCGCTGTTTTGTCCTTATTAGGATCGGAGGTATATAAGCCCTCAACATCAGAAAGCATAACCAGGGTATCGGCTCCGACCATCTGGGCAACCCTAGCAGCTAATCTATCATTATCTCCAAAACGGATCTCTTCCGTGGCTACAGTATCATTCTCATTTATTAATGGAATCACCGATAATTTAATTAAGGTTTCTATCGTTTCCCTTGCGTTTAAATAACGTCTACGTTTCTCAGTATCCTCTAAAGTTAACAAGACTTGAGCTATATTAATCTTAAATTTTTTCAATGCGTGCTGATATGCGTTCACTAATCGACTCTGCCCAATAGCTGCTGCTGCTTGCTTCTCATCTAAGCGTAATCTTTTTTGGGACAAATTTAAAAAATCTTTTCCCAAAGCTATGGCACCTGAAGAAACTAAAACAACTTCTTTTCCTATTCTCTTCAAGTGCGCAATATCACGAGAAAGTGAATTTAACCACTGACTTCTGACTCTTCCAGCGGCTCCGCCGACGATCAAGGAAGAACCGATTTTGATCACAATACGCTTTGAATCGACTAAACTTTTGCTATTGAGTTTTCTTTTCCGCATCTTTATAAGAATTGTAGAACATTTTAGCCTCTCTACTATTTATGTTGTTTATTTTTTGATACATATGAATAAATTTCCTTTGATAGTTCTGTAAGTCCGACCCTATCGGCGGAAGATATTTTCAAAACTCTTTTTCCAGAAACTTTCTCTAAATCTCGTATTTTATCTTTTAATTCCTTATTCTGGATCAAATCAATTTTTGTTAAAACGACAATCTCATCTTTATTGACTAAATTAAACCCATATTTTTTTAATTCTTTACGGATCGTATGATAATTGGCGCAAATATCAATTTCCGTAGAATCAATTAAATGGACAAGAGTTGTGCATCTTTCTACATGACTTAAAAAAGTATGCCCTAAACCAATCCCTTTATGAGCACCCTCGATTAATCCAGGAATATCAGCTAAAACAAACTCAATATCCTTAAACTTTGTAACACCCAAATTAGGATTAAGTGTAGTAAAAGGATAGTTTGCAATTTTTGGTTTCGCCTGTGTTAAAACGGACAAAAGAGTCGATTTTCCTGAATTAGGTAAACCTACCAAGCCTGCGTCAGCGATTAATTTCAGCCTAAGCCAAATCCACTTCTCTTCTCCCAAAGATCCAGGTTGTGAAAATTTTGGTGCTTGATTTCTCGATCCTTTAAAATGGGAATTTCCAAGCCCACCTTTCCCTCCAACAAGAATCTCAATTCGTTGATCGGGTTTCGTTATATCAGTAAAAAGTGTTTTTTTATCTTCCTCAAAAACCTGTGTGCCAGTTGGAACTTTCAATACTAAAGGATCCGCTGAGGAACCAGTTTTATTCTTCCCTCGACCATGTGCACCATTTTTTGCAACAAAATGTTGTCTGTATCGATAATCGATTAGAGTATTGAGATTTTCTTCAGCAAGTAAGACAATATCACCACCTCGGCCGCCATCTCCTCCATCAGGTCCACCAAATTCGACATTTTTTTCCCTTCGGAAGCCAACACAACCATCGCCTCCGTCACCACTCTTGATAAAGATTTTTGCTTCATCAAGAAATTTCATTGTCAAACTCGCTGAAAATTATAAAGAAAAAGTTATTTATAAAGTAGACATCAAAAAAACAAGTGTGGCTAATTCACCGAATCGACGTGAACAAATTTTCTGCCGCCTATATTCTTACTAAAAGAAACCTTACCTTGGGAAGTTGCAAACAACGTATGATCCCGCCCAATTTTGACATTTCTACCAGGAAAAAATTTTGTGCCTCTTTGACGAACAATAATGTTTCCAGAAATGACAATCTCTCCACCGAATTTCTTTACACCAAGCCTACGACCTGCTGAATCTCGACCATTTCGCGAACTTCCACCTGCTTTTTTATGTGCCATTTCTTAACCTACCTATTATTATTTCTCAGCCTTAGACGAGCTAGATGAAGTTGTCGAAATATCGGTTATCTTCAAATATGTTAGTTCTTGTCGATGGCCTTTCAATCTTCTGTAATTGTGGCGACGTTTCTTTTTAAAAACAATCACTTTATCAGCTTTTGCCTGGTTTACGATCGTGGCGGATACTTTTGCTCCCTTAAGTAAAGGAGTGCCGAGATTAATATCCTTATCATCATTAAGCAACAAAACTTGATCAAGCGTAACGTTATCTCCTGGTTTCCCTGCTATTTTTTCAATGGAGATTACGTCGTCCTTAGTAACCCTATATTGCTTTCCTCCTGTCTCAATAATCGCAAACACAACACACCTCTAAACTTTCTCACCAAATAATAAATATCACGGAATTTTTCGTAAGCGTAATATAAGATGAATGTCAAAACTGTCAATTTTTTTACTAGATAAATGACAAAAAATCATCAAAAATATGCTAATTCGTCCAATAATATTCAAGGAGAGGTGACAGAGTGGTCGATTGTGACGGTTTCGAAAACCGTTGTACCTTCGGGTACCGTGGGTTCGAATCCCACCCTCTCCGCCATCTTTGATCAGTCTTTAAACTATCCAAAATGAAATTAACAAGTTAAAATTCCCCCTATGAGGATTATGTAAAAGATAAATGCAATGACAACTAACGCCTTAAGCGCCGCCAAAACAATAATAACTCCCATTTGTCCCGCCTGTGGTTGTTCTCTGATAAGGTTAGGAATAGGTTCGGACCGATGGGCAAAACTCATTTACGAAGGCAAAGAATATTTCTGTTGTTGCCAAGACTGCGCCGACTTGTTTAGTCAAGATCCCGCTAAATATCTTAAGGAAATCAAGGATTGGGTCGTTTGTCCAACCTGTTTGGCGGAAAAACCGATGCAACAGACCATACGCATGGAAATTGCCGGATGGGAAGTATTTTTTTGTCGATGCCCTCATTGCCCGAAAGTGTTTCAAAAAGACCCTGATCACTATGTCAAACGTTTACAAGCTGAGATTCCATATGATGGTGTATTCGGTCAAGTTGGGTATGGTTTCACGAAAAAGTAAAAAGGGAAAATATTTAGTCTTGGGTATTACACTTGGATGAAACAACCGGATATTGAGTTAAAAGATTTTGAAATGATTAGAGCACAATGACCGACATTCAACTACAATCCACGATTACCTGTCCTCATTGCAAACACCAAAAAACGGAACAGATGCCCATGGATTATTGTCGACACTTTTGGAAGTGTCCTAGCTGCCATAATCAATTGAAACCCAAAGAGGGGGATTGTTGTGTGTACTGTTCTTACGGAAGCGTTAAATGCCCTTCTATCCAAAAAGGCAAATAATAAATATCCTTGAAAGTTCATTCTCAACCAATCCATCAACTCATAAAAAATCGTTGATTCTCCCTTCACCCAAAAAACACACCGATTGTTGATGCAGATCAAAACCTTGTGAATAATTTGAAAATCTGATTTTTCTCTATTTCTGCTTGACGTTCATAGATTGAACATTATATAGTTCATTTGATGAACAGGGTTTTGGATCGGGAAATTTATGGCCATTCATGAAGACAATAAGCTTACAAAACAAGAAGAATCTGGTGATCTGACGTTGGGTGTTCTAGAAGCTATCGATTCTAAAAAAAGTATCACGCAAAGATCCATATCCAAAGATCTGGATATGGCGCTGGGTCTTGTAAATTCTTACTTAAAGCGATGTGTGAAAAAGGGATTTATAAAAATTCAACAAGCCCCAAAAAATCGGTACTTATACTATTTAACTCCCAAGGGATTCTCAGAAAAAGCAAAATTAACCGCTGAATTTTTGACATCATCTTTTACTTTTTTTAGAAAATCACGCGATCAAATAGAAGAGATTCTCGATCACTGTAACAAGAAAAACTGGAAAAGAATTCTACTCTTTGGCAACAGTGAGCTTGCAGAAATTACATCTCTTTATAGTAAAAATTATGAAGTCCAAATCATCCAAGTTTATAACACCTCGAATCTTAGAGATTCTAAACAAGATGATTTTCCACCTGTGAGCGATCTGGATGCGATTATTTTAACGGACTTAACATCACCCCAAAAATCATATGAACAGTTGGTAACGGTTTATAAGTCCAAGCCCATTCTGGTGCCAAAATTATTAAAGGTTAAGGGAGTTAAAAGTGGACGCCGATAAAAATAATACATGGGTTTTGGCATATACGAAACAACGCTCAGAAGAAATGGCCCATTGGGATTTATCCCGTCAAGGATTTGAATCTTATTTGCCTAGATATTTAAGAACGAGATCTCATGCTCGAAAAAAAGAAGAAGTAGCCTACCCTCTATTTCCAAGATATTTATTCATTAAAATTCGCTCTTTAGAGAATTTTTCTAAAATTAAAAAAATTTCGGGAATAAGTCATTTGATCGTAACAGGAAATAAGCCAGTAGCGATCTCAGATGAAATCATTAAAGATATCAAAGCTCACGAAAATGATTTGGGTTTTATTAAATTAAGCTCATTATGCGATTTCTTCAAGGGGCAAAAAGTTAGAATAATAAACGGACCTTTCAATTCTATCACTGCTCTATTCGACAGCGTATGTGACAAAGAAAAAATTTTTCTTTTATTAAAACTTTTTGGGAGAGAATTAAAAATCACGGTTCCAACAAACTTTGTTGAGCAAGTAACTTAGTAAATATTTTGTTCAATTAGTTTGTTTCCCCTTTGGGCTTTTCACCCAAAGTGCGTGAGCATGGAAAGATAAGTAAAAAAATAAGAATCGCATGGAAACTATAACAAAATTCTATAGATCTTTTAAAGCAATAGGCTTGCCGTCAAAAACTATACCTATCGTTTTGCTGTTATATTGTTTTGGCACATTGTTTGAGAGTGTCGGCATAGGAATGCTGTTGCCAATATTTGAAATTATTAACGCACCAAACGATCAAAATATTGCGAATTATTCAGGCCTTTCCAAAACAATAATGGACGCTGTTGCAACGATAGGAATTTCCATTAATCTACAAAACTTACTAGCGATATCCTTCTCTCTATTTCTTTTAAGACAAATCTTTATTTACACAAGATTAGTATACCTGCCCAAAACAAAAGGCAATTTTATCAAAAGAATTAGGGACAGAGCTTTTTCAAGATATTTAAAGGCGGATACTACATACCAAGATTCAACACCCTTAGGGAAGATAATAAATGACTTAACAACCGAAGTAGATCGCGCAGGAAACGCTGCGATTAAATATATGGTAGTCGGCGGTCAAATACTAAATGCCAGCATATACATTATCATACTCACTTTCATGTCAGCTAAAATTACTCTTTCTGTGCTGTTAATTATTTGCTTCTCCACGATTATTTTACGAAAACTTTTTAAAAAAGTTCGATCTACAAGTTTTTTAATATCAGGAGCAAACCGAAACCTGTCAACGTTTCTTGCAGAAAAAATAAAATCTACCCGTCTAATAAGACTGTGCAGTAATGAGAATCTTGAAACTGTCAAGATAGAGAATCAAACAGGAACCCAAAGAGATAATATTGTAAATATGCAGATTTTTCTTGCACGAACCTCAGTAATCATAGAACCAATTTTTGTCTTATCAGTTTTCGTTCTCTTATTCACAAGTAAGAAGTTCTTTGGATTGTCTACCGGAGAAACTGGATTATTTATAATCATTTTACTAAGAATAATTCCCATTATTAAAGAACTAGTTGAAAATTCTCAGAGTGTAATTGCCCTTTACGGAAGTCTAAATGTAGTAGAGACAAGACTAGAAGAAATGAACCAAGCAAAAGAAAGAAGAGATGGGGGAAAGATTTTCCACGGAATAAGAAAATCAATTGAGTTTAAAAATGTTAGTTTTACATATGATAAAAATAGACGCACCTTAAAAAAAATTAACGTAAAAATTCTTCCGAAACAAATCACCGCTGTTGTCGGGCCAACGGGTAGCGGAAAATCGACCTTCGTTGATTTGTTGCCAAGATTAAGGGAGCCTGACGAAGGAAAGATTTTATTTGATGATAATATTTTATCTTCTTTAGACATAACGACACTTAGAAAAAAAATTGCTTATGCCCCACAAAATCCCCAAATTATTAATACTACTTTTTTAGAATACATAGCGTACGGAAATAAGGATAAGTCAATGAGCAGTATAGAAAGATCCGCAAGATTATCTGGCGCTCATGAATTTATATCAAAAAAACCTAAAGGCTATAAGACTTTCGTAGGTGAAGATGGAGGAAATCTTTCTGGCGGACAAAGGCAAAAAATTGACCTTGCTAGGGTATTGTTAAGAGATGCATCAATATTAATTTTTGATGAACCCACAAGTCACCTCGACTTAAAATCAAGAGAATCTTTTCTCAAGACTCTAAGAAAACTTAAGACAAAAATAAGTAAGACCATCATTATTATAGCACACGACATTCAAAAAATTTCTTTTGTGGATAAAATTATTGTTATTAAAAATGGAAAAATAGCAAAAATAGGATCTCATAAAAAATTGATACAATCTAAAAACTGGTATTCTGAAACTCTGAAACAAAACAAATAATAAGAAAGGGCAAGATAATGAATATTAAATTTAATCTCAACAACAAGGCCATATTAATTACCGGCGGAACTGGATCTTTCGGACAAAAATGTGTGGGAGAGATTCTAAAAAGATTTAAACCCTCGAGATTAGTAGTTTTTTCAAGAGACGAACAGAAACAATATGAAATGAAAAGAAAGTTTCGGGAAGGTAAAGATAGCTGCTTACGTTACTTTATCGGTGACGTGCGTGATCAAAGTAGACTTGAAATGGCCTTAAGTAATATCGAATATGTTATTCACGCAGCAGCATTAAAACACGTACCAACCGCAGAATACAATCCATTCGAGTGCATTCAAACCAATGTGCATGGAGCAGAAAATCTAATTAATGCCGCACTCAGGCAAAATGTTAAAAGGGTAATTGCCTTATCAACCGATAAGGCAGTTGCTCCAATTAATTTATACGGTGCGAGCAAACTAGCTGCAGAAAAAATTTTCGTAGCCGGAAATAATTTAAGCAAAGCTAACAGCACACAATTCAGCATCGTAAGATACGGAAATGTTCTGGGTTCTCGAGGAAGCGTTATTCCGCACTTTGTAAATCTCGTAAAAACTAAAGGCAAGAAAACTCTACCATTAACTGACCTACACATGACGCGTTTCTGGATCACCCTCACTCAAGGTGTTGAATTCGTTCTTAACAGCCTGGGGCAAATGCAAGGAGGCGAAATTTTTGTTCCAAAAATACCTAGCATGGAAGTTGCAAAACTTATCAAATGCTTTGGACTTGATATAAAAGCAAAAGTTATTGGGATCAGGCCTGGAGAGAAAATACACGAAACACTAATAACCAATGACGAGGCACGCAATACCTGGGATATGGGAAGTTACTATTTGATAGAACCAGATTTTGTTTGGCGAAAAAGAAAAAAAATAAAGGTCGGTACAACCAAAACTCTTGCAAAAGACTTTACTTATGCAAGCAATACAAACAAAAAATGGATAAAAACATCTGAAATGAAAAAGATTGTAGAAAATATTAAAAATGCAAAAGAATATTAATCAGCGTTTTCTTAAGAGTGTCTCTGTCCGCTTATCGTCAGAATTTCCGTACTTTTCGATTGATTTTATCAAGCAACTGAAAAAGAATTACTCTTCAGAAATACATGCTTACTGCCAAACTCCAACAGATAAAAAATTTTATAGAGAGGTTGGTGGTAATGATTTATACGATTCCATTACAACCTACCAGCATTTAAGAAGAATAGGTGTAGAAAAAATAACGGACGAGAAGTCCATAATAGAAAAAGCAAAAATATATGAAAAAAAGTTAGGCTACACACTTAATCATATCGCAGTTCCCGATCGTAACTTTGGTTTGGGATATGCTCTCGGTGGATTTTATCATCCGCGATCACGACTTGCTGATAGGGCTAGCTATACTCAAATGCTCAATCACTATGTTCAATCTTTAGAGTTTTGGGAAAATGAAATGAAGGAGAAAAAAATTTCTCTATGTTTATTTCCATTGACCATTGCCAGCTACGTAGCTAACTCCCTGAAAATTCCATGTCGTTGGATGGCGCGTTCAAGATTTAAAAATTATCATTATTGGTCACCAAACATTTTTTGGGAGAATCCAAAAGCACAAAAAATTTATCTTTCTTCGAAAAATAAGAATTTAAAAGGAGTTAAGCTTGTAGAAACCTATTATTCCGAGAAAAGCAGGAGAGAGGCTAGATTGCAAAAATCAAAATTTTTCTCAGCTATCACGGCAATATTAAGACAACTTCTTATAAGATCGTATTGGTTTTTACGCAACTATAAAAAAGGCAAAGAAGGATACTATCTCAAAGATACCATAAGATACATTTATCGAAGATGGTCACATGGAAGTCAAGCAACTGGAAGGCATGTGTTAAAATTAAAAGATCTTGAAAAAAGGCCATTCGTTTTTTTCCCTTTAACAACCGAACCAGAAATAAATTTACAGCAAAGATCTCCTGAATATTTTTATCAACTGTCAACAATTGCTGCGTTGTCAAGAGATTTGCCAGCTGGGGTGATATTAGCGGTTAAAGAACACGTATCGGCTATCGGAAGAAGACCGAGTAATTTTTATGATCAAATTAAAAGATTAAAAAATGTGGTGATGATAGATTTTGTAGAATCGGGAATCGATGTGATTAAAAAATCTAAGGCTGTAGCAACAATTGTAGGAACAGCGGGCCTTGAAGCTATAATTCTGGGAAAACCTGTTATTTTATTCGGTAAACACAACTCCTTTGATGTCGTTCCTCACGCCAAGGTGGTAAAGGATCAAGGAAAACTAAAAAAATATTTATCAGATATCTTGAATAAACCATTCGATATAAAAAAGGCAAAATCCGAAGGAGCAAAATATTTATCAGCATTGGTTTCCTCATCTTTTGATTTCGGTAACTACGACTACATTAATTATAAAAAATATGACAAAAAAATTATCAGAAATGCCAGTAAATCGCTGGTAGAAAGTTTAGAGAGCTAAAATTGAAAAAAATTAAAATATACGGCGCTGGATCCATTGGAAACCACCATGCCCATGCAGCCAGAACTCTTGGTTGGCAGGTAGATATTTGTGACAACGATCCTAAAGCGCTCGAAAGAACCAAAAGTATGATTTATCCTGAAAGATATGGTAAGTGGGACAAGGCAATAGGGTTGTTTACAACAAACAGTGTACCAAAAAATATCTATGATTATATTATCATCGGAACCCCCCCTAAAACACATATAAAAATTGCATTGGACTGCCTAAAGGAAAAACCCAAAGCCATTTTGATTGAAAAGCCACTCTGCGACCCAAGTCTAAAGAATGCGAACCTGCTATATAAACTATCGAAGAAAGATCGTGTGCCAGTATTTGTAGGCTATGACCACGCAGTAAGCAAAGCGGCAATAGAATTTGCTAAATTACTAAAAAAGGGTTTAGTGGGAAAGCTAATGACATTGGATGTTGAGTTTAGAGAGTTTTGGGGAGGAATTTTTTCCGCACATCCCTGGCTAAGCGGTCCAAAAGACAGCTATCTTGGCTATTGGAAGAAAGGGGGAGGATCAACGTCAGAACACTCTCATGCAATTAATCTATTTCAATATTTGGCTGGTCAGTCTCAATTGGGAAAAGTTACAGAAATTTCGGCTAAACTGCAATACGTGAAAAATAAGCATATTGATTATGATGCTATTGCGCTGATAAATTTAAAAACACAAAGAGGGATTATCGGGAGAGTAGTTCAAGACGTGATAACAGAACCAAAAAGAAAATGGGTACGAGCGCAAGGAACAAAAGGATCTATTGAATGGGAATGTGGTATAGATGGAAACAATGATATGATTACTCTTGCTCAAAAAAATAAAAAAGAGGTAAAAATAATTATAAAAAAAAGTAGACCAGATGATTTTATTGAGGAATTAAGACATATGGATTCCGTAGTATCTAAAGAAATTAAAGAATCACCCATCCTATTACAAGAAGCTCTAGATACTATGCTCATAATTGCGGGAGTACACAAATCTGCAAAAAAGAATCGGACTATAAGCCTTGATTATTCAAGAGGATATAATAAAAAAGCCATAAAATGAAAAAAGTAAAAATTAATTTTAAAAAACAAAAATCCTCCTCTAGTTATGACTTTTCCAACCTGCTGGTTCTTGATCTAGCTAACAATCACCAAGGAAGTGTCAAGCATGGATCTAAAATCATCAAGGAAACAGCAAAGATTATTCGTAATCTAAAAGTTCGAGCTGGAATTAAGTTTCAATTCCGACAATTAGATACTTTCATACATAAGAAGCATCAAAAAAATAGCAAAGAAAGCTACGTCAAAAGATTTAAATCTACAGAAATGAGTCTAAATGATTACAAAACTCTGCTTGATAGAGTAAAGAAAGAGAACATAATCTCCATCTGCACACCATTCGATGAAAGCTCTGTAGACATAGCAGCTGATATGGGATTTGAAATCTTAAAAATTGCAAGCTGTTCAGCCAAGGACTGGCCATTATTAGAGAAAGTTTCAAACTCGAATCTTCCCATAATTATCTCTACAGGAGGATTAGAAGTTCATGAAATAGATAATATTGTTAGTTTCTTCGAGCATAAAGGAGTGGACTTTGCAATCATGCATTGCGTATCGGTTTATCCATCTCCTAACGCTATTCTAGGCTTGAATCAAATAGACAGATTAATTAATCGATATCCGAATATTACAGTAGGTTGGTCTACACACGAAAATCCAAATGACCTAATGCCAATAAGTATTGCTGTCGCAAAGGGGGCAAAAATTTTCGAGAGGCACATAGGTCTCGAAACCAATAAAATCAAACTTAACCAATACTCCTCTACTCCCAAACAACTAGAAAGATGGATGTCTGCATATAAAGAGGCCATAAAGATTTGTGGCAGTGGTAATGAAAAAAACATAACCAACATTGAGAAAGATTCTCTGAATCAGCTTCGTCGTGGTGTTTTCGCAAAAAGGGTCATTAAAAAAGGAATGAAAATATTTTTAAACGATATTTATTTTGCCTTTCCATATCAATCTGGACAGCTAGATAGCGAAAAATGGAAGCCCGGAACTATTGTTAAGAAAAATATATTAGCAGACTCTCCGATCAAAGAGGTTGACATAAGACCACCCAAGCAATCAAGAAACCTATCATTAAAACATGCGATTCATGATGTAAAAGCACTCCTTAATGAGGCAAAAATAATTCTAGGAGACGAATTTAAAATTGAATATTCCCATCATTACGGAATAAGAAATTTTCACAAAATCGGTGCAACTATAATAAATTGTATCAACAGAGAATATGCAAAAAAGATTATAGTTCAGCTGCCAGGACAAAAGCATCCGAAACATTACCACAAAAGAAAGGAAGAAACATTTCAGGTGCTTTATGGTGTTCTACATTCGGATTTAAATGGAAAAAATAAAATTCTATATCCCGGTGACACACTGTTAGTACAACCAGGTGTTTGGCATAGTTTCTGGACCGATGCTGGGTGTATATTTGAAGAAGTCTCCACCACGCATTTTGACGATGATTCTTTTTATAAAGACAAAAAAATTAATGATATGAAGCGCAAGGATCGAAAAACATTCGTAAATCACTGGGGTAGATTCGAAATACCTGCTTAAAGGTTAGATCTAACTTTACCGTAATCTTTTTCAAAAAATATTTTCACTATGCAAAAAAGAAAATTTCAATTTCTTTCTAGAGGGCTCTTGAAAAGAATCATCATTTTAGGAATCGGTGATATTCCCATAAGGATGGCCAAAATTGCGATAAAGAGAAATATCAACGTAGAGATATATGGAGGAAAAAGGCAATTAAAAAACTTGGACCAAAATGGGATATTAGCAATTAAAAAAATCCAAGAATCTAAAATAAAATATAAAATACTTCACACCTTAAAGAGCTATAAAAATGGACCTTATTATAATAATCCAAAAAATACTGTTATTTTCTCGTTTGGCAGCCCATTTATCATATCGAAAGAATTAATCACCAGATACCAAGGAAGAATCATCAATTGTCATGCTTCCCCATTACCCGAATGGAGGGGGGGTGGAGGATTCAGTTGGAGAATCTTGGCAGACGATAGAAGGGGAAATTCCTGCTTCCATCTAGTGACAAAAGGCATAGACGACGGAAAGATTTTATTACAAAAATCATATATATTCCCTAAAAGGGTTAAATTCCCTAAAGATTATATAGGTTATGCAAATTCTCAATCAGCAAAATTGCTACCAAAATTAATTGATAAAATAATTAATGGAGAATTCTTTAAACCGATTCAGCAAAACGAAAATAAAAGCACATATTTCCCAAGACTAGATTCAAAATCCCAAGGTTATATTGATTGGTCCTGGGAAGGAAAGTTTATTAAAAGATTTATAATGGCTTTTTCCCATCCCTATGACGGAGCAAAAAGTTTCGTAAATAACAAAATAGTCAGAATCTACGATGCAGATTTTATTAGAACCAAAAGAATGGAACATTCATTCATGAGGGGGTTAATTATTCGAAAAAATAACAGGGAAATTTTCATTTCTTGTAATAATGGAATATTAAAAGTTAAAGAATCTAACTTAAAGACTCAAAGCGAATTAAAACTAGGGGATAGATTATTTACTCCAAACAGTAAGCTTGAAGCAGCGTTAAAAATTCGGATCCGATATAATCCAAGCGGGATAGTTGATGAAAAGAAAAATAAATAAGCTCCTGCCTTATAGCCGCCAATCGATAGACAGTAAGGACATCCAAGCCGTAACTAGAGTTTTGCGAAGCAATTGGTTAACGTCAGGACCGGAAATCGAAAGATTTGAAAAAAATTTTTCGAATACTGTAAACTCAAAATACAGTATATCTTGTTCTAGCGGATCAGCCGCCTTACATCTAGCAATTCTATCGTTAAATCTGAAGCCGAACGATCTTGTTATCGTCCCTTCGATTACTTTCGTTTCGACGGCAAACTCTGTCATTCATTCCGGAGCTAACGTTATATTCGCTGATATAAATAAAAATAATGGTCTCATGGAATTCAAGCATTTCGAGCAAGCCTTATTGCTGGGGAAAAATAAAATTAAAGCAATAATACCTGTCCATTTAGGTGGTCAATGTATTGATAATGAAAAAATTTATCATAAGGCAAAAAAATTAGGGATAAGAATAATAGAAGATGGCGCCCACGCGATCGGCACCACTTACAAATCCAAGAAAAAATTAATTTCTACGGGTTCATGTAAACATTCTTTAATGACATGCTTTTCTTTGCATCCAATAAAAACAATCACCACTGGTGAAGGCGGGGTAATCACCACGAATAATAAGGAATTAAGAGATCGACTAATGAGTCTTAGGAATCACGGAATATTAAGAAATAAAAAATTCAGTCCATGGTACTATGAAATAAATGAGATCGGATACAACTACAGAATGACAGACTTTCAAGCAGCCTTAGGGAGCAGTCAAATAAAAAAAATTAAAATATTTATCAAAAAAAGAACTGAGCTAGCAAATTACTATAAAAAATCGTTGTCCAACCTATCATATTTTCTGAAGGCAATTGTTAGGGTTTCTGAATGTAATTCTAGTTGGCATCTTTATCCGATACTTATTGACTTCAAAAAAATCGGTCTCGATAAGGGTAAATTAATGGAAAAGATGATGCAAAAAGGAATTACGACACAAGTCCACTATATCCCATTACATAAACACAACGTTTACAAAAGAAAATATGGAAAGATTCATTTACCTGGAGCAGAAAATTACTATGAGAAATCCTTATCGCTTCCACTTTTTCCAAGTATGCTTAAAAGTGATATCGATCACGTAATTAAAACATTAACCAATATTTTAAATAAATATACTTAGTTGAAAAAAGAATCTTGTATCTTCCGCGTAGCAAGTCATCCAAATGCAGGGGGCGGACATATAAATAGATCTTTAGCGTTAGCTGAATATTTATCCAACTACCTAAAAATTAAATTTGCAATCGATAATAAAGGAAGAAACTGGATTCCTTATATCAAAAAATTCGGTTTCGACTCTGTAACGGTAAAAAATTTTAGAAAAGAGAAAGTTGCAATTTCCATACTAGACGGATATGAGTTTTCAAAAAATGAATTACAAAAGTGGAGAAAGATTTCTAGATTTTTGATTTTTATATGTGATTATAAACCAAATGCTCATTATCATAATTTAGCTTTATTTCCATCCAGGAAAATAAAAGATGGGAAGAAAAACAAAACCCTTTCCGGCTTACAGTATGCTCTTATCAATAAAAGTATTCGCAATACAAAAAAGCCAAGAATAAAAAAAAGAGTTCGCAACATGCTTGTATGCTTTGGTGTATTTGATTCAAAGAATGCAACCGGTCTAACCATAAATATACTAAAAGAAATCGCCAAAAAGAATCATGATCTAAGGACAAAAGTTTTGATGACATCCAAATCGATGCATCTTAATAGAGTAAAAGATCAAATTAAGAATATTGATTCAAACATTGATCTGGTTACTGATAAAGAAAATATAATACCTCTTTTATATAAGGCAGATCTTTCAATAGGTTCGGCTGGGAATAATTTACTCGAAAGAGCTGCAATGGGAGTCCCAAGCATAACAATCACGACTGCAAAAAATCAAGCTCACCTTGCCGAATACTTAGATCATCATGGCTCAACTATCAATCTTGGATCGATAAATAAAATATCTGTAAAAAAATTAAAAACAACCATCAACAGACTTCTTAAAAACCACAAATTAAGATCGATGATGTCTAGAAAAGGAAAGGCTCTAGTTGATGGGCTTGGAGTCAAGAGATCCTCTAAGGAGATTCTTAATTTACTAAATCGAGAAAAATTCTAAAAATTATGAATCAAGATATAAAAAATTTTAGAAATCATAAAATTATATTTTGCGATAGTGAAGATTCCCTCAAACAATCCTTTAAGCAGGGATTGAGAAAAGACTCCTTAATAAGAACTTCCTCCCCTGCTCTTTTAATTAACAAAAAACTAAAAACAAAAGTTATAAAACCAAAAATAAATAAAAAACTTCATTTAGACTTTCATTACGGTGTTTTGAGTTTCGTAGAAGAAGTGTATAAAAAATTTATAAATAATAAAAAATTTAAAAACTACGCGATCTTAATTGCGAGACAGGCTCTTTTGCTTCAGCCAAAAATTTTACAAATTGCAAGCTTGGTCGAAGACGACTTTGAGAAACCAATATCTATTATAGTCAGTAGGTCTGGAAACAAAGAAATTGATAAAAGGACAAACGGGGTATGGAAAAATTTTCTAGAAGGTAACCAGAAAAATCAGGTTATTGAAACAAAAATAACGCCAACTGATGAAAGATCATCCATGGGTCCTGAAACACCTTCTTTCTGGAAAAGAGCACGATTCTTAGGATGGGAAAAAATTTTATATAGATCTTTTTTAAAGTTGTGGAGACATATTCCTTCCTCATTCTCAAAGAAAAATATTCTTATTTTAAATGAAAATGAGCTACTTAAGGAAACAGTTTGCCATCTAATGCTTAAAGGATTTTCCGCAAAAATAATTCAGAAGCCAAAAGAAAAAAGAAAAAAAATGATTCTAAAAGAAAAAGATGAAATTAAAAAAATAATTGGAGCCTTATTAAAAAAAAGAATTCTAAGCATTGCAAAACCCCAAGCTTTGAATCCAATACTAAAAATGTTTTACAAAGAGATTTTTAAAGAAATAGAGAATTATAAATCTACTATTAATTACTGGTCATTGTTAATAGACCAATATAAGAAAAGAGATTCGAAATTACTGTTCCTAACTAATTATCCTAAAGGCGGAGAAATCTACTCCCTAGCAAAAATATGTAATCAAAAAAATATCCCTTTCTTCTCTTTTCAGCATGGATTAAGTCGGGAGATTCTTGCAGCGCACGATAACTATCAAGTAAATTTCGAAAACAATATAACAAAGCAATTATTCGCTTTTAATAAAGAATCAGAAAGGATAAGTATCCAAAATCCATTCAATAGTGGGAAAAATAATGTGAAATCAGTTGGTTTGCCAAAAGACTTTTTTTTAACGAGAAAAGTAAGAACAATATTTAAACAACGACCTATTTTATTCGTATCGACCGCTTTATATGCAGGATATTTTCAGGATCGAACCTTTCCACAAACAGATATTGAGATCGCAAAGCGCGAAAAAAAAATTTTAGAAGGTATATTAAACCAAATTCCCCATCCAGTAGACTACAAACCTTACCCGGCCATACGCTACACTGATCCAGATCCGATTCTCAAAATAATTCCCAAATTAAAGAATTTACGTATTATTGGTACACATACTGATCTTAGGTATCTTTTGCATAAATATCGGATCGTTATTACAAGTCGAGCAACTAGTACAATCGGCTGGTGCATCATGTCTGAAAAACCCATGGTATTTGTAGAAACGGGTGATGGGTATGCATTGAGAAAAAAAGCAAAAAAAAGTTTTAAAGAATCTTTATTTTATTTCGAGGAAAAGAAAAAAAGTTTTCGGAAAGATATTTTGCAGTTTCTTTCTCAACCTATAGAAGAAATAGAAAGACAGTGGCATGAAAAGAAAAGTGCAAGAATGCGTCTAATTAATAAGTTTTTTTCTACTCCTCAAACCGGTGCAGGGTATAGAGCAGCAAACGAAATAATATCATCACTGAACAACTAAATAGAAAAATGAAAAAATTATGTGTGGAATTGCTGGAATAATTAGCCTCAACGGACGTCCAATCCCTGGCATCGAGAAAAGAATAAGAAGGATGAATAAACTTTTGAAGCACAGGGGTCCGGATGCAAAGGGCTACTTCATTTCAAAAAATAACCTTGTAGCGCTCGGTAATACAAGATTAGCTATAGTAGATGCCAAAAATAACTTTGATGTTCCAATGCAAAGCCGAGATCAAAAGCAAATAATCAGTTTCAACGGAGAAGTCTATAATTTTCAGGAACTAAAATTAAATCTTGAAAAAAAGGGCGTTGCCTTTAATACAAATTCTGATACCGAAGTCCTTCTAAACGGCTTAGAAAACGAAGGTGAAGATTTTCTCCAAAAATTAGATGGTTTTTGGTCGTTCGCTTATTATGATGAATCCCTTAACCAGGTCATACTGAGTCGAGATTTGTTAGGGGAGAAATCCTTATTCTATTATCAAAACAAAAACGAATTTATTTTTGCATCGGAAATAAATCCTATATTAGAAGTTGCTGAAGAAAGTTTTGAAATTGATAATGAATCAATCGTAAGTTGTTTCAGGTATCGTGCCGCTCCCCCCAAAAAAACATTAGTAAAAAATATTTATAGAGTCGAAGCAGGGTATGGTTTTAAAGTTTTTCCCGGAGAAAGTAAATTACAATACAAAAGATTCAGAAAACTAAAACTAGAAAAATGGATAGACTTTTTTAAAAGCGATCCCTCTGAAAAGATAGTAAAGGAAAAACTAGAAGAATTAATTTACAGATCCTGTTTGAGCCGCGTTCCTGCTGAAGTAAATTTTTTATCAACACTAAGTGGGGGAATTGATAGTAGTTTGATGAATCTTTATGCCAGTCGTTTTGGAAAAAACACTATTCACACATTATTTGGTAAAAATAATCCTGATGAAGCAGTAAAGGGGAATGATTTAACTGAATTCAACGCAAGCGCCTATGTGTCAAAAAAACTTGGATCGAAGCACCATACATTTACCATGTACGGAGATAATGTAGTATCGCTATATCGTGAACAAGCCGCTAATTCCTTTGACGGAATTTTCTGTGAAGGATCCGTCCACCATAGACAACTTTCCCTAGAAACCAATAGGCTGGGAGGCAAGGTTTTGCTACTTTCGGACGGACCAGATGAATTACTTAGCGGCTACAGCGTCGATATATCAGCTATGCAATTAAACGGATTTTTCACAAAAAGACCAATACTATCAAAAATTTGCAGTAGGTTATCTTCATCTTCATTGGGCAGAAGAATGCTGCCAACTAATTTGAGTCGTCGAATTACCAACTGGTCACATTTATCAAATGCTCCATTTAGATTTCGTCCATACCATGGGGGAACTACTCCGGACGTTTTAGGAACGTTATTTCAGGAAAAGGAAATCAAAAAAACTGATAATTGTTACGGAACGTACCATCAAGATTATAAAGATATTGCACAACACCTTTCTATATCACAAAAAATGGCACTGGCATATGCAACGACAACAATGCCAGATTACTTTAATCTTCGAAGTGATCGAGGGGCTATGCGTCACTCCGTCGAAACGAGATTACCGATGCAAAATATTGAACTAGCTGAATTTATGATTGCTACACCAGAAAAATACCGATTCTCCAAAGACAGGAAAAATGGAAAGGAAGTTTTGCGAACGTTGGTAAAGAAACACATTGGAGAGAAGATCTCATCAAGATCAAAATACGGCTTTGCAATTCCAACCTGGATGATAAAGAAGTTCTATAAAAAATTTGAATTTCAAGAAATTATTAGAGAATCAGACGCCATGGAACTTTATCCATTTAAAAAAGAGGCGAAAAAGTTTTTTATGAATCCAAAAGAAGGTAGACATCAGTGGATGGCGCTGTGTTTGATTATGGTTAAAGAGAGATTAAAAAGAAAGGATTACGGTTTTAAAGATATTGGGTAAGATGTTAAAAAATTATCAAATATATTCAAGAAAATACGAGTATGCCGTTTTCAATAACTTCTTTAAAAAATTAGAAACAAAAGACTTCGTTGCAAGCGAATTATTTGAATCAATTAAATTGTTGATGGGAAATGCTTGTGCAAATAAAGTTAAAAAATCTGGGTTGGAAAATTTACATAACTTTATTCCCTGTGAATATTTGCCGTTTTTAGTAAAGATTTTACAAAAAAGAATAGATAAATTTTTTCTCCACTTTTCGGTTCTATTTGCCAAAAAAAAATTAGGATTACGAAAAAATTTCTTTGTAGATCAGAGCATTATTTATAGAATTCATTATCCTTTTGAAATCGGAAAAAAATCAAACTTAAAAAAAGCCAATTATCTAAAATTAAATTTAGATCATTATAAGTCGGCAAAGCAGCAAATAAAAAATTCGCTAAAAAATAAAAACCTCCATCAAATTGAAAAAAGATTTAAAGAAGCAATTAAATATCAGCGCAATCTTCCAACTGCTGTGTGGTGTCACGGCCCTCATAAGGACACATGGTTTGGTCATAGTTATAATGGAATAAACATTTGGTACGCTGTAGCGGGAGTCACAAAAAAGAATGGTGTTATTCTTTACCCTTCAATTTCTGCAAAAAATTTAAAACATTTAAGGAGCCCGAATTATATTGCCCCAGGTCAATTACTTCCAAAACCAATAATACCAGCTGTAAATAATGGATCTCTTTTAATCTTCAATTCGGAAACTTTACATGCAACGCGCATAAATACTGGCAATACAACACGCATCGTAATAACAACCAGAATCAATCCTTTCAAACCTACCTTTTATGATGGAACAACAGAAGCCGAGTACCCAAGTTGGTTTTCTGCGCAAGATATAGAAAAAAATATTTTTGAATCTCCTATATCGTTTCCTAGGAAAGAAAATTTAAAGCTAAAAAAGAAGACGAAAAAAACACCCATCAAAAGTGAGAGGGTATTTGTCATTAATAAGCAGTTACCGCAAAAAGAACCAGTATATATTTGTAAGTCCCAGAAGATAAAAAATAATGAAAAGATTCTCTTGAAATTCCAGAACCGTCAAATAATTTTATTTAAATCTGAAAGTAAATTTCATGCGCTATCTGCATCTTGTCCCCACGTAGGAATAAACCTAATTGACGGATTTCATGATAAAAAATCAATTTTTTGCCCCGGTCATGGATTAAGGTTTGATGTCAAGAGCGGATTTAGTGAATGCAAAAGCCTTAGGATCAAAATTTTTAGAATAAAAAACATATCCAAAAAACTATATCTTATAAATTAGGTGAACAAATGAAAAACGCACACACAATCGTTAAAGAGATAAAGGAAAAGGGATTGTCTATTGTTAAAAATTATCTTACCCCCAAAGAATGCCGAGAATGCATAGAATACTTCGAAAAAATCTATCTTAAACGAAAAAAAAATAAGGAATATATAGGTAGCACAAATTACCAAATACTAGAAAATTACTTTATTGAGGATCCAAAATTCCTATTTTTAATCCACTCTAAATTAATTAAGAAAGTCATGAGCGAACTAATTGATCGTGACTATGTACTAATATCCCCCTCGGCGAAAAATAGAAAAATTCAAGGAAGCGAAAGGATTAGAGAAAAAACCTCTGGGATTGGTTGGCACAATGATACGAGATATATATCGAAAAAAGCAATAAAACCAAGCATGACTTATATGACAACTATTATTTTAGAAAATTTTGATAAAGATACTGGCGCAACAGAGTACGTTCCCCATTCTCATCTAAAATCTGTCAAACCAAAAAGAAATGGTAAATACAAATTTAAGCAGTTTGTGGCACCCGCAGGTTCAATTATTTTTTGGGATTCCTCCTTGTGGCATCGAGTTGGGAAAGCATCTAATAAAAGTAGGTGGAGTATTTTCCATATGTATGGTCCATGGTTTGTAAAGCCTTACCATCAATTTTATAAAATGTTTCAAAGAAAAGTATTCTCTAAATTCTCACCAGAAATTCGTCAACTCCTGCATTTTGATTCTATTCCACCAAGAGATCAAAACGAAAGAATGGCTACCTTGAAACGAGTCGGATTATAATACCAAGATAAAAATGAAAAAAAATTCTAAAGAATATTCAGTTTTAATTATTGCCGAGATAGGAATTAATCACGAGGGTGATGTAAATGTTGCTAAAAGAATGATTAGGGAAGCAGCTAAAGCCGGCGCTAACGCTATTAAACTACAAACAATCAATCCAGACGAAAACTATTTAGAAAACACGCTGAGTCATAAAATATTTCGCAATGCACGGCTTACAAAAAAAGAAACCGGTAGCCTATTCAAGATAGCTAAAAAACTTGGCGTAAACCCCTTTACAACCGCAGGAGATTTTAAGACGATTGACTGGGTTAATGAGCTTAACCCTTCCGCATTTAAAATCTCATCTAGCCTATTAACTTGTCTGCCCATCATCAAATATATAGCAAAAAAGAAGCGACACATTCTAATGTCCACTGGAATGGCGAATATGAAGGAAATAGAACTGGCTATAGAAACGGCCAAAAAGGCAAATGCAAAAAGTATATCGCTCCTACACTGTACTTCCCTATATCCAACCCCAACTAATAGACTCAATCTTGCAACCATTAGTTTGCTTCGAGAAAAATTTAATCTCCAAGTGGGGTATTCAGATCATTCTTTGGGATCAGATGTAGCCAAGTTAGCAGTAGCCGCCGGTGCAAGAATAGTCGAAAAACATTTCACCTTAGATTCAAAACGAAAGGGATTTGATCATGCTATTTCCTTAGAACCCCCAGCATTTAAAAAAATGGTCAATGAAATTAGAACAATGGAAAAAATGTTAGGAAAAAAAGAAAAAATAATCTCCAGAGAAGAAAAACAAAAAATCCCAAGTCTGCGAAGATATCTGGTAGTTAAGAATGATATCAAAAAGGGGGAAAAATTCACAAAAGACAATTTAGGCTTCTACAGAATTCAGGGTAATAAAAATAGTTTAGAACCTAAATATTTTGAATCAATTCTAGGAAGAAGGGCTAAAAAGAAAATTTTCTCTCAAACTCCGCTAAAAAATAAACACTTCAAATAATGCTTAAACAAAAAATTAAGATTCTCATTACCTGCGCAGGTGGAATACTGGTAAGATCTTTGGTGCAAAATCTCCAAAGAAGCACTTTCTTTGACTATGAAATATACGGAGCCGATACATCGAAAAATATTTTACATCCAAAAAGAATATTTAAAAAAAAATTTACTGTACCCAATGGAAATAGCGCCAATTATGTAAAAAAGATAATTCAAATTGCTAGGAAGGAAAACATTCAGGTTATCTGGCCTGGATCTGATTCCGAAGTTTTTGCAATCTCCAAAAATATTAATAAATTTAAAAAATACGATATAAAAATTCCAATAAGTCCAAAGAAAACGATTCAAAATCTAATGGATAAAGAAAAAGTATATAAAATCTTGAAAAAGAAACATATACGTGTTCCAGATTATAAAATTTGCAACAATCAAGATGACGTCTTAAATAATCTAAGATTTTATGGATACCCGAAAAAAACAGTAATCATTAAGCCCACACAAGGCAGAGGTGGTAGAGATCTAATTGTGGCAGCAGGCAGAGGAGAAAAGTCCCGATGGCTAGGAAGGGGAAAAAGAGAAACTTTAGTCCAAAATGAAAAAAAATTGCACTCAATATTAAAAAATCGCTTTCACAGTAAGGTAATGATAATGCCAAAGTTAAGTTTACCTGCCTATGATGTTGATATTCTCTCTCATGCAGGAAATGCAATGACAATCATCACAAGAAAAAGAATAAACCCAAATGGTATACCTTTTGAAGGGAGTAAGATTATTAAAAATTTGAGAATTGAAAGTTACTGTAGAAAAATTTCCAGGGCTCTTAATTTAGATTCTCTGCATGATATAGATCTGATGAGTCACAAAAATGAAGAAGTTTTATTAGAAGTAAACCCACGCCCCAGTGGCAGTTTGGCTGCAGCTTTGGAGGCGGGCTTCCCAATTTTCGATGCAACTATTGCAAAAATTTTTAGTAGAAAAATTCCAGTTCCAAAAATAAACAAAAATATATCCGTCTCTTTGAAAAAAAATTATTTGTTAAAAATCGATAGGTAAATGAAAGTTGTAGCAATCATTTCAGCCAGAATGACATCATCAAGATTACCTGGAAAAAGCTTGATGAAGATTTGCGGTGATCCAGTTCTGCAACACATGCTAACAAGAGTAAAGCGCGCAAAATTAATTGATAAAATAATTGTTGCGACAACAGTTAATAAGACAGATGACTGCATCAATGATTTATGCAAAAAAATGGGAGTTAGCTGTTTTAGAGGACCAGAGCAGGATGTTTTGAAACGTTATTATTTAGCCGCAAAAAAATATAATGTAGATCCTATAGTCCGACTCACAGCTGACTGCCCTATGATTGATCCCGCACTCATTGATGAGACAATCTCTGTATTCAAAAAAGGAAAATGGGAATATGTCACCAATGGTCATGGCCATTATCCGGACGGAATGGATACAGAAATTTTTACGTTTTCAGCGCTAGAGAGGGCTCACTTAAAAGCAAAACATACTTTTGCCAGGGAAAATGTAACCACCTATATAGCTGGCAATATTCCAAAGTACGGTAAAGGTAAATTCAAAAGACATACGATAAAAAGGAATAAGGATTTTTCTCATATACGCTGGACGTTAGATACAGCTGATGATTTAAAGATAATAAGAGAGTTGACGTCAAAACTTCCAAAAAATTATTCCTGGATGGAAGCATTATCTGTTGCTACCAAAAACACTAAATTATTAGGAACCAAAGTCACAAAAAGAAAATGAAGAAGAAATACGAAAAAACTAACAAACAATACCAAAAAGCAATCAAAACAATACCTCTGGCAACCCAGACCACATCGAAATCAGCTGCCAACTTTGTTAAAGGTGCTTATCCACTATTTCTGGAAAAAGGAAAAGGCGGTGAAGTGTGGGATATAGACGGAAACAAATATATAGACTATATACTTGGTCTCCTACCTATAGTACTTGGATATCAGGATAGTGAAGTCGACAAAGCAATTAAAAATCAATTAAAAAAAGGAATTTCCTTCTCTCTTGCTACAACATTAGAGACGACATTATCTGAACTACTTACAAAATTAATACCTTCAGCAGAAATGGTAAGATTTGCAAAAACAGGATCTGATGTCACAACAGCATCTATAAGACTAGCGAGAGCATATACAGGAAGGGACAAAATAGCACTATGCGGTTATCACGGTTGGCATGATTGGTTCATAGGAACAACTAATCACTCGATCGGTATTCCTAAATCGATAAAAAGACTTTCTGCTCCTTTCACATTTAACAACTTAGATGAATTGGAAAAAATGTTAAAAAAAGAACCCACCTCTTATGCAGCAGTGATAATAGAACCAGAGTCTAAAGAAAAACCTGAAAAAAGATTTCTGGAAGGAGTGCGAAAACTAGCAACAAAATTCGGTACATTATTAATATTTGATGAAATTGTTACAGGGTTTAGAGTGGACATAGGGGGAGCACAGGCAAAATATCGTGTAACCCCCGATCTTTCCTGCTTTGGAAAAAGTATGGGAAATGGAATGCCCATCTCTGCATTAGTTGGAAAAGCAAAAATTATGAGATTAGTTGGGAAAGTCTTCTTTTCTGGAACATTTAATGGAGAAGCTCTCTCATTAGCCGCAGCAATTGCAACCATAAAAAAATTAAAGAAAAAAAATGGAATAGAAAGAATTCAACGTGTTGGTCGTTCACTTAAAAAAAGTATTACAAAAATAATAAATAGGAACAAAATTAACGATTATATTACAATTGGTGGACCCGATTGGAGACCTTGTATTATAATCAAAAAAAATAAGCTAGAGTCTAGAATAGTACAAAGCCTACTAAGACAACAACTTGCTAAAAATGGATTACTCTTTGGATCAGCTTTTAACCTTTGTTTATCTCACGATTCAAAAGAGATCTTACATAAAACAAATAAAATATGGGAAAAAACCGCTGATGAACTAAATAAAATTTTTCACTCAAAAAATCCAAAAAGTTTTCTAAAAGGAGAACCAATGACACCCATCTTTACACAAAGATAGGGATGTTAAATTAACAATTTTGATAGATTTAAAGATATGTTAGTAAACAAAAAGAAAAAATTAGCAATTATCGTGGCCCATCCCGATGACGAAGTTCTTGGTTTTGGAGGCACCATTGCAAAGCACACATCAGCTGGAATCAGTGTGCATCTTCTGATAATGGCCACGGGGTTAGGCGCTCGCAAAAAAAGCGGTATCGCAAAAAAAAAAGAAGTTGATAGATTAAAAAAGCAAACAGTTGAGGCCTCAAAAATTCTAGGAATTAAAACGGTTAATTTTTGTAATTTCCCTGATAATCAAATGGACACTATTTCGATGCTAAAAATCATAAAAAAGATTGAGGACTTCATAAAAAAATTTCAACCTTCAACAATACTTACCCACTACAACAATGATCTCAACATTGATCATGTAATTTGTTCAAAAGCCGTGGTCACAGCTTGTAGACCACTACCAAAATCATGTGTAGAAGCCATTTACTTTGGAGAAGTGGTTTCATCAAGCGAATATACTGGTCCAGATGATCGATTCGCGCCACAAGTATATGTTAATATAGAAAGAGAATTAGCAATAAAGTGTATGGCTTTAAAATCTTATAAGGAAGAAATGCGTTCTTGGCCACACCCGCGCTCGATTAAAGGAATAAAGCATCTTGCCGGATCACGAGGGAGTGAATGTGGATTAAAGGCAGCCGAAGCTTTTCACACTTTTAGAAAAATTTATAAATCACTCTCCAAATAAATATATAGCAACCTAAAAATGAGGTATTCGACAAATATACCAAAAATTTGTCTTGGTACGGCAGCCATGGGGCTTGACTATGGAACCTTTGTAAAAAATAAAAAACCATCAAAAAAGCAATCTTATCAAATCCTAACTACTGCCTGGAAAAATGGAATCAATTGTATCGACACGGCTCATAATTATGGTTCAGCAGAAAAAATTATTGGTGAATGGTCAAAGAAAAAAAAGAAAAAACCAATCATCATTACAAAATTACCTTCACTAAAAAAAACATCGAATTCCTTAATAGAGAAGAAGATTGAAGAAAAGTTTAGCGAATCTTGTGCGAGACTGAATGTTGATTCGGTTTTTGGCTACTTGATTCATGATTTTCAGGATATCCGAAATCCCAGGGTATTAAAAAAGTTGATTTCCTTGAAAGAAGAAAAAAAGATAAGGCATCTTGGTATCTCCGTTTATGAACCTGACCAAATAAAAGAGATAATAAACATTAATGAGCTGGATATTTACCAAACCCCATACAGTATAGTCGATCAAAGAGTAAAAGAGTCGGGCATACTGGATCTGTGTAAGAAAAAAAACAAAATCGTCCTAGCAAGAAGTGTGTTTTTACAAGGTGTACTGCTTCTGGAAAAAAAGAATCTCCCAAAAAGATTCTATCCATTAAAAAATACTCTCAAGAAAATAGAATCTTTATCCAAAGATCTCGGATGCACACCATCACAACTTATCCTTCACTTTGTCCTTAGCGAACCTTTAATAAGTTCAGTAATCATAGGAGTCGGCAAAGAAAAGGAATTAGTGAAAAATTTAGAAATAAAAAATATCAATTTTGACAAAAATATAATCAAAAAAATCTATAAACCAAAAACCAGACTTCCAAAATCGATTATTGATCCCCGAACATGGTAAAACAAAAAAACCTTATGAAAACTAGTCTAAAAATTAAAACATATGTTTCGAGTAATGTCGGTTGGTCAAGGATTTCTTATAAGTCTGCCTTTCTTTGGATCAAAGGTTACTTTTATAACACAGATCCCAAAAGAATACTTGTTGCTCTATTTGAAAAGCAAAATAATCTTTCTGAAATAAAGAAAATTTTAAATACGATCGATGGACATTACGGGTTGATTTATCAAAATAAGAATATAGCAATCATATCAGTAGATAAGATTTCCAGTATTCCGATTTATTATCTACATGATAAAAATAAAAAAATATTTTATGTATATTCGAATAGCCTTAATTCATCAAAAAAAACTGGATTAAAAAAAATTAATGGCATCTTAACTTCAGTTTTTTCGATGTCCGGTTATACAATAGGATCCGAAACCCTGTTGAGCGGAGTAAAGCTTTTAGAACCTGGAAAATTTATCTATCAAAAAGATAATAAATTGAGAATCGAAAGTTTTTTCCTATACGAGCCCTGGAATATCATCATAGATGAAAAACCAAGACTAAAAATAGAATTACAAAAAACAATTTTGAGGAATATTGGTAATTTAATCAACTCTGTTAATAATAGGCCCATTGTGATTCCGTTGAGCGGGGGCATAGATTCGAGGTTGATAGCATCCGTAGTAAGATTTTTAGGTTATAAAAATGTCTACTGTTTTTCTTATGGCAGCAAAAATAATTTTGAGTCAAAAGTATCGGAAAGCATAGCAAAGAAGCTAAATTTTAAGTGGTTTTTTGTTGAACATACCATTGCGAATCAAAAAAATTTCTTCACTAGTTCTCTCGTCTCAGATTATGAACAATATGCAGATAATTTTTCCTCTGTTCCATATCACCAAGATTTGTTCAGTATAAATTATCTTAAAAAAAAGAAACTAATACCTGCCAATAGTGTAATCGTAAACGGAAATTCAGGAGATTTTATCTCAGGTAATCATTTGCCTAGCGCCTTTCTGCAAAAAATGGACTACCAAAAAACAGACAGCGAAAGACTTGAGGAAATTTTGAATTTTTATATCGAGAAACATTATTCTCTCTGGAAGGATCTAAAATCCAATAAATCCATTAATGACATAAAAAGGAAATTAATTGATTCCCTAAAGACAGTAAATTATAGATTTGATCACCCTGAAAACTCACATGGAATATATGAATTTCTAGAGTTTAGAGATAGACAGTGTAAGTACGTAGTAAATGGTCAGCGTATATATGAATTTTTGGGTTACGACTGGAGGTTACCTTTATGGAACAATGATTTTATAGATTTTTTCGAAAACATCCCTTTACGGTTCAAGTTAAATCAAAATTTATATAGAGAAACAATTTTGGATAATGATTGGGGAGGTGTTTGGAGGAAAATACCTATCAATAAAAGTGTAGTGAAGCCATATTCCATAAATCTTTTAAGAAACCTCCTAAAACCTTTGTTTTTTTTCAGTAAAAAAAAATGGGGTGAATTTGATAAACGTTATCTCGCCTACTGGTATCATGCCAGAAGAGTCTACGCATCGAAAAGTTATCAAGATATTATAAAAGAAAAGAGGGGCTTTAGAAATCCTGTGTCTTTCTCGACAGAAAGATATTTAAATCGTCGGGGATTAGACCACAGTGGAAAAATAGTAGCGCAACCATGAAAACAAAATATTCAAAATTAAAAATGGTTTTTATCTCCGGCGTTGGACGGACAGGTACTGGGATCTTACGAAGAGCATTATCAAGACACAATAATATCCTGACACTAAAAAATAATTTACGCTTTTTAATAGATCCAGATGGAATTATACCTTTTTGCAAAATATTATCTTCAAATTGGACTCCTTACCAGTTTGACCAATCAATAAAACGTTTAGAGAAAGTTCTAAAGGGTTTCTCAAGAAAAAATAAAATTATTTTCAATATACAGAATATAATCAGAGTGGTAGGACTAGATAAATTCTTTAATTATAGAATTTTTCCTCGATATTCAAATTTCGATCTTGTTTCATCATGTCCAAAATATCCTGAACTCGTTAGCAATCTAATTGATCAACTAAAACTTTTCGACTTTAAGGGGGAATGGGAGGGAATGCCTTTACTAACAAAAAAAACCTTCTATTTCGGTCAACCAAAAAAAGAAAAGGAAATTACGAAACTTTTCTCTGATTTTATTATTAATGTTCTTGCAAACACCAAAACCAAGAAAGATATAAGGTGTTTTGTTGATGCAAATATTTGGAATCATCTTTGCTTCAATGAAATTGTAAAATTTTTTCCGAAGGCGAAATTAATACATATACAAAGAAACCCCATGGACGTAGTCGCTTCTCTAATTCATCAAAACTGGTCGCCAAAAGATGTAGAACAGGCCGCAAAATTCTATAGGGCAATCATGCAAGAATGGTGGGGGGTTAGATCAACAATTCCTAGAAATACTTATATGGAAATAAAATTGGAGCAGCTAACCTCAAAACCTGAAGAAACATTTAAGGATATTCTTAATTTCACCTCACTTCCTTTCGATAAAAAAGTCTTGGGCGAGGATCTTTCAAAGTCAAACCATGGGCGCTGGAAAAGGGATATTCCCAAGAAATCTATAACTAATGTAAAGAAAATTCTGAGATTATGTTTAGATAAGCAAGGCTATAAGTAAATGGAACTACGCGGCAAGTTATTCAGTGCATCTTCTTGCGATCCAATAAATAAAGTACAGGTCGTTTTATTTTCTTCACCAAAAAAAGCTATATCAAAAACTTTCTCAAATAGCGAAGGATACTGGTTTTTAGAAGAACGTAGAAAATATCACCATATTGAATTCTCCAAGCCCGGTTATATAACAAAAAAGATACGTAATTTAAATTTTAGAATCGTAAGACTGCTAGAAAATAAATTATTTTTATATCAAAACAAAATCTGGTGTAGAGCCGGTGATTATATTACAGCTTATGTAAATTCTTCGACCGACTTCCAAGCAAGATTGATTAGAAAAGGTTTAGAGGAAAAACAAATTCTAGATTTTGGATACCAAAAACGATTTCTCCAATCCGTTCCTGATAAATTCTTTGCCGAAACTGGATTAAATTGGAAGAAAAATTTTAGATACAAGATTCCCTCTGATTTACAGTCTGGTTTATACGTCTTAGAGGTCAAAAATGAAAAAAAAGAAAAATTTTCAGCTCCTTTAGTTATCTACAAAGAGCCCAAAAAAAGAAATGAAAAGATTCTAGTCGTCATGAATACAACAACCTGGTTAACTTACAATCTTTGGGGAGGAAGAAGTAGATATAGGACATTTGAAATAGAAAATAGACATAAAGCAATAAGCAAAATACTTCCTGACTATCAGGGAGCAAACAGGCTATTAAAAAGAGAAACGATATTAGATGCTGAAAAGATATTTGCTTTTTTTGCATCACTGGTTCCTCCCCAAATAAAAGAAAAAATAAAAGAGAATATTCTTGAGCATCAAGGCAAAAAGGGGAACGCGAGAAAACATCTTTCCTGGGAAACGAAACCGATATCACTAAAGAAACCGATCAGCTGTTGTAACCTGGAGCAAGAAAATGTGCTAGATAATTATACAAGTCACTTAGCTGAGAATGAATGGAGATTAATCGCTTGGCTAGATAGAGAAAAAATCAAATTTGATGTAATAGCTGATGTTCAACTAGAAAAACAAGATTTGTTAAAAAAATATAGGGCGGTAGTTATTGCGGGACATAGCGAATATTGGTCAAAAAAAATGTTTTACAATTTAAAGAAATATCATGAATGGCATAAAAGCTGGATTATTAACCTATCAGGAAACACTTTTTATGGTTTGGTAAAATACACTAAAAAATTTCAACTCCAGTTTATTGGTAAGCCACTATTCAGTCTTATTCCAAGCGAAGATAACTTTATGAATATAGAAAATAACTTAGAAGATTATTCAAAATGCTCACATTATCGTGTGATTCAAAAAAAACATCAGTTTTTCAAGAATGTACGATTTCAAAATAGTAACCAATTGGGATCAAAATGCCTAAATAAGGAAACCTCAAAAAATAGTGAATTTTATCTACCCGAACGTTCTAGTCTAGAGAGAGGCTTGATGGGAGAGGGTGCATCGGGTTGGGAGACAGATAATTTAGCAAATAAACAAGACAAGAGATTCTCACTTCTAGCAAAAGGCGCCTTAACATCAGGAGCTGATATGTTTTTTAAGGAAGGCACAAAAAAATATGGCCATATATTTTCAGCTAGCTCAATTACATATATTGGATCGCTACTAGTCGATAAGGGAATATCTACGCTTACAAAAAACGTAATATATCAAGCATTGAGAAACAATTAACTTGCCGATAAGAACATTACACATAGATATTGAGGGAGGTTGGGGTGGATCTTCACGAAGCCTATTTGAGCTAACTTCTAAATTTCATCCAAACCAAATTTATCCCGTAATTGCACACAGACAGAAAGGGCCAATCTCCAAACGATATAAAAAGATTGGTATTCAATCTCATCACATGCCAGAAATATTTTCTTATGCTCCAAAATTAAGGGTAAAGAATTTTAAAAACTTTATTGCATCCATTCCTAAAATGTTGGAACTGCCAAAAATAATAAACAAAATTATCAACATGGTTAAATTGTACAAGATCCAGATTATTCATCTAAATTACGAGGGCCTCTTTATAATGGCTAAACTACTTAAAGAAAAACTAAATGTTCCAATTATCTGCCATAGCAGAACACAAATACCAAATGATATTTTTGGTCGATATCTAGTTAAAACCTTATCCAAAAACGTTGATCATATTTTTTTTATAAGTCCACAGGAAAAAAAACGCTTCTGTAGAATAGAAATGGGTTCAAAAGTTTCTAAAAGTATTATGTGGAATATTTCTGCCAAGAAGAAGGGGGGACGTTTGAAAAGAACATCAGAAGTGGTTTATTTTGGTGACATAAGCCCTGATAAGGGAACCGATAGACTAATCGATATTGCGAAAGAACTAGAATCGGAAAAAGAAATAACGATTGCTGTATATGGCACCGAAAGAAGTAAAAAAGGTTTCTTAGAGCATCTGATTACAAAATCAAAGAACCAAGGAATCCAGAACAAGATTATATTTAGAAAACATAACCCAGAACCTGAACAAATAATGAGAAAGTCTTTAGCCCTTGTGCGTCCATCAAGATATAATGATCCCTGGGGAAGAGATGTAATAGAAGCAACCTGCAATGGTCTTCCGGTACTAGCTACAGGAAATTTTTCTGGCGTCATCAAATCAAAGATAAATGGTTTCTTATTTAATACTTTCAATGCTAAAAAGATTGCGCAAAAAATAATTGAATTGCATAACAATCAAAAACTTTGGAATAAATTAAGTAAAGCAGGACTTAAAATAGGAAAAAAATTCTCTGGTCAAAGCCAAGTTAAGCACTTCTACGAAATATCAAAAGGGTTGATCAAAAAATAATGACAATGACAAAAAAGAATAAAATTGCTGTTATCGGGGCTGGTTACTGGGGGAAAAATTTAATAAGAAATTTTAATGATCTAGGTCATCTGGGAGCAATTTGTGATCAAGATTCACAATTACTAAGAAAATATCAAAAACAATATCCTAAAATACACTGCTACCAAAGCGTTTCGGAAATATTACAAGCGCCAGAAATAAATTCAGTTGCAATCGCAACTCCGGCTATTACGCATGGAAAGATTGCACTACGGGCATTGATGAATGGTAAACACACGTTTGTCGAAAAACCTCTATGTCTCAATATCGCTCAGGGGGAAAAATTAAAGAAAATTTCTTCAAAAAAGAATCTCGTGCTTATGGTCGGTCATCTTTTACTTTATCATCCAGCATTTCAGACCTTGCTTGACATGGTTAGAGAAAACAAATTAGGAAAATTACGCTATATATATTCAACTAGAACAAATTTAGGGAAAATAAGAAGAGAAGAAAATGCTCTTTGGTCATTTGCTCCACATGATATATCGATGATATTATCATTAATCGGCAGATTACCAAAAAAAGTAGTTACAAAAGGAGAGCACTATTTGAGAAAAGGTGTTGCGGATGCGACTCTGACACATATGGATTTTGGAAGAAAACTACAGGCCCACATTTTTGTTTCTTGGTTGCATCCATATAAGGAACAAAAACTAGTTGTTGTTGGGGAAAAAGCCATGGTTGTGTTCGATGATGATTCAAAAAATAAAAGTAAATTACTAGCATATAAACACAAAGCTCGCTGGCAAGGGAACACACCTGTAGTTTCAAAAGCAAAAGGGAAGTTGATAAGGCACTCCCAGGAAGAGCCCTTAAAAAGGGAGTGTAAGGTTTTTATAAACTGTATCAGGAAAAATATATCACCGCCATCGAATGTCAACGAGGCAATAAATGTCCTAAAAGTCTTATTAGCGTCTCAAAAATCATTAAATCAAAGAAAAGGTGGTGCTATTTGAAGAAGGTAATGCTGACTGGTATTTTGACTTATAATACAAACCACCTTAAAACAGAGCATCTGCTTTTGAGGCTTGTTAAAAAAAAAGATCTTAATCTAATCGTTTATGCTTTGCCTTTTAGAAAAAGAGAGAATAGAAAAGTTCTATTTTCTCATCGCCCGGATATGACAACTGGAGAAAAACCAGAAAAATTAACAAATAAAATAGGTATACCTTTTAGAAGAATCAATAAACTGGATGATATAAAGGACAAACTGGAAGTATGTTTGGTAGCGGGTGCTGGTATTTTACCCAAGGAATTTGTAAAAAAAATAGTTACAATCAATTGTCACCCTGGACTGATTCCATCAGTGAGGGGTTTAGACGCTTTTAAATGGGCAATACTAGATAAAAAACCTCTAGGGATCACTTTACACATTATTGATAAAGGGATTGACTCAGGAAAACATCTCAAATCGGTGAGAACGTCGATATCCAAAGATGATACAATTGAGCAATTGGCAAAAAAACATTATAAATTAGAGATTGACCTTCTTGCAAACTTTAGAGAGCACTTAGAGTCTCCAGAAAAAGAAATGTCAAACCTAACACGGGATAAACCAAGAATGAGAATGCCAGTGAATTTAGAAAAATCAATGCTTCATGGCTTCGAGGATTATATCAAAACTTTCTGGAATAAAGAGTAGTTATGAAAATCACCTTACTGGATCTAATAGAACAAAGAAAATCTATCAAAGAATCTCTTCGTGCGCGAATAGAAAAGGTGCTGGATCATGGAAAATTTATAATGGGACCGGAGATTCTAGAATTAGAAAAAGCATTATCGAGAATAACGGGATCAAAGCACACCTATAGCTCTTCAAGCGGGACAGATTCATTATTAATTGCACTCATGGCATTTGGCACAAAAAGGAATGACGCGGTATTTTTGCCTTCCTTAACCTGGACATCCTGCGCAGAAGTCATTGCTCTGATTGGAGCAAAACCAGTGTTTGTCGATGTCGATAAGGAATCTTATAATATTTCTACCGATGACTTAGAAAAGAAAATTCTGATGATAAGAAAAAGTAAAAAATATAAAGCTAAAGTCATTATGGCTGTCGACCTGTATGGCCTTCCAGCGAATTATCGTGCACTAAAAACACTTTCTAAAAAATATAAAATCAATCTCTTGGCCGATGCAGCACAAAGTTTTGGGGCAAAAACACAAGATGGTAATGTTGGAAATTTAGCTGAAATTACGACTACCAGCTTCTTTCCATCTAAACCACTTGGTTGTTATGGAGATGGTGGAGCTCTATTTACCAATAATTCCTTATTGGCAAAAAGGATTAATTCCATACGACTGCATGGAACCGAAAAAAATAAGCATGACGTTAAAAGGTTGGGAATTAACGGACGCATGGATACTCTACAAGCAGCTATTTTACTTGCAAAATTAAGTATTTTTCAAAAAGAAATAAAATTGAGAAATATAGTAGCCGATCAGTACGACATATTTCTTTCAAAAAATATTATTACTCCTAAACGATTTTCTGGAAAAAGAAGCGCATGGGCTCAATATACAATACGTGTTAAGAGAAGAAGAAAATTGATGGAGTACCTCAAAAGACATAGCATTCCAAGCGCCATATATTACCCAAAACCACTTCATCAGCAAAACGCGTATAAGAAATTTACAGATAACCCTCAATTATTAGAAAATAGTGAACAATTATCGAGAGAGGTCCTTAGTTTACCGATGCACCCAAATTTAAAGAAAGAACAAATCATTTTTATCTCTGAAAAGATTAATAGATTTTATGAATAGTATATAAATTAAAGAAAATGAAAGAAATAATCTTTGTACTTCCTTCTTTAAATGCTGGCGGCGCTGAGCGAGTATCAATATCTATTCTAAATTATTTGCCAGTACAAAAATTTACCAAACACCTTGTTCTCATTAACGATAAAGGCAAGCTCAATTCTTTGATAAGCAAAAAAATTACTATCCACAACCTAAAACAAGCAAAACTAAGAAATGGGATTTGGGCGTTAATTAAAAAAATAAATGATATAGAGCCAGACATAGTATTTTCGACACTTCCGCATGTTAATCTTAGCCTCCTCATTTGCAGATTCTTTTTACCAAAAAAAACCAAAATTTTCATTAGGGAACCCAATACACCATCTTTCAGTATCAAATATCAACCATTCCCAAAATTATTCTCAATTGCATATAGAGTTTTTTACAGAAAAGCAGATAAGATTTTTTGTCCATCAAAATTAATTAAAAATGAATTAGAAAAAGATTTTTGGATTTCCAAAAAAAAAATTTTCAACTTATCTAACCCTGTAGATATTCAAGGAATCAGAAATACATTTAAAAAGATAAACAGAAAGACTGAATGGACAAAAATATTTATTGCTTCAGGAAGATTGGTTGTACAAAAAGGTTTTGACCGATTAATTGATCTTTTTCAAGAAACCCCACCAAACTACCATTTGTTAATTCTAGGTGAAGGGCCCGAAAAAGAAAAATTAGAAGCCCTTGTAAAAGATCTAAATCTAGGAAACAAAATTAGTTTTCTTGGTCATCAAAAGAATCCTTGGATTTACTATGCAAATGCAGATGCTGTGTTAATTTCATCGCGCTGGGAGGGTATGCCAAACGTGGTGCTCGAAGCTCTAGCGTGTGGAGCAGTAGTAATTTCTACACCAACAGCAGGCGGTATCCAAGAAATAGAGGCTGGTAAATCAAAAAAGGTAAAAATTGCAAATATGAAACTACCTTTTTTAAAGGAAATAAAAAAAGTTAAACCGAAAATGATAAAAAGAATTAGAAAATCCAATCTTCCAAAGAAATTCCATATGAATATTGCATGCGAAGAATACAAAAAATTATTCTCACTTTAATAATATTTGGGTAAAAAGTTATGTGGAAAGAGATTGCAAAAAATTTTCGTATTCTTGTTGAATCACGAGACAAACAAGAAATTATAAGAAACTGGAAAAATTTTAATTTCTGGGTTCAAAAATCTAGAAAAGATCCTCCCTATCATTTAGATAAGATTCTAAAATTATTAAAAAGTAGAAAAGAAAAGAAGCATCTTATCAGAATATTAGATCATGGTTGTGGTTCAGCCCTAACATGTTTTTATCTATCATCACTAGGTTATAAGAATATATTGGGTGTGGACATAAATAAAAATAGAAAAACCGATCAATTAAATAAAATTTATAAAACTATTTTCCAAGAAAAAATAGATCATTTTTTCATATATGACGGTGGGAATTTACCATTCGAGCAAAATTCATTTGACATTATTTATAGCCTGCAAGTCTTAGAGCATGTAGGCCCAAAATGGATCAATAAATATTATTCTGAAGAAGCCAGAGTCATCAAAAAGAGTGGGACGGTTTATCATCAAGTTCCCCACATATTAACTCCATTTGAAACACATACTAAAACATGGTTAATTCACTACTTACCTAGGAAAATAAAAGAAAATATCTACAAAAAGTTAGGACAGCCAGTAGAAAAATTAAAAAAGTACCTTTTTCTAAGATCCCCATTTTTCCACAAGAACCAACTAAAAAAATATTTTAGTAATTATGAGGATCTTACGCTACAGAGACTCCAGACAAAAGTAGATTTTACTTACTACGATGGACCCCTGCTCTCATTAAGAAAAATGCTCCACATTCTTGTCACTTTACCTATTTTAGGAAAACTGTTTGGTTTTATTATCGCAAATCTAGTGATGCTAGAAACCAAGTCTAGTAAGTAAAATAGAATTTTTAGCCAATAACATAAAAATAACATGTCTAAAAAAATAATAGGATTAGATAAGTATTGGATGCCGTTCACTGCAAATAAGCAGTTCAGGTCAAATCCTAGAATCTTGTTAAAGGCCAAAGGTGTATATTATACAAAATCTAATGGGGGAAAATTATTAGATGCAACATCTGGCTTATGGTGTGTAAATGCCGGTCACGGAAGAAAGGAAATATCCCGAGCAATAAAAAAGCAAATTGAACTAATTGATTACTCTCCGGCTTTTCAGATGGGTCATGAAAAAGTTTTTCGTTTAGCGGAAAATCTATCAAATATACTACCAAAAAACATAAATAAGATTTTCTTCACAAATTCAGGATCCGAAGCGGTCGAAACGTCTTTAAAAATAGTACATCACTACTACGCGTTATTAGGTAAAAAAGAGAAACGCATTATCATTGGGAGAGAAAGAAGTTATCATGGAGTCAATTACGGCGGTATTTCTGTGAGTGGGATACAAAATAACAGGAATAATTTCGGTCCATTAATTACACAAATCAAACACCTTCCACATACACATAATCTAGAAAAAAATTCCTTTTCTAGAGGACAACCAAAATGGGGCGCACACTTAGCAGACAATCTCGAGAATATGATAAAAAAATTTGGTTCAAAAAGAATTGCTGCAGTAATTATTGAACCCATAGCGGGATCAACTGGAGTTCATGTTCCTCCATTAGGATACCTACAAAAGATAAGGAAAATATGTGATAAGTATAATATTTTATTAATTTTTGACGAGGTAATTACCGGATTCGGAAGAACCGGTAATGCTTTTGCTAGCAATGCGTTTAAAGTAAACCCAGATATCATTGTTTTAGCCAAAGGTTTAACCAACGGAGCAGTCCCTATGGGTGCCGTTGGAGTAAAGAAAGAAATTTATGAGACAATAAATCAATATACAAAATCACCATTCGCGATAGAATTTCCTCATGGCTATACTTATTCCGGAAATCCCGTTTCATCAGCAGCGGCATTAGCTACATTAAATCTTTATAAAAAAGAAAAACTCTTCGAAAAGGCAAAAAAAATATCGAAATTTTGGGAAGATGCAGTACATTCGTTAAAAGGCCTACCAAAGATTATAGATATTCGTAATTTTGGACTTATGGCAGCGATAGAATTGGATCCAATTAAGGAAGAGCCCACCAAAAGAGCTTTTGAAATATATTTAAAATGTTTCGATAACGGACTGCTAATTAGAACAACAGGGGATACGATTGCACTATCACCACCCTTAATAATTAACAAAAAACAAATAGAAAAAATAATTTGGATCTTGGGAAAGATAATAAAAAAATCTAACTAACTTAAAAGATTCTAATAAATAACAATTCCACTACATTATCTGTCTATGCTATAAATAAATCTCTAAAATATTATCTGCGAGGTAGAAATGGATGACATTGTTATTGTTGCTGCAGCTAGAACACCGGTAGGATCTTTTTTAGGAGGTCTAAAGGATGTCAGTGCAGCTTTCTTGGGACAAGTAGCAATTAAAGAAGTCATAAAGAGAGGAAAGCTAGATCCTCAAGAAGTTGACGAGGTAATAATGGGACAAGTTTTAACCGGCGGAACCGGACAAAATCCTGCACGTCAAGCAGCATTAGCAGCTGGGCTACCTAAAGAAAAAACAGCTTTAACGATTAATCAGGTATGCGGATCGGGTTTACGATCAATCGCTTTAGGAGCACAATCAATCAATTCAGGAGATACATCAATTGTAATCTGTGGTGGACAAGAAAGTATGAGTCAAGCCCCTCACTGCGCCAACCTAAGGAAAGGTCAAAAAATGGGGAATTTAGAATTTATAGACACAATGATTCATGACGGAATTTGGTGCGCAATTAATGGTTATCACATGGGTGTCACCGCTGAAAATGTTGCTAAAAAATGGCAAATTACCCGTGAAGCTCAAGATGAATTCTCTGTTAACTCTCAAAACAAAGCTGAAAAGGCACAAAAAGATGGTAAATTTAAGGACGAAATTACCCCCGTAACCATTGAAGGGAGAAAAGGTAGTATTGTAGTTGAAGAAGACGAATATATACGTCATGGGCTAACGATAGAGAGTCTACAAAAATTAAAACCCGCTTTTGATAAAGAGGGTACTGTCACGGCTGGAAATGCATCAGGCATAAATGATGGCGCAGCAGCTGTCATTTTAATGAAAGCAAAAGAAGCGGAAAAAAGGAAACTAAAACCAATAGTTAGAATCGCATCATGGGCAACTGCCGGTGTTGATCCTGAGCTAATGGGTTCGGGCCCAATCCCAGCAAGCAAAAAAGCTCTTGAATTGGCGGGATGGAAAATAGATGATCTTGATTTGATTGAAGCGAATGAAGCTTTTGCAGCTCAAGCTTGCGCTGTCAATAAAGAGCTAGGATGGGATCTTTCAAAAGTAAATGTCAATGGTGGAGCAATAGCAATAGGCCATCCAATCGGGGCTTCGGGCACGAGGGTATTAATTACTTTAATTCATGAAATGATTAAAAGAGATTCTAAAAAAGGACTCGCAACTCTCTGTATTGGCGGTGGACAAGGAATTGCAATGTGTTTAGAAAGAAGTTAATAACGGACTAATTTTATGAAAGGAGAATACTAATGTCACGCATAGCTCTAGTCACCGGAGGCACCAGAGGTATCGGAGCTTCAATTTCGAAAGCTTTAAAGAATGCCGGTCATAATGTCGCTGCTAACTTCTCAAGTAATGAAGAAGCAGCAAAGAAATTTAGCGAAGAAACTGGCGTGGAAACCTTCAAGTGGAATGTGGCAGATTATGAACAATGCAAAAAAGGGGTAGAGGAAGTTACAAAAAGATTGGGTCCCGTAGAAATATTAGTTAATAATGCCGGCATTACAAGAGACTCGACTTTGCATAAAATGCCTCCCGAAAAATGGTTAGATGTAATTAATACAAATTTAAATTCCCTGTTCAATATGACACAGAACATAATTAACTCTATGCGAGAAAAGGGTTTTGGCAGAATTATCAATATTTCCTCGGTCAATGGGCAAAAAGGTCAAATAGGGCAATGCAATTATGCAGCAACAAAAGCTGGAATGATTGGTTTTAGCAAGTCTCTAGCTCAAGAAAGCGCATCAAAAGGCATAACTGTTAACGTGATTGCGCCAGGTTATATAAACACAGAAATGGTCGCAGCAATACCTGAAGAAATAAAAAATAAAATTATATCCACCATACCAGTCGGAAGGCTTGGAGAGGCGGATGAAATAGCAAAATTAGCTGTTTACCTGGCTGCTGATGAGAGTAGCTATATTACTGGATCAACAGTATCGATCAACGGTGGCCAATACTTTTCCTAATCCAAGATTCTATTTAGATAAAAGAAATACCGCTTGTTTTCCAAAAAGGTTTGAGAAGCCTAAGGGTAATTCTTTTTTGTAAAATTTATTCAACTCTCCCAAAATGTAGATTTGATCGATAGAAATCTTTAAGTTCTTACATAGATCAACAAAATCTTGAATGGTACACAAATGAATATTAGGTGTGTTATGCCATTTATAGGGAAGAGACTTTGTAACCGGCATCGATCCTCTGGATAAAAAAGACAGACGAACAAGCCAATGGCCAAAATTTGGAAATGAAACGATTGCCATTTTACCTACCCGTAACATTTCAATAAGTGCCGCTTTCGGGGAATGAATAGTTTGGATTGTTTGACTAAGAATTACAAAATCAAACGATTTCTTTGGGTAATCTAAACCCGCAACTATATCTCCCTGGACAACGGATAATCCACTTTGTAGACACTTATTTAAACCATTATGACTAATTTCAATACCGCGCCCGTCTACTTCTTTAAATTTACCCAAATAGTACAACAACTCTCCATCACCACAACCAATGTCCAAAACACGGCTATTCTCTGAGATCATATCAGCAATAATTTTTAAATCTTTTCGTAAATTCATTAGTTACCGTATGTAATCGTTACCTAATTTTTCTTCAAATGAACCTAGATATTCCCTGTAAATAATTCCTTACAACTCTAAAGAATTCAGGAACATTTAGTAAGAATGAATCATGGCCCTTATCAGTTTCTATTGCAGAAAAGCTTACGTTAGCGTTAACTGAATTAAGAGCCTTCACTAATGCTAAGCTCTCTGATGTAGGAAATAACCAATCACTTGAAAAAGAAATAATACAAAATCGAGTTTTGGTACCACGAAAAGCATTAGATAAAACACCCCTATATTTCTTACCCAAATCAAAGTAATCCATAGCGCGAGTTATATATAAATAGGAATTAGCATCAAACCTTTCGACAAATGTTTTGCCTTGATGCCTTAGATAGCTCTCTACCTGAAAATCCGCTCCAAAACCATAAGTTATTTTCTTTTTGTCTTGTAAGTTACGGCCAAATTTTGCATGCAAACCTTCCTCAGACAAATAAGTAATATGAGCAATCATTCTAGCAACAGATAAGCCCCTGCTTGGGATTAATTCTTTTGTGAAGTATTTGCCAGAATTCCAATTAGGATCGGTCATAATAGACCGCCTGCCAATCTCATGAAAGGAAATGTTTTGTGCAGAATGTTTTGCCGCGGTAGCTATAGCTATAGCAGAGAAGACCTTTTCTGGATAGCTGCAAGCCCACTGTAACACCTGCATCCCTCCTAACGAACCCCCGATGACACAAAAAAGCTTTTCTATACCTAAATGATCAATAAGAAGCTTTTGGGCGTTAACCATATCTCCAACCGTAATCACCGGAAAATGAAGGCCATAGAGTTTTTTAGTTTTTGGGTTAACGTCCATTGGGCCTGTACTTCCCATGCAACCACCAAGAATGTTTGAGCAAATAATAAAAAATTTTTTGGTATCTAGTGGTTTCCCGGGACCAACTAATATATCCCACCAACCCTTTTTTCCAGTTATTGGGTGAGTACCAGAAACAAATTGATCCCCAGTCAGGGCATGACAAACTAAAATTGCATTCGTTTTATTCTTATTAAGTTTTCCATAACATTTATATGCTATCCTGAAATTTCTAAGATTAACCCCGCAGTCAAGATTTAGTGAATGCTTATCTTTAAGTTCCAAAAATTTACATGGTAACCGATCAAATCTAATGACTGGAGAACGGGTTGAACTGTCAATATTTTTTATTTTTCTTTTTCTATTCATGATATTTTATTATAACGTATGGTTTCAAGACGACCAGCAACTACTGAAAATTAATTAAAGTGAAGAAAGATGTCAAAGCCTATACCAAAATCTCACATTCTGAAAATTCCTCCTTACGAAGCAGGCATATCTCAGCTGCCGAAAAAAAAGAAAATTATCAAACTTTCTTCTAACGAATCGCCTTACGGAGCAGGAAATAAGGTAACAAAGGCTTATATCGCTGCTTTGGCAAAATTAAATCGCTATCCAGATAGTAATTGCGATAAGCTTAAAAAAGCAATAGCGAAGAAATTTAGTCTAGATTATAAGAGTATTGTCTGTTCAAACGGATCTGATGAACTAATTACATTAATCGCAAAAAGTTTTGCCGGCGCAGGTGATGAAATACTTTGCACGGAACATGGTTTCTCATACTACCGAATAGCCGCAATTGCTGCAGGTGCCAATACAAAAATTGCAAAAGAAGTTAACTGCTCGGTTAATGTAGATAATATCCTGAAACAAGTAACAAAAAGGACAAAAATTATTTTTCTAGCTAATCCAGGAAACCCTACAGGGACATATATAGCTCTTGGTGAAATAAAAAAATTATGCGATCAGTTGCCAAAAAAAATATTATTAGTTTTAGATGGAGCATATGCTGAATTTGTCGATAAAAATGACTACGATCCTGGAATCAGGTTAGTAAAAAAATATAGTAACGTAATTATGATAAGAACTTTCTCAAAAATATATGGGCTTAGCGGATTAAGGCTGGGTTGGGCATATTGTTCCACTGAAGTTTCTAAAATTTTAAATCGCGTAAGGAATCCTTTTAATGTCAATACGGCAGCTCAAGAAGCAGGCACAGCCGCATTAAAAGACACAAAATTTATTAAAAAAATCGCAGAAAAGAACATAAAACTACGCAACTGGGTGGTTAACAGGCTCCAAGCAAGATCGCTTTTTATTTATCCAAGTGTCACTAATTTTATTTTAATTAGATTTCCAAACGATAGAAAAAGAAATGCAAACGCAACAAATAAATTTTTAGTGAGAAATGGGATAATCTTAAGAAAGGTAGATGAATATAATCTTAAAAACTGCCTCCGCTTAACAATCGGGAGAAAAATTGAGATGAAAACGGTGGTTACTAAACTAGAAAGATTTTTAAAAAACTGATGAAGAAGAAAAAAATAATCTTCCATAAGATTACAATAATTGGTCTTGGATTAATCGGCTCTTCTCTTGCAAGAGCCTGTAAAAAATGGGGGCTAACTTCCCACATAGTAGGATGCACACAAACAAAAAAGACTTTGAATAAGTGTATGAAGTTAAAAATTGTTGACAGTGTAAGTATCGATCCAAAAACTGCAGTTGAGGGTTCGGATCTTGTAATGCTCTGCACCCCCATAAGCAAATTCTCTAAAATAGTAAATTTAATTCACCCTCATTTGAAAAAAGGGGCAATAATTAGTGATGTTGGTTCTGTTAAACAAAATATTTTAAAAGAAATCTTGGCTAAGATACCGAAAGAAATTAGTTTTGTTCCCGGTCATCCAATTGCTGGAACGGAACATTCTGGTCCAGATCATGGTTTTGCGGAATTGTTTATGGGTAGGTGGTGCATATTAACTCCACCAAAGAATACTACCAATCACGCAGTGAATAAAGTTGCTAAACTTTGGAGAGCGGTGGGTATGAAAATAAAGATTATGGATGCCAGACATCATGATTCAATATTAGCTTTAACATCACACTTGCCTCATCTTATAGCATATACGATAGTTGGTACAGCAACAGGGCTACAAAAGGATATAAAATCAGAGGTTTTTAAATTTGCCGCTGGAGGTTTTAGGGATTTTACTAGAATAGCCGCTTCAGATCCAGTTATGTGGAGAGACATTTTTCTTGAAAACCGTCATTCAATACTAGAAATATTAAAAAGATTTAATCAAGACCTCACCTTAATAGAAAAAGTTATCAAGAAAAAAGATGGTGAAAAATTGCAAAAACTACTTAAAAAGACGAGATCAATCAGGCTTGGGGTTATTGCTGCCAAACAAGCATAAATTACCAATTAATAGATGATATCTTTTTTACCTTGAAAGACCCCAATCTTAGCCATTGATCTTGGATCGTTAAGGGAATTTGAATAGCACTTCCTTCATCAGTAGCATTGCTTCTGGAAAAGAAGTTCAAAATTATATTTCCGAGTGCTTTGGTTTTTGGGTTAATTGTTTGACTCCTATCCATTTCATCCAACAATGAGTGATAACCTTTAATCTTTAAAGTTGATACAAGTAATGGTTGTAGATTTTGATCCAGTGCGAGAGATCCATTCAGGATAGATTCCAAACCGCTCACTTTAAGAAGAAAATCCTTAATTTCTACAAAACCGCCTGCCTGGGACCAATTTTGTATCGAATCTGGAAACTCTTTTAAAGGAAGAAACCCATTTATATTAATCTGACCCTGAAAGCTCTCTATATTTGCATGAGCGAATATCCTCTTAATCAAATAGTAATCAGGGGAAAGAAAATTAAAGACAACCTTAAAGTGCTCCCCTGTATCGCTTTTTTTATTTAAGAAAAATTGATTAACAGACAACCTAAATTCCTCAATAAACAGCAATTTCTTTTCATTTTCGATAACTAACTGAAATTTTTTTAAGAGTAAATTGGCCTCTTTCATTTTATTAAAAACTATTTTTCCCTCCAATGAATCTTGATTGGTAAGAAATGTTTTTGACTCTTCTTTTAAAGTAAATTTGCTAGATCCAGAAATAGAAAAACTTAAATCATCGGGATTCCAAACTGGATAAACAATAACTAGTTTTTCCACGTAGAGACTCGAAACAGCAAATGTTTTATTTGAATCTTTTGGTAAAAGCAAATTAACATTATAAAATATATTCTCCACATAGAATGGATAGCCTGTAATAACGTGCCTCCGAATGCTAAATGTAATACCTTGATTAGAAAGTCTTTGTTCTATTTTCTGATGAAAATCTTTTGCAAAATAAAAATTTATAAACCACCACCCAGTGAGGACAATTACGAAAATTAAGACGAAAGAAAAGAAAAAAAGTAATTTTTTATTTTTCATGCTTTTTAATTAGAAAATTTTTAGTTATTATGAATCAAAAGTACTAATAAAAAAAAAGCCACAACCAAAGGCTGTGACTTTGAATTTAGGATTTAGGAAGGAAACTATTGACGATTCTAAAAAAAACTTAAGCATTGGTAAAGTGAATCTTATTAAAACTTTTCAACAGACTTATCAACTAGGATATTCTTATTAAGTAACTGATATAAAATCATTTTTTTAAATAATCTCCGTTCCTCCCATCTTTAAAAAAACATTATCAACAGTGTTTATTTTTTTAATAGCATTAAAGACGCCGTTTCGGTTCTTCTTTTAAGCTCGCTAAAAAATTTACTTCTGGTTAAATTTGGGTCAATGGGAGGCAAGAATTCAACAATTATCTTTCCAGGGTATTTCAAAAAAGTTCTTCGAGGCCAATAAAGGCCTGAATTCAAGGCAACTGGTACAACTGGAATTTTAAGGCTTGAATATAAGCCGACTATACCAACCTGATACTGAGATTTTTTACCCGGGCTAGTGCGAGTCCCCTCAGGAAAAATAATGAGTTTCTTTTTCCGATCTCTTAAGGTCTGTTTAGATCTTCTGATCATTGATTTAAGCTGACTACTTCCTTTTTTTCTATCTATATCTATCATTCCTAGTCGAAATAAAAACCAACCAAAAAAAGGAATGAATAATAATTCTCTCTTCAAAAAATAAATCGGCTCTTCAGTCAATACCCAAAAGGCAATTGTTTCCCAGGTAGATTGGTGCTTGGAAGAGATAAGAGAAAAATCTTTTTTTAAATTTTCTAAACCTCTAACTTCGTGAGTAATTCCAACGATTATTTTTAACAAAAACAATGAAGAATAGGCCCAAAATTTAGAAATTTTCACGGCAATAATTCTTGGAAAGATAAGTGCCGGACTTAAGAAAATGCAAATTAATGAAGTCCAAGAATAAAAAATTAATTGAAATAGGAATGAATTGAATAAAATTCTAAATTTGTCTTTTCTTACTTTTTCCATGAAACAAAAGATCTTTTCTTGATAATGTTTTAACGCATATAACTAATTATAATCAGCTTCACGTTTTCCCACTAAAGAATTTACTGCATCTAGTAAATTTTCCTTAATATCAAAAGGATTCAGAGAATTCGGTATGCCTTCTTTTAAGGTTTGAGATCCAAAACCAGTCTTTACCAAAATCTTTCTGCATTGTGCTTTATTAGCAGCAATCAGATCCCTCAAAGAATCCCCTATCATAACAGTTTCTTCAGGTAAAACTTTATATTGATCCATGGCTTGCAAAAGCATTCCTGGACCGGGTTTTCTAAATCGTGTTGGCCGATCTGGATGATCTGGACAAAAAATAATCTCGTTTACGCTAGCACCGCTTCTTTCTAATGTGCGATTCAGTTTATCATGAATCTTATTTAATACCTCTATATCAATTATCTCTCTTCCTATTGCTCCTTGGTTAGTCACAATAACAGACAATAAATTAGCTTTATTTAAAATTTTGATTGCCTCTACAGAACCCGGGATCATGGCTAAATCTTTAGGACAACGTACATAGCCGTCCTTCTCTTCATTTATAACGCCATCTCTATCCAATAAAACCAAACGTATGCTCAAATTAAAAAATCCTTTGCACTCTTTTTAAGACCGACCGTTTCACCACTAACTGTGAAATAAAAATAAATATTATGGGGAATAAAAAAATAAAGTACCAAGGGACAAAAAAAGAAGCAGAGTGAAAAAATAAATCAAGACTAAATTTCTTTGCTAAAAAATAAAAGGGTAACCAAGATATGATAAAAAATGAGTAACCAAGAAATACTCCCTTTATTACATCCTTAAAATTTTGGCGTTGAAATTTTTCAACAATAAAAGAATCCTTGGCTCCAAATAAATAAAGAAGCTCAATAATCTTACCGTTAGCCATCAAACTGCTAATAGTCAAAAAATAAATTGTAGTACCCGATACAAAGATTATAAAGATCAATATAGCGAACGATATAAATTTAAAAAGATGACCAACTCTTGTAATTTGTTGTAACCAGGCTGTGTCCTCAATTAATTCAAAACCATCAATATTCTTACCTAAATCAAATTTTAATTCTTCTAAGGAGAAATTTAAACGCGGTTCAATGCTTAAATCTATAATCACTGGCAAAATAATTTCCTCAGAAAAATTATCCGTACTTATCCAAGGAGAAATTAATTTTCTAGCGCTTTCCTCGTCGATTACATTTACTGAAGAGATCCCTGGATAATTACTGATAATCTTTAAAGCTTCTTCAGTATTCGCATTAAGGTTATCCTTAACTTGATTCAAGGGTAAATTCTCTTCAAAATCTGGTAGTATTTGCAGAGTCAAATGACCAAAGATGTCTTTTTGCCATAAAGAAAGAGATTGACCAACGGCAATTAAACCAAATAAAAAAATTAGTGACAAATAAACTAGCAGGGAAAAAATAGAAATGGAGAAGTGGTTTTTCCCATCCCTGTCTAAAGATAATTGAAATTGATTAGATCCCATTGTGCCAGCCCTTAATTATACTCAGCTTTTCCATTCTTTAATTTAATAACTTTGTGTTTAGTCTTTCTAACGAGATCTTCATTGTGTGTTGCAATGAGTACTGTCGTCCCTAATTTGTTCATTTCCTCAAATAAAAAAAGTAACCTTTTCGCCATCTTTTTATCCACATTTCCCGTCGGTTCATCCGCTAAAATAATATCTGGTTTATTAATTACGGCACGAGCAATAGCAACTCTTTGTTTTTGACCACCAGATAACATTTTAGGGGAAGCATATACTTCATCCCCAAGGCCAACCCATTGCAATAGTTCAGTAACGTGGTTATCTATAATTTCCTTTTTTTCATTGATGACATTTAAAGGCAACGCAACATTTTCAAAAGTAGAAAAATGATCTAATAATCTAAAATCTTGAAAAACAACGCCGATTCTTCTTCTTAAGAGAGCAACTTCATCCCTATCTAAATTTGCAACATTATTACCACTCAAAAAATATTGACCTCTAGCCTGCTGTAAAGCCATATAGAGAAATTTTAATAATGTCGACTTCCCCGAACCACTAGCGCCAACAAGAAAATGGAAAGAGCCTTTAGATAATTGAAAGTTTAAATCACTTAAGATTTCATAATCATCTTCGTAACCTATAGCAATATTTTCAAGCCTTACCATCTTTCTTCTTATAACCAGCGAGGCAAAATATCTGTCTTGATGAGGTGTTCCATCTTCTGCCTTTTTCTAATAAGAGCATATTTTTTCCCGCTAATTAAAATTTCAGGTATATGTTGTCGAGAGTTATAATTTGACGACATAACAAAACCATAAGCCCCAGTGGAACAAATCGCGAGAATATCATTTTCCTTCGGGTCTCTAAAAATCCTATTTCTAGCAAAAGTATCTGAACTTTCGCAAATCGGACCAACAATATCCCATTTTTTTGCTGATTTTGAGTTTTGGATCTTAGTTTTTTTCAAAGGGATAATTTTATGATAGGCATCATAAATTGCCGGCCTTATGAAATCATTCATAGCAGAATCAACAATAATGAAATGCTTTCGTCCGTTAGATTTCAATCTTAAAATTTTAGTTACCAAAACTCCCGCATCGGCAACAATAAAGCGACCTGGCTCAAGAATTAATCCACACTGCAATGAGTTAATCAAAGAAGAAACAATTCTAGAATAATTTTTCAAACTTACAGTATTTTCATTGGCATATTGAATCCCTAAGCCACCTCCAACATCTACATTTTGCAGCTGAAAATTCATACGTTTTAAATCATTTGCTAGCTTTCTAATCACATCAAAAGCTTCTTTAAAGGGAGCAACTTTTGTAATCTGAGAACCAATATGAATCGCCAATCCAATAATATTTACTTCTTGCATCTCAGATGACTTCTGAAAAAGCCTGATCGCTTGTTCGCAAGTTATTCCAAATTTATCATCATGGCTACCTGTGGTTATTTTTCTGTGAGTCTTTGCTATTACGTTTGGATTAATCCGCAAAGATACAGATGCAACACGATGCGCTTTTTTAGCAAGATTCGCAATTTCCATAAATTCAGACTCGGACTCTACATTGAATTGTTTAATTCCTATCCCAAGAGCCTTTGATATTTCTTCACGACTTTTCCCAACACCAGAGAAAATAATTTTTTTGGGATCAATGCCGGCAGATAACGCCTTCATTAATTCTCCCATAGACACCACATCAGCACCAGCACCGAGTTTAGATAATATCCTTAAGACTGATAGGTTAGAGTTTGCTTTTACAGCAAAGCAAACCATCGTTGGAAAGTTCTTGAATGCTTTCTTAAAATTTAGAAAGTTTTTTACAATTGCATTCTTTGAATAACAATAAAACGGAGTACCTATTTCTTCTGCTATCTTTTGAAGAGAAATTTTTTCCGCAAATAGAAATCCATTGGTGTAATTAAATTCATTCACTGGGGTATTCCCTAGGATAATCGCTTCCAAGAGGAGGATCTAAATCCGACGACTTCTTTCCACAAGCCGATAAAAGCGTAGCGGAAAAACAAAAAATTATCACTATTGCTATTATTTTATTAAGAAAATTCATATCTTCTATAAAAATTTCCTTTTTGCTAAATGAATAGCTCTTTTAACGTTAGTTGGCGCTGTGCCACCAAAACTTTTTCTACTCCTTATTGATTTTGTGACGCTAATGTAATTGTAAACCTCTTTTGTTATTCTGGGTTCAATTTTCTTCAATTGACTTATATCTAAATCTTGGACTGGAATTTTTTTAGAAATAGAAAGATCAATAATTTCCTTTACAGACAAATAAGCTTCCCTAAATGGAATTCCTAAATCTTTTACAAGAAAATCAGCTAAATCCGTTGAAGTGGAATAGCCTATTTTGGCTAATTTTTCAGAATTAGACTTGTTGAATTTCATACAATCAATCATTTCAATCATAACCTTTATAGATACTAACCAAGTATCCATACAATCAAAGACTGGTTCTTTATCTTCTTGAAGATCCTTACAATAAGCCAATGGCAAACCCTTCATGGTAGTAAGTAACGAAAATAAATGGCCAAAAACTCTACCGCTCTTACCACGCACTAACTCTGCAGCATCAGGATTCTTTTTTTGAGGCATTATAGAGCTAGGTGTGGTTAATTTTTTTGGAAGAGCAATTAACGAAAATGGCTCACTCAACCAAACTGTTAGCTCTTCTGCTAACCTTGAAAGATGTACGAAACAAATTGATGCTGATGAAAGAAAATCAAGAGCAAAATCTCTATCAGATACAGAATCTATCGAATTTTGAGTAGGTCTATCAAAACCAAGGTATCCTGCCGTCATGTAACGATCAATGGGAAAAGATGTTCCAGCTAACGCTACTGCACCCAAGGGGCATTCATTTAACATACTTCGAGCATGACTAACTCTATCACGGTCTCTTCCAAGCATTTCAACGTAAGCTAATAAGTGATGGCCAAAAGTAACCGGTTGAGCAAATTGCAAATGGGTAAAACCCGGCATAGGATCCTGGTAATGCTTTTCCGCTTTCTTAATAAGGCTTTTTTGCAATCCTCTTAATTCATTATCAATAATATCTAAGGAATCGCGAATCCAGAGCTTAAAATCAGTTGCAACTAAATCATTCCTAGAGCGAGCTGTGTGTAACATACCTGCGCTTTTTCCTACTATTTTCTTCAATCTAAATTCAACATTCATATGAATATCCTCTAGTTGGGGATTGAAAATAAATTTGTTTCTTTTGATTTCACTAAGTATTTTCTTAAGCCCTTTTAAGATGGATTCCCCATCTTTCTTAGGTACAATCTTCTTTCTTACTAACATGCTGCAGTGAGCCATAGATACTAGAACATCATATTCAGCAATCTTTTTGTCAAAAGAAACTGAAGAGTTTATTTTCTCTAATATCGAAGATTTTTTACTTTTAGGTTCGAGAAGAGAAATATGCTTTAATTTATTAATTCGTAAATTTCTTTTTTTCATTTTATTAAAATCGCTTATTAAAAATTGCAAACGACAAATAAGAACATACAAGTAATATCAATTTTAACCATTTTTTTCTTTATTTTATTTCTCTTTTTTTCAAAAAGAGCATACAGCGATGACCTGCATAGTGTTAAGTTTGAAAAAAATAATTTTACCAAATATTTAGAAATTTACGAAAAACCAAAGAATATCCAGGATCTATACATAACGAATCAAGATAGGGAAAAAATAACTATTAGTAAATTTAGTAATAAACTAACCGTTATCAATATTTGGGCGACATGGTGTTTGCCTTGTATAGAAGAACTCCCAGCATTGAACGATTTTATAAAATCTAATAACACCAATAATAAAGATTCAAATTATCAATTCATCACCCTATCTGTTGATATAGACGGCGCAAAAAGAGTTTTGCCTTTTTTAAAAAAAATGAAAATCTTTAGCTTTCCAGTTTACTATGATCCAAAATCAGAATTACTCAAAGAACTAAAAATCAGTCGATTACCAACAACTATTTTTTTGGATCTAGACGGAGGGGTAATTGCCTCATTACAAGGAACATTTACTTGGAAACTAGAAGAAACTTATAAATTGTTACAAAAAATATATTTAAACTAAAGATTCTTATCTCACAATTTTTCAGATAATTCTGGCAAAACCTGAAATAGATCAGCAACCAAACCGTAATCAGCGATCTGAAAGATCGGAGCTTCCTCATCCTTGTTAATAGCCACAATAATCTTGCTGTCCTTGATACCGGCTAGATGCTGGATAGCGCCAGAAATACCAACCGCAATATATAGATCTGGCGCAACAATTTTCCCAGTTTGCCCAACTTGCCAATCGTTAGGAACAAAACCAGCATCAACAGCCGCTCGACTTGCTCCAATTGCCGCTCCCAATTTATCAGCAATTTTTTCTAACATTTTAAAATTCTCACCATTTTGCATACCACGACCTCCAGAAATAATTATTTTCGCCGAAGTTAATTCTGGTCGATCTGACTTACTGAGATCCTGTTTCGCAAAAATTGTCTTGCCTGAATCTGTTCCAGCAGGTAATTCCTCCGTCTCTACATTACCGTTACTTACTTCAGCTAGAGAAAATGCCGTTCCTCTAACAGTAATAACCTTTATAGGTGCCATGCACTTGACTGTGGCAATAGCATTCCCAGCATAAATTGGACGCTTAAAAGTCTCATGATCCTCCACACTAATGATATCAGATATCTGAGGAACATCTAAACTAGCAGCAACACGTGGCATAATATTTTTTCCAAATGTGCTTGAAGGCATCATTATATGAGTATAATTTTTTGCGATCCCCAAAATTAAATCTGAAAAATTTTCTGCCAAAAAATTTTTATAAATTTCATCATCACAAAATAGTACTCGAGAAATAGAATCAATCTTTGAAACACTCTTAATTACGGAATCAACATCCTGGCCCGCAACCAAAACATGTGTATCTCCATTTAATTTTAAAGCAGCGGAAATTGTGTTCAAAGTGGAAGGTTTCAAATCTCTATTATTATGTTCTGCAATAACTAAAGCTTTCATTAGATAACTTTTGCCTCATTTCTTAACTTGTCTAAAAGCTCACCAACGTCCGCAACCTTTAATCCAGGTTTTCTTTCTGCAGGTTCTTCAACTTTTATAATTTGTATTTCAGATTTCATTTCTACGGATAAATCTTCAGGTGTTATAACTTCAATCTTTTTTTGTTTAGCTTTCATAATGTTTGGCAATGAAGCATATCTTGGTTCATTCAATCGAAGATCTGTTGTAATAACGGCAGGCAATTTTACACTTAGGGTCTCCAAACCACCGTCTACTTCTCTTGTAACTTCGGCAATATCTTTGTTTACGACTATTTTTGAAGCAAATGTAGCTTGCCCCCATCCCAAAAGAGAGGCTAGCATTTGTCCAGTCTGATTAGAATCATCATCTATGGCTTGTTTGCCCATGATAACGAAATCGGGGTTTTCCTTCATAACTAGAGCTTTTAATAATTTTGCGACTAAAATAGGTTCAAGATCTGATCTTGTGTTAACAAGAATTGATCGATCTGCCCCCATAGCCATAGCGGTTCTTAAAGTTTCTTGAGATTGATCCGTTCCAACAGAAATAGCAATAATTTCATCGACAATACCGGCTTCTTTAATTCTAACGGCCTCCTCTACAGCAATTTCGTCAAATGGATTCATTGACATTTTAACGTTTGATGTCTCGACTGCTGTCTGATCAGATTTTACCCTAATTTTGACGTTATAATCGACAACCCTTTTTACCGCAACTAATGCCTTCAATTTCGATACCTACCTATAAAGATTAATAAGGCGTTAAGAATATTTCTTCAAAAAATAAATAATGATTAAATTATGTATCGTAAAATCTCAACAATTTTTTCCAGGTCTCCACAAAATGTCTTTTTTTCCCCGAGCGTTTAAATATCTTGAAAGCACAAAAATATAATCGGATAAACGATTTAAATAAATAATAACATTTGGATTAATTTTTTCCTTCACCATTAATGCGACTGTAATTCTTTCTGATCTTCTTATAATTGTTCTTGCTAAATGTAAATATGAAGAAACAAGCGTTCCTCCTGGCAAAACAAAAGAGTTTAATGGTTTTAAACCATTATTCATTTTATCTATTTCGATCTCCATGCGTTTTATTTGTCGATCTGTAATCCTTAGTACACTTTTTTTCGCCTTGGTTTGAGGCATACAGAGATCGGCGCCCAAATCAAATAGATCATTTTGAATCTCGGAAAGAAATTTATCGATTGAACCTCTAGTATAACATCTGGCGATACCTAGAATGGAATTAGCCTCCTCAATTGTTCCATAGCACTCAACACGCAAATCAAACTTATTCACCCGCCTTCCATCTCCTAAGCCCGTTTTCCCCTTATCACCAGTTTTTGTATAAATCTTATTTAATTTAACCATGATGCAAAACCTAAGCTAAACGTTTGAGTAAAAAAATTAAACCCAATACAACAATTGCAACGCCCTGAAGTATAACTCTAGCCCTCATAATTTTATTTGAGTATTTTTTATTAGCGCTCCCACCTTTTGCCATCATAAAGATACCTGCAAATAAAATAACAGCAACTGCAAATAAGATAATTAGCAAAAAGTAAAACGCAATATTATAAAAAGAATCCATGGGTTTAAATAAAGTAATTAGATTTTATTATAGAATGAATAGAGACTATGTATCGATCAACAGACCGCGAGCTACAATTTGAGCTTGTATTTCTGCAGCTCCTTCAAAAATATTTAGAATTCTCGCATCACAAAGAATTCTACTAACAGGATATTCTAAAGCATAACCATTCCCCCCATGAACCTGTAAAGCATTATCTGCATTAGCCCAAGCGACTCTAGCAGCTAAAAGCTTAGCCATGCCTGCCTGAATATCACAACGTCTATCAGAATCTTTCTCCCTTGCGGAAAAGTATGTAATCTGTCTTACGATCATTGTTTCAACAACCATCCAAGCAACCTTAACAGCTATTCTAGGAAAGGAAAAAATTGATTTACCAAATTGGGATCTTTCCTGCGCATAACGCATCGCAACTTCCAGAGCAGATTGAGCTACACCGACAGAACGTGCTGCAGTCTGTATTCTTGCAGATTCAAATGTCTCCATTAATTGTTTAAAGCCCTTGCCTTCTTCGCCACCCAATAAACCTGTAGATGGAACTTTAAAATTATCGAATGCCATTTCATATTCCTTCATTCCACGATAACCCAATACCTCAATCTCACCACCACTTAAACCTTCGGCTGGAAAAGGATCTGCTTCTGTCCCTCTAGATTTTTCGGCTAAAAACATACTTAAACCTTTGTAGCCCTTTTCTTGAGTATTAGTTCTGGCTAAAATAGTCATGAGATCACTTCTTGCTCCATGTGTAATCCAGGTCTTTGCGCCTGTGATAAGATAATGATCACCTTCTTTAACCCCTCGCGTCTTTAAACTTCCAAGATCAGATCCTGTATTTGGCTCGGTAAAGACTGCAGTAGTTAAAACTTCGCCTGAAGCAATTTTTGGAAGCCATTGCTTTTTTTGTTCCTCAGTACCACCCAATCTAATTAGCTCAGAAGCTATTTCTGCCCTAGTTCCTAAAGATCCAGCAGTAAGAAAACCTCTAGATAATTCTTCAGTCACCACACACATAGAAATTTTTCCCATACCTAGACCCTGATATTCTTCTGGTATGGTCAATCCAAAAACCCCGAGCTCTGACATCTTTTTAATTATTTCATTTGGGATTAGCTCATCTTTATTATGCCATTCTTGAGCATAAGGAATAATTTGATCCTCAACAAATTTTCTAAACTGATCCTGAATCATAACTAAAGTTTCATCACCTAAGCCATAATCACCAAAATTACCATCGGCAACTAGCTCTGCTATTTTCATTCGGACATCAACTGAATTACCATTAGACATAAGTTTTGAAATATTTTTATCCAAAAATTTTTCAATCTCACTATTGGAAAAATGAAGATCCGACAACCTAACTATTTCACCTTGGCTCATTGGTATTCCACCAAAAATTTGAGACAGATATTCACCAAATGCAGACTGTAAAATTAGACTCTCAATTTCACCAAAACGCTTTACTGAAACTAAACGTTCAGCCCAGTTAAGCATTTCACGAATGGCAACAACGTAAGTAGCGAACCAAGCTAAACCATGAGCAGCGTATTGTTCAGACTCTAACAAAGAAGGGTTGATCTTCCCATCCCTCACTATTATAGAAGAAGTCTTGTTTTTGAGGCTTACGACTAATTGCTCAACAGTTTTTAAAGACTCCTTGCATACTGAAATTAAATCAGGAATAACCAAAGATTTATCATTTTTTACGCCATCCTTTATTTTAGCAAACGGTTGTTCGGACATATCCTTTGACTTTCAATTTATTGATTTACAAAGATTTCATTCCTGGTTTTCTAGCCTGAACTAGAACCGCCATATTACCTGGCTTGTGCTCATTGTTCATCATCTTTGTGTGAGCTTTAGGAATCTCAGACCACTTCAATACCTCAGACATACATGGGTCAATAAGCTTATTAATCACTAATTGATTCGCAGCAGCTGCTTGCTTTAAGTGAGCAAAGTGACTCCCTTGAACCCTTTTTTGATGCATCCAAACATATCTTGCATCCATCGTAATATTGTAACCAGAAGTACCTGCACAAAAAACAACCATCCCACCTCTTTTCACAACAAATGTGCTAACCGGAAATGTTTGTTCACCAGGATGCTCGAACACCATATCTACATTGGTGTACTTACCAGTAAATTCCCATATTGCCTTACCAAACTCTTGGCATTTTTTCATATACTCCGCATATTTTTTTCCATCCTTAACATCTGGTAACTGGCCCCAACAGTCAAAATCTTTCCTATTGATAACTCCAACAGCACCAAGAGATTTAACGTAATCCTCCTTAGAAGCGTCAGATATTACACCTATAGCATTAGCTCCAACTGTCTTTGCTAACTGTACCGCCATGCAACCTATTCCTCCAGAAGCGCCCCATACCAATATATTCTCTCCTGGCTTGAGATCATGTGGTGGATGACCAAAAAGCATCCTATACGAAGTAGCAAGAGTCAGCATATAACATCCTGCCTCTTCCCAAGTGAGATGTTTTGGTTTTTTAATTAATTGTTGTGATTGCACTTTGGTAAACTGTGCAAATGATCCATCGGGGGTTTCATAACCCCAAATTCTTTGACTAGTAGAATACATCGGATCACCCCCATTACACTCTTCATCATCACCACTATCTTGATTGCAGTGTATAATAACTTCATCACCAACTTTCCAGCGCTGAACCTTCTCTCCTGCGGCCCAAATTATTCCCGAAGCATCGGATCCACAAATATGATAACCCTGCTTATGAGAGTCTAACATCGATATGGGTTTTCCCATCGAGGCCCAAACACCGTTATAATTAACGCCAGCAGCCATTACCATCACCAGCACCTCATTAGAATCTACTTTTGGGATAGGCATGGTCTCAATCTGCATTGCCTTTTCAGGAACCCCCTCACGATCTTTACGTATAACCCAAGCATGCATTTCTTTTGGAACATGCCCAAGTGGGGGAATTTCACCTAAATCATATAATTCCTTCTTTTCATTTTCACTCATCAAATTTTTCCTTATTTCTCATCATAAGATCTTTTGTATTCTACTTTCCTCTGAAAAAAAGTTTTTATTTTTAAAAATACAATTAATTATTGTATCCTTATTGTCCTAAACTTCTACCTTTTACAAAATATGTTTGCAATGCACAACTTGTTAAATATTAATATCAAAACAATAGACTAAATCTTAGATTGCTATAATTATAGAATATGAAGAAAAATAACAAAAATAATCTTCCAAATCATGGCCACGATCTACCATGGATGATTAGAACCTATTCAGGCCACTCGTCCGCCAAAGAGTCAAATAAACTCTACAAAATGAATCTGGCCAAAGGACAAACTGGATTATCAGTCGCATTTGATTTACCGACCCAGACCGGTTATGACTCAGATCATCCTTTATCAAAAGGTGAAGTAGGAAAAGTTGGCGTTCCAATATGTCACCTGGGAGATATGATGACACTATTCCAAGGACTTCCACTAGGAAAAATGAACACTTCAATGACGATTAATGCACCAGCCCCATGGTTGTTGGCGCTTTATATAGCTACTGCAGAAAAGCAGGGTTTTTCTAGAAAAAATTTATCCGGGACTACACAAAATGATCTTGTAAAAGAATATTTATCGAGAGGTACGTATATTTTTCCACCAAAACCTAGTCTAAAAATAACTAGCGATGTGATAATTTTTACTGCAAAAGAAATCCCCAAATGGAATCCCACAAATATATGTTCCTATCATTTACAAGAAGCAGGAGCTACGCCTGTACAAGAATTATCCTTCGCATTAGCGACAGCATGTTCCGTTTTAGATGAAATCTTTAACTCCAAACAACTGAGAAAAGAGAATTTTCCAAAGATTGTGGGAAGAATCAGTTTCTTTGTAAACGCTGGGATGAAGTTTATTACTGAATTGTGCAAGATGCACGCCTTTACAGATCTTTGGGATGAAATCTGTCGAAAGCGCTACAAGGTTAAAGAAAGTAATTTCAGACGTTTTCGTTATGGCGTACAGGTTAATTCACTGGGATTAACCGAACAACAACCAGAAAACAATGTATACAGAATTTTGATTGAAATGTTATCCGTTGTTTTAAGCAAAAGGACTAGAGCAAGAGCAATACAATTACCAGCATGGAATGAAGCATTGGGTTTGCCTAGACCGTGGGATCAACAGTGGAGCCTTAGGCTACAACAAATCATGGCATTAGAAACAGATATACTTGAATATGAAGATGTATTTCAAGGATCCGAGGTAATAAAAGAAAAAGTAGATTCTCTAAGAAAACAAGCATCTGAAGAAATTAAAAATATAATGAGAATGGGTGGAATAGTTTCTGCAGTAGAAACAGGATATCTAAAACAGAAATTGGTTGAATCTAGCTCAAGAAGACTTGCGAACATAAAATCAGGTAAACAAAAAATAGTTGGCGTCAATTGTTTTACCGAAACATTTTCGTCACCTCTGCTTGAAAAAAAACAAAGAAACTTTCTGATGCCTGATAAGAAGGCAGAAAAAGAGCAAATCAAAAGATTAAACAGCTGGAAGAAATCTCGTAATCAAAAATTAGTGTCAAAAGCTCTAGAAAAACTATCCAGTGATATTTCTGAGGAAAAGAATATCATGCCATCATCAATTGAATGTGCTTACGCTGGAGTCACAACTGGGGAATGGGCAGATGTAATGAGAAAAATTTTTGGAGAATACCGTGCCCCTACTGGTGTAGGAAAAACTACATCCCTTGGAAAGACAAATAACACTTCTGAAGCAGATGATCTAAAAATGCTTAGAAAAAGAATTGAGTTATTATCAAAAAAAATAAAACGCAGGCCAAAAATTTTAGTTGGAAAACCCGGGCTTGATGGACACTCAACTGGTGCTGAACAAATTGCAACCCACGCTAAGGATTGTGGCTTTGAGGTTGTTTATGAAGGTATAAGATTAACTCCTAATCAAATTGCAAATACTGCATTAGAGGAAAGCGTTCATGTTATTGGTCTCTCGGTATTATCTGGATCACATATGAAAATGGTCGATGAGGTGCTCAAATGTATGAAAAAGATGAAGATTGAAAAAATTCCACTAGTTGTCGGAGGGATAATACCCAAAACTGATGAATCGAAACTAATAAGAAGCGGCGTTGCTGCAGTTTACACACCGAAAGATTTTAGTGTGTTAAAAATAATGGATGATATTATTAGTATAATCCAAAAGAATCAAAAATAATCACTTTACAATTCCTAGCCTTGAAAATTCTAACAATAGCCAAGCGTTTCAATAAGTACAATTTATCAAATTTTACGCCGATAAGAATTGGTAAAATTAGTATAGGTTGGGTAAAAAAAGAAAATATAAAATTCTTAAAACAATTCTCCGATTTTTTCTTAATAAACAAAAATAGTATTATGATTAGATCTGAATTAAATACCGCTAAAAAACTCAACAGTATTTTTGACATAGTTATTTCAGATCTGACACATAAAAAAATTCTCCAAAAGGGAAAAAATGAATCTTTCCCAGTTTTTAATTTTCCTTCCCTAGCTATCCCAAAAAAAGTCAATTTTAAAAAACCATATTTTCGAATTGATCGATCGGCTATACGTTTTTTTGGATTCCGCAGTTGGGGGGTGCATTTAAATGGATTCACAAAACGAAATAATGATATAAAAATATGGGTTGGAAAGAGAAATAAAAACAAAGGATCTTATCCTAGTAAACTTGATAACCTTGTAGGGGGTGGACAGCCCACTGGATTAAACCCAAAAGAAAATTTGATCAAGGAATCTGCTGAAGAAGCTAATGTTAAAAAGAGTTTGGCAAGGAAGGCAAAAGCAGTTGGAACGATTAATTACTGTGTTGAAACCGCAGAGGGACTCTGTCCGGATACTATGTTTATTTATGATTTGGAGTTGCCAAAAAGATTCATACCAAAATGCAATGACAATGAGATAGAAAATTTTTTCCTAATGGATGACAAAGAGGTGCTTAAAAGGATAGAAAACGATTCTGATTTTAAACCAAACAGCAAATTAGTCACGTTAGATTTTTTAATTAGAAAAAAATTATTAGATTCTGAGAAAAGTAAGTTTGTAAAACTATTTTTCTCCCAAATTAACCGAAAATTTTAAATGAAAACACTGTCCGGACCATCTATTAAAGCAAAGAATCAAGATAATCCAAAAAATCTTGTTATACTAATGCATGGAATAGGTGCGGATGGTAACGATTTGATAGGTTTGGCGTCAAATTGGTCTCATAATATGCCGGATACAGAATTTCTATCACCTAATGCCCCCTTCACCTGTAATATGTCGGGTACCGGTTATCAATGGTTCGGTTTTGTAGACAAGGATCTGGTTAGAATTAGAGCCGAAGTTTCTCAGGTCGCATTAATTTTAAATAATTTTATTGATGATCAGTTAAAAATAAGAAATTTAAATGATACAAATCTTGCATTAGTTGGTTTTTCGCAAGGTGCAATGTTGGCATTACACGTGGGTCTAAGAAGGAAAAAAAAATGTGCAGGGATTGTAGGATATTCGGGTATGCTCCTAGATCCCGACAATTTACAAAATGAAGTTGAATCAAAACCACCTATAGTTTTAGTCCACGGAGATATTGATCCGGTAATTACGCCTTTATCTTTACCCAAGGCAGAAACAAAACTCAAGAACTTAGAAATTCCAGTCGAAACACATATGAGAGAAGGGTTAGGGCACGGAATTGATGCCGAAGGTGTAGAAATTGGTAAAACTTTTCTTCACAAAAACTTGCAATCCTAAAATTTTCAAGATCATCCTAAACGCTTTAATAATTTGATTTTAAGTAAAACAAAAGATACTCTTTAAAGAAAAAAAGGGAGGATGCTAAATTGAATCTTAGGCCCGCAAGTTGTCCAGCGCTGGTGTTGAATGCTAACTTTCAACCACTAAGCTATTTTCCTCTATCCTTGTGGTCATGGAAAAATACAATTAGGGCAGTTTTTCTTGATCGAGTAAATGTTGTTTCGGAATATGAAGTTGCCGTTCATTCACCAAATCTAGAAATTAAACTTCCTAGCGTCATATCGTTAAAAGAATTTATAGATCTAGATAGAAAACCAGCCTTTACTAGGTTTAATGTTTTCTTGCGAGATAGGTTCTGCTGCCAGTATTGTGGCGGAAAATTTCGAACCGAAGATCTAACTTTTGATCATGTGCTTCCGCGCTCTCATGGAGGAAAAACAATATGGAAGAATGTTGTTACTGCCTGTAGAGATTGCAATCGAATAAAAGGAAATAAAATTCTAAAGAATCAAAGATTAAATTTACTCTCAGAGCCACTTACTCCGAATACTCATGAATTACAAAAAAATGGAAGACTCTTCCCCCCACACTATCTTCATGAGAGTTGGAGGGATTTTTTATACTGGGATAGTGAACTACAACCCTAATTGAATAATTAAAATTTCTTCGATAGCCAGATCGCGATTTTAGAAGATAACCTTATAAAGGAAGAAAGTTTATCACTAAAATCAGCTTCATAAGCGCCTAATTTTAAAGCTTGATTCAGATGTTGTTTTTCATCTGCTTGAAATTTTTGAATTTTTTTGGCAAGGCTTTTTTTCCCTAACTTATTAAGTGTTTTTAATTGATCGGAATAATGCTCATCAATAACTTCCTCAATTGCTGCCGTACAAAGCATAGCGGTTTTTTCTCCCATTTTTGCAGTCGCATAACCTAGAAAGTAACCAGCAAAATCCCAAAGTGGATGTAAAATAGTTGGGCGAACCTTATAATCGTTTAATAGTTGTTCGAAGGAAGCTAAATGTTTTTTTTCATGTGACAACATTTCTTTAATGTTTTTAGCTGCCTCTCCTTTTTTTAGAACAGCCAATTGACCATCATATATTCTAATGGCACCAAACTCCCCCGCATGATCGACTCGAATCATGCTTGCGATTGTTTCTTTAGCATTAGAAATAGAATCGCTCGGTGAAAACTTCTTTTTTTTACGACGTAACGTCAACTTTTTCGTGATCCATTTCTCATAGTTTTAAAATATCTCAAAGAAAAAATAGAAAGCAAGAAAGACAAAATAAAGTTATATCCTGCCATTGAAATGCCAAAAAGAGACCACAGTACTTCATCACATCTTGGTATAGATTTTTGTAATAAGCCCTTCCTTAATGTATCTACATCTGCATTTCCAAAGTCTCCATTAGCAGCACATGACTCGGTACCGACCCACCAGTTTTTCTCTACACCCATATGATATAAGGAAATCACAGAACCAACAAAGAAAGTAAGAAAAAAAATAAACATAATAGTCTTAGATCCTTTTTTTCCTTGTTTATCAATTACGAACAAAAGTACGGATAAAAAAATTATAAAAAAATACACCCATCTTTGGTATATGCATAATACGCATGGAGGCAAATTATGAAGATGTTCCATATAGTACGCAAAACCAATTGCAAAAATACCAATAAGAAAAAAAATCTTTGACAAGTAGCCTGCGTTTAAATCTTCAAAAAATCTAGAAAACATATCTGATAACAATAAATCCTAACAATAGAATAGCAAAAAATAAAATTGCAAAAAAATTTAAGTTTTTTTCAATAATCTTCCTTACAGAGGGACCAAAGTACCAAAGTAAAGCGCTCACCAAAAAAAACCTCATGCCTCTAGATACAATAGAGGCTACTAAAAAGGTAATTAAGTTAAGATGAACAGCACCAGAAGCTATTGTAATGACTTTATAAGGAATGGGAGTAAAGCCTCCAGCAAAAACAATCCATGCACCCCAATCATTATAAAAACTTTTAAATCTAGAGAAATGATCTTGATATCCATAAAATTCTAGAATTGGATCGCCAATACTAGTAAATAAGAAAAAGCCAATAATATAGCCGAATAACCCACCAATTACGGAAAAAACCGTACAAACAGATGCCATAATCCATGCTTTATCACGGCTAGCTAGCACTAAAGCAATCAATAAGACGTCTGGGGGGATAGGAAAAATTGAACTTTCCAAAAATGCTATCACCGCTAAAAAACCTATAGCAAAAGGATGTGAGGCAAGGGATATGGTCCAATTGTATAATTTTTTTATCATTCTTATCTATTATATGATAACAGATGGAAGCAATTTTTTGATTAGATAAAAATATATAATTACTTCTTAAAATCCCATTCAATTATTGCTTTAATACTTCTGCGATGCCCCTATGGCGGAATTGGTAGACGCGACGGATTCAAAATCCGTTGAATTTCGGTTCATCTCAGTTCGAGTCTGAGTAGGGGCACCAAATTTATAACCAAAATACTAATTCGGCAATTCACTCGATCCCATTAAATATTCATCAACAGAACGTGCAGCCTGACGCCCTTCACGAATAGCCCAAACCACCAAAGATTGTCCTCGACGCATATCTCCAGCTACGAAAATATTTTTACGGGATGTCTTATAATCCACATCATTTGCTTCTACATTACCCCGGGTATCCAATTCTATTTTTAATCTTTTTATGAGGCCTTCGTAAATCGGGTGAACAAAGCCCATTGCAAGAAGAACTAAATCTGCTTTAATTTTAAACTGACTTCCTTTAACCTCCTCCATAGACAGATTTCCATTTTTTCCTTCCTTCCAATTAACTCGAACGAGATTAATAGCCTTAACATTTCCATTTTTTCCTTCAAAACTTTTGGTGGAAACGCTCCAATCCCTTTTGCAACCCTCTTCGTGGGAACTTGATGTTCTCAGCTTTATGGGCCAGTTAGGCCATACTAAACCTTTGTTTTCATGAATAGGCGGTCGTATTAAAATTTCAAGTTGTGTAATAGTTTTTGCCTTTTGTCTATTCGATGTGCCAATACAATCCGATCCAGTATCGCCACCCCCAATAACAACAACATGTTTTCCATTAGCTAAAATAGAATCAGAATCAGTTATTTTACATCCTTCCATTCTTTTATTTTGCTGCGTTAAAAAATCCATCGCAAAATGTACCCCATCAAGATTTCTTCCAGAGACAGGTAGACCTCTTGGCTCCTCGGAACCACAGGCTAAAACAATTGCATCAAATCTTTTTAATAATTGTGTTTCAGAAAAATTTTTTCCTACATGCACGTTAGTTTTAAAGCTCACACCTTCTGACTTCATTTGAGCAATACGTCTATCGATATGATACTTTTCCATTTTGAAGTCCGGAATACCATATCGAAGCAATCCACCTATCTTACTGCTCTTTTCAAAAACTGTTACCTTATGCCCGACTCTTGCCAACTGCTGAGCACACGCTAATCCGGCAGGACCAGATCCAACTACAGCAACCTGCTTACCGGTTTTTCTTGAAGCGGGTTGAGGTTCTACCCATCCCATTTTCCAAGCCTTATCAATTATAGATTGTTCAATATTTTTAATGGTGACGGGATCATTATTAATATTAAGCGTACAAGATTCCTCACAAGGCGCAGGACATATCCGTCCAGTAAACTCAGGGAAATTGTTCGTTGAATGCAGGACATCTGCTGCCCTTTTCCATTTATCACGATAAACAAGATCATTCCAATCGGGAATAATATTATCAACAGGACAACCTGTATGGCAGTAAGGGATCCCACAATCCATGCAACGGGCACCCTGTCTAGAAATTTCTTTGTCCGGTAAAGCAAGATCAAATTCTCTAAAATGTTTTACACGCTTAGAAACTGCTATCCGAGAATGATCCTTCTTCTCAATTTCTAAAAAACCTGTAACCTTACCCATTTAATTTACTCGTTTTATGTGAATCGGTTTTTTTTCTTTCATTTCTACTAAAGCTTTCTGAAAATCCGTTGGCATTATTTTCACAAAATTCGGTAAATACCGATTCCAATTTGTAAGTATTTCTTTTGCCCTATTGCTATTGGTATAGTGTAAATGCCGCTCTACAAGTCTCTTGATTCTTACCTCATCGAATCCCGTCATATCATTAAAATGTCCATTTCCTTTATAAGAATTACTATTTTTCTCCTTCTTTACGGATTGAAGCGCCACCATGGAAAGATTACACTTACTAGAAAAATCTTCGTCTATGTCAAAAACATAAGCAACACCACCACTCATTCCCGCTGCAAAATTTCTACCCGTTCTTCCGAGGACAACCACAACACCACCAGTCATATATTCACAACAGTGATCGCCAGCACCTTCGACCACAGCAATTGCTCCTGAATTACGAACCGCAAAACGCTCTCCAGCAACACCGGAAAAGAAACATTCCCCGGCTATTGCTCCATATAAAACCGTATTTCCAACTATTATATTTTCTTCGGCTTTAATCGGAGATTTATCATGAGGATATATAGCAATTCTACCTCCAGAAAGTCCCTTACCTACATAATCATTAGCATCTCCCTGTAATTCTAAAGAAATACCACATGATAAAAACGCACCAAAACTTTGCCCTGCAGTTCCGGACAAGTGAACATTGATAGTATCTTCAGGCAAACCCTGGTGGCCGTAGCGTCTGGCAACTTCTCCAGACAACATAGTTCCAAAGGCTCGATCAGTGTTTTTTATTTTCATATTAATTCTGACTTTCTTCTTTTTTTCTAAAGCATATTTTGCATCCTTGATTAATTTACGATCCGCTATTCTTTGAATATCATGTATTTGTTTTTCAGAATTATAAAATGCGATCATTTTCTTAACTTTTGGTCTAGCCAATAATTTTGAAAAATCAAGACCGTTTGCTTTCCAGTGTTTAATCGCTTTTAAGGTATCTAAGCAATCAGTGCGTCCTATCATTTCGTGGAATTTTCTAAAACCTAAGGTAGCCATAATTTTTCGCACTTCTTCTGCAACAAAGAAAAAATAATTAATTACATGCTCTGGTTTTCCATTAAATTTTTTTCGAAGCTTGGGATCTTGAGTCGCAATACCAACCGGACAAGTATTCAAGTGGCACTTTCTCATCATAATGCAACCTGAGGCAATAAGTGGTGCGGTTGAAAATCCAAATTCATCTGCTCCTAAAATGGCACCTATAACAACATCTCTACCAGTTCGAAAACCTCCATCAACTTGAACAGCTATACGCCCTCTCAATCCATTAAGCACTAAAGTTTGGTGGGTCTCAGCCAGGCCAATCTCCCATGGCAAACCTGCATTACGAATCGATGTAATAGCCGAAGCTCCTGTCCCACCCTCATATCCAGCAATAGTGACATGATCAGCCTTACCCTTCGCAACACCAGCAGCAACTGTTCCAACCCCAATTTCCGATGCAAGTTTAACACTAATACGGGCACGAGGATTTACATTTTTGAGATCAAAAATTAATTGGGCTAAATCCTCAATTGAATATATATCGTGATGTGGAGGTGGGGAAATTAAACCAACTCCTGGGGTTGAATATCGAACAGAAGCAATTGTAGAATCAACTTTATAACCAGGAAGCTGTCCACCTTCTCCGGGTTTTGCTCCTTGACAAATTTTTATCTGAATGTCATCTGAATTCACAAGATACTCAGCAGTAACACCGAAACGACCCGAAGCAACTTGCTTTATAGCAGAACGCATGGAATCGCCATTTTTAAGAAGTTGAAATCGATCTCTTTCCTCCCCCCCTTCACCTGTATTAGATTTTCCTCCTATTCTATTCATAGCGATTGCCAAATTGGTATGTGCTTCCCTAGAAATAGAACCAAATGACATAGCACCTGTCGCAAATCGTCTGACAATTTCTTTAGCCGGCTCTACCTGATTCAAAGATATTTTTTTATTAGTGGTTTTGAATTCAAACAAGCCCCTAAAAGTTAAAAACCTCTTATCTTTAGAATTAATTAATTCTGAGTACTTTTGATACTTTTCAGCAATACCACCTCTCACTGCATGCTGTAAGTTACCGACGGTATCGGGTGACCAAATATGATCTTCTCCTCTAATCCGATAAGCGAGCTCTCCGCCTACATCAAGTGAATCTTTATAGACGGGAGAATCTCCAAAAGCGAGTTGATGTCTTTTAAATGTCTCAAATGCAATTTCCTCGATCCCTATACCTTCAACGGGAGTAGAAGTACCCGTAAAATATTTTTTAACAAAGGTTGAGGATAGACCAATGGAATCAAAAATTTGAGCACCACAATATGATTGATAGGTTGAGATTCCCATTTTTGACATAATTTTTAAAATAGCCTTATTAACTGCCTTAATATACTGACTCTCTATCTTCTTCTGAGAGATCTTCAAAGACATTTGATTGGCAAGACTATTTAATGTCTCAAATGCTAAGTATGGATTAATTGCCTCAGCTCCATAACCAGCTAATACAGCAAAATGATGTAACTGGCATACTTCTCCCGTTTCAACAACCAAACCGGTTTTTGTTCGAAGCCCCTTCTTAATAAGGTGATGGTGAACAGCAGAAGTAGCGAGTAAAGCAGGAATAGCAACGCGACCCATATTCATCTTTCGATCCGACAAAACAATGATGTTGCAGCCTCCTCTGATAGCCAACTCGACTTTCTTGCATAATTTTTCAAGATAAGCGCTCATTTTCTTAGGACCTTCATCATACGGATAACAAATATCTACAGTAATAGCGCAAAAGTGTTTTTCTAAAGAACTCTTGATGTGTCTTATTTTTTCAATTTCCTCATTAGTAATAATTGGCTGTTTTACTTCTAATCTTGCAAACCAAGAATCTTTATCAACATCAAGAAGGTTTGGCTTAGGTCCAATAAATGAAATTAGAGACATGACCAATTGTTCACGAATTGGATCAATGGCAGGATTGGTCACTTGCGCAAAGCATTGTTTAAAATAACTATAAAGCGATTTCGGTTTTCGTGAAAGTACAGACGGCGCAGTATCAACACCCATTGAACCAATAGGTTCCTCACCATTCAGAAGCATGGGCTTAAGAAAGAAATCTAAATCCTCTTGAGTGTATCCAAACGCCTGTTGGTAATCGAGTAGGTTTTGAGTCGTATTAAATTTTCTTTTTACCCGGGCAGGATAATCCTCTACTCTAAATCTGCCGGATTTAAGCCAATCTTTATAAGGTTTTTGAGTTGCATATTTTTCTTTTATTTCATCATCACCTATAATTCTCTTCTCTTCCAAATCAATCAAAAACATTTTTCCAGGCTCTAATCTCCACTTCTTTATAATTTTTTCCTCTGGAACATCTAATACACCCATTTCCGAAGCTAATATAACTGTGTCATCATCAGTTAAAAAATAACGGGAAGGGCGTAGTCCATTGCGATCTAATGTGCCTCCAATTTGCTTTCCATCTGTAAAAGCAATCGCAGCTGGACCGTCCCATGCTTCAGTAAAAGCAGCGTGATATTCGTAAAAATCTTTACGTTTTTCATCCATCATGCTGTTTCCAGACCAGGCCTCAGGTATTAACATCATAATTGCATGAGCAAGCGAATATCCACCCGCAAGCAGAAGCTCTAATGCATTATCAATACACGCTGAATCTGATTGACCTTCTTCAATTAGTGGCCAAATCTTTTTTAAATCTTTTCCTAAAATCTTTGAGGCCATAGAATCTTTTCTGGCATTCATCCAATTCAAATTACCACGGAGTGTATTGATCTCTCCATTATGACATAACAAACGAAAAGGTTGCGCCAACTTCCATGAGGGAAATGTATTGGTTGAAAATCGTTGATGGACAAGTGCCAAAGCAGATTTAACTCTTGAATCTATTAAATCCTTAAAATAATTACCAATTTGTCTAGACAAAATCATCCCCTTATAAACAATTGTCCGGGATGAAAAAGAAGTTATATAAAAATCATCAAACTTAGGTTTTGTTTTCGCGTTAAAAAAGATTTCGATTTGTTTTCTAATAACAAACAGCTTTCTTTCAAAAGAATCTTGGTCAGCACAATTTTTTCCTCTCTTAATAAAAATTTGTTTAATTATCGGCTCATTAGCTTTTACCGTTTCACCTAAATCAGAATCACCCAAAGGAACATTACGCCAAGCAATAAGTTCTTGCCCCTCTTTTAAAATAAATTTTTCGACTATTTTTTCACATTCTTTTCGTAAATTAGAAGGCCTGGGTAGAAAAATCATCCCAACACCATAATCGCCTGAATCGGGAAGAAAAATTTTCTCTTCTCTTAAAATTTCTCGAAAAAAATTATCCGGTATTTGTATGAGAACGCCTACTCCGTCACCAACTAAAGGATCGGCGCCTACGGCACCTCTATGAGTCACATTGCAAAGAATTTTTAATCCTTGTTGAACTATATGGTGGCTTTTTACATTTTTTAAATTTGCAACAAATCCAATACCACAAGAATCATGCTCATTATCTGGATTATAAAGACCTTGCTTCTTCATATTAGTAGTCATCTTTTAATTTTTATACACCTCTACAAATATACATTCTCAAATATACATTCTAATGTACACAATTAACGCGCTCGACAGGATTTGAACCTGTGACCTCAAGATTAGGAATCTTGCGCTCTATCCAACTGAGCTACGAGCGCATAACTTTAAAATATTTGTATACTAGAGAACACTAAAATTCCAACCAATCTAGTGGAACCGCCCACGTAAGAACTAAAGATTCAGCTCCCGGATTAATATCGCCCAAACCTGCATTTGATATATGTGAAAAAGCTATCCCGAATCGCATGTTATTCTCAAATCTATAAGCCAATTCTACACCAGAACGAAATTCTAAGCCTCCACCTAAATCTTTGCCTGCTTTGCCTGAAGTCAGGCCTTCTCCCTCAGTGTAATCATCGTCGTCAAAAATTCCTACAGCAAAATTTGGTTGAAAAACAACACATTTACATTTACCAAAGTAAAGATCTATACCGATACCCAGATATCCATAGTATGCATCATCATTAGTCCTCATAAACCCAACAAACGGTTTAAATAACGATAAATATCTTTCACCATGTCTATATTCGATGCGCTGCTCTCCCGTAGTTTTGTCATCATTCATATCAAAAGCGCCAAAACTTAAAACAATCAGTGAAGAATCCTTTGCCTTTATGGAAGAAGGTAAACAAGAAAGAAAAAACAGAAAAAGCAAAATAAATCGGCAACGCATAAAGTTATCCTTACCCTAGGTACGTTTTTTTCTAATAAATGATAAAGATATGTCCTATTATGGGCAAGAAAAAGCGGAAAAAAGTTAAAAAAGTGGAAATTTTACGCAGAAACTAGAGAAAAGGATCAATTAATTGAGTAATTACCTAATGGCCTAAAACTTTTTCTAGTTTTTTAGTAGCACTGTCCTCATCAGTTTTTTCGATAGCAGCATATTCTCTTGCTAGTCGTTCCATGGCGGATTTATATATCTGGCGCTCACTATATGACTGTTCTTGTTCTTTTTCGCCCTTATAAAGATCTCTTAAAACTTCAGCTAACTGTACAGGATCACCAGAATTAATTTTTGATTGATATTCTTCCGCACGACGACTCCACATCAACGTACTAGACCTCCGGGGTGTTTTTAGAGCATTAATTGCTTCTTTTATTCTATCTTTAGAACTTGTTCTGCGCAAACCAAGCTCTTCCGCCTTTTCCTTCGGCACACGCAAGAGCAATCTATCCTGCTCAAAATTTATCACATAAAAATTAATCTTTTTTCCATCGAAAACTTCGTTTTCGATTTTCACAATCTTCCCAGTACCGTGTGTCGGGTAAACAATAAAATCATCAATTTTGTATGTTGGTTGGTTTTTTTTAACCATAAAAAGTCTTATTCGCCCGACTTCTCACCGCCCGGATTAGGACTAAAATGATCTGCAAATTTATTTTCTACTTCTTTGAATTTGTCAGCATCAGGCATTGGATCTCCGTTTTTAGTTATATTGGGCCATTTATCCGAATACTCTTTATTAACTTCAATCCATTTTTCCGCATCAGGATCACTATCTGCCTTAATAGCTTCGACTGGACATTCAGGCTCACAAACACCGCAATCTATACATTCGTCAGGATGTATGACAAGCATATTTTCACCTTCATAGAAACAGTCTACCGGACAAACCTCGACACAGTCTAGATATTTACATTTAATACAACTCTCATTCACGAAATATGTCATAACCAGTTAACCTCCTATCCCTTTTTAAATATTATGCCCACTCAATTGATCCTGGGCAAGAAAAGTTCTTAGTACATAGGGCAAAATACCACCGTTCACATAGTATTGATATTCATGATAAGTATCAATCCTACACTTCACTTCAATTTCATCAACCTTTCTATTTCTCCTTTTTATACGTAATCTCATTTTTAATTTTGGATCAAATGTTTTGGGAAAATCGGAAATATCTATCGTCTCATCTCCGATTAAACCTAACATCTTTCTGTTTATCTTGCGAAAAAATTCTAAGGGCAAGATCCCCATTCCTATTAGGTTTGACCTATGAATTCTTTCATAACTTTCTGCAATTACAGCTTCAATACCTAACAGCTTAGGCCCCTTGGCCGCCCAATCTCTTGAAGATCCAGATCCATATTCTTTCCCAGCAATAATAACCAATGGTACCTTTTCCTTTCTATATCTTTTTGCAGCATCATAAATAGACAGCTTTCTTCCACTGGGCATGTGTCTAGTAAAACCACCCTCTTCACCATTCCTTAAAATTTCATTTTTCAAAAGACGGTTACTAAATGTTCCACGCATCATCACTTCATGATTTCCTCTTCTTGATCCAAATGAATTAAATTCATATTTTAAAACACCTTGTTTTTTTAAATAGCTTCCTGCTGAACTTTTATTATCTATCATTCCAGCTGGTGAAATATGATCTGTGGTAATACCGTCGGCAAGAATTAACAGGGGACGGGCATTTTTTATCTTTTTTAATTTCGGTAGATTTAAAGTCATGTTTTTAAAAAATGGCGGCTCTTTAATATAGGTAGAATGTTTTGACCATTTAAAAATATTATCTTTTTTCACAGAAATTTTTTTCCACTCATTGGTTCCTTCAAAAAGTTTTGAATAAGTTGATAAATACATTTCTGGTTTTATAGATCTTGAAATAACTCTTTCAATCTCCTTGTTCGCTGGCCATATATCCTTTAAAAATACCTCTCGACCATTTTTATCAAGAGCCAATGGCTCTTTCAAAAGATTAATTCTCATATTTCCCGCCAGCGCATATGCGACAACCAGTGGAGGGCTGGCAAGCCAATTTAATCTTAAATTTGGATGTATTCTTCCCTCAAAATTTCTATTACCAGACAAAACGGAGCAACCAAAAATTTTATTTTTTTCAATGCTCTTTTCTGCATCAAATAATAATGGTCCAGAATTTCCTATGCACGTGGTGCAGCCATAACCCACTATATGAAACCCCAGCTTATCCAAATACTTTTGTAAACCACTCTCATAAAGATATTCCCTTACAACTCTACTACCAGGAGCAAATGACGTTTTAACCCAAGGGCAGGTCTTTAATCCCTTGTCAACGGCTTTTTTAGCTAATAATGCAGCAGAAACTAAAACATTCGGATTTGATGTATTCGCACAGCTTGTAATTGCTGCTATTAAAACATCACCGTTATTGGGAATCGAAGAAGCCTCCCTAGAATCATCTATTTTTTTTTGGTATTTCCTCTGATTTTGATTTTGGCTTTCGATAATTTTATTAATTTTTTTCGGAACTTCGTTCAAAAAAGATTTTTCGCTTGGATTCTTAGGTCCGGATAAACAGGGCTGAACAGAAGATAAGTCAAAATTAAGTGCAGAGTTAAATTTTAAAGACCGTTTATTTATCCGCCACAAACCCTGTATTTTTGCGTATTTTTCTACAAGACAAATCTGTTCCTTAGTGCGCCCAGTAAATTTTAAATATTTTAATACTTCCTGATCAATTGGAAAAAAGCTACATGTCGCACCATATTCTGGGGACATATTTGAAATAGTCGATCGATCAGCCAAACTCAAATTATTCAATCCAGAACCGTAAAATTCAATAAACTTTCCAACAACACCATAGGATCGTAACAAATTCGTCAAACTTAGCACCACATCGGTCGAGGTAACCCCTTCTCTAACTTTTCCGATAATCTTGCAACCTACAACTTTAGGAATTTTTAAAGAAATAGGCTGTCCTAACATTACCGCTTCAGCTTCAATTCCTCCGACTCCCCAGCCAAGAACTGATAATGCATTCACCATAGTAGTATGACTATCAGTTCCAATAATTGTATCTGGATAAACGATTTTTTTTCCAAGTTCCCTGTCTAACCAAATAACCTTTGAGAATTTTTCTAAATTAATTTGATGGCAAATGCCTGTTCCAGGAGGAACTATTCGTAAAGCATTAAAGGCCTGTTGTCCCCATTTTAAAAAATTATACCTTTCTCGATTCTTAGAAAACTCAGAAATGATATTTTTTTTTAACGCCGAATTACTAGATGTAAAATCTGCAGAAATAGAATGATCAACAACTAAATCTACAGGTTTAAGTGGATTTATGTTATTTGGATCCAAACCAAAATTAGCAATAGCATTCCTCATAGCCGTTAGATCAACAAGAGCCGGTATACCAGTAAAGTCCTGCATTAAGACTCTTGTTGGATTAAATAGCACCTGGTCTAATTTTTTATTTGGTCCTTTTTGATAGCTAAGAACAAATTTTCTAATATCATCTGCACTAATAGACTTTTCGTCTTCGTTTCTGAGAAGATTTTCAAGTAAAATTTTTACCGATATCGGCAAGTTAGCGATATCGCCAAGTCCAGCTTGAGAAGCAAGATCTAAACTATAGTAATAGTATTTGTTTCTTCCTAAACGAAATTCAGTGAAGCAATGAAATGAATCTGGATTTTCTTTACTCAACTTTAGCCTCTACTGTGTCAATAATACCAATTTCTAAAAAATAATCGTTTATTAAATGAAAAATATAACCACACCATATAAAACCATTATATTTGTCGCAGAATCTCTTTTCGCGATGTACACTACCAAAAATCTGAACAATAAAGGAATGAAAATGTTTGCTGTATGCAATCTTAAGTGCAAAAGAAATGAAAGAACTGTTTTTTCTAATATTAACTTCTCCCTGAAACAAGGGGAAGGTTTAATCTTGAACGGTGCCAATGCAAGCGGAAAAACCAGTTTACTCCAAATTTTATCGGGTCTTTTAAAACCTTTTTCTGGATCTGTTACCTGGAATGGAAAAGATATAAGTAAAGAAATCGAAGAATTTAAAAATAAAATAATTTACTCTGGTCATAAAAATGGGATTAAAGCCACTTTAACGGTTGAAGAAAATCTGATTTTCTGGGGAACTTTATTATCAAAAAAAACTATATCAAAGAAAATAATCTACAAAGCACTAAAGGAATACCAAATTTCTCACCTAGCAGAAACACCCTGTCATATGCTCTCTGCTGGTCAACTTAAAAAAGTAGCTTTATGTCGTGTGTTTATTTCAACGGTAAAAATATGGATTTTAGATGAACCAGATAATTCCCTAGATTCGAAGAATATTTTAACATTAAAAAAAGTTCTAGCACGACATTTGCGTTTAGGAGGAATATTTATTCTGGCAACTCATAGAAATTTTGACATTAGGAAGACTAAGCTAATAAAATTAGGATAAATAATTGAGAAAATTTCTTGAAATAATGAAGAGAGACATAAGACTTTCCTGGAGACATGGCGGAGATGGGTTAATATCGTTGGCATTCTTTATTATAGCCGCGTCGCTTTTCCCCTTAGGTATTGGGCCTGAAGTTAAGATCCTATCTAAAGTAAGTATTGGGGTTATTTGGATTGTAACCCTTCTTTCCATTCTTTTATCTCTGGATAAACTATTCTACTCAGATCATGAGGACGGGAGTTTAGAATTAATGCTTACAAGTCCAATATCAACCGAATCTTTAGTTGCAGCCAAATGTCTTGCAAACTGGATCGTGAGCTGTCTGCCCATAATCCTGTTATCTCCTCTAATGGCAAGTATGCTATATTTACATACTTCTGAAATCGTGATTCTGATGATTACGCTTTTTATAGCCACTCCACTATTAGTAATGATTGGTGCCGTTGGATCATCCTTAACAATAGGCACTAGGCTAAGAAGTGTGCTAACAGCAATTTTAGTGCTGCCACTTTATACGCCGGTTTTAATTTTTGGAACCAGCGCAGTAGAAGCAACAGTTACTGGAATGACCCCTAATAGCCACATTATAATTCTTTTTGCTCTTCTATTAGGCATGGGACCACTGCTAATAATAATCTCTGCCATGATATTAAGAAACCTAAAAAACGAATAGAGGTGAATGTTGAAGAAAATTATCAATGCTCAGTCTTTTTTAGAACTTACTAAGCCAACCCTACGTTGGTTCGCGCTAGCGACTATATTTTTTATAACAGTAGGGCTTTATTTAAGTTTAGTAAAATCTCCGGCGGACTATCAACAAAGTGAAGCTGTTAGAATCATGTATGTGCATGTTCCTTCTGCCTGGATGAGTTTATTCATCTATGCATGTATTGCTGGATCCAGCGCAATTGCTCTTATATGGAAAAATCCAGTTGCTTTTATTTTTGCAAAAGCGAGTTCACCTATAGGTGCTTTATTTACATTAATTACTTTAGTTACAGGATCTCTTTGGGGCAAACCAATGTGGGGGACTTGGTGGGTCTGGGACGCAAGATTAACTTCTGTGTTACTGTTGTTCTTTATCTATATAGCCCACATCTCACTGCTCAATGCTTTTGATAACCCGAAAAGAGGAGAAAGACCGTCAGCTATTTTAGCTCTAGTTGGTATAATTAATTTACCTATTATTAAATGGTCCGTAGACTGGTGGAACACGTTACACCAACCCGCAAGTGTTACACGTTTAGATACACCCGCAATACATTACGAAATGCTGATACCACTATTAGTGATGAGTTTGTCTTTTATGCTCTACTATATAACTATCGTAATTATTCGTATGCACAACGAAATAGTGGTACGTAAAATTAATAGTCTTCGCATTAGTTAAATATAAGGAACGAAGGTGAAAACAATTGAGTAGTTTTTTTTATATGGATAGTTACGGAGAATTTATCTGGCCTGCGTATTTATTTGCGACACTGATTTTGTTCCTATTAGTAATATTTTCGGTCAAATCTTTAAAAAAAAGTAAAAGAATCTATAAAAATTTAACTAAAAAGAATAAAAAGAAATGAATCAGATCAATCAAAGATTTATTAAGGTTCTCATAAGTATTACTTTTTTATCCATCGCAATAGGATTAATACTTATAGCACTTCAGGATAATCTGGTGTTTTTTCACAGCCCCTCAGAAGTTAAGGAAAAAAAGTTTCTTAGCACGCAGCGAATTCGTGTAGGAGGTTTAGTAATAAAAAATAGTGTAAATTTCTCTCCATCTAAAGCGGTTGTATCTTTCCAAATAACCGATTTAAATGAAAATTTACAAATCGTATATCAGGGAATTCTTCCAGATTTATTTCGTGAAGAACAAGGAATCATTGCTGAAGGATATTTAATCTCAGAAGATTCTTTTGAGGCAGACCAGGTCTTAGCAAAACACGATGAAAATTATATGCCTCCAGAAATTGCAGAAACATTGAAGGAAAAATAAAGAGCGTGATAGCAGAAGTAGGACATTTTTCACTAATAGTTGCAATGGTGGTATCTTTTATCCAAGGAACATTACCGCTAATTGGAGATTTTCAGAATCAAAAAGGATCAAGAGGTCTAGAACTTACAAAAATTGCTGTACCTGCAGCGAAAATCCAATTTTTTTTAATTCTAGCCGCATTTCTTTGCTTAATGATTTCATTTATTACATCAGACTTCTCCTTATTACTTGTTGCAAATCACTCAAACACCCAACTACCTTTTATTTATAAAATATCTGCTACTTGGGCTAATCATGAAGGATCTATGGTTCTATGGGTTTTTGTCCTTTCAATATTTGGTTATCTTGCCAGCCTCTTTAAAGAAGATATTCCAGAGAATTTTCAATATCGATCCCTAGCAATTCAGGGATTAATTAGTTTCGGATTTCTTTTTTTCATCGTTCTAACCTCTAATCCATTTGAAAGACTATTTCCCCCAGGAATTGAGGGTCGTGATCTTAATCCATTATTGCAAGATCCGGCTTTAGCATACCATCCTCCGTTTTTATATTTAGGTTATGTTGGCTTTTCAATGACATTTTCATTCTCCATAGCTGCCCTATTAAGTGAAAAGATCGATCAGGTTTGGGCCAAGTGGGTTAAGCCATGGGCGCTAATCGCTTGGAGTTTTCTTACAATCGGAATAGCTATGGGAAGTTGGTGGGCTTATTATGAATTAGGTTGGGGTGGTGTTTGGTTTTGGGATCCAGTTGAAAATTCAGCACTCATTCCGTGGTTGGCAGGAACAGCATTGATTCATTCTTTAGTTGTTCTGGAAAAAACAAACCATTTCCAAAGTTGGACCATTCTGCTTTCAATATTAACATTTGCCTTTTCTTTAACAGGAACGTTTTTAGTAAGATCGGGAATCTTGTCTTCGATACATACGTTTGCCAATGATCCTGAAAGAGGCATTTATATTTTAATATTAATACTTATCGCTATCGGATCTTCACTGATTCTCTATTCAAGAAAAATTCCTAAAATCACAACCAAAACGACCTTTGAGGCACTATCAAGAGAAGGAGCACTTCTCTTTAATAATATACTGATGACCACAGCAGCCTGTACAGTATTTCTAGGAACCCTATACCCTTTAGTTCTCGACGTAATAGGTGTTGGGAAAATTTCAGTAGGCGCGCCATTTTTTAACAAAACCTTTATACCTTTAGCAATACTAGCAGCCATAACCATGGCAATTGCGCCTCTATTGTCCTGGAAAAAAAATACAGATTTACTTAAGATTTTTCTAAGATTACGATTTATTTTTCTATTTTCATTGCTTCTAGCCATATCAAGCTGGTACATAGCAAATGGTGGGCCAATTTTAGCTTTAATTAGTATTTTTTCTGGCCTTTGGCTATTTTTTGCAACAATTTTTTCATTTTTAGATCGGATTAAATTTTCTAAATTAAAATTCCAAAATTGTCTAACGCGAGCTAAAAATCTAGCTATAGCAAAATATGGAATGACATTTGCCCATATTGGAATAGCATTTGTGATATTGGGGGTAACGGGAAATAGTGTTTGGAAAATCGAGAAAATCCAATATCAAAGAATCGGCGAAAAGATTCCATTAGCCAATTACGAAGTTACATTAAAAGATGTAAGAAAATTAAATGAAAAGAATTACCAGACAATTAAGGCTGATTTTATCGTTACTAAGAAACAAAAAACGATAAAAAAATTAACACCAGAAAAGAGATTTTACCCAGTTAGAAAAGATGTAACAACGGAAGCTGATATTTTCTCATCATTTTTTGGAGATCTTTATGCAGTCATTGGCGATCCACATCAAACAGAAAAAAATACCTGGATCACTCGATTGTTTTATAACCCACTAACTTCATGGATTTGGCTCGGATCAGTTTTAATGTTCTTAGGAGGTTTTCTTTCTATAGTTGAAAAAAAATCAAAAAATAAGAATTAATTTTATTACACCAATCTTTATTTTTATCCTAGTGATGATAATGCTTGCTCTGGGCCTAAAGCTAAATCCCACAAACATACCATCGGTTCTAGTAAATAAACCAACACCGTATTTTTCAATACCTTCATTAGAAACGGAAGATAAAAAGTTAACTAACGAAATGTTTATTGGGGAAGTTAATATTTTAAATATTTTTTCTTCATGGTGTATTCCCTGTCTTGTTGAACATCCACAAATGGAAAAACTTTCTGAATATTATAAAATTCCTGTATATGGGATAAATTACAAAGACAAAAAAGAAGATTGTAAAAAATGGCTTAAAAAAAATGGTAATCCGTATCAATTAATCGGTTTAGATCCAACGGGCAGAACCAGCATCGATCTTGGATCATATGGTGTACCAGAAACTTTTTTAATAGATAAGGTCGGAATAATTAGATATAGACACACAGGTCCTGTTACAAAGAACGATATGGATGAGATAATTTTACCCCTAGTTAAAAAATTTAATGATTAATCTTAAATCATTCCTCGCATTAGTTGCCATTGTGATCTTGCCAAATTCCGAAGCAATCTGTGTTGAGCCTGAGGAAATATTAGATAATAAAAATCTAGAAGAACGAGCCCGAAATATAAGTAAGACACTTCGTTGTTTAGTCTGCCAAAATCAATCCATTGACGAATCTGAGGCAGCGCTTGCTAAAGACCTCAGGTTAATTGTTCGAGAACGTCTAAAATTAGGAGATAATGATGAAGAGGTTATCAATTTTATTAGAGAGAGATATGGTGACTTTGTCTTACTAGATCCTCCGGTCAATAAAAAAACAATAGTTCTGTGGCTCAGCCCAATTTTAATTTTAATTATCTGGTTAATCGCGCTAACAAGAGTAGCTCGTAAAAAGAAATCACTCTAAATCAATAACGCCCGAAATAGTCTCATCCAAACCTATTGAATCTATCTTAAGAGTCACGCTAGCATCTAAGCCTTCATTTCCTGTAATTTTTTTATCAAGAATTGCGCTTCGCACTTGCTTTTCTATTTCACGCTGTGAAGTAATGCCAACATTCTTAAGAAATTTCCTAATGCTTATATTAAATTTTTCTTCGTCCATTTTTTTCTAAAAAATAAATTAATTTAAAATACTGCCTGAATTATAATAGAGACGTTTGGCTCTTTCGTTAAAAAATAAATCCAGAAGAGGATGATCTACGGGATCAGAAGTCATATCATGATCCAAATTACGCTCAGCAACATAAGTCATATGCTCTTCCCCATCAACCAAGATGTGATACCAAGGCATGTTTTTTGGAGGCTTGGATTTAGCCATAACGCTATACCATCGATTAGTTCCAGAAAACACAGAATCAACATCAACGATCACGCCTCGATAGTCATGGCGCCTATGATGAACAATCTGACCAATCATGAATTTAGCGGTGTTTATTGTTATCTTTTTCATTCCTAAATAAAAAGCAAGATCGCGGAAGTTGCCTCCCCAAAAACAGACAAAATCGTCTGAGAAATAGACTCAGACGAAAAATGTCCGGAAACTTTTCTTATTTTAATTCATTTGCCTGATCTTTAGATAGCACTCTCCAACACTCGTGCGTACCTGATTGAGATTTGGCAACAGCAAAGTAACGATCGATACCTTTGGAAACTTTTTTTCGTACATCGAATTCAGAAGTTTTAAATTTACTCTTGGTCTTTACGTCGTAAAATTCAAGTTCCATGATTCTTCCCTCAAAAAAAATTAAATTAAACTAAGTAATCAAGCTAGTAATCTTAAATTCTAAGCAATAAATAGCCAACAAAACAAGATAAAATTAATAGTTATTAACAGTTATTTTCTATAATATACGGTTAATTACCGTAATTTTCTCTAATCTATTAGCAATTTCTTTGGTTAAATCAATAGGTTGATATATTTTGTTGTCTAGTCGCCTAATGGGCCAAATTCCTATTAAACTATTCACCAAAAACAAGCCATCGGCTTTAAATAATTCATTATATTTAATCTTCTGAATAGATATTTTTATATTTTTGCTTTTTGCAATCTTGATGACAATATTTCTCATAATTCCATCGATTCCACAGAAATCTAGATTGGGAGTGTACAGATTATTATTTTTGACTAAAAAAATATTACTCATTGTGCCCTCAATAACGTGATCTTTATCATCACACATTAAGCCCTCGGTAATATTTCTAGCCTTCCATTCAGATCTCGCAAGGACTTGTTCTAGTCTATTTAAGTGTTTGATCCTTGATAACAGGGGTTGGCGGCTAATAGTTGTGATACATTTACGAACATTAACGCCCTGGATAAAATTAGCTTCTGGAAATTTCGGCCATGGATAAAGAGAGATCGCCCAAGAGGGTTTGATCTTTTCAGGAATTTTATAGCCCCTTTCCCCAATACCACGAGAAACTATTAATTTTAATGCACCTTGAGCATTAAAAGATTTACACATTTTTTTTGCTTTGAAAAAAATTTTCTTTAAATCTGGGCAAGGCATAGATAAAACTTTGCAACCCTTTTTTAAGCGAGACATATGTTCACTCCAAAACTCAAGGTTGTCTTTAGAAAAAGCTATAGTCTCAAAAATTCCATCTCCAAATTGAAAACCACGATCGGCGATATCAATTTTTTTTGTAAAAATTCCGTTGATACAAATCGTGCCTATATTTTGCTTATCAAATTTCATTTTCTAAAAAGATCCATCTAAAGACCTGATTAAACCCCTCGCCTTGTTTCTGGTTTCTTCTAGTTCTCTTTTCGGTATTGAATCTGCAACTATACCCCCACCAGATCTTAAAGTTACTTGATCCCCTTCACAAACCAATGTTCTGATCAAAATATTTAAATCCAAATCCCCATTTCTTCCGATATAACCCATCGATCCTGTATAAGCTCCTCTACCCACTTTCTCTAATTCAGCAAGAATCTCCATACATCTCACTTTCGGACATCCCGTAATGGTACCTCCAGGGAAAACAGCCCTGATGATATCTCCAGGATAAATGTTCTTTTTAAGAACACCTATAACATTTGAAACTATATGATGAACATGAGTATAAGACTCAACAATCATCATTTCACTCACTTTAACAGTCCCTGCTTCACAAACTCTAGACATATCATTGCGCTCTAAATCAAGTAACATGATGTGCTCAGCACGTTCCTTAGGGTGTGCAATCAATTCATCAGACAGGGCAATATCAGTTATTCCGCTTGCACCTCTCGGGCGAGTGCCAGCAATAGGTCGTGTCTGTAAAACTCCACGCCTAGATTCAATTAATCGTTCCGGAGAAGAACTAATAACTGATTTATTTCCAAAACACATGAATCCAGCAAATGGAGATGGGTTACAACGTCGTAGCTGTGAGTAAACTTCTGAATGATCAATATTCGAGATTAATTTTCCATGCCATGACTTAGATAAATTAACCTGAAAAACGTCTCCTTGAAAAATATAATCTATGCACTTTTTAACCGATCGAAGATATATACTTTCATCATCCTCTATCAATTGACCTCTCAAAAAACTCTTCGTTGTATTATTCTTTCCAGCAAATTTCTTACAAGCAACAGATAAGTCTTGTTTCATTAAGTTTATATTTTCTTTGCAAGAGTTTTCAGACAGCAAGATTAGATCATTCTTTAAATGATCAATAATCATGGCTGAAGCCACCCGAGAAATAAATGCCACGGGTAACTGATTTTTTGAAGTAGGCAGATTAAGACCTGATTCGATCTGTCCAACTAGTTCATATCCAAGATATACGAACCATCCACCAGTAAATGGCAAATCATCCCTTTCATCAGACTCCTCTCTTTCTTTCATCCAAAGTTGGTTAACAACTTCTAAAAAATCCTCTTTCTTTCCGTCTATTTTTCCCTTGGAATCCAAAATATGTATGTTCTGCGGAAAAGAAAAGAGAATGCTAAATCTAGAATTAGCCGTTCCTCCAGCTACGCTTTCTAGCAAATAAGGATATCTTTTCGGATCGAGGCGATTTAGATGCAATAAATCAAAGTCTCTATCAATTTTTCCTAATGAGATTTTTTCAAATTGATATGTTTTTTTATGATTCAAAATTGTATTCTTTCATATAAGCAGTTTTTATATCTTTTATTTTTATAAAACCTATGCATCCAATATTAAATCTAATCGTCCAAATTATAGATCTATACATATGGATTGTAATAATAACAGTAATTCTCAGCTGGTTAATATCATTTAATATTGTGAATACAACAAATCGTCTTATTTACGCGATAATGGAATTTTGTCATAGAGCAACAACGCCAGCTCTTCATCCAATCAGAAATTTCCTCCCAAATCTTGGAGGTATTGATATTTCTCCCATTATTCTGATTTTTATACTAGTTTTCATAAAAGAAATGATCTTTTATTATTTCAGATAAATAAATTCTACAAAGAGAAGTATTTGAAAGCATGGGAAACGCAAAAATTATAGATGGGAAAAAGTTAGCTGACAAAATTTGTAATGATGTGTCTAAGCAAGCAGATATTATACAAAAAAATCACGGCATACAGCCTGGATTAGCCGTTGTCCTTGTCGGAGAAGATCCTGCTAGTCAAATTTATGTAAAAAATAAAGGCAAACGAACAATCGAGGTAGGGTTTCGATCATTCGAACACAAGCTAGACAAAAAGACTTCTGAAAAAGAATTATTAGCATTAGTTACGAAGTTAAATAACGACAAAACCGTTAACGGTATTTTAGTTCAGCTTCCACTTCCAGAACAAATTGATGCGCAAAAAATATTGGATGCCATAAATCCCGAAAAAGATGTCGATGGTTTTCATGCAGTAAATTCGGGGAAACTGTGGTCCGGGTTAGAAGGCATGGTCCCCTGTACACCTCTAGGCTGCCTAATCATGCTCAAGGAAACACTAAAAGACTTGACGGGCATGAATGTTGTTGTTGTTGGTAGATCCAACATTGTCGGAAAACCAATAGCGGGTCTCTTGTTGAAAGAGCATTGTACCGTAACTATTGCCCACTCAAGAACAAAGGATTTGCCAGAAGTGTGTCGTGGAGCAGACATTTTAGTAGCTGCTGTTGGAAGAGCAGAAATGATAAAAGGTAGTTGGATCAAGCCCGGTTGTGCGGTAATTGACGTAGGGATAAATAGAGTGGAAAAAGAAGATGGTAAAACAAAACTTGTGGGTGATGTGGATTTTGAAGATGCTAAAAAAAATGCCAAATTTATTACACCCGTCCCTGGGGGTGTTGGTCCTATGACCATAGCCTGCTTGCTTGTCAATACGTTAACCGCAACACGCAGACAAAATAAGATTAAGTAATAATGTTTTAAGAATATAAAAAGGAGTTAGAAACCAATATTAGAAAAAATTAATTCTTCTTTGTTCTAAACCTCAAAGCATTAAGCTTAATAAATCCTTCAGCATCTTTTTGGTTATAATCTTCCCCTTTCTCAAAAGTCGCCAAAGACTCTCTATAAAGACTAAAGGGCGATTTTCTTCCAACAACTGAAACTAAACCTTTATAAAGCTTTAAACGAACCGTACCTGAAACATTTTTTTGAGATTCATCTATTAAGCTCTGCAACATTTCTCTTTCTGGGGAGAACCAGAACCCGTTATAAATAAGCTCCGCATATCTAGGCATCAGTTCATCTTTCAGGTGCATTGCTTTTGAATCAAGAGTTAAACTTTCCATCGCACGATGTGCCGAAAATAGAATAGTACCCCCTGGACATTCATAAACACCTCTTGATTTCATGCCCAAAAAACGATTCTCAACAATATCAACTCTACCTATGCCATTCGATCCACCAAGATCATTTAATCGAGCTAGTAGTTTAGCTGCTGATATTTTTTTTCCATCTAAGCTAACTGGGTTCCCATTTTTAAAACCTATTTCAAGATAAGTTGAATGATCCGGGGATTCCTCAGGAGAAACAGTTAAAGAAAACATTTTCTCATCAGGTTCCTTCCAAGCATCTTCTAAAATCCCTCCTTCATAGGAAATATGAAGTAAATTAGAATCTTTTGAATAGGGAGGTTCACCTTTCGAATCAACATCAATGGGGATCTTATTTTTCTTCGCATATAGCAAAAGATCTTTTCTAGATTTTAAATTCCATTCACGCCAAGGTGCTATGACTTTAATCTCTGGATTCAAAGCATAAAAACCCATTTCAAAGCGAATCTGATCATTACCCTTTCCAGTAGAACCATGAGAAACTGCATCTGCATTTAGTTTTTTTGCAATTTCTATCTGTTTTTTTGCAATCAGTGGTCTTGCAATAGAAGTCCCTAACAAATAGGAACCTTCATATACCGCATTAGCTCTAAACATAGGAAAAACATAATTCTGGACAAACTCTTCTCTTAGGTCTTCAACAAAAATTTTCTTTATTCCCATCGATCTTGCTTTATCTCTTACCATCTGAAAATCTTCTTCTTGCCCAAGATTCGCCGTAAAGGTAACAATTTGGCAATCGTAGTGCTCTTTGATCCAGTGCAAAATTACCGAGGTATCTAGCCCCCCCGAATAAGCAAGAACTACCGTTTTAATTTTTTTCTCTTTCATTTTTTTAATCCTTGCATGCTTTTAAAGCTGATTTATAAGCAGCAGTAAACCCGTAAAGAGAGTAAGTATCTTTTGTATTAGTTCCTCTTATTGATATTCCCTTAACGATCATCTTAGTACCCTTTCTCATTTCCTTTATGATGTTATTTTCATCGTCTGTATATGACCACGCTGTATCAATTGTATCTTGATGAGTAAAAAGATTAAAATTTTGCCCACCAATAGAAAGGGTAACATCCGTACCTTCCTTATAATTATAACCAGCCCTAACGCTAATAACTCCTGATGTTGCAGAACTCTTCTCTAAAGCAATCTGAATAAATGTATCGCCACGCTTTTTATATTTTCCCGTTGCTTTGCTAGGATCGGCTTGAATCAAACAAGATTCCGTATCGTTGACTTTATATGCTTCCCACTTCTTAAAAACCCCTAATTCGGTAAACCCCATTTCTTCTGCAAATAATCTGATAGAAAAAAATAATACAAAAAAAATAGCAAAGCAGATTCCAAAAGATTTAATAGACTTATTGAACACGTTCTCTTACTTTCCTTGATTCAAATAGTTGTGATTGTACTTATACTAAAAAACAGATAATTAGTAATTTTTTCTTTAAAAAGTATGTCAAAAAAAGATTTTTGTCAAAATGTGCTAGTTTCTTTTTGGGGTTCGATCTCAAATTACAGAAAGGCTGTAATTTGGCAAGTACTTTCGAATCTATCTTTTGCCCTAATGGCTGTTGCTATAAAAAAGGTGGGAGAAGAGGTAAATAGCTTCGAGATAGTTTTTTTTCGTTGCCTAATCGCCCTTTTCATCTTGGCACCTTTTCTTTTCAAAATAAGATTAAAAGCAATCAAAACAAAATATTTTACCAGACATCTTACAAGAGCGTTTTTTGGTTTTTTTGCCATGGTGTGTGGATATTATGCAATATCAAAAATTCCATTGGCCCAAGCAACCACTATCTCTTTTTCCAAAACATTATTTTTAATTCCACTTGCTCTAATTATCTTAAAAGAAAGAATTAATGTAGAGCGCTGGATAGTGGCTTTCGTTGGATTTCTAGGGGTAATAGTTGTCGTTAGACCAGATCAAATAGATTTTAATCCTGACACCTTAGTCGCTCTTACCGGAGCATTAATGGTTGCCGGTAGTATTATTTCAATAAGGATTTTAACAAGGACAGAAAAATCGGAACAAATTCTTTTATATTATTCCCTGATTTCTACAATTCTTGCGGCAATACCATGTTTTTTATATTGGAAAACACCAAGTATGATTGAATTTTCTTTTATAATTTTGGTAACGGTGTTTGCTTTATGTGGACAATTTTTTAACATCTGCAGTTTTCGAATAGCTGAAACAACCGCAATGGCTCCTTTTGGCTACTTGCGACTAGTGTTTGCAATAATATTGGGTTTTGTTTTGTTCGAAGAGATTCCATCTTTACACACAATTATTGGAGCAATAATTATCATAGGAGCCACTCTTTACCTCATGACTAGTCAAAAAAAGCCTACGCAAGATATATCAAATGAATAAACCAACAAATCCTTATCTTGATGGGAAGGTTGTATTGGTTAAATAAATTGGGCCATCCGGTTTTAAAACACTCTCAAATAATGTAAAGTTTTCTATCGTAAAAGACCTTGAACTAAACAAAGCATTTCCTTCTATATAATCTTGAAATCTACTAACAGGTTGCCTAGTAAATCGAGCAATAGAAACGTGTGGCATAAACTTTCTTCTTTTAAAACTAATTCCAGCTTTTTCAATCGATATATTAATTTTTGAATGAAGCCTTATAAGGTTTTCCTTTTCTCTAATTCCTATCCAAATTGATCTAATTAATCTTGTTGAGTTAAAAAAATTGATCCCATTTAATGTTAGATCAAATTGAGAAAACCTAATCTCGGATAGAGACTGAACTAAATCATCGAGATAACTTTTTTGAACTTCTCCAATAAATTGTAAGGTGATATGGAAATTTTCTTTTTTAACCCATCGAACATTTTCTAATCCTGAGCAAAGTGATAATAATTCTTCACGAATATCTTCAGGAATTTTTAATCCAACAAAAAGACGAGTCAATAAATACTCTCCACATTCAAGGGCTCGGATTAGGATTCGACGAATGGACAGTCTCTATATCAGAGATAATATCTTCACTCAAAGAAATACCAAGACTCCCAATATTTGATTTTAGCTGTTCCATAGTAGTAGCCCCAATAATATTGCTTGTCAAAAACGGTTGACGATTTATAAAAGCAAGAGACATCTGCGCAAAGTCAAGATTGTGTTTCTTAGCAATTCTTTCATATTCTTCGGTCGCCTGAATGCTTCTCTCCTTTGTATATCTGGTAAATTGGTCACCAAAAAGTGTTAATCTTGCTCCCTTTGGTTTTTTACCACCAAGATATTTTCCACTCAAAACGCCAAAAGCTAAAGGAGAATATGCAAGTAAACCACAGTTTTCTCGGATAGCAATCTCAGATAAACCTATTTCAAAGCTTCTGTTAAGAAGGCTATAAGGATTTTGAACACTCACAATTCGTGGTAAATTATTTGTCTTGGACAATTCTAAAAATTTTGCCACTCCCCAGGGAGTTTCGTTTGATAACCCAATATATCTTACTTTTCCGGATTTTGCTAACTCGGCAAGTGCTTCTAATTGCAGCTCTAAGGGGATAAAATCATCCTCTTTGGAGTGTTTATAATCTAAATTGCCAAAAAAATTGGATTTTCTATCAGGCCAATGAAGTTGTAATAGATCAATGTAATCCGTTTTTAATCTTTTTAAACTATCCTCTACGGACTGAAGAATATTATCACGATCTAGCCTTGTTTCCGATCCTCTAAACCAATCCATACCTGAACGACCCGTTACTTTGCTTGCAAGAATAAATTTATCTCTATTTTTTCTCAAACCGATCCAGTTTCCGATGTATTGATCAGTTAAGCCCTGAGTTTCTTTCTTTGGAGGAACGGGATATAACTCAGCCGTATCTATAAAATTAATTCCAGAATCTAACGCATAATCAAGCTGTTCATGAGCTTCTTTTTCACTATTTTGCTCACCCCAGGTCATTGTTCCCAAGCAAATAAGACTCACCTCAATGTCTGTATTCCCAAGTTTTCTAAACTCCATGTTTTCCTCCCAAACAGAATTAATTATCTTTGTTCTCTTGAAATTTCTAAACAATATGCCAATATAAATCCAGTAAAATAGAAGACTGATAAATTTAACTAGGAGAGAACAATGTCACCGGAAACAAAACAAAATATATCAACAGCAAGAACCTCGGATACCTACGTTGATCAAGGTCTACGAAAGCACATGCTAAATGTCTACAATTACATGACATCGGGACTTGCATTAACGGGGCTAATTGCTTGGATGACAGCTCAGTCACAAACAATGATCAATCTGATATATGGGACGCCTTTGCAATGGATTGTCATGTTAGCTCCACTCGGTTTTGTATTTTTCCTTAGTGCCCGAATCCACAAGATGAGCTTTCAATCGGCTCAAATAACTTTTTGGCTTTTTGCAGCGTTAATGGGATTGTCGTTGGCATCAATATTCCTAGTTTTTACTGGTGTTTCGATTGCTAGGGTATTTTTCATAACTGCTGGTACATTTGCAGCCATGAGCATATACGGCTATACAACAAAAAAAGATCTTACTAATTTTGGTGCTTTTTTATTCATGGGGCTTATCGGCATTATTGTAGCTTCCATTGTTAATATTTTTATTGGAAGTACAGCCCTGCATTTTGCTATTTCTGTCATTGGTGTTTTAGTTTTTGTTGGCTTAACTGCCTATGATACACAGCATATAAAAAGAATGTATGTTGAGAGTGACGAAACAGAAATTGCAGGAAAAAAAGCAATCATAGGATCGTTAAAGCTTTACCTTGATTTCATTAACTTATTCATAATGCTATTACACCTTTTTGGTAATAGAAGATAAAAAAAGGGATCGACTTATAGAAAAAAGCCTTACGTAGACTAGGGAGAAACATGCTTATAAATCAGAAGATTTATTATAAAAATCTTTATACCAACTGACGGTTTTTTTCAAGCCCTTGTGCAAATCCGTTTGGTTCTTAAATCCCAACTTCTGTAGTTTTGCGGTATCAGGACATCTCCGATTCGGACCTCCTGGTTTGGAATCCGTAAAAACAAGTTTAGTTTTAACACCAAGACATTTAGCTATTTCTTTCGCTAAAAACTCAATGGTAATTTCATCTTCTGTCCCTATATGAATAATACCTGCATAAGAGCTTTTTATCGTTGCCAAAACAATAGCTCTGATTGCATCCACAATAAAAATAAATGCTCGTGTTTGTTTACCATTGCCTTCAATATTTAGTTTTAATGTTGAACCAGCGACTTGTTTAGAAAGTTGGTTTGTTAATTTCATAACTAATTGTGGAATTACATGATCAAGACCCATTTCGGACCCATAGACATTGTGTGGCCGAAAAATAACATAACGAACATCCGTATTTCTCAATAAATTAACGGTCAAAAGCTCACCACAGATCTTACTACCTCCGTATGAAAATCTAGGATTCAAAACATCCGGAACAATACATTGTATATTCTCAGGCGTGGGGATCTTCTGAGCATTATTATAAACTTCAGAAGATGATGCAAAAAAGAAACTTTTTACATTATTTTTTAGAACAGACTTCAAGACATTATATGTCCCAATTAAGCCAACCTCTAAAACTTTTTCCGGAATTTCGTAAAAATTTCTCGTACCGTTGATAGCCGCAAGATGATAGACAGCATCACAGCCTTTTAATAAACCGATAACTTCTTTTTCCTCAAGAACATCAGCGGTTATTTTTTTAATATTTTTTTTTTCTCCTAGAGAATTAAAGGAACCACGAAATTCGTTATCAATAGCTAATACATCGTGTCCTAGCGCCGCTAACGCAGAAACTAAATTTCTCCCAATAAAACCAGCTGCACCTGTTATAGCTATTTTCATTAATTATATCGAAGAACCAATTGTTTCTGCCCCAAAACATTCCATAAATCTACACACCAAGCATTTTTCTTTATTTTTCCTAAAATAGTTTCCTTATTGAAGGCATCATGATTGATGGCAATGAAGATAATATCTGCTTTTTTCAGACAAGAATTCAAATCGGTATTCTTGAATCCTTCAATATTTTTTTTTGGAATATTTGGCTCACATAATAGCACTTTTTTGGGGACCTCCCTTTCAATATATCTAAGTAATTTTGGAACTAGGCTATCTCGTATATCGTCACTATTTTTCTTAAAACCATAGCCCAGAACTGCAATTGTCTTTCCTCGTATTTTCGTATATTTTTTAGCTGAATTGACCAAATGGAACGGCATATGCTCATTAATTTTCCAAGCAGATAAGAATAAATCTGGAGCAGATGAAGACTCATTCAGTAAACCAAAATCCTTTCGTAGACAAGTTCCTGCTGTTAATCCAGGGGAAGGGATATGACCCCTCGGATAATTTTTGTTTGCCATATTAATAATTTCATAAATATTTTGATTATATTTTTCTGCTATTACAGAAAATTGATTAGCAACAGCAAAATCAGTGAATCGATGGACATTATTAAATAATTTAATTAATTCGGCCGAAAGATAGTTGGTAAATAGGAGCTCAACACCGAATAAATTGAATAATTTGTTTGTCATGTTTTTACTAAAATTATCCTCAGTGCCAATAATCTGAGGCAAAAGCCCTAATTCCTCTATCGCTTGATTTTCAGCCAATCGTTCCGGGCAAAAAGCAAGTCCAAAATTTTTTCCAATCTTAAGTGATGTATTATCTTCAACTAAATTTTTTAGGTAGGATGTTGTTCCAGGCGCCACGGTTGAGCGTAAAATAATTGTTTGACCTTCTTTTAAAGAACCACACAAATCCGTACAAACGCTTTTGATGTAGGAAAGATCAGACTCAATATGATTGTATAAAGGTGTCCCAACGGTAATAATAATATAATCAGAACCTCGCACTCCAGATTGAATAGATGGGCTAATCGTCATTTTTGTTTTTTTAAGTAAAGCCGCACACCCTGGTTCATCAAATGACATTTTCTTTTTTCTCACATCGCGCAGGATTTCAGAATCCTTATCAATTCCCACTACCTTACAACCAAGGTTTTCTAGAAAAAGAGCCAAGGGAAGGCCAACTCTTCCAATCCCAATTATAGAAACTTTCAAATTTTTATACCCCATTTTTCGATCTAGAATTTTTTTAATATTTTAATAAAATCTTCAAGAATGTAAAAAATCATTATTAAAACATACAGTCTTTTGCTTTTTTGCTATGATAATCTAAGCTTTAATAAATTAACACATGAATTAACAAAACGATTATACATATACTATGCGCTTTTTAATTTTAGCTTTAATAATACTATTACCCATTCAAAGTTTCGCTGGCGAAACTGAAAAAGAAAGGGTGGAGATACTTTGGATACAAGACTCTGAAAACACGATATCTGTAGAAAAAATCATGAAGATATTAAAGGCAAAGAGTTCAGAGAGAAACAAGGGAATTTATCTACATCTTGATAGACCGAAATCTGTCACTGCTAGTGAAAAAACTATAAAAATGAAATCAGAAACGGTAACAAAAGCACCTCAGCCTTCTGACACCCCCGCTTCATTGGGAATTTTAGGCTCACTGTTAGCATTCTTAATATTATAATATCCCAATAAAATTGGTGCCGAAGGGGAGAATCGAACTCCCAATTGATGATTACGAATCAACTGTTATGCCATTTAACTACTTCGGCTATTCTTTTCAATCAGTGTGGATTGTTTTTTTCCAATTTCATGAACAACTTTGATATTTGAGGGTCCAGGAAATGACCACAAGACTGATCCAACCGATCCACACTTACTACAAATCGATGACCAAAATTCAAACACATTCCCACAACTAGAACAAAGCCATATGCGATCAGGTTCAGCATTCGCAGCACGTTCAAGCCACAAACGATTCGACATAGAATCTCTATTTTGTTTTTCTTCTAATTGAGCCATGAGTAAGCAAACTCTTCGTGTAGGCTTTGTTGTAGCAAGTAAACTAATTGAACCCCTGGCTTTAGCCCAAAGCTCTGCCTCCAAGTAGGATCTAGTGACAGCGATTTTGCTTTCTTCATGATTAGGATTTCTTTTGCAAAGAAATTCCACGCGTTTTACCGTATCTAATTTTTCTACATTCTGAAAAAGTTCGGTAAAAGGATCAACCAAATCGGGATGAGGATTAATTCTCCAAGTATTGAGAATCAGACGCTTAGCATGACTAAGGCTACCTTTTTCTTTTAAGATCTGAACACAAAGAAGAAGTACAGCAATATTTTTTTGATCTAATTTGTTTGCGCGCAAAGCATAACGTAAAGATTTTCTTGCTTCGTTACGTTTTATTAAACTATTTGCTAATTCAAAATATACAATCGCGTTCCATTTGTTGCCGGTATCGGGTGGGATAATTTTATTTCGGATCGCCTTTTTTAAAGTGCCTCTAGCCTCATCCCAATCTCCTTGCCGAGCTTGAATATTAAATAACAGGTTTAAGGTCCAACGCGCCTTTGGCTTTAATTTCGTAGCCTTTAAAGCAAGGTCTTTAGCTTGATCAAGTTTATTTGCTTTGAGTGCCTGTCCTATCAATCCACGAATGGCAAGAAAGGATGTGTCCTTATTGGAAAGCATAGCATTAAAATAAACCATCGCTGATTTTTCATCACCCTTCAATTGTGCAGCCTGTGCCAATAAAAGCATCGTCAGTGAAGGAGAATTAAGAAGCGAACCAACCTTTTTTGCGTTCTCTTCAACTTCCTCATATTCACCGGTCCCAATTGCCACCATACTTTCAGTTAACAGTTTGTATCCCCGACGATTGCGTTTTTGATACCATTTTCCGGTAATATAGTTGGGTAAATTCCTTATTCCCCACCAAAAACGATATAGAGCAATTAGCGCTATACAAAAAAGAATAAGAACAAGTCCAGTGATAAAAAAGGATGTTTCAATTAGATAGTCTTGCCATCTAATAATAATTTCCCCAGGGTTGTTTGAAAACCATACAACACCGAAGGCCGTTAAAAAAATTAAAAAGAAAAAAAATAGCGTGCGAAACATTTTTAAGATTTCTTATTGAATCCGTAAAATAATATAATCAGAAAAATCCTTGATAGATTCATCCGCAATAATCCTAGATTTTATATCCTTAATAAGATCGATCAAAAGTTTCTTTGGTTCACCTTGGATCTTGTCTAAATAACCAACCGCCCCTAATAAATTCCCTTCCTTTATTTCTACTTCAGCAAGAGCAATCAAGCCTTGAATGCTCTCTTCAGAAACAGCATCTCCAATTCTCCGAACATGTATAAGATTAGAGATTTTATATTTAATTTTTTCAAAAACATTGAGTTTTTTTAGATCCTTTTCAGCTAAAATAACTTTTTTTGCGATCAGAGCTAACGTCCTTTCAAGATCTCGTAATGTAGGGACACCTTTTTTTGAAAAAGGATCTAAACGTTTTACAATCTTTTCTATATTTTCATCATCATTTAGATTTCTGACCACAAGTAATTCCTTTTCAAAAGGGTTAGATAACATAATTCTTTTTTCAAGTTGACCAATTGCAAAGATTAATGTGTTCCCATTATCATTATCTAAATTAATTCGATTTAACCTATCCTTAATATCCAATAATTCTGAATTAATATTTTTTATACTTTCAAAATTTTCTTGCGAACTTACATTTCCAACCTTTTGCTCAACCTGCGACAGACGATCATTCACATCTTTGTCAAGATCTTGAATTTTTCTATCGATTAATTCAAAATCTTTTCGAAGATGACTCAGTTCATCAAGTACGGTTTCCTCAAAAGCTTCTTCTATCGTGTCTTCTTTCTGAAAAGAAAAAAATTGCTGAAAAGAATCTGAAAAATATTTATAATTTGATATAAAAATAAGCAAAAATCCAAAAAAGAGTAGAAATATAATTACCTTTCCTAATCTCTTTTTATCTATTTTTGGCTGATCTGAAATAGTCTTTTTCTCTTCTTTATTTTCCATAAGATTATCTTTTTCTCGCTTTCACTTTAGCATCAATTGCCTGCAACATTGATTCTAGATTTGGTTTTTTAGCTACGTTAATGCTTTTCCATCGTATATCAGAAATAACATCCTTAACAGGACGGCTAAAAACAAAAGCGTCAATACTTGAAAAACAGGATTGTAAATTATTTTTGATAACCAATTTAATTAAAATATCCGCAGTCTTTGGGGAAAAAAATAATACAAAATGGATCTTTTTCTTAATTAGTGCATCTTTTATTTTTTTTGGTAAAAATTTCCTAGCTACTATTTCATAAAGAATGCCTTTTCGAACAGAAAAACCTTTGCGCTCAAGTTGCTTTTTAATATTCACTGCTTGAACCTTACCCGCAGCATAATATAACTTTCCATTTTTTGGATTTAATTCATTATTGACTAATCGACATAAACTTTCGGAGTTCCCTTTTGCATTAATCACATTTTTAAAACCATGTCTTTTTGCCACATGAAACGTCCGATCTCCAATCACATAAACCTTAATGGTTCTTTTTTTTGTTAATTTTGAAAGGGCACGAACACCATTAGAGCTAGAAAATATAATTGATTGGATTTTTCTTAAATTAATTTTTATGTCTTTATGGTAGGAGACAGAGAATAAAGGGACGTTAAGGGTATTTAATTTCCTTTCAGATAACACCCTGGAAATTCGTTTAGCATCTTTTTCTTCTCTAGTAACAAGCGTCAACATGGCAAAAAACTCCCCTAATCAAAAAAGTGTTTTCCTGTACGATTTTTGATTTTTCTTGCTGCTCTTCTCCCAATAATTTTTGCGTCTTTAAGAGAAATATTCTTTTCAGGATTCATTTTTACGCGATGAATTTCTCGACCTCTTAACTTTGAGACTAAACCATTAAATAAAAAAACTCCTTTAGAATTAAAGCAACCCAATGCCGCAATTGGAGACTGACAAGATCCATCTAGGCCTGCCAAAAAAGCCCTTTCAGCCGCTATACACTTTTCGGTATCCAAATGATTTATATTTCTAAGAGCCCTCTTCATTAATAGATTATCCTTCCTACAAACAACTGCTATTGTTCCTTGCCCAGCCGCAGGTAAAACAATCCTCGTTGACAAAATGCTGCTATTTTTTAGGATAATGCCCAATCGTTTAATGCCGGACAAGGCCAATAAAATAGCGTCGTATTTTCCGGAATATAGATTTTTGATTCTCGTTTGTATATTTCCTCTTAAATCTTTAATTTTTAAATCTGGTCGAATGTTTAGAACTTGAGCAATCCTACGCACCGAAGAAGTGCCAATTCTGGCCCCCTTTTTCAGAGTCATCAAATTTTTGTCTGAATTACAAATTAAGATATCTTTTGGATTTTCCCTCTTTAGAACGCAAGCGATCTCAAGACTTCTCGGAATAATAGTAGGAATATCTTTTAAAGAATGAACAGCAATATCAATCTTTTTTGTTAATAAAGCCTGATCAATTTCCTTGGTAAAAAGGGCCTTACCCCCTATTTTATATAATGGTTTTCGACGAAACTTATCTGCTGAGGTTTTAATTTTTAACAATTCTAACGAATAACGGATTTTGGAAAAAGAAATTTTTCCATTAAGTAATTTTCGAACGTTTTCTGCCTGAACCAATGCAAGAGGACTTTCGCGAGTACCAATTTTAATAATTTTTTCTTTTTTCAACATGGAAAGTTAGAATTTCTCTATCTAGTTAATTTGTAAAAAATATATGCAATGCTATAGAATAGTTTAGATGAATATTTTAGGTATTGAAACAAGTTGCGACGAAACTTCAGTTGCTATTGTAAACGATAGAAAAAAAATCCTATCGCATATTATCCTATCACAAATAAAACAACACCAACCCTATGGTGGCGTAGTACCGGAAATCGCAGCTCGCTCACATCTGGACAATATTGATCGGCTTGTTGTCCGTTGTCTTCGAACAGCAAAGTTAAAATTTAGAGAAATAGATGGAATTGCAGCAACGGCTGGCCCAGGATTAATCGGAGGCTTAATCGTCGGAACAGGAGTAGCGAAAGCAATCTCCGTTGCATTAAAGAAACCTTTTTTTCCTATCAATCACTTAGAGGGGCATGTGCTGTCAATAAGATTATTTGAGGAATGTAAATTTCCATTTTTAGCATTGTTAGTATCTGGTGGTCATTGCCAAATTTTAATAGCAAAAAATATAGGAGACTATGAGTTGCTTGGAACAACATACGATGATGCAATTGGAGAAACCTTTGATAAGGTTGCTAAAATGCTAGATATGAAATATCCAGGAGGACCAGAAATTGAGAAAAAAGCAAGAAATGGCAATCCAAAAAAATTTAATTTACCAAAACCACTAATTAATAAAAAAAACTGTGATTTTTCTTTTTCTGGATTAAAAACCGCAACTAATAAGCTTTGCAAAAGAATGAAACTAGAGAAAAAAATGAAAAAGAACGTAAAAGATATTTGCGCCTCATTCCAAGAAACGGTTTGTGAAGTTATAGTTGATAGATGCAGAAATGCTATAAAAATTTTTAATAAAAGATTCCCGTCAAAGGAAATAGGGCTTGTAATTGTCGGTGGCGTTGCCTCAAATAATTATTTAAGATCAAAGCTGAGTTTTTTAGCTAAAGAAACAAATTTCTCTTTCATAGCGCCACCTAAAGAGTTATGCACAGATAATGCTGCTATGATCGCATGGGCAGCTATTGAAAGAATAAAGATTGGAATGAAAGGTGATATCAATTTTAAACCGACACCAAGATGGCAATTAAATGTTTCCAATTCTTCAAAAAGAATCTCTAATAAAAGATAATGTCGACGAAGGAAAAAAAAGGGATCGGAATATTAGGTGCTGGTGCCTGGGGAACAGCATTAGCTAATCTGATATCAGAAAATGGCCACGAAGTTTTGATTTGGGCTTACGAAAGTGAAGTCGTCGAAACTATAAATAATCAAAATGAAAACGTTCATTTTCTCTCTGGCATTAAACTTAATCCGGGGATTAAGGCAACCAAAGAAATAAAAGATTTAAAGGACAAGGAAATTATTTTTGTTACAACTCCATCAAAATTCTTAAGGGAATGTTTAGTGAATTTAAAAAAATACCAGAAAAAAGATAGTCCCTTTGTAATTTGCACAAAAGGAATTGAGAAGAAAAGTAATTTATTCGTAAACGAGGTTTTCGAGGAAATCTTTCCTGACAATAGCTTTGCGCTTCTATCTGGTCCAACATTTGCCATAGAGGTGGCTAATAAATCTCCTTCGGCAGCTACAATAGCTACTTTGGACAAAAAATTTTTGGACATTGTCAGTAAAATTATTGGATCTAATTACTTCAGACCTTACTTTTCTGAAGACATTATGGGTGTTGCGATTGGAGGATCATTAAAAAATGTTATTGCTATTGCTTCAGGAATTGCTGAAGGAAGAAATCTTGGGGAAAATGCACAAGCAGCGTTAATTACTAGAGGATTAGCAGAGATGATAAGATTCTGTAATGCTAAAGGTGGAAATCCAACCACTATGATGGGCCTTGCCGGTCTCGGAGATTTAACTCTAACCTGCTTAAGTAAAAAATCTAGGAATACCAGTTTAGGAATAAAGTTAGGAGAAGGTCAGGCAATTGAAATGATTGTTTCTTCACAAAAAACTGTATCTGAGGGTTATTTCTCTGCACCCTCTATTATCCATTTAGCCAAAAAAATGAAAATTGAAATGCCAATATGCCAGGGTGTAAATAATATTTTGAATAATCAAGCAAATATAGATGCTGTCATTATTGACTTATTAAGCAGACCTTTCAAAAGTGAATTTAATATAAATTAAATATAAGGAGAAAAGACTTGTTATATACAATTATCTGTACCGATCAAAAAAATGGGTTAGAAATAAGAAAACAAAACAGACCCGCTCATCTTGACTATTTAAAAACTCTTGGTGACAGGTTGTTTTCAGCAGGTCCCACGCTAACTGAAAATGGAAGTCAGCCAACCGGAAGCATCATAATAGCAAAATTTGATAGCTTCAAAGAAGCGCTACATTTCGCAAATGAAGATCCATACAGTAAAGCTGGACTTTTCGAAGAAACAATTATAAAGCGTTTTCGCCAAATTTTTCCCACAGAGCTCGGTTAAATGGCCTATTGGCTTGTGAAAACAGAGCCTTCTACTTGGTCATGGGAAGATCAACTAAGAGACAAGACAACTTTTTGGAATGGTGTTCGAAACTGGCAAGCATCTAATAATTTGAAGAAAATGATGGTTGGTGATTTAGTATTCTTTTACCACTCGGTAAATGAAAGAACAATCGTAGGCATCGTCAAGATTTCTAAAAAATATTATCCCGATCATACAGATAAAAGTAAGAGGTTTGGAATGGTAGATGTAAAAATTTTTAAAACTCTAAAAAAGCCGGTGTCGTTGTCCGAAATTAAATCTAGAAAAGAACTTTCACATTTAGCTCTTGTTCGACAATCCAGGTTATCGGTAATGCCAATCGATTCTAAATCGTGGAAAATTATCTGTAAAATGGCAGACACAAAGGTCGAATGACATATATTATTTTATTTGTTAATATAAATTCATAAACAATAGAATCTACTGAGGTTCTCATGTCGAAAGAAAAAGTTTATAAAGTATTAGAAAGCGCAAAAGAATCTGCATTAATAAACCAGAAGGATTTTGAAGATCAATACCGCCAGTCAATTTTAAATCCGGATAAATTTTGGCGTGAGCATGGAAAAAGGATAGATTGGGTAAAGCCTTATACTAAAATCAAAGATGTTTCTTTTGACCAAGACGTTAAAATCCGTTGGTTCTACGATGGAACACTAAATGCCTGTGTAAATTGTATTGATAGACATCTCAATAACCGAGGAGATCAAACTGCAATCATCTGGGAAGGTGATAATCCAAACGAAAGTAGAGAAATTAGCTATCGAGATCTTCATAAAATGGTCTGTAAGTTTTCTAATGCTCTCAGAAATATTGGTGCAAAGAAGGGAGCTAGAGTGACAATTTACATGCCAATGATTCCAGAGGCAGCAGTAGCAATGCTTGCTTGTGCAAGGATAGGGGCGGTTCACTCTGTAGTGTTCGGTGGTTTTTCTCCAGACTCTTTGGCCAATCGAATAATTGATTGTGATAGTTCAATAGTGATTACTGCTGACGAAGGGATTCGCAGTGGAAAAAAAATTCCTTTAAAAGAAAACACCGACAAGGCAGTTAAGAATACAACTACCGTAGAAAAAGTTGTTGTAGTTAGAAGAACTGGAGGAAAAATTTCTTGGAACGAAAATAAGGATGTTTGGTTTCATGAAATCTGTAAGGATGTTCCCGATGATTGTCTCCCTGAGGAAATGAATGCTGAAGACCCTTTATTTATTCTCTACACATCAGGATCTACCGGAAAGCCTAAAGGGGTTTTGCATACAACTGGCGGTTATATGGTTCATGCTTCCTTAACCCATCAATATATTTTTGATTATCGTGATAAGGAAATTTATTGGTGTACAGCCGATGTTGGTTGGGTAACTGGTCATAGCTACATAGTATATGGGCCCTTGGCAAACGGAGCAACAACGCTAATGTTTGAAGGCGTTCCAAACTTTCCAGATGCTTCTAGATTCTGGCAAGTCGTAGATAAGCATAAGGTCAACATATTTTATACAGCCCCAACTGCAATTAGGGCCTTAATGGGAGCTGGGGATGATTTCGTTAAAAAATGCTCTAGAAAGAGTCTTCGAATTTTAGGGACCGTTGGAGAACCGATAAATCCAGAAGCTTGGGAATGGTATTACAATGTAGTGGGAGATAAGCGTTGTCCTGTTTTAGACACATGGTGGCAGACGGAAACTGGTGGCATTCTAATTGCGCCACTACCTGGCGTGACAGATTTAAAACCTGGATCTGCTACTAAGCCATTTTTTGGAATTCAACCTTGCATAGTCAACGCAAAAGGAAAAGAACTAGGAGGAGAGTGCAGGGGAAATTTATGTATAAAAGATGGGTGGCCAGGCATGATGAGAACTGTTTATAAAGATCATAAGAGATTTATTGAAACGTACTTCAGTGCTTACCCGGGAATGTATTTTACAGGAGATGGATGTCGTAGAGATAAGGATGGTTATTATTGGATTACTGGTCGTGTCGATGATGTTATCAACGTCTCTGGTCATCGACTGGGAACTGCAGAAATTGAGAGTGCATTAGTTGCACACAATCAGGTTTCTGAAGCCGCGGTAGTGGGTTTTCCACACAAAATCAAAGGGCAGGGAATCTATGCCTACGTAACATTAATGGGTAACGCAACGCCCAGTGAAGACTTAAGGAAGGATCTTGTTAATTGGGTCAAAAAGGAAATAGGGCCAATTGCTTCCCCTGATTTGATTCAATGGGCGCCGGGATTACCAAAAACACGATCAGGAAAGATTATGAGAAGAATTTTACGAAAAGTCGCAGCCAACGAGCATGAAAATCTTGGGGATACAACGACTCTAGCAGATCCTGATGTAGTAGATAATTTGATAGAAAACAGACTAAACAAGACCTAGATGGACTAAAAATCAACACACCTGCCCTTACGTTCCCAATCTCCATATCTTGTAGGTTCTGGTCCAACCGGCCCATCAACTTCACGAGCTTTCTTAGATTTCCCTTTTAATAAATTTTTCTTTCTTAAAAGATTATATTTTTGTGTTTTTGCTTTTTTCATTGATATAAAGTCAGATAAAATTAGCTCCTATTATCATGAATTATACACATAAAGAAAAAGCTTATAAATTTTTTTCGAAACTTTTTTTTGCAAACCCTATATATTCGTTGGTACTGCTAGGAAAAACCCACCAAGAATTAAAAATAACTCCACCTTACCCATGGCCAGGCGATCCTCAAATAGGCGAAAGGATAATAAAGAGCGATTTGCCACTTTTTCTTAAATGTTGCAGTAAAAAAATTACGACAAATTTAGAAAAGAAGAGTGATCTTAAAATATACAATGAAGTTCATAGTTTTGATTGGATTAATGATCTTCACTCAATCGGCTCAGATAAATCCAGGGAAATCACACGACAACTAATATTAACCTGGATAAAAAACAATAACAGTTGGAAATATTTTTCATGGGACAGTGGGTTAATTGGAAAAAGAATCGTCAATTTATTTGGAAGATTTAATTTTTTTTGCTCAAGCGCTAATATGGAATTTAAATCTTTATTCTTCTCTAATCTTATTAAACAAATTCGTCATTTAAATCGAATAATCAATTTCGAGGCTACTGGACCAAAGAGAATTACTGCCGCAAAAGGCTTGATTTATTCTGGAATATGTCTCTCCAAGTCTGAAAGCTATTTAAAAAAAGGAATGGATTGCTTGGAAAAAGAATTAAAAACACAAATTTTAGTAGATGGTGGGCACTTAGATCGTAACCCTTCAGTTCATATGCTGGTTTTAAAAGATCTTGTGGATATAAGAGCATCGATGGTCACAGCAAATCTAAAAATACCAAAAATATTACAATCAACGATTGATAGAATGGCACCCATTTTATCCCTTTTAAAACACAATGATGGAAAATTACCGTTATTCAATTCGTCCAAAGAAGAAAAAAGATCAATTATTGAAATGATTCTTACCAGAACAAATACTCCCGGAGGGAAAATATTTTCGGCCAAAACTTTTGGATTTGAGAGAATGGAGGCAAAAAAAACATCGGTAATTCTAGATGTTGGAAATCCGAGTAAAAAAAATGCATCTTCTTCTCCACACGCTGGTTCCTTAAGTTTTGAAATGAGTCATGGAAAAGAAAGAATCATCACTAACTGCGGAGCTATAGAAGGCAATAATAGGAGATGGAATCTCGCACAACGCTCAACTGCAGCGCATTCTACATTATGTTTAGAAGATACTAATTCAAGCGCTATACGTCCAAATGGTTCTCTAGGCAATCGAATTGCTAAAGTAAAAATTTTTAGGAATAGTGAAAAAAATTTCATAACTATTTCGTGCCAGCACGATGGGTATCTTGAAAAATTTGGAATTATTCATAAAAGAAATCTAGTTTTAGAAAATAACGGTGAGAGTCTTGTTGGAAAAGAGATCCTAATTTTTCAGCAAAATAGCAGAAAAAGGAAAAATATTCTTAATATTAGAATACACTTTCATCTACACCCAGAAGTGAAAGCTTTGAAACTTGTAAATCAGCGCTCTATATTGTTAACATTAGCATCCAAGAGTGGGTGGCGTTTTGAAATCGATAAAGGCCAAATTCAATTAGAAAAAAGTATATATCTCGGCGCTGGAGTAAGGCAAAAAACTGATCAAATCATCGTGACTCAGAAAATATACTCTGAATTACAAGAGAACCCACCTCTTAATTGGAAAATAACTAAATTACAAAGCAAGTCACAGCGATAATAAATATCAACTACAATTCTATCTTTTCGATACCTCTGGGAATCTTCAGTTTTCTCCACATGCCTTTTAAATCAAAGATAACAGCCTCTCTTTTTAAAAAATTCGACAAATTGCTCCACGTAATTTTTTTATAAAGACTGTGCTCTACTGCACCAATTATACAATCAAATTTTTTTGCTCTTCGTTGATTTAATTTTTCATTTTTTAGTCGAATTTGATAATCACGATAAGCAATCGCTGAATCTGCCATATAGTCATGAACCTCTACTTGATTGCCAAATCTTTTTAGTCTTTTGACAATATCCACTACTTTCGTATTTCTTAAATCCTTGATATTTTCCTTGAAAGTAAATCCTAAAATTAAGATTCTTAATCTCTTTTTTTTAAGAATATTTGTAGCTCTTGCATGAATATTATCAGCAAAAAATATTCCCATGCTATCATTTATTTTTCTTCCAGCTAAAATAACTTCTGGATTAAATTTCTTTTTCTTTGCTATGTAAGCAAGATAGAAAGGATCCACTCCGATACAATGACCACCCACTAATCCTGGCTTAAAATCGAGAAAGTTCCATTTAGTTTTTGCAGCCTCCAAAACATCGGAAACGGAAATATTTAATCGACTAAAAATCCTTGTGATCTCATTGATAAAGGCAATATTAATATCACGTTGAGCATTTTCGATTACTTTTGCCGCTTCAGCAGTTCTTATATTTTTAGCTAAAAAAATCTTTCCTGGTATAATTTTCCCATACATAGTTTTTAATTTTTTCAAGACAAAGCCATTTTGTCCCGAAACAACCTTGGTAATTGTCTCTAATTTATGTTTTTTATCACCCGGATTGATTCTTTCCGGAGAATAACCAAGAAAAAAATCTTTCCCGCAAACAAGTCCAGAAGCTTTTTGTAAGATAGGTCCACAAATTTCCTCAGTAACGCCGGGATATACTGTGCTTTCAACTACAACAATATTGTTTTTCGTAATCCGTTTGCCAACAACCTTGCAGGCATTCTTTAATAAAAACAAATCTGGCTCTTTTTTCTTATTTACCGGAGTGGGAACGGTGATAATATAAATCTCGCTTTTCCCCAAATATTTTTCACTAGAAGAAAAAAGAATTTTCTTCCCTTTAAAGCTCTTGCGATCTATTTCTCCGTTAGCATCTTGACCTTTTTTTAATTCAGCAATGCGTTTTGTGCTCTTATCAAAACCAACAACGGAATAATACTTAGCCAAAGCAATAGCTAAAGGAAGTCCCACATAACCCAATCCGACAACAGAAATTTTCAATTATTTTCCAAATAAAAGTTATAAAATTGTATAAAGAATAAAACCTAACACGAATTTCTTTTTGATAAAAAGAATACTTTATGACAGATTCAATATTTATACTATCAATACCAATACTATTTACAGCCTTCACTTCTTGGTCATTCACATATTTCTTAATTAAGTTTCTAAGTAAATTAGGAATTCTTGATCATCCTAATGAAAGAAGTAATCACAAAGTCCCGGTACCTGTCGGAGGTGGAATTTCTATAATCTTTACATTTGGCTTCATTATGTTAACAACTTATGAATTATCAGGAGATCATGAAAGATTAACCTTATTTCCAAGAGAACAGATTGCTATCTTTATATGTGCTTTAATTTTGGCCATAGTCTCTTTTATAGATGATGTTAAGAGTGTTTCCAGAATTCTTCGTTTAGTTTTACAATCTTTTGCAGTTGGGTTGTGTCTTTTCCTTATAAAAACCAGCAATCCTGAATTCTTGGTTTTCCAAGGATTGCTCCCTGATACTATTGATACTATTTTAACCTTTCTTCTGTGGATTTGGTTCATAAATCTCTTCAACTTTATGGATGGAATTGACGGAATCTCTGGCGTACAAACAATTTCCATCAGTGCAGGAATCTTCCTTATTATTGGAATAGCGCCAACCATAACCTCAGCCCTTGGAGAGGTAATGTTCTTCAATATGATACTTTTTGCTTCAAGCCTAGGATTCCTCTTATGGAACTGGCAGCCCGCAAGAATATTTTTAGGAGATGTGGGAAGTGTTCCCTTGGGCTTTATCTTGGGATGGTCATTACTAAAATTAGCAGCAAATGGTTTTTGGATACCTGCGATAATACTGCCCCTATATTATCTTGGCGACTCTACTGCCACCCTGATAAAAAGATTATTAGACGGCAAAAAGATTTGGCAGGCTCATTCTGAACATTGCTACCAACTTGGAGTAAGGTCGGGGATGAGTCACGCAAGAGTATCTTCCTATATTCTGCTCACTAATATAATATTAATCGCAATGGCTGTGATCTCGACTTTTCAAGAATCGGTAGTTGCAAATATAATAATAATCTTGATTTCGTTTTCGATCGTTGCTTTCCTTCTTATGTTTTTTAGAGGAAGAAATGTTAATTGATAAAAATTATGTTAAAGTATTGATTCAGAGTAGAAAGTTAGGTTAGAAAATATTGCAGTTTTTCGTTTCCGGCAGATCCCGATTAGCCTTTATTCATGATCTCTTCATGGCGGGTTTATCTTTTTTCATTTCAATCTTTTTAAGATTGCAAGAAGAAATTTTCATCAAAGGTTGGGATCAAGTTATGGAAGAACGTGATCTTCTTTTTCCAAGCCTCCCAATTTTTATAGTTGTTTGTGCTGCTGTCTTCTTAAGTTCGGACCTCTATAAGGGAATTTGGCGCTTTGCTTCCCTAAATGATATGACGGCTGTTTTTAAAACAACAACAATAGCTGTTTTTATTTTCACCTTTTTAATGTTTGCCATAACCCGACTAGAGACAATCCCGAGAAGCCTGCCATTCATTAATTGGTTCGTATTAATTATTCTTTTAGGAGGACCGCGTTTTATCTATCGAGTATTTAAAGATCATCAATTCAAATACGTGTTCTCCAAAGATGATCAAAGGCTGGTTCCAATTTTATTGGTTGGAATGGGCAATAAGAGCGAGTTATTCATACGAGAGCTAAATAGATCTTCTGCTCCAAATTACAAAATTATTGGCATAATAGGAAAGAGTAAGTCTAATATTGGACAAAAAATTCATAACGTCGAAGTAATTGACCAAATTTCTAACCTCAATAATCTTCTGGAAAAACTGAAGTCAGAGAATGAGTGCCCACAAAGAATTGTTATGGCCACTGAAAATCTAGATACTGATGGAACACAAGACCTTTTTAATATTGCTGAAAAATTTGGAGTAACCTTATCCAGAATTCCAAGTCGCATGAGCTTAAAAAGCGGTATTTCGGAAATGGACGAGATAGAGTCTGTTCCTATCGAAGATTTATTAGGGAGAACACAAACTATATTGAACCGAAAAAACATCAAATCAATGATTGAGGGAAAAAGAGTCTTAATCACTGGAGCCGGTGGTAGTATTGGTTCAGAACTTGTTCATCAAATCTGTGAATTAAATCCATCGAAACTAATTCTAGCAGATATAAGTGAGAATTTACTATATGAAATTACCCAGTACTTGATTGAAAAAAAGGAAAAGATAAAACATAAATCCTACATACTGGATATAAGAGATAAGCGTAAAGTAGAAAAAATATTTAAAGAAACTTCTCCAGAAATTGCTTTTCATGCAGCCGCACTAAAACACGTTCCGATTGTAGAAATGAATCCGGGAGAAGGGCTTCTGACTAATGTGATAGGAACCAGAAATATCGCAGATGCTTGCGAAAGAAATCAAGTTAAAGTTATGGTCCAAATCTCTACGGATAAAGCTGTTAACCCAACGAATATCATGGGTGGAAGCAAAAGACTCTCTGAGTGTTATTGCCAAGCCCTTGATGTAAATAGAAAAACTAATCCTAATGCCACCCAGTTTGTAACTGTAAGATTCGGAAATGTTTTAGGATCAGCTGGCTCTGTAATACCTCTCTTTCAAAGACAACTACAAGAAGGGGGGCCTCTCACTATCACGGATCCAGAAATGACAAGATACTTCATGACTGCGAAAGAAGCTGTACAACTTGTGCTTCAAGCATCAGCCTATGGAAGTGGTAAACAAAAACTTGCTCATGGAACAATCTTTGCCTTAGATATGGGAAAACCCGTTAAAATTATCGACTTGGCTAGCCAAATGATTAGGCTCGCAGGATTTGTGCCAAACAAACAAATTAAGATTAAAACCATAGGCGTGAGGCCGGGTGAAAAAATTCATGAAGAAGTATTCCACAAAAATGAAAAGAGAATAGAAACGGATCATAAAGATGTTTTCGCTGTAGCGCAGGAAATACCACAATTCTCGGAAATTTCTTCGGCTATCAATAAGATTGAAAATTTTCTGGTAAAAGGTGATGAAAAAAATGCTATCGCTGTCCTAAAAGAGGTAATCCCTCAATATAGCAAAGAAAATAATATTATAGATCTCGAAACCAAGGTCAAACAAAGTACATGACTATTAAGAAGACTGTAGCAATAAAAAGAGCCCTAGTTTCTGTTTTTGATAAATCTGGGCTAGAAACTCTTGCTAAATTTCTAAAATCAAAAGGAATTGAAATTATTTCTACAGGAGGATCGGCAAATGCTTTGAGAAAAGCAAAGATACCTGTAACAGATATTTCTAATGTTACTGGTTTTCCTGAAATTCTAGACGGGCGTGTAAAAACCTTACATCCTAAAATTCATGGGGCTTTGCTTGCTAGAAGAAATCTGAAGAAGCATAAAAATATCCTTAAAAACTATAAAATTCCTGGAATTGATTTAGTAATCGCTAATTTATATCCGTTTGAAAAGACAATTGCGGCCGGAAAGAACTTTCAAACAATAATAGAAAATATTGACATTGGCGGCCCCGCCATGATTAGAGCGGCTGCAAAGAATCACGAATTTTTAACCGTTATTACAGATCCGAAGGATTATAAAATCTTAATAGAGCAATTAAGAAAGAATCGTGGATCAACTTCATATCATTTCCGCCAACAGATGGCTTTAAAGGCTTTCACAAGAACATCAACATATGATCAAAAAATTAGTCAATGGATGTCTCTAAAAAAAGAGGAGAAATTTCCTGATCTTTTATTAATCAATGGAAAGCTGCAAGAAAAATTGAGATATGGAGAAAACCCTCACCAACAAGGTGCATTCTATAGCACAGATAAAGCTAGATTTGGTGTATCAACAGCCAAACAAATCCAAGGAAAAGAGTTATCCTATAATAATTTTAATGACACGGATGCAGCATTTGAACTGGTTAGTGAATTTCAATCCCCAGCTGTAGCCATTATCAAACATGCAAATCCTTGTGGTGTTGCGGAGACAAAAAGCGTACTCAGTGCTTATAAAAAAGCTCTATCCTGTGATCCGATTAGTGCGTTTGGTGGAGTGATTGCGGTAAATCAACCTCTGGATAGTAAAACTGCTAAGGAAATTATTAAATTATTTACAGAAGTTATTATCGCGCCAAAAATTAGTGCTGAAGCAAAGAAAATATTTAAAAGAAAGAAAAATATTCGTGTTCTTGAAGCCGGAGGTATCCCGAATTCTCCCAATACACAACCGCAAATTAAATCCCTATCCGGAGGATTGCTTATACAAGATGTAGATAATGGAAAAGTAAAAAAAATATCAATTAAAACGGTAACAAAAAGGAAACCATCAAAAAGAGAGATGGACGATCTTCTCTTTGCTTTTACTGTCTGCAAACACGTAAAATCCAATGCTATTGTTTACGCAAAAAACAAAGTGACAGTTGGAATTGGAGCGGGGCAGATGAGTCGGATTGATTCGGCAAAAATAGCCGTTTTAAAGTCTGAAGAAGCAAAAAATCTTGCAAACGAAAAAGTATCCAAAACTAAAGATTGTGTAGTTGCCTCCGATGCTTTTTTTCCATTTCCTGACGCCTTATTAGAAATCATTAAGGCGGGAGCAAAGGCTGTAATTCAACCAGGAGGTTCTATTAAAGATAAAGAAGTAATCAAAGCTGCCAATGCCAATAGAACGGCGATGGTTTTTACAGGAATGCGTCACTTTAAGCATTAAAAACTTTTAATTTTCCTACTCTCGAAAGTAATAAATAGCCCAAAACCAAAAATAAAATAATAACAATCATGCCTGCGCGTTGGTTCCCAAAATAGACGGTTGCCCATCCAACTAATGCTGGACCCAAAAAAGACGTGGCTTTTCCAGAAAACGCGAAAACTCCGAAAAACCTAGTGCTCATTTTTTTAGGAGCCATTTTTGCTAACAGAGCCCTACTGGAAGCTTGAATCGGCCCAACAAAGAATCCAAGAGGGATTCCAAAAAACCAAAAACTTTTTTCACTTGTGGAAAAGAACAGTATGGTACACAAGGCAATTAAAAAGCCTAGAGATATTAGAATAACTTTCTTGGAACCAAGAGTTTCATCCAAAAAAGAAAATGCAAATGAACCAATTCCAGCAGTTATGTTAATTAAAATACCAAAAAGAATAACTTCGCCAATATCGAGAGAAAAAATAGTAGCGGCAAAAATACCCCCAAAAGTAAACAGGGTGATCAGGCCATCCGCATATAACATGCGAGCTATCAAAAACAATACAATTTGATTGTGTTTCCTCAAGGTGGAAAAAAAGGATAGAAAATTTCGAATGCCTCCCAAAAAAGAAGGGAGGATTCTCCTTCTTATTTTTGGCACGGATTCTTTAACAAACAGGAAAAAAGGGAGAGAAAATAACAAAAACCAGAAAGCAACGAAAGGCATTACGGAGGCAATATCTAATGGATTCCCTTCTTGCAAGGCGTTCGGTGATGCAAATAATGTATATATTAAATAAAGCGATGCTAATCCGCCGAAATATCCAAAACCCCAACCAAATCCAGAAATCATTCCAATCATTCCAGAAGGGGCAATCTTAGAAAGGAATGAATTATAAAAAACCATCCCAAATTCAAAGCCTAAAATACCAAAAAAAACCAGGATCAGAGCCTGAAAGGCCTGTGAAGAATCGGGATGAATATCTCCAAGCATCAAGACAGATCCTATACAAACAAATGTAAAAAAAAGTAACCATCTTTTTTTATATCCCGCATGATCGGCGATAGAACCGAATACCGGAGAAAAAAAGGCTACAAATAATGCAGCTAAACTTTGCATCAAACCCCATTGGCCCGTCCCAATAATTGAATTTTCCGCAATAAACTGAATAAAGTATGCCGAAAAAATAAAAGTAACAACATTTGTTGGAAAAGCAGAATTGGCCCAGTCAAAAAAACACCAGGACATAATTTCCCGATCCCGAAATAACATTTTCCAATTTTTATTTATATTGATCTCCTTGAAAAATATATGGTAACTTCCCCTCTCTATTTAGCATATAACAACTCAGAACTTATCTATAGAAGAAATGGATCACATTCATGCACACTTAAGCGATCTATCCTTTCTCAGAGGTATGACGTTTGGTGTTGTGCACGTTGGCATCATGCTGATCGGTTACTACACTGGCTTTAGTATTAATCGTTTTTTAAAGATCGTGTCCAAAGGATATATTGCAGGGATTATAGGTGCAGGCTTTGCCCACATAATTGCAGATTTCATAGCTGCTATGCTAGATAAGGATTTAAGATCAGCTACCGTGGGGATAGTCATTGGGGGCATTCTTCCATTACTACTGATTCCGTTTCTTGAAAAGTATATAGCAAAAAATCCCGACCATATTGTCGTTGGGGATCATGAGGACGTTAAGAAAGATCTAAAGGGGCATCATCACGGAACAAAAAAGTAATGGTTAAAGCTAATTTTTCTATAAAGGTCTTTATCTCTATACTCATATTAATCCTGTTTTTACCTTCTGTAGTAAAAACCGAAGAACTACAATTTACCGAAATTGTGGATGGTTTAAAACACCCTTGGGGTATGAGTTTTATAGACCCGAGCAACCTTCTTGTCACAGAGCGAGGCGGTCGATTGGTTAGAATTCACTTGCCGAGTCAAAAAATTTTTCCAGTATCCCATACCCTTAAGGTTCTAGTATTACGCCAGGGAGGATTACTTGATGTCCTCTATCACGAAGGACATGTTTATCTCTCCTATAGCGAAGATAGAGGATCCGGTGAATCTAGCACCTCTGTTGTTCGGGGGAAAATAGTCAATGATGTATTAACAGATGTAGAAAAGTTATTTAGAGCAGAGCCACCACTTAAACCTGGATTTCATTTTGGTTCTAGGCTTGTTATTCAAGGTAATTTTTTGTTTATAAGCGCCGGTGAGCGTCACGGGGGAATGATTGCACAAGATGGCTCTAAACATCCTGGAAGCATTATTCGCATTAACTTAGATGGATCAATACCAATATCTAATCCCCACTTTATTAGCAAAAAAGATTGGTCGCCGGAAGTTTATCAAATCGGTGTCAGAAACCCACAGGGGATGGCACTGTCTCCCTTCGATCATCAAGTTTATATCGTTAACCATGGGGCTAAAGGTGGAGACTTTTTGGGAAAAGTAAAGTTTGGCGAAAACTACGGTTGGGAGGAAATTGGATGGGGTGGCACTAATTACAATGGATCAAAAATTGGTAGCGGCAAAGCCTCAGATCCTCGTTTTATGAAACCAATGCGTATTTGGATTCCATCGATTGCGCCTAGTGGCATGGCTTTTTACCAAGGAGACACCTTTAAGGAATGGGATGGAGATGTCCTAGTAGGATCATTAAAATTTGATATGCTTGTCAAAGTGGATATGGAAGAGAACCAAGCAATTGGTGAAACTGTTATTTTCCGTGATCGTATTGGTCGAGTACGAGATGTAGAGATTGACCATAAAGGAGATATTTATTTACTGGCTGATGAAGCATATACTTCCCTATGGAAATTAACGCGCTGAACTAAATGCCCGAGCAAAACACCTTCCTGCTGAGTCTTAAAGTAACCCTACACTGCCTAATCGGATGTTCAATAGGCGAGCTAGCTGGATTGATGATAGGTATACAACTCCACTTATCAATTACCTTTACGATCCTAATTGCCGTCATCCTGGCTTATTTGGTTGGATTTTCTTTTGCTGCCTATGCTCTAAAAAATAAAGGAAGCATAAATCTCGTTCAATCTTTTAAGATTATTTGGTTCGGAGAATTTGTTTCAATATCGATAATGGAAGTGGTCATGAATCTGGTTGACTATCACATGGGAGGCATGAATGTAGCAAGCATCTTTGCTTCGACTTTTTGGATAGCTTTTATATATGCCTTCGTCGCTGGATATTTTGCGACTCTACCTATTAATTACGTTATGATTCGATTAAATAAAAAAGCATGTCACTAGCTTAAAGACGGAAAGGAAAATTTTATTGATCTTTCTTGTCCCAATCGAAACGATACCCCATCCCCCGAACAGTTGTTATGCAATCGATTCCAATCTTATTACGTATTTTTTTGATGAAAGAATCGATCACATTGGAATCACGGTCAAAATTTTTATCGTATGTATGCTCGGTTAATTCGGTACGAGACACAACTTTTCCTTGATTATAGATAAGATAGGAAAAAATCTTATACTCACGCGAAGTCAAAATGACTTTGCGACCATTAACCATAACTTTCGATCGACTCGTATCCAAAGAAATAGGACCAAATTCTATAATTGATTTTGCAAGACCCTTAGATCTGCGAATTAGCGCGCGTACTCGAGCAATCACCTCTTCCATACTAAAAGGTTTAGTAACAAAATCATCAGCCCCAATATCAAAACCTTTAATTTTGTCCTGCCAACGATCCCTCGCGGTAAGAATCAGAACGGGAGTTTTATTGCCTGACTTTCTCCAACGATCCAAAATCGTAAAACCGTCAATTTTGGGAAGCCCTAAATCGAGAACGATAGCATCATAAGGCTCTGTATCTCCAAGAAAATATCCTTCCTCGCCCTCTAAGGCTGCGTCTACCGCATAACCGACATTTTTTAACGAATGGACGATCTGCTTTGATAGCGTTGGTTCATCTTCTACAACAAGTATTCGCATTTGAAAAACAGCTTTATTCTACCACATATAAAAATCGAACTAAGCCATAAAACATGAATATTTGATGAATTTCTGAAACATAATTCATTCAGACTACATAGCTATAGTGCCCCAACAGTAAGTTTAATTTGGTTAATTTAAATTAAGGAATATAGAAAATGAGAAAAACATTACACAATACCTATCCACTATGGTCGCCGCTTGTAACCGTAATGGCGCTAGTCTCAATCTGTGTATTTACAATGGCTGGCTTTGTGAATAAAGCGTCGGCCCGTGACTATGTACAGCAAGAAGTTCACGGAAAATACATTCAAAATACACTAGTTTTATCCGAAAGAGTTATCGAAATAAAACTATTGGAGCAGGGCTATAGCGATTTTGTTGGTTATGAAGTTTTCCACGGCCTCTACAAAGTCCGTGCCAAAAATAAGGATGGAAAGAATGTAACAGTTCTGGTCAATCCTGTGCTCGGCTTTGCTTTTGGCGAACAAGTCATCAGTGAATAATCACTAATATAGAAAGTATTTTTGCTCTAGCGTCAAAGTTCCTATTCTTCCCTCTCTTCCCCCAGGATCTTTGGCGCTTGACAAAAAATATCTAGGTCAATTTAGCCTCTAGTAAATCTATGAGTTCTATGCTCATATTTATGTTTGAATACAAAAACAGTCATGTTTTAATCATTTGATGAATAATTTTGACCGCTCATATGTTGATTTTACTAGTCGCTCGAAAATATCTTTAAAACAACCAAGTTCCTTTCGTTCCGAAATCCTGAAAGGGCTTTCATTAAAAAATAAAAAAATTCCATGTAAATACCTATACGATGAAAATGGCATAAAAATTTTTAACGAAATATCTAAATTAGAGGAATATTATCAAACGAGAACTGAACTCTATATTTTAAAAAATTATGCCAAGGAAATTCTTTCAAAGACCAATAATAAAAATTCCCTAATCTATTTAGGTGGCTGTTCCGCGCTAAAAGCAGAGCCTTTGTTGCAAGCAGGAAAACAAATTAAATATTACTTTCCAGTTGATATATCTAAAAAACATTTAGTAAAAAATTCCAAAAAAGTTGCAAAAAAATATAAATACATGCAAGTAAAGCCTGTGGTCTACGATTTTTCTGAGAATGTAGAATTCCCTAATATCGTAAACGGAAAGGGAAATATTTTGTTTTTTCCTGGCTCGACAATTGGCAATTTTTCCGAAAAGAAAGCAAAAGGTCTTTTAAGATCATTGGCAAAAATTTCTAACAGAGAAGTAGATCTTGTCATCGGAATCGACTTAAAAAAAGACAAAACCGTTCTTGAAAATGCCTACAATGACAAAAAAGGCGTAACAGAAAAATTTACCCTTAATTTATTGAAAAGAATTAATCGCGAATTGGCAGGTAACATCGATACTAATCACTTTCGTCACGTTGCGAAATATAATGAAAAAAGAGGCTGCATAGAGGTCTTTATAGAATCCCTTAAAGGCCAATCTATTAAAATTAGTAACAGGAAATTCTGTATCAAAAAAAGCGAAAAAATTCACATTGAAGACTGTTATAAATATGATGAGAATCAATTTAAAAAAATTGCCGCCTTGTCTGGATGGAAAAAAATTAAAAGCTGGAAAGATCCGAATAAAAATTTTTCTGTTTTTTTACTAAGAAGTTAGTCCTTTAAAAAAAGATACTAATGTCTGAAATAAATCAAATCGTCGGGGAATACGATAAAGTAAGGCGCCAAACTGTTAAAATTGCCAATTTATTTGAAGAGAAAGACTGGTTAAAGCAAAGCATGGCTGATGCAAGCCCGATCAGATGGCATTTAGGTCATACGTCATGGTTTTTTGATCATTTTGTTCTTAAAAACCATGTGAAAAATTATCAATCTCCTGGCAAAAAATACGATTTTTTCTTTAACTCCTACTACAATTTAGCAGGCAAAATGCTTGCGAGAAATTTAAGAGGTTCTGATATCACGCTAACCTTAGGTGAGATGATGAATTATCGAACCATGATAGATAAGAAGATTTTAGATTTTCTTGTATCCCAAAAAAAAATAAAAAATCACCATTTAAAAAAAGTCATTATTCTTGGGCTGAACCACGAACAACAACATCAAGAACTGATGTTAATGGATACAAAAAATTTATTATTTGGCAAAAAAAAGAAAATTTCCAAGAGAAAAAACAGAAAGTTATCAAACCAACTTGTCAAAAACAAGTGGATGAATTTTAAAGAGGGGATTTACCAAATTGGTTATCATGGGAAAAAATTTTGTTACGATAATGAGTTACCCAATCATAAGGTTTATTTAAAAAAATTTTCTATATCGACAAAGCTAGTGAACAATGAAGAATATTTAGGCTTCATTGAAGATCGCGGTTATTCAAGACCAGAATTATGGTTATCCGATGGATGGGATTTTATCAAAAAAAATAAGATTCGATACCCTCTTTATTGGTTTAAAGAAAACGGAAAATTTTTCAGATACACTTTGTATGGTGTGGAACATTTAAAACTAAAAGAACCCGTTAGTCACATCAGTTATTATGAAGCTTATGCTTACGCAAGATGGAAAAAAAAGCGCTTACCCCTGGAAAGCGAATTAGAGATTTATGGTAAAAAATTTAAAATTGAAGGAAACTTTCTAGAAGATAACCTTTACGAACCAAGCCAAGAACTTAAAGATTCTTGTTTTGGCAATTTATGGCAACATACCTCTAGTCCGTATCAACCGTATCCTGGGTATCACCACAGTTACGACGCTATTGGTGAATACAACGGCAAATTTATGAACAATCAAATGGTATTGAAAGGCGGTTCGGCTATCACCCCCAAGGACCATATCAGAAATAGCTATAGAAATTTTTTCTACCCGCATCAAAGATGGATGTATAGCGGCATCAGGCTGGCGAAGCATTTATGATGAAATTTTACCCAAATTAGACTATACTCTAAAGCAAGTCTGGGAGGCTTATTTATGAGTTTACAACTAGGAGATGAAGCGCCGAACTTCGCGGCTGAAACCACTGAGGGAAAAATAGATTTTCACGAATGGATCGGTGATGGCTGGGCAATTCTGTTTTCCCACCCAAAAGATTTCACGCCGGTGTGCACAACCGAACTAGGTTATGTGGCCGGATTAAAGCCAGAATTTGATCAACGCAACTGTAAACTCATCGGTTTAAGTGTAGATTCCGTCGACGACCACAAAGAGTGGAGTAAAGACATTGAAGAAACGCAAGGGAACGCCGTTAATTATCCATTGATTGGTGATACGGATCTACAAATTGCAAAAACATACGGAATGATTCATCCCAACGTCAGCGGCACTGCAAAGGAACGTACTGCCGTAGATAATGCAACAGTGCGCTCCGTCTTTGTGATTGGTCCAGATAAAAAAATTAAGCTTATGCTGGTTTATCCCATGAGTACTGGACGTAACTTTGATGAGCTCTTACGAGTTCTTGATTCCCTTCAACTCACCGCAAAACACAAAGTAGCAACTCCAGCAAATTGGAAACGCGGTGAAAAAGTCATTATCGTGCCTGCAGTTTCAGACGATGATGCAAAAAAACAGTTTCCAGAAGGTTGGGATGCTCCCAAACCCTACATTCGAATGGTTCCGGAGCCGAAGGATTAACAACAGTTGTTATGGGCTTAATTTCTTTTCTATGAATTTCTTCCAAATGCCAGATGGTTTCCAAATCTTTTCCATATCTTCTCTTACTTTTTCTTGAGAAAAATTTTCGTGTAAAACTCTGTATAGGTAGACAAAAGCAGAAACCCTCATGTTCTTGGCGCAATGAACAAAAATTTTTTTTCCTTGGGACTTTTTCATAGCCACAACAAAAGAATCAAAATCAGTTTCTTTAGGATTGTCCCATTCCACAGGGATATGGATATAATCCATATTGCTTTGTTCGACTAAAGATTCTTCATTCTCAATAGGATTTTGATGAGAAGGCAGTAGATTAATCACCGCTGTAACCCCTTCTTTTGACAGTTTCTTGAAACTATCCTCACTGGGTTGTCCACCCGTGATTAATTGATCGTTGATAACTAAATGATTAAATATGCCCAAGTCAAAAGATTAACAACAAATACTAGGTGAGTTAAGCATGGAGATGGAATACTTTATTCATTATTTTCCATGTGCCTTCGACCTTAAGTAAGGTAAAGAAATCAGTAAATTTATGACCCGTCCAGTTATCACTTTCAAGGCGAACGGTTGCAACCGTACCAGCGATATCAATACTGGTTATTTTTGTTTCAAGATCAGTTGCTGGTCCATTTTCATCATTCCAGTCAAAAAGCTTTTGTATTGGTCCGGAAAATAAATCATCCCCAATGTAACCAAAGATCGTTGCATCTGCGTGGAATGCAGGTTTCATGTCATCACCTTTACCAGACTTGGCCCCATCAATATAGAACTGCACAGTCTTCTCAATCATTTCACGATCATCTGTATTGCTGGATACGTCATCCATTGCTCTAACTCCTATAAATTAAATGACATATGGTAAGCCTAAATAGCTATACCGTAAAGTATAATGGAGCGGGAAACGAGATTCGAACTCGCGACCCTCACGTTGGCAACGTGATGCTCTACCACTGAGCTATTCCCGCATACGAACAACTGATGATAATCAAAGAAAACGAGTTTTCAACCCTGATATGTTTCCTATTGCCAAAAAACTGTGATTTAGTTAAATAAATTGATTAAGAGAACAATGATAAAATTATATACGAAATATTGTTTAATCGCTCTTTTTTGTTTCCTAGCTGGGTGCCAGGGACCCATTACGGTTACCCAACAAGGAACTAAAGAAGAAATAGCATCAGAAAGAAAAAAGCAAACCGAATCGAGTTTAAGGCAAGAAATAAAAGATTTGGCAAGAGTTTATGATCTGGCTTATCCGTTATTATTAGATAATCAAGAGCTTTGCCCAAGTAAAAAATTATTCACAGGCATGTATACTTCAACGTTAGAAATTGTGCACAAAGTGTATAAAGAGGCAGCAAAAAATTTAATGAATCTTGGTAATGAAACTCAAATATGGAAATTAGTGAAAAATTCAGCAGCCGAGAAGGCCGGACTAATGATTGGTGATAAAATTGTAGGCATTAATGGTATAAAAATTAGAAAGGGAAAAAATGGCTTTGATCAATTGGCTAAGCTTTTAGAGGAAATTACTGACGCAAACATTCAAATTAAAATCTTGCGAAACAATGAGAATTTAACATTCAATATTGTTAGAGAGAAAATTTGTAATTACAACATAGCGTATTTACCTAACGAACCCGCCATTAATGCATATGCGGATGGACAAAATATTTATATAACTAGGGGAATGTATAGATTTGCTGATGATGATAGTGAGTTATCATTAGTAATGGCACATGAGCTAGCCCACAACACAATGGAACACATAGACAAAAAGAAAACTAATGTTCTTTTGGGTACAGCTGGTGGATTTTTGATAGACTTGCTTTTATCAGGAGCAGGGGTTAATACGGGAGGAACCTACTCAGATTTGGGAGCGAATCTAGGAGCACAGGCATACAGCGTTGGTTTTGAACAAGAAGCTGATTATGTCGCTATGTATTATTTAGAAAGAGCTGGCATCGACTCATCCAATGTAGCCCATTTCTGGAGAAGAATGGCCACTGAAAACAATAACCTGTCAATTAATCATAGAACTAGTCACCCCACGACACCTGAAAGATTTATCGCTCTAGAGAAAACCTTCAAAGAAATAATGATGAAAAAGAATAATGGAGAAGTTTTAAAACCCAATATAGAAAGTAGCGTCGATTAATATAATATGATGAATTGGTAAAAAAATGAGTGAAATTATCACAGACGGTAGCGTAGAAAACCAGGATCCAAAACCACAGGACGTGTCAACCGAATCCTTTATGACCGACGTCATTGAAGCATCGGCTAGTGCGGTCATTCTTCTAGATTGTTGGGCACCTTGGTGTGAGCCTTGTAAGCAGTTTACACCAATTTTAGAAAAAGCCGTTCGTACATCACAAGGTAAAGTAAAATTAGCTAAACTCAATATTGATGAAAACAAAGAGCTTGCTCAAAAACTAAACATCCAATCTATTCCTGCTGTCTTTGCGTTTTTTAATGGACAACCTGTGGATGGTTTTTCGGGAGCTATTCCGGAAAGTGAGGTAATGACTTTCATTAATAAAATGGCCGATCTCACTAAAGATTCGGGCGCAGATGAATTGAAGAATGCCTTACAACAAGCAGAAACATTTTTAAATGAAAATAATCCAATGGAAGCAAGAAGAATTTACGAATTAATCCTACAAACAGATCCTGAAAATTCAGATTCTATTGCTGGTCTTATTCGATGCTACCTTGCAGAAGACAACTTGGAGGAAGCCAAGAAAATATATGAAAGTTGTACAGAAGAATTGAAAAAAAATAGTAAGGTTGAAGAGTCAAATTCGGCTATCAAGCTTGCTGAAAAAGGGAAAGAAATAGCCGGCACAATTCCTGGCTTAGAAAGTAATCTTGAAAAGGATCCTGAAAATCATCAAAAACGCTTCGACCTTGCGTTCGCTTATTATTCAGCCGGAAGGCAAGCAGAGGCGATTCAGGCACTTTTGGCCATTATTCAAAAAGAAAAAAATTGGAATAATGATGCGGCAAAAAAGCAATTGATTGAATTTTTTGATGGCTTAGGAGCTAGTCATGCATTGTCCATTGAGGGACGGAAAAAACTTTCTAGCATTTTATTTTAATTAATGATCGCAAAACCTAAAAAATGAAAAATCTACCAACAACCATACCAATTTTTCCTTTAAAAAATGCTCTGCTTCTTCCTGGGAGACAATTGCCGTTGAATATTTTCGAGACACGTTACTTAAGTATGGTAAGTAACGCTCTCAAAACAGATAAAATAATTGGGATGATACAGCCAACAGAAAAAAAGAATCTAAAACATAAAAATAATGGAGAAGAAGTATATGAAATAGGCTGCGCTGGAAAAATTGTCTCATCTAATCAGACCCCAGATAATCGTTACGAAATTATACTACAAGGAGTTTCAAGATTTTCTATTCTTAAGGAGCTGGAGAAGGTATCTGGGTATAGGAGAGTAAAGGTGAATTGGAAGAATTTTAAATCAGATCTGAAAAAAGGATCTCAAGAATTCATCGATCGATCTTTATTAAAAAATGTACTGGGTGACTTTGCAAAAAAACATTCTGTGCAACTAGATTGGGAGGGTCTTGATAAAATGAAGGATCAAGATATTATAGGCGCATTAATTGCCTTTTACCCGTTCCAATCTAATGAAAAACAGGCAATACTAGAATCGAAAAATGAAAAAGAACAAGCAAAGACTATAATTTCTTTGATGCAAATAAATAATTTTAGTTATCAAGAAAATAATTTGAAGGCATCATAATTATGAGCACTAAGAAGGATATTAATCCACAGCTTTTAAAGATTCTTGTTTGTCCAGTCACCAAAGGACCTCTGATTTATGATAGAAAAAAAGGAGAGCTGATTAGCAAAAAAGCCGGTCTAGCATTTCCTGTAAAAGAAGGGATTCCTATCATGTTAACTAACGCTGCAAGGAAAATTAGCAAAGATAAAAAAAAATAGTTTCTCTACAGTATCTCACCCTTCATTAGACGAGGCGCATTTTCGCCAACTGATACTGCCCTTTTGACAAAAAACTTTTTTAATATAGAAGATTGATCGACAAGATCTAATCCAAAATTTCTCAGTGATTTTAATATCCTGGAATGATTAGAAAAGAGTCTATTCATACCATCGGTAAATAAGATCATGCTTTGTGCATCAGCATTCCTTGAATTTTCGTAATCTCGTAACATTTGATCGTTCCCAATATCCAAGCCCAGCTTCAAAGCATCGGCAAAAGTTTCTGCTAGTGCAGCAACATCACGTAACCCCAAATTTAATCCCTGACCTGCTATTGGATGAATCGTGTGAGCTGCATCTCCAATAAGAACTAGTTTGGAAAGAACATATCGATCTGCAACGGACAGTTTTAGAGGATAGAGAAAACGTGAACCGCACGATGTTATAATACCAAATTGCGAACCAATTTTTTTCTGCAAAAATTTATCAAACGAATCATTACTAAGATTTTGGAAGAAATTTTTTGATTCGATTTTTTCCACCCACACAATAGACGAGTAGAATTTTTTACCTTTAGATCGTAATGGCAAAACAGCAAGTGGTCCAGATGGGAAAAATTTTTCAATAGCAAGGCCATTATGAGGCTTAGTGTGTAAAATATTGGACACGATAGCAATTTGCTTATAGTCAAAATTTCTAACTTTAATATTAGCAAGCTTTCGAGCTCGAGAGTTCTTGCCATCCGCGGCAACGACAATTGAGGAATATAGCTCTTTGCCCGATGAAAGTTGCACACAAGGCGAATCGCCTAAAGTAATTTCCTGGAGTTTATTGTTGAGGAGCAGGTCAATCTTTTTATTCTTTTTTACATCATCAAAAATGATTCTGTTAAGATTAAAGTTCTCTACCATATATCCAAACGGGTGATCGTGAAAATCTGATGAAGTAAAATCTAACAGAACAGAGCTTTGCTTTTCTAAAACACTTATATCAACTATGGGTTGCGAAAATTTATTTAATGAACGCCAAATCTTAAGAAAATTAAGAAATTGAATTGAGGAAAATGATAAGGCTATATTTTTTCCATTATCAGCCGAATGAATAATTTCCTTCGAGCTTTTTTTATCAATAATAGCAACTTTAATGCCCAGGGCAGCAATGGTACGGGCAAATAACATACCTATTAAGCCCGCACCTATCACAATAACATCGTATTTTGTTTTCATTATACCTTTAAAAAATGCCTAAAATATAAGCAAATAAATATTTGTGCATAATTTATAAGCTTTTTTTCAGTGCTAAGGATTATCATAATTTATTTTTCCTAATACTAAGTCATTGCTTTTAAATAAATATCTCTGATCAAGTCTCTGATGGCACGCATCTTGTATATATACCAAATATTATAATCGAAACAAGAAAGGATTAGCACTATGAAACTTGTCTCAGCCTATATCAAGCCTTTCAAACTTGACGACGTCAGAGAGGCTTTAACAAAAACAGGAGTCAAAGGGTTAAGTATTACCGAAATTAAAGGATTCGGTAGACAAAAAGGGCAAACGGAAATTTACAGAGGAGCAGAATATACCGTCACTTTTTTACCCAAGATTAAAATTGAAACTCTTGTCGAAGATAAGGTGGTTAAAAAAGTAGTCGAAGCAATTTTAACCTCTGCTAAAACCGATCGAATTGGAGACGGAAAAGTTTTTGTAACAAAAGTCGAAGATGCGATCAGAATTAGAACCGGGGAATCTGGTTCGAAAGCTCTATAGAAAAATTAGGAGAAGTAACTATGAAAAACAAAATGTTAAATTTTTTTCCGTCAATGAGGATTGCGAGTTTGTTTTTACTAATGTCTATGATAAGCCCATCAATCGCATTGGCTGAAGAAGAAGCAGTACTAAATTCGGGTGATACAGCCTGGATGCTCACAGCGACTGCATTGGTCTTACTAATGACCATACCGGGATTAGCTATGTTTTATTCTGGCATGGTCCGAAAAACCAGTGTTCTTACTATGGGGATGCAAATATTCTCAGTCTGCTGTCTTATGACTGTGCTTTGGATGATTGCCGGCTATAGTATCGCTTTCAGTGACGGTGGTGAATATAATGATTATGTAGGCGGACTATCCAATGCATTTCTAGCCAATCTTTCTGCAGATACTATTAGTGGATCTATACCAGAATCCCTTTTTATGGTTTTCCAAATGACTTTTGCCATTATTACTCCGGCACTTATAGTTGGGGCATTTGCAGATCGAATGAAGTTTTCTGCGGTTCTATTATTTACAGGAGCCTGGATGCTTCTTGTGTATGCGCCTGTATGTCATGCTGTCTGGGGAGGCGGATTCCTTGGAGAAATGGGTATTCTCGACTTTGCCGGCGGCACAGTTGTTCATATTAATGCAGGAGTAGCTGGGCTTGTTGCCGCAATCGTAATTGGAAAACGATCTGGTTATGGAAAAGACGCTATGCCACCACACAATCTAATCTTAAGTATTGTTGGCGCCTCGCTACTATGGGTAGGTTGGTTTGGATTCAATGCGGGATCTGAGCTAGCAGCCGATACTACTGCCTCAATGGCTATGGTTGTTACACAAATTGCTACGGCGACCGCAGCATTAGCCTGGATGTTCTGCGAATGGGCTTTCAGAGGAAAACCGAGTATTCTTGGTATAGTCTCTGGTGCAATTGCTGGTCTTGTCGCGATTACACCAGCATCCGGTTTTGTTGATCCTATGGGATCCTTGTTAATCGGAATCGCCGCAGGTGTTGGTTGTTTCTGGGCCTCGGTGTATCTAAAAAAATCCATAGGATATGACGATACGTTAGACGTATTCGGAGTTCATGGTATTGGTGGAATAATTGGCGCAATTCTAACCGGAGTATTCGCCTCTGAGGCTATTGGAGGAACCAAGGGACTCCTCGAGGGAAACGCCGAACAAGTCTGGATACAAGCGTATGGCGTTATGGCTACAATCATCTACTGCGCAATCGCAAGCTTCATAATCCTAAAAGTGGTAGACACGCTTGTTGGTTTGCGTGTTAGCGAAGAAGATGAGCGTGAGGGCTTGGATAAGCCAATACATGGCGAAAGTGTGCAATAAAACGTAATAGGCAGATTCCTCTCTACTCCTTTTGGAGAGAAAATGATTAAAAGCGGGGTTAATTTAACCTTAACTCTTAACCCCGTTTTCTGCCCTTTTTCCAAAGATCTATATTTATTTTCATAAAAACGTAGTAAGCAGATTAATTAGCCTCTATCATATTCAAATCAATTTTGTTTAATGGGGGAGATTATCATGGATGCTTTGAATTCGGGCGATACCGCCTGGATACTGACTTCTACCGCATTAGTTCTTCTTATGACTATGCCTGGTCTGGCTCTTTTTTATGGAGGACTAGTAAGATCTCGAAATGTATTATCGGTTTTAATGCACTGTTTTTCTGTATGTGCACTTGCATCGATTCTATGGCTTATCTGCGGATATAGCCTAGCCTTTGGGGATGGCGGAGCAAATAACTTTATTATTGGAGGTCTTGATAAGGTTTTTCTTAGCGGCGTAACAACAGACTCTTTATCTGGAACGATTCCAGAATCTGTATTCTTTTCTTTTCAAATGACCTTCGCAATTATCACACCAGCACTAATTATTGGTGCATATGTTGAGCGGATCCGCTTTTCAGCTGTACTAGTATTTAGCGGCCTTTGGCTATTATTGGTATATGTACCAATTTGTCATTGGGTATGGGGCGGTGGATGGCTAGCTGAACTTGGAGTTCAAGACTTTGCAGGAGGTCTAGTTGTGCATACCACCTGTGGTTTTGCTGCATTGGTAGCTGCCGTTCTTCTGGGAAAAAGAAAAGGTTTTCCGGGTCAAATTCGACCTCCACACAACCCAGGTCTGGTAATGGCCGGAGCTGCTATGCTTTGGGTTGGATGGTTTGGATTCAATGGGGGGAGTGCTCTAGCGGCTGATGGATCTGCTGGAATGGCTTTAACCGCAACACACCTAGCAGCAGCAACAGCTGCTTTCACCTGGATGTTAATGGACTGGATAAAAATGGGAAAACCTACACTAGTAGGTATTGCAACCGGAGCAATTGCTGGATTGGCAACTATCACGCCCGCATCTGGATTTGTTGGTCCTAGTGGAGGATTTATAATTGGTCTTGCTGCTGGAATCATTTGTTACCAAGCTCTCAGTTATGTCAAGGATGCCTTGGGAATTGATGATTCCCTTGACGTACTTGCTGTCCATGGTGTTGGTGGAGTAACTGGAACACTCCTGACAGCTGTTCTTGGAAGTGCAGCTTATGGTGGACTAGGAGCATCCGAATTAACAATATCTGAACAATTTGGCATTCAATTGACAGGTGTAATTGCGACCGTCGGATGGACGTTAGTCGTTACATATATTGTTCTTAAAATAGTTGATGCAGTAGTAGGTCTACGGGTATCTTCAGAAGAAGAAACCCAAGGTTTGGACGTAAAGTCCCACGGAGAGAGAGGATATGATATATGACCTTGAAATTAAGTAAATTTTTGTATTAACTATAGATGTCATATTTAGTTGGGGGGGGCGAATGCGCCCCCCTTTTTTTTGAGGCAATGGATTATGAAAAATGTAACTAATGAACTTGATAAAACGACCTTTCTTCCTGATCAGTTGAACGTACTAATCAAGAAACGTTTGATCGAGGCATTTTCAGTAATAGTCTTTTTTATTTCAACCGCTTTCATTATCTCAATTCTCTCATACCATCCAAATGACGCCTCGCTCAATACTTCTAGCTCAGAACCGATTCAAAATATAATGGGATCGCCTGGCTCTATAGTATCAGATTTAGCGATTCAAAATTTAGGATTCGCAGCTCTTCTTATATTTATTACAACCGCCTGTTGGGGTATCTTGCTATTTCGAAAAATAAAAATTGATCTATTCTGGATCCGTTTTGTAACTCTCGTATTTTCAATTCTAATTGCAGCCTCCGCATTAGCAGGCTTAGAAACCATGAGCTTTATGAATACGGTAAATGGTTCCGGCGGAATTATTGGAAATATATTGCTTAACTCACTACTCGAAATAAATAATACGATAGGGCTGGCTGCATATGAAGAAAAGATCTACATAGCATTATTTGCATTATTCTTTCCCATTTACCTTTTTTCTTTAGGATTCAGCTTTGAGCAATGGAGAGTATTTATTCTATCTTGCAAAAATACTTTTACTTGGTTAGTGAAGAGTTTATATCTACTGATCAGAAAAACTCTTCATTACTCAAAATATCTTATATTTGCAATATTTGGCCTTGAAGAAAAAAAAGGACACGATAGAGAAAAAAATGAACCCTTCTTCCAAGTTAATCCTAATCAAGGCGGTGTAATCCAGGATCGAGAGATAAATCACCTCCTAACCCCTGGAAAAAGAGCAATCGCATCCAAACAAAGGGCTTTTGTTTTAGATAGTAAGGAATACCGGTTTCCTCCCTTCGATTTATTAAAAAGTACGGAAAAGAGCAGCAGAAACTCCCAGCTAGATCTTCAGGCTGTAGAAAATAATAAAAAGTTGCTTAGCGATGCTTTAAATCAATTTGAAATTACTGGGCAGATGGGGGTTGCTCATCCTGGTCCTATTGTCACACTCTATGAATTTCAACCAGATCCTGGAATAAGATTATCGAGAATCATCGCATTATCGGATGATGTGGCAAGATCAATGAGCAAGTCTACCGCAAGAATCACGCCCTTGACAGGAAGTCAGTTTGTTGGAATTGAACTTCCGAATGAAAATAAAGAAGTTGTTCAACTCAGAGAACTTTTAGAATCCAAATTTTTCGAAACCACGCAAGCTAGGCTCCCTCTAGTTTTAGGAAAAGATATAAGTGGAAAGCCGGTTATAGCTGACTTGGGAAGCATGCCTCATCTGCTAATAGCAGGAACAACAGGCTCAGGAAAATCTGTAGCTATCAATACTATGATTCTCTCATTAATTTATAAATATCATCCATCTGAATTAAAATTTTTAATGATAGATCCAAAATGGGTGGAATTGAGTGTTTATGACGGTATACCTAATTTAGCTGCACCTGTCGTGACTGACACAAAGAAAGCTGTTTATGCATTGCAAAAAATCGTCCAAGAAATGGAAAAACGATATCGAGACATGTCTATCGTTGGCGCAAAAAATATACACACCTACAATGAAAAAGTCGTCGAAGCAGCAAAAAATGGAAAAGAATTATTTAAAACAGTCCAAGTTGGGTTCGACTCCGAAACAGGAAAACCCAATGAGAAAGAGGAATACCTCGAAGATTTATCACCAAAACCAATGATTGTTGTTGTTGTTGACGAAATGGCTGATTTAATGACCGTAGCCAAAAGAGAAGTAGAAACAGCAGTACAAAGATTATCCCAGATGGCAAGAGCAGCTGGAATTCATCTGATTATGGCAACTCAAAGACCTTCAGTAGATGTTATTACTGGAACAATTAAGGCAAATTTTCCTTCCAGAATTAGTTTTCAAGTTTCATCAAAAATAGATAGTAGAACGATCATTGGAGAACAGGGAGCCGAGCAGTTGTTAGGGCAAGGAGACATGTTGTGCCAACGAACCGGAGGTAAAATTACTAGAATACATGGACCGTTAGTTTCTCAAGATGAGGTTGAATCCGTAGTTTCTCACCTAAAACAATACGGTGGGGGAGAGTATTTATATGATGATTTTGATGAAGCGCTTGAAAAAGATTCCACGGAGGAACAGCAATCCGATGGTGATGATTTGTACAATCAGGCAGTAAATATTGTGCGTGAAAATAACAAAGCAACAACTAGTTTTATACAGAGGAAGTTAAGAATAGGATATAATCGTGCGGCAGACCTCATAGAGAAAATGGAAGCTGACGGCGTAATTGGACCCGCCGATCATGTTGGGAAAAGAAACGTATTAATCTAAACTATTAAATTAAAATTATTATGCTTTCTAAAATTTCAACCAAGTACATTGGTCTTTATGTAAAGATCATATTAATTCTATCAATTTTTTTCCTACCATCGGAAATAAAGGCAGAAAGGCTAAGTGATCAAAAAACCCCAGAAAAGGATATCCAAAAAATTGAGGACTATTTCAATAATATTACGACCGTTACTTCTCAGTTTGTCCAAACAACTTCAAGTGGAGAGCTCAGCCAAGGTAAACTATATATCTCAAAACCAGGAAAATTAAGGATTGAATATAATCCGCCGAATCATATTCTAATGGTAGCTGATGGAAAAAACATCTTTGTGTATGATAATGATCTTTCTTCAACAAGTATATTCGAGATTAATGAGACTCCGGCAAGAATTTTATTATCTAAAAGTCTGAAGATCGGAAAGGACATAAAATTAACAGATATGCAAAGAGATAAAAACAAGATAACTATTACACTTTCAGAGCCTAATAATCCAGATTATGGATACGTAAAACTTTCGTTCAGAAATAACCCATTTGTATTTACCGATTGGATTGTAAAAGACGTGCAGGGAATAATTACAACTGTAAAACTAATTCAACCCAAATTTGGGGAAACCTTAGACCCAAATCTGTTTATCTTTAATGATCCAGAAAACATATATGTTCCGTTCTCTTCAAGGAAGAATTAGAATCGTGAAGAATTTTTTTAACTATTATATATTCAAGATTACAAAACCTAGTAAATCTCAATATATTGTAACATTAAAACCAGAACGAAAAAAAAAGTTTAAATTCAAGGCTGGGCAGTATGCCAAATTTTCTTTTGCAGGAGAAGTGACAGTACCATTATCTATAGCAAGTACCCCGAGTTCCACAAGTATCGAGTTACATATCAATCAACAAGCGCCCCTATCGAAAAAAAAATACTTCAAGAAATATGGTAAAGTTTTAATTTCTGGACCGTACGGAAATTCATACTTAGAAAAAAAAGGAAATAAATCAATACTTGCAATTGCCGGAGGGACTGGATTAGCGCCAATAAAATCAATAACGGAAACTTATCTTAACAAAGGGGGAAAAAATTCGATTTACCTATATCATGGAGCTAAAAATGAAGAGAATCTCTATCTTGAAAAATATTTTAGAAATCTTGTAAAAAAATATAAAAATTTAAAATACATACCAGTTTTATCAGAGCCTAATGGAAAAACAAAAAGAAGAGTTGGTTATGTAACAGATATTGCATGCAATGATTTTAAGGATTTTCGTCAAATAATTTGCTACCTTGCGGGACCAAAATTGATGATTGACTCTGCATTCAAAATACTCACCAAGAATGGTCTAAAAAGAAAAAATATATTCAGCGATCAAATTCCTGAAATAAAATTATGATTCACTCCATTGGCAGAAACTTTCCATTCACACTTCCTATTTTTGATCGGAAATCAAAAAATGGAAAATTTAAAAAAGGATCCAACAAAATTTACGTTCGAAATATTTATTGCGTTGGGCAAAATTACAGAGCGCATGCCCATGAAATGGGGGTAAACCCCAAAAGAGACGATCCAGTATTCTTTCGAAAACCCACAGACTCTCTGATCCCAGAGGGAGGATTTGTAAAATACCCAAAAAAGACAAAAAATTTACAATTCGAGGTAGAGTTGGTAACCGCACTAAAAGGTAAAGGAGAAAATCTTTCTCTAGAGAACGCAAAAAAAATTATACTCGGGTATGCGGTGGGAATTGATTTAACCCGTCGCGATCTCCAAAAAATTGCAAGAAAAAAAGGGATGCCATGGGATATGGCAAAAGGGTTCCCGGGATCTGCTCCTTGTTCAGCGATAGTAACTTCAAAAATTTTAGGTCATCCAACTAAGGGAGAAATATTATTAAGGGTAAATAACAAAATAAAACAAAAATCTGATATTTCTAAATTAATTTGGAGTGTGCCCCAAATAATTACCAAATTATCTAATTATACTACCTTATATCCAGGTGATATAATTTTTACTGGAACCCCAGAAGGAGTAGGTAAGCTAAAAATTGGAGACCATGTGGAGGGCATGATTGAACAAATAGGAAGGGTTTCTATAACGATAAAATAAAGAAATTTTAGCAGATCGCTAATATTAACTAAACTCCAATCAACAGCTTAATAAATAGCAACCATCTTCAGTTACTGTAATTTTTATCTTTGAATCGAAAGAAGATAACTTTTTTCTTAATCGATAAATATGAGTCTCCAATGTATGTGTTGTAATGTCATCTCCATAATTCCAAACATCTGACAATAGCTCTTTCCTGTTAATTTTTTTATTTTTATTTCTACCCAAATAAGCCAGCATCTGGGTTTCTTTCTCAGTGAGATAAACTTTCACTTCGTTTTCCGAATTCAAAATCGCTCTTTCATGGATTAGAAGGTGAAAATCATTTAAAATAATCTTTTTCTCATCCTTTTTTTCATCTATTAAATATTTTCTAATAAATGCGAATACCTGTTCAATTTTTATAGGTTTAAGAAATTTTTGACTAATGGGATAGTTTTCTTTTATTAACTCCTTTTCTTCAGACGTATAAAATAAAAATACAAAACACTTTTTTTCAATTTTGCTAAATTTATTAAAAAAATTACTTATTTCTTTAGAAATAATAGACGAATCAAGAAGAAGAAGAATAATCTTTTCCTTCTCTATTTTTCTGAATATAGCTTCAGTAGATAGCACCTCAATAGAATGAGCTTTAAATTGATCCAATAAATTATTAACCATTGATGCTCTAAAATTTGAATCATTTGAGGCTATTAAAATTTTTCCTAAACTATCCATAGATTAATTTTTACATTAAAATGGAATGAAGTAAAAAAAAATATAATTCTTATGAAAATCAAGATACGAAAGAATGGTTATGTAATTTTCGGAGCTCATGTATTGAAGTGTGCAATTGGGAAAAATGGCATCACACAATTCAAAAAAGAGGGGGATCAGGCGACTCCGGCTGGAAAATTTAAAATTAAAAAAATTTTATACCGGCCAGATCGGATAGATTCGTTAAAAACACAATTGCCTATACAGAAAATTAATCCGAATATGGGCTGGTGTGACGATCCAAAAGATAAAGCATATAATAGAGAAATTTCTTTACCCTACAAAGCAAGCTATGAGATTTTATGGAGAAAAGATAACATGTATGATTTGGTCTTAGTCACAAACTATAATTATAATCCGGTAAAATCAAAAAAAGGAAGTGCAATTTTTATTCACATAGCCAAAAACAATTTCAAACCAACCAACGGGTGTGTCGCTTTGCGAAAAGAAAAACTGATAATGCTGATTTCTAAAATAAAAAAACAAAGTTGGGTAATAATTGAAAACAGCTCTTAGAATTGATCTCTTGCGCCAAAAATAGCTGTTCCAACTCGTAAGTGAGTAGCACCGAAACGTATGGCAGTATCGAAATCGCTGCTCATCCCCATGCTTAAATGTCTCAAAGAATGTTTTTTTGCAATCTTGTATAACAAAGAAAAATGTGAAGATTTTTCTTCATTGATCGGAGGAATACACATCAACCCCTTAATATGTAAGTGCAATTCTTTTTGACAAAATATTATGAAACTATCTGCCTCTTCTGGATATATCCCTGACTTTGAGCTTTCTTTTCCGGTGTTAATTTGCACTAAAAAATCAGGAGCCTTGGGAGCTAGAGATATTTCCCTAGCTAATTTTATTGCAAGTCTTTCACGATCGATTGTCTCAATGACATCAAATATAGCAAGAGCATCTTTAATTTTGTTAGTTTGAAGGGGACCTATTAAGTGAAGCCTAATATCTGGATTTTTTTTCTTGATGTTTAACCATTTTGATTTTGCCTCTTGAACCCTATTTTCCCCAAAAACTCTATGGCCGATTTTTATCAAATGTTCGATTCTATCCACTGCTTGATTTTTTGAAACTGCAATCAACCGAATATCACTTCTGTTTCTAGAAGCCTTATCTACTGCTTCTTGAATCCTATTGTTAACTTTTTTATAATTTTCCTGTATATCTGAACTATCCTTGTTAGCCAGCATTTTTACTCATCACTATTAATTATAATTCATGTTTAAAAGTCTTGTTTTAAAACTTCATCTGAAATCTTCAAAAAGATCAAGTGACATACCTTATTTATTTTTAATCACAGATTCAATTCGTTTATCAGAACCAAAGGAAATTCTTAAATATCTGAAAAAAGATATGGGGATTATTTATAGAAATAACCAAAAGAAAGACGCTCTTTCTAAAACTAAAAAATTTTTAAAAAAATGCAAAGAAAGAAAGGTAAAGTTTTTTTTTGCTGGATCTATCTGTCAAGCAAGCTCCCTAAGAATAACAAATATTCATATTCCTGAAAATTTATTACGAATGCCCACAAAAGCAGGGTTACATTTACGTCGTATTAATAAAAAATTATTAGTCACTGCCTCAGCGCATAGCTATCCTGCAATAGTACGTGCATCACAATTGGGTGTTTCGGCAATTTTACTATCACCAGTTTTTAAAACAGAAAGTAATTTTAGAAAGAACAATCTAGGAATAATTCGTTTTTCAATGCTGACAAATAAATCGTCTTCTCCAATAGTTGCGCTTGGTGGTGTTAATAAGCAAAATGTTAAAAAACTGTATTTTACAAACGCATCCGGGGTCGCAGCTTTAAATGCTTTCAAGAATAGCAATGTTAATAATTAAGGCTAAAAAATAATTTAGCATATATAATAGTTCTGTTAAATTTTAAGTCATTTTTATGGGAAAATAATGGCCGATTATAAATTTAAAAAAATAGAAAAGAAGTGGCAAGAAACTTGGCATAAGAACAAATGCTTTCAGGCTCGAGAAAATAGTAATAATAAAAAATTTTATGCCTTGGAAATGTTTCCCTATCCTTCTGGAAAAATCCATATGGGGCACGTAAGGAATTATACAATTGGCGATGTAGTCGCTAGGTTTGAGTGGTTAAAAGGAAAGAATGTGCTTCATCCGATGGGCTGGGATGCCTTTGGAATGCCTGCCGAAAATGCGGCAAAAGAAAGCGGAACACATCCAGAAATTTGGACCAAATCAAATATTGCGTCTATGAAAAAACAGTTACTCGCTATGGGTTTTTCTTATGACTGGGAAAGGGAAATTAGTACATGTGATCACGATTATTATAAACATGAACAAAAGATGTTTCTTGATTTTCTAAAAAAGGGAATTGCTTATAGAAAAGAATCCTACGTAAATTGGGATCCTGTGGATAAAACTGTGTTAGCAAATGAACAAGTAATTGATGGTAGGGGTTGGAGATCGGGAGCTTTAGTAGAGAGAAAAAAATTAAGACAATGGTTTCTTAGAATTAGTAAATACAGCGACGAATTGTTAAGCGATTTAAGCCTTTTAAAAGAATGGCCCGAAAAAGTTATATTAATGCAAAAAGAATGGATCGGAAAATCAGAGGGTGCAAAAATTAATTTTGAAATAGATGGCCTAGATGAAATTTTAGAAGTCTTCACCACACGACCTGACACAATCTTTGGAGCTTCATTTTGTGCCATAGCGCCTGATCACCCTATTGCTAAAAAGTTATCTGCAAATAATGCATCGATTAATACATTCTGCAAAGAATGTCTAAATGAAACAAAGAATCAGCAAGATTTAGAAAAGAACGAAAAAAGAGGATATGATCTGAAAATTAATATTATTCACCCTTTTGAAAAGAAAATTGCCTTACCATTATACATAGCTAATTTTGTTATGATGGAATATGGAAGTGGGGCAATATTTGGTTGTCCTGCTCACGATCAAAGAGATTTTGAATTTGCTAAACAACATAATCTTCCAATTAAAGCGGTGATATCTCCAAATGGAAAAGACTTGACCATTAAGGATAAAGCGTTTGTAGAGGAGGATGGTATGGCTATAAATTCAGGTTTTTTGAATGGACTGTCGGTAAAAGATGCGAAAAAAAGAGTAATTCAAGAATTAGAAAAAATGAGAAAAGGTAAAGGTCAAATAACGTATAGGTTGAGGGATTGGGGAATCTCTAGACAAAGATATTGGGGATGCCCAATACCGGTAATGTATCTAGAGGATGGAACTGTGGTCCCTGTTCCTGAAAAAGATCTGCCAATTAAGTTGCCTAGTGATGTTGATTTATCGAGCACAGGAAACCCTCTAGAAAATCATCCAACATGGAAGTTGGTAAAATGTCCTAAGACAGGTAAGCCGGCAACTCGCGAAACTGATACTCTTGATACTTTTTTTGAATCATCTTGGTATTTTTTAAGATTCTGTAGTCCTGAAAAAAAGGATGGACTAGATATAAAAAAAACAAATTATTGGATGCCTGTCGATCAATACATTGGTGGGGTTGAACATGCTGTATTACACCTACTCTATTCTAGATTTTTCGCCCGTGCTCTTGATGAGTGTGGATATAAAATACCCAAGGAACCTTTTCGAGGATTATTAACGCAAGGAATGGTCTGTCACGAAACTTATAAAATTGGAAAAAAATATTTGTTTCCCACTGAGGTTATGAAGGAAGGATCGGTCACTATCTCTAAATCTAATCAAAAACCAGTTGAGATTGGGAGAGTAGAAAAAATGAGTAAGTCAAAAAAGAACGTTATCGATCCTGAATATATTATTAATAAATACGGAGCCGATACAGCTAGACTTTTCGTTCTATCTGATACCCCTCCTGAGAGAGACTTGGAATGGACTTCCGAAGGAATAGAGGGAACTTGGAAATATATAAATAAATTATGGAAATTAGTAGATAAACATCTAAAAAATATCCCATCCATCAAAACCAATAAGCCGGAAAAATTAAATAAAGAAAGCATTCAAATACTTAAAGAAATACATAAAACCATTAGTCTGGTTAGTAACGACTATGAAAAATTTAAGTTTAATAGGGCAATAGCAAGAATTAGAGAGTTAACCAATATTTTTTCCGATATTGAAAAAAAGATATCCACTTGGGTGATAAGAAATGGTCTAGAAACCATTATTCAGATCATATCCCCGATAACACCACACTTAGCGGAAGAGCTTTGGGAAAAGCTCGGTCATGAGGTACTATTAATTAAAACACCTTGGCCCACCTTGAAAAAAGATCTACTCATTCAAGAAACTGTTATACTGGCGATACAAATCAATGGTAAACTAAAGGCAACGACTTCAGCGCAAACAGACACTAACGAAAAAGAGCTAGGTGACTTAGCAATGTCTTTACCAAAAATTAAAGAATCCTTAAAGGGCAAAAAAATCAAAAGAACAATTTATGTCCCTAACAAAGTGATTAATTTCGTGATTTAAGCTATGCGACCAATTTTAATAATAAGCCTAATTATATTTTTAACAAGCTGTGGTGGGGGATACCAACCCTTATATAAAAAAACTGATTCATCCAATATAGATATCCCAAAGCAATTCCAGAAGATAAAAATTAGCATTATAGAAGATAGAAAAGGACAGATTTTAAGAAATTATCTTTTAGATATTTTAAATCCAAAAGGTCAGCCCAAAAAGCCGAAATATTTATTAAAAACACAACTCACTGAATCAATCCAACAAACCGGTAAGAAGGCAGACGGAACTTACACAAGATCTAATTTAACAAACAGAACAAATATTCATTTTGAGGATGCAGACACAAGACAGACTCTTTTCAAAGGCATGAATCGCACAACATCAAGCTTTGATTTAATTGATGATGATTTAGCAAACAGACAAGCACTAATTGGATCTAGGGATGCAAATCTTCGAGTTCTTAGTCAAAAAATAGCTACGAGCGTTGCCATTGCAATTTTTAATAGTGTTGAAGAAAAAAATATTTTTCAATCGATTAGCATGAAGCTAGCTAACAATAAAATAAGTAACGATTTGGGTTTAGTTTTTTTAAAAAGCACTAACCCCGCAGGCATCTATCAAGATCCAAGATATGCTTTATATATAAGTGCTAGCGAAATTAATAAGCAAGAGCGAAGGACTTCGATATATATAAAAAATTTAGTTAGCTATAGATTAGTCGATTTGAAAAAAGGAAAAAATTTACTAGAAAAGAAAAAGCGTATCTCTGATACGGTAGATTTAAAAGGTAACGATAAATACAACGATAAAGCAATAGAAAGTACTCGAAAAGATCATCTTGATTTTCTAGCAGCAGTAATAAAGGGGGAAGTGTTGCGCGCTGTCACTTTAAAAAGATAAATAAATGATTATAAAGAAATATCAATTAGAAAAATTTCTAAATACTCCAAATAACATACCGCCAACTGTCCTAGTCTATGGTCCCGATAATGGGCTGATAAGAGAAACTATTAAAAAAATTACAAAAAAGATTCTTCCGGATCCAGATCCATTCCATTTTATAGAAGTCGATTGTAAAAAAATAATATCAGAACCAAATGTTTTATTTAATGAAGTAGACTCAATAACTTTCGATAACCAAAAAAAAGTTATACTAATAAACAATGCAGATAATGCGTTAAAAAAGATTATAGAAAAAATATTTACTAATCAAAATTTGGAATCAACAATTATTATCGATGGTGGTGATTTAGCTAAAGGTTCTTCCCTACGAACATTGCTTGAAAAAAACAAAGAAGCGGTAGTTATCCCTTGTTATAGAGACGAAAATGAGGATCTAGAAAAAATAATAAAAAACATAGTTAGTAAAAACAACATGACTATTGAAAGTTCGGCGATTTTCTTATTACTAGAATATTTGGGAAGCGATCGATTGATTACAATCAACGAACTGAACAAGTTAATCCTTTATGTGGGAGATAGATCATCAGTTACGAAAGATGATGTTGCAAATTGTATCAAAGATAACTCTTATTTTACTCTTGAAAATATAGCGTTTGCTATTGCAAGTGGTGAATTGTCAAAGATTGAAAAATATACAGCAAGAGCTTTTCGGGAAGGCATACAACCAAATAGTCTAATATATTGGGTGGTAAATCATTTTCTCCGACTTCACACCGTAAGCGCCTTAATTAAAGATGGTGAAACGAAAATACAAGCTATGAGTAAATTGAGGCCACCAATTTTTTTTAAATTAAAAGATCAATTTTCTAAACAGCTTTTATTCTGGCACACACCAAAAATTGAAAAAATTCTTGATAAACTAAATAACTGTGAGATTGATATTAAGTCTAGCGCAGTTAGTGGTGAGTTATTGTGCAAAAGATTATTTTTATCTATAGGAATATTTGCAAAGTCCTGAGTAATTCTAACTAATTCTTACCCCGCAAAAGCAAAAGAAGCTTATCTAATTGATTTAGAGTCTTGTAGAATAAAGACAGCTTTCCGCCTTTTTTTTCATCATAATTAATAACAGTTTTGATTCCTAAGAGGCTAGATATATCCTTTTCTAACGATAAAATATTGGCGTCTTTTTTTCCACCCCGCTTATTATGGTGACTTTCTGATCTTCCGGTTACGGAATCACTATATTTGCTAAATATTTTCTCTGTTTCTCTTACACTGAGATCTTTTTCAAGTATAATTTTGGCCAATCCTTCAGGGTCTTCAGATGTTAACAACACCTTTGCATGCCCTACGCTAATTTTCTTTTCTCTAACTAAATCTTGGACAAAAACAGGTAATTTTGTAAGCCTAAGCATGTTGGCCACGTAGCTTCTGCTTTTCCCCAATCTATCAGCAATCTGTTCTTGCGTATTGCCAAAATCTTCAACCAGTCGAAGATAGCCTTCCGATTCTTCTAACGGATTAAGATCTTGTCGCTGCAAATTTTCCATAAGAGAGATTTGTAACGCATCATGATCATCAAAATCCTTTAAAATAACCGGTATTTCATGAATCTTTGCTATTTGTGCGGCTCTCCAACGACGTTCCCCCGCTATGATTTCATATTTTTTTTCTTTACTAGCGTGTTGACGAATTAAAATAGGCTGCAAAATACCTTGGCTTTCAATAGATTTTGATAACGCTAATATTTCGTCATCATTAAATTCTTTTCTAGGTTGAATTTTGCTCGCCTCAATATCTTCAATAGGTATTGAAAAAATATCTGAATTTGTTTCGTTTTTAAAACCTTTAGCCTCACCTTCCTCGCCAAGTAATGAAGCTAAACCTCGTCCAAGTTGTCTTTTTTTAATTTTTTCAGCCATTTGTTAATACCTCATTTTTTTGTTCTCGATCTAAAATTTCCGTAGCTAAGTTAATATAAGAAGAAGATCCGACGCATTTATGATCATAAAGCAAAACCGGTTTACCATGAGAGGGTGCCTCTGATATTCTAACGTTCCTCGGTATTACCGTTTTATAGACCATGTCCCCTAAATGTTGTCGTACATCTTCAGCCACTTCTGAACAAATATTATTTCTTTGATCATACATGGTCAAAATAATACCTCTCATCTCAAGGGCTGGATTAAAATCTTTCTTTACTCTTTCAATAATGCGTATCAGATGGCTCAAACCCTCCAAGGCATAAAACTCACACTGCAACGGCACCAATACTTCATCGGAAGCTGCTAAGGAATTTAAAGTAAGAAAGCCTAAAGATGGCGGACAATCAATAAGAATATAGTCATATTTAAGAGGTTCGTTACGCAAAGCATCTTTTAATCTATATTCTCTTCTTGTAGCATCAACAAGCTCTACCTCTGCACCAGAAAGCTCGAGTGTCGAAGGAATGATATGCAATCCAGGAACCTCAGTTTTCATAATAGAATTTTTTGCGGAAGCAGAGGAAGAGATGAGATCATAAATACTTTTTTTTCTCTTTTTAGAGTCAATTCCTAGTCCCGTGCTTGCATTACCCTGAGGATCTAAATCAATTACTAAAACTTTTTTTTTCACAGCAGCCAAGGCCGTTGCGAGATTAATTGTAGTGGTGGTTTTACCAACCCCGCCTTTTTGATTAACTATAGAAATAATTTTACATTCACTTTTCAATGATTCAATTACCTTTCACAGAATCAACACACAACACTACCCCACTAGAATCGGTTATGCTGGGATATGCTCTATAGCGTATCTTCCAATCATTTTTTGCCTTTTTGATTTCTGAAAAAACATTTTTTCCCTTTAAGAAGATACCTTTTGATCCATTTTTAAAGAAAGGAAAAGATAAGCTAAGTAATTTATTTAAAGGAGCAAGTGCTCTAGCGGTAATCACCTGACTCTTCAAAAAATTCATTTTTTCAATTCGAGTATTATGAATTTTTACCCTTATTGACAATAAACGGGCAATTTCCTGTAAAAAAACGCATTTCTTAGTGCTGCTTTCTATAAGATGAACATCTCCCAATGACATTATCGCCAAAACCATCCCGGGGAAACCAGCGCCACTACCCAAATCCGTAATCATGAATTTCTTATTATTTTTTTCATTATATCCATTAATATAATTACATAATTGAAGCGAATCTAATATGTGGCGGTCCCAAATACAGGATAATGTAGAATGCGCAACTAAGTTATATTTGCCTTGCCATTTTACTAGCTGCTCAACATAAATTTCTAACTTCTTAATCTTGCTCTTTTCCAGATCTTCTATTTTTTCTATGTGACTCTGCAAAATCTAAATTGGATCCATTAAAATAGTTTTAAACTACGCTACGTAAACTAATTTTCTTTTTCCCGGTTGGGGTAAATCTTTTTACAAATCTTAAAAGTGCAACTAAAGCAGCTGGCGTAACACCTGGGATTTTTCCCGCAGCAGCCAACGTTTCTGGTCTTGACTCATCGAGCCTTTCCACCACTTCATTCGATAAAGAGCCAATACTAGAATAATCAATATTCAAAGGAATTTTTAAATCCTCATCACGTTTAAAATTTTCAATATCCTCTTTTTGTCTTTGAAAGTAAGCCCTATATCGCGCATTAATATGTAGTTGTTCAGCCACATCGTTTCTCAGTTTTTTAAGATTAGGAAACAGTTTATATAACTTTGTAATTTCGATTGTATTAATCGATAAAATTTCATCCAGCGTCCGTCTTTTTCCATCCAAATTAATCTTTATCCCAGATTGCACAAGTTGATTTGGTGTTGCTGTTTTCTTAAGTTCTCTTTCGGCAATCCTCAAAAGCATTTCTTTCTCCTTAAAAAGCCTCTTTCTTTCTCCCGTCACTAAACCGCACTTTATCCCTAAAGCAGTTAACCTGAAATCTGCGTTATCAGCCCTTAAATGCAAACGATACTCAGCTCTTGAAGTAAACATCCTGTATGGCTCTGTAACACCAAAATTCACCAAATCATCGATCATGACACCCAAATAAGAATTGGTTCGGTCTAAATTGATTTTCATTTTAGGATTTATTTTTGCAACGGCGCTTAAACCCGCAATGAGTCCTTGTCCCGCCGCCTCTTCGTAACCAGTTGTTCCGTTAATTTGCCCAGCAAAAAATAAACCCTTTACCTTTCTCGTTTCAAGAGTCGAAAAGAGCTCACGAGGATCGACATAATCGTACTCGATAGCGTACCCAGGCTTTGTGATAATAACTTTTTCCAACCCAGCTATTGAAGAAAGAAATTCATTTTGGATTTTTTCTGGTAAAGAAGTGGAAATGCCGTTTGGATAAATTATTTCACTACTCAGCCCTTCGGGCTCAAGAAAAATTTGATGACTTTTTCTATCTCCGAATCTTACAACTTTATCTTCAATCGAGGGGCAGTATCTCGGTCCACTTGATCGTATTTGCCCAGAATATATAGATGATTTATTAATATTATTTTTTATGACTGCGTGCGTTTTACTATTAGTGTGCGTTACAAAACAATCGACCTGCTTTCTTGTAATTTTCTTTGTCAAAAATGAAAAAGGTTGAGCTGGATAATCTCCTTTTTGTGCTTCTAAGTTATTGAAATTAATAGATTTTTTTAGTATACGAGGAGGAGTCCCTGTCTTAAGTCTCCCCAAACGGAATCTTAATTTACTTAATGTCTTAGCCAGCCCCGTTGAAGGTTTCTCGTCAATTCTACCGGCAGAAAATGATTTGTCACCAACGTGAATAACACCATTTAAGAAAGTCCCGGTGGTGAGAATAACAGACGTTGATGCATAAAGAGATCCGTCATCTAAGATAACACCGTTAACCTCATCTCTCTTGCTAAGACTCAAATTCTCTACAGAGCCTTCTAGAATTTTAAGATTTTTCTGATTAAATAATAGTTTTTTAATGGCTTCTTTATAAAGCAACCTATCGGCTTGAGCCCTAGGGCCCCTAACAGCAGGACCTTTACTGCTATTCAAAACTCGGAATTGAATTCCTGCATCATCAATTGCCTGCCCCATAACACCACCTAGTGCATCAATCTCTCGAACAAGATGTCCTTTTCCTAAACCACCGATCGCTGGATTACAGGACATTTCGCCAATCGTAGCTATTTTATGGGTAATAAGTAGGGTTTTAGCGCCGCATTTAGACGCAATAGAAGCAGCTTCTGTTCCTGCATGCCCACCGCCAACAACAATAATATCGTATTTCCTCTTTTGCATGATATATTTCTAATAACAAATTATTGTTCCACGTGGAACAAATTATTTATTTTCCTATACAAAATTCTCTAAAAATAACATCTAAAATGTCTTCGACAGCAACTTTTCCGGTAATTTTACCTATTTCCTTCATAGCGGATCGTAAATCTTCCGCGATTAGCTCTAAATCATTGTTATAAATAGATTTTTTAAGAAAATTGCTCGTTTTTTCCAAAGATTCCCTGTGTCTTGCTCGTGTCATATAAACATCCCCTTTGGGAAAATACCCAATTTCAGCTGAAAGTCTCTTTTGGATAGATTTTATGATTTCGATAATACCATGCCCACGCAATGCCGAACAAAAAAAGATATTTTTTTTAGGAAAATTCGGAAAAAAATTATATATTTTTCTTTTAAAATCAGATACTTGTCTTAGTAAATCCATTTTATTAACAATCAAAAAATCTCCGTCCTTAAGCATTCTGCAAACTTTTACCACTCTCGATTTTGATAAATTCGACGGAACTACTACGAACCTTTGATCAACTTTCCCGGCTGCTTCATTAGTTCTTTTAATTCCCTCAATCTCTATAATATCAGTAGTCTTTCTAATCCCAGCCGTATCGATGAGCGTAACTGCATAACCGCTTAAATCTAGATGGATTTCAATTGAATCTCTTGTCGTTCCTGGAATTTTTGAAACAATCGTCGCATCCCTTTGGCAGATCCGGTTTACTAAACTAGATTTTCCCACGTTAGAAAATCCAATGACAGCAATCAAATAACCCTCCCGAAGACGCTCACCCCTCCTACCATCCCGTAAATGCACATTTAAATCCTTCAAAAGAAATTTTGCCTCCTTCCGTATATTTTTCAGTAAATTCTTAGGCAACTCTTCATCGGAAAAATCTATTGCTGCCTCTGTGTTTGCTAACATATTTTTAATTTTTAAAGACCATGCTGCGTATTTTTCACTTAATTCACCCCCTAGTTGTCTAGAGGCTTGAATTCTCTGCGCTTCTGTTTCTGCATGTATTAAGTCCGAAATAGCCTCAACCTCAATTAAGCTTAGTTTATTATTAACAAATGCTCGCCGAGTAAATTCTCCTGGTTCCGCAAGTCTGAAATCTTTTTGTCCTGAAAGATAATTAAGCATCGATTCACTCACAGCTCTCCCCCCGTGAAGATGGAACTCAAACATATCCTCGCCGGTATAACTTTTAGGACCAGGGAACCAAATGTATATGCCTTTATCCAAAAGGGATTTCGAAGATTCAGAGAACATCGGCCCGTAGTATGAATATCTAGGCTTAAATTTTTTCTTACCTGTTATTTTTTGTAAAATCTTCAATGAAGAAGGTCCGGAGGATCTTATAACGGAAATACCGGCTAAACCAGGCGCTGTGGATAAAGAAAAAATCGTTTTATTCTTCAATTTTTTCCGCTTTTACTGATTGCATCAATAGTCTTTCTACAACACGGCCATGCAAACAATGTGAATCAAGAATCTCATCTATATCTTGTTTATTCTTATAACTATACCATACGCCATCAGGATAAATTACCATTGTTGGGCCAAGCTCACACTTGTCTAAGCACCCAGAGCGATTGACTCTACAGCCCTTTAGGCCCAATTTTTTTGCTGTTGCTTTCATATAATCTCTTAGATTTTCTGATCCTTTTTGACCACAACTGCCTCTAGAATTTTTAGGATGGCGTACATTCGTGCAACAAAAAATATGATATTTATAAAAACCTTTGGGTTGTTTTGTCATGATGGCAATAATACTATCGTTACTTACTATAAAAGTTAAACAAATTTGCAAATCCTGATTTTGGTGAATCGCGATGAACATGAAAAAGAATCAGCTCGAACATGAAACAAGCCTTTACCTACTCCAACATAAGGATAACCCAGTAAACTGGCGCCCATGGGGCCAAGACGCGTTGACAACAGCTAAAAAGGAAAATAAGCCAATAATGCTGTCGATAGGATATTCCGCGTGTCACTGGTGTCATGTAATGGCGCATGAGAGTTTTGAAGACGCTACAACGGCCAAAATCATAAATGATCATTTCATTCCCATTAAGGTAGATAGAGAGGAGCGCCCTGATTTAGATCATATTTATCAGACCGCTCTTTCCGTCCTTGGGCAACAGGGCGGTTGGCCTCTGACAATGTTTCTTACTCCTGACTCAGAACCATTTTGGGGTGGCACGTATTTTCCTCCAGAACCAAGGCACGGAATGCCGGCATTTAAGGAGGTTCTTTCTAAAATAGCAGAAGCATATTCTTCAAAGAACGATTTAATCCATCAAAATACCAATTCAATCAAAATAGAATTAGAAAAAATTTTCTCCCCCGAAGCTACAAACCCCATAGGGAAGGATGAGTTTGTCACAATCACCGAAAAAATCATGGAGTTCCTCGATCACAGAAATGGTGGATTGTCAGGGGCGCCTAAATTTCCACATTTTCCTCTATTGGGGCTGTTGTTGAATGTTTGGAAAACCGGGAAAAACAAAAAATATCTGGATATTGTTCTTTTAACCATCAAAAAAATATGTCAGGGCGGAATTTATGATCATTTGGATGGTGGCATGGCCAGATATTCAACCGATGATCAGTGGCTTGTCCCACATTTTGAAAAAATGTTATATGACAACGCCCAGTTTTTAGAATTGACCTGCTATGCGTGGTGCGAAACAAAAGACATGATCTTCAAAAAAAGAATTTATGAGACAGTTGATTGGCTAAAACGGGAAATGTTAACGGAACAAGCGTTTGCTTCAGCAATAGATGCTGATAGTTCAGATGGAGAAGGCGTTTTTTATTTATGGACAGAAAATGAGATCAACAAAATCGCAGGATCTGGTGCTGATTATTTTAAAAAAATATACGATGTCCAAAAAGAAGGAAACTGGGAGGGGAAAAATATCCTAAACAGACTGAACTTCCCTGATTTTTTAGGTGAAGCAGATGAAGAAAAGCTGGGGCAAGTAAAAAAATCTTTATGGATGCAAAGGGAGAAAAGGCTAAAGCCGACCTGCGATAAAAAAATATTGATTGATTGGAACGGTCTAATGATCAGTTCACTTGCAAAGACAGGAATGATCCTTGGTGAATCAGAATTCATAGGTATGGCCGAAGCTGCTTTTAACAAAATTCTTGAGATAACCGGCTCAAATCTGGATCTGTACCATTCCATTCAAAACGGAGAGAGAAAACACCCAGCCACCCTAGATGACTATGCGTGTTTTATGAAAGCAGGAATTTCCTTACATGAAGCAACGAAAAAGAAGAAATACCTGGACACCGTCTTGCAATTGATCAAAAAGATCGATCAATTTTTTTGGGACAGTGCATCAGGAGGCTGTTTTTACACGTCGAAAGATACAAAGGATGTTCTGATTAGAACAAAGTACTCAACCGATAATCCAAATCCATCGGGAAATTCTATCGTGTGTGAAGTGTTTTCAAAGTTATATCTATTAACACAAAACGATGATTACTTAAAAAAAATAGAAAAAACATTCCAGATCTTTGCAAAAAACATTTCGAATAACCCTATATACCACGCGGGAATGTTAAATTCCCTGGTACTGCACAACAATCAACTACAAATTGTAATTTTTTCCGACAAAAAAAATGAAGAGACTAATGATCTTCTGCAAAAAATTTATAAATTGGCCGCTTCAAACGTGTCGGTCGTTTTTGCTAAAGACGGAACAACTCTAACAAAAGATCACCCAGCTTTTGGAAAGAAAGCCGAGGGGAAAAATTTCACTGCCTACATTTGCACACAGAAAAGCTGTCTTCCGCCAATAACAAAAGTGTCAGAATTGGAGAAATACATACACATTTGAATAAAAAATTTCTAAAATTAAAAATATGATGACTAAATCAAATGAAAGATACGATTGTACAAACACCTATCGGTAATCTTGAAATAAAAATAAGAAAAGGCAAATTGACCCGGTTGTCTTGGACGAAAAAGGCGAAAACTGAATTAAAAATCGAATCGAAAAAAATAAACAGGCAATTGATCCAATACTTCAAAGGAGACAGAAAGAAAATAGATTTCCCAATTACTGCAAACGGAACACCGTTCCAAAAAAAAGTCTGGAAAGCAATATCGTCCATCAAATATGGAAAAACTACCACCTACGGTGATATAGCAAAAAAAATTTCAAGTTCGCCAAGGGCAGTCGGACAAGCCGCAAAAAGAAATCCTCTGCTAATCCTAATTCCTTGTCATAGAGTTGTTGCAAAAAATAGTTTAGGAGGTTTTTTAGGTAAGTGTGGGGTAAGAAAAAAAGAAAGGCTTTTAAGAATTGAAAAAATTAATTAATAAAAACCAAAAAATTATCTATCAGCACCATTGCTTTTATTCATCGTATCAAAAAAGTCGCCATTATTTTTAGTAACCTGTAATTTATCACTTAAAAAATTCATTGCTTCCGAGGTACCCATTGGCATAAGAATTCTTCTTAAAATCCACATTTTACTTAATTCATCTTTATCCACCAAGAGCTCTTCTTTTCGGGTCCCGGACTTGGTAACATCGATAGCAGGGAACACTCTCTTGTCAGAAAGTTTTCTATCCAAGATGATTTCCGCATTACCTGTACCTTTAAACTCCTCAAAAATTACCTCATCCATTCTAGAGCCAGTATCAACCAATCCAGTGCCAATAATCGTAAGCGATCCCCCTTCTTCTATATTTCTTGCAGCACCAAAAAATCGTTTTGGTTTCTGTAAAGCATTCGCGTCTACACCACCCGTTAAGACCTTTCCTGAGCTCGGTACTACGGTATTGTAGGCCCTGGCAAGTCGTGTGATCGAATCGAGAAGAATCACTACATCTTTGTTGTGCTCAACAAGTCTTTTAGCTTTAGATATAACCATTTCTGCTACCTGCACATGGCGTGATGCTGGTTCATCAAAAGTTGAGCTAATGACCTCGCCTTTAACAGATCTAGCCATATCAGTAACTTCTTCAGGGCGCTCATCAACCAAAAGAACGATTAGAAAGCACTCCGGATGGTTGGCTGCTACCGAATGCGCTATATTCTGCAACATCATGGTTTTTCCAGTCCGGGGTGGTGAAATAATCAACGCTCTTTGCCCTTTTCCAAGGGGAGTAATTAAGTCTAGAATTCGTGAAGTCTTATCTTTTAGAGTTGGATCCTCGATCTCCATCCTGAGCCTTTCCTCAGGATATAAAGGAGTCAAATTATCAAAGTTAATTCTATGTTTTAAGTGATCCGGTTCATCAAAATTAGATTTTTCTACTTTTAATAGCGCAAAATACCTCTCTCCATGCTTCGGTGGCCTAATTTCACCCTCAACTGTATCTCCAGTTCGTAAACCAAACTTTTTGATCTGATTCGGGGATACATAAATATCATCGGGACCTGGTAGATAATTAGCTTCGGGAGATCGTAAAAAACCAAAACCATCTTGTAAAATTTCAAGGACCCCAGCCCCATGAATTGCTTCTGAGTTATCTGCAAGTTGTTTTAGAATGGCAAACATCATATCTTGTTTGCGCATAGTGCTCGCATTCTCGATTTTCAATTTTTCTGCAAAAGCGAGAAGCTCACCAGGTGGTTTTTCTTTTAGTTCGTGTAGATGCATTTAAATTTGTAAGGATTAATTAGGTACGGTTTTTGGTTAACGAGAACTAATAATAATATGAATTATGTTATATACGATCTAAGATCGGGCAGGTTGATAAGACTACCATTACTTAACATAGTGTCTCTTGTCAAATACTATTTCACAATGGTTTAAAAATAACGAGAAAAACTATACAAATCATAATTACCGTAGGGACTTCGTTAATGACACGATAAAAACCTGGCCCCCTGGTATTTTGATCCAACTCAAACCTTCTTCTCCATTTTCCCATATGACCATGTGCGGACGCCAGAGATAAAACTAAGAAAATTTTTAGATACATCCAATAATCACCTTTTGCAAAATATTGAGATGTAAATAATAGGGAAACTCCAAAAAGAAAAGTTAGCACCATCCCTGGGATCATAATTCCTCTATAAAGTCTACGCTCCATAATTTTAAATGTTTCAGATGCTTCTGATCTAGGCTGCGTCTGGGCATGATAAACAAACAGCCTTGGCAAGTATAAAAGCCCAGCCATCCATGCAATAAAACTAATAATATGGAAAGCTCTCAGCCAATCCCGATGTTCAATTAAAAAAATTTGTATATCAATTAAGAAACTAAAGGACATTTTGTTCTTTCATTACTACAGAGCGAAGCTTTTTTACAGTAAAAATTTTTGCTCTTAAGTGTTGTAAGAGTATTCATTGCTAAACAAGAAATAAATCGCTTGCTCGTACTAACTGTTGGAACTCTAATATATTTTTTCACGCCTGATTTTTTTGCTAACTCCTGATATTCAATATCTAGCTCAACTAAAGTTTCTGAATGTTCGGATACGAAAGCAATAGGAAAAATCACCAGTGAAAGATTTCTCTTCCCAGCTAACATTATTTCATCTTCAGTTGAAGGGCCAATCCATTTTAAGGGACCCACTTTACTCTGATAACAAACGGCATGATCAAATTTTGGGATATCTCTATATTTTCCCAAAACGTTAATTAGTTTTTTTGCAGTTTTTTCAACCTGCTCCTGATATGGATCTCCAGATCTAATTATTTTTTCTGGTAAACCATGGGCAGAAAGTAAAAGTTTTATTTCTCCTTTCTTTGCTTTCTTTAGTCCTTTTTTAATTAATTGCGCCATTGCTAAAATCAGATCAGGATCATCTGGATAACAACACAAGGCTTTCGTGGGAATTGATAGATTCTGTTTTTCTGTACAGTCTATCCAATCAGATACAGACGAAAGCGTGGTGGTTGTAGAAAATTGGGGATATAAGGGAATTAAAAGGATTTTTGCAGGTTGAAACTTTTTTACTAAGGCAACAACATCTTCCCCTCTAGGATTCCAATAACGCATACAAGAAAAAACCTTAAAGTTATCAGGCGCTTTTTCGTTAAGAGTTTTTTCTAGATGCTTGGCTTGCGCTATGGTGTTTTTTAAAATAGGAGAGCTGCCCCCAATTTGTTGATATATTTTTTTTGCAATCGGTTCTCTTTGGTGAGAAATTAATTTTGCCAAAAACCAACGAAAAGGGTTTGGGAGGTTAAGAATTGCCGGGTCATAAAACAAATTAAACAAAAAGGGCTTTACCGCGTCAAGCTGATCGGGACCCCCTAAATTAAACAACACAACCGCTATTTTTTGATTTTCTTTCAACGAACACCACCTCTTAAAAGAAAACAAACGCGAGAAACATTTTTTACTGGAGTGTTGGGTCTAATACCGTGAGATAAATTAAAAACAAAAGGACCGCGCCCAAAACAACCAAGAATAGAAAGAACCTCTTCATCTAGTTTTCTTCCACCCAAACGAAGAGTCTCAGGATTAAGGTTCCCTTGGAGAACAGCTCTTCCGCCTAGCTCTTTTAGGGCCCAATCAAGACTAACACTTTGATCAATATTAATAACATCAACGCCGGTAGTTTTCACAAAATTTTTATATAGACAACCAAGGCCCTTAGGAAAGCCTATAATTGGTATTTTTTTGTTTTTCTTTTTAACCTCACTCACGATTTTTTTCGTCGTTTTAAAAATATACTTCTCGATTTGTTTTTTATCTTTTAACATGCCCGCATAGGTATCAAAAAGCTGTATAGCTTCTGCACCATGATCAATTTGTTTGTTTATATAGTGGACAATAACTCTAACTAAAAGACTTATATATTTCTCAAAATAAGGTTTGCCGATGTGTTTTTTTATGGTGCTTATCCCCCGACACGGCCCACCGTTTAACATAAAAGAAAGCAACGTCCAGGGAGATCCAGAAAAACCTATCAATGCGGTTTGTTTGTTTAGTTTTTTTTTTGTTGTTGATATTGTTTTGTAAACAGGAGACAAAAGGGAATCAAATTTCTTTTTATCAAATTTTAAAACAGGTTTGTTTAATATGTTCCCGAGACGCGGTCCTTTCTTGTTATCAAAACAAAGGCTTTGCCCCAACCCATAAGGAACCATAAGAATATCAGAAAAAATAATTGCTGCGCTTGTTTGAAACCGCTTAACTGGCTGTAGTGTTATTGTTGTGGCTTTTTTAGGATTTAAAAAAAGACCCAACATGTCTTTTTCTTGTTTTTTAATCTTTTGATACTCTGGCAAATATCTTCCTGCTTGCCTCAAAAACCAAAAAGGTGTTTCTTTTGTTTTTTCTCCTTGAAAGGCTTTTATTATTATTTTTTTATCCATCCTTCTACTATTACTATATATATATATAAGGTTGTTGTTGTTGTTGTACTGTGAATAACGGTATTATTTTTTTATCAACACCTTTTTCCTCTTTTTTCTCTTTCTTTTTTTTTCAAGTCTTTAGAATATATAGACAAAAAATCTTTTCAACGTTATTAAAACCGTGTGGAAAACAAACAGCCATATTAACATCTTGTTGACAGTCTCTTGATAGAATAAAATATTCATGGATTTTTTTTGTTTCCCCACTTATTACACAACCTATACTGGGGTTTTATAGAAGAACAAATGAAAGTAATTTTAGCATCGGAGAGTTCTACAAGAAAAAAATTGTTGAAAAACGCAGGCGTAAAGTTTTTGTCCCGGAAGCACAACATCGCAGAAAGCCGTTTGAAAACAGAACTAATGGTTGCAAAAAAAACAAACAGGCAAATTGCTCTTGCGTTGGCAATGGCGAAGGCTAATAGTATATCAAAGAGCTTTCCAAAGGATTTAATTATTGGATCTGATCAAATTTTGGTTTGTGAAAAAAAAATCTTTAATAAGCCAAGAAACCGCAAAGAAGCTTTTAACCAACTAAGCTTACTTACAGGCAAACAACACAAGCTTTTAAGCGCAGTGTGTGTTGTGTTGAATCAAAAAAGGTTATGGTTTTGTGTTAAAACAGCATCTTTAAGAATGAAAAAACACGGAACGGACGTTCTTAGAAAATATTTTCAAAAATTAAAGAAGAATCAAGGTTATTCAGTGGGCGTTTATAGATATGAAATAGATAATGGAGCGCTTTTTGATTGGGTTAAAGGAAAACGCGAAACCATATTAGGGATGCCAACAAAAGAGCTTTTATTATTTTTAAAAAGGACTGGTGTTTGCTAAATAATAAGGAAAAAAAAGTGTTTGGTATTATTGGCCAACCCGTAAGACAATCACTCTCTCCTGTTATCCATAATTTTTGGATGAGGACTCATAAAATTTCGGGTACCTATAAAAAATTTATGGTTAAAAAAGGAAAAATAGGAGAATTCTTGTCCTCGAAAACCAAAGAAAATTGTGTTTTAGCTTTAAATATTACCGTTCCCCATAAAATTGACATTTTGAAATATTTACATCATTTGGATATTTCAGCCAAGATTGTAGGATCAGTTAATACCGTGAAATTGGAAAAAAATGGATCGTTAATCGGGTTCAACACTGATTTATATGGTTTTATTCAGCCTTTAAAATTGCAGATACCATCTTGGAAAAAATATATGGAAAAGGTTGTGGTTTATGGTTCGGGTGGCTCTGCTAGGGCTGTTTGTGCGGGCTTAAAAACGCTTGGAGCAAAAAAAATTATTATTTGCGGAAGAACAATGAAAAAATCCCAAGCACTAAAAAATCACATAAAGGGTAAGATAAAAGTTTCTAAATGGAGCGAAAGAAATAACTTACTGAACGATGCTACTTTATTAGTTAACACCACCCCGATGGGAATGTTGGGGAGTAAACCATTAGATCTAAGTTTAGAAGAATTACCAACGCAGTCTGTAGTCTATGATATAATTTATAATCCAATTAAAACAAATCTTATATTAGAGGCTGAAAAAAGAGGAAATAAAACAATAGGAGGAATTGGTATGTTGGTTTATCAAGCAAAATCTAGTTTTCATAAGTGGTTTAACATATGGCCACGAAGCACTATTTATTTGCAAAACAAATTAGAGAGAGTTTTAAAAAAACAATGCTAATTATCGGTTTAACTGGTTCTGTGGCAACAGGAAAAACAACCATTGCCTCATTGCTGTCAAAAATGAGAATACCTGTATTCAACTCTGATGAGGCTGTAAGTTTTATTTTAGATCAAGACAAAAAAATTATTCACCAAATTAGAAAAAAATTTTTTAGAAAAATCCCCAATCTATTTGTAAAGGGAAAGATAAATAAAACAGCACTAAGCCGCTATGCTTTTAATGAACCCAATCTACTTAGGTTTCTTGAAGAGGCTATACAACCTCAAGTTCTTAACCAACAGAAAAAATTTTTTAAGAGAATGTGCCTTAATAGAAGGAAGATAGTTATTTTGGAAACCCCACTTTTGATTGAGGCAAATAGTTATAAATTTTGTGATTTCGTCTTGTTGACTTCCGCTCCACTTTTTTTGCAAAAGATGCGTGCGTTGTCTAGATTTGGAATGGATGAAAAGAAATTTCTTGGAATATTAAAAAACCAAATGCCCGAAAATGAAAAAAAGAAAGTTGTAGATTTTACTATTAATACAGGATTGGGTAGAATGCATACTATCCGCCATATAAGAAGAGTGCTTAGCCATGTAATGGAGAAAAAGGGAAAGAAATGGCCTTTTTGCTCTGAAACGCTTTTAAGATAGAATCGTTTTTTAGGATTAATTAATGCGAGAGATTGTTTTAGATACAGAAACCACCGGTCTTGATCCAAAAAGAGGCGATCGAATAATTGAAATAGGTTGTGTTGAATTGATGAATCACATTCCTACTGGTAATGAATATCATGTATATGTAAACCCAGAGAAGGAAATATCTCAGCAAGCGTTTTCAGTACACGGTTTATCTCTTAATTTTCTAGAAAAATTTCCTAAATTTCCAGAATCTGTAGGAAAGCTTTTGAATTTTTTAAAAAACAGCAAATTGGTTATACATAATGCCGAATTTGATTTAGGTTTTTTAAATGCTGAATTCGCAAGATGTAAAATTAGTCCTATTCCTCGAGACAGGACAATAGATACTCTTCGTTTAGCTAAAGAAAAGTTTCCTGGGAGTCTGGTGAACTTAGATTCATTGTGTAAGCGTTTTTCCATTAGCTTAGATTCTAGAGAAAAGCATGGTGCTATTGTGGATAGTCGATTACTTGCTGGGGTTTACTTAGAATTATTAGGAGGAAAACAGCCAGGTCTTAGCTTTGAGGAGAAAACTAAAAAATTTTTGACTATGGTTAAAGAAAAAGCAGAGAAAACAGGTGAAGAAAATAAACGAGATGCTCGAAAAATTTTTTTACCAACTAAAGAAGAGCTGCAAAATCACAAAAAAATGTTAAAAAGTATTAGAAAGTCGCTGTGGCTGTCTTAATATATTTCTAAGCATTCCCAGTTTTTTGTTCACTTGCTGGGTAATTCTTTCTAAACATTTCATGAAAATCAATAGGGGCGATCATTAGTGGAGGGAAGCCTCCGTCTCTAACCATATTACCTAAAATACTTCTAGCAAAGGGGAACAAAATCCTTGGACACTCAATTAATAAAAACGGTTGTATTGAGGTTTCTGGTATTTCTCCAAGGGTAAATGCACCGGCATAAGTTAGTTCACATATAAAGGCTGTCTTACCCTCTGATTTAGCTTCGGCTTTTATCATTAGGGTAACTTCGTACGAATTCTTTTCCATTCCCTCAATTTTATTAGCACCTACATTTACGTTTACACTTACTTCAGGAGTGCTTTTTAATTTTGTGATACTTGAAGGTGCGTTTGGGTTCTCAAAAGAAATATCTTTAAGATATTGGCCGTGAATTTTAATAGGTATGGTCGGTATCTTGTCTTGGGTTTTACTTTTTCCGTCGCCATTGTTCTCATTTTTTTTCTGATCCGCTGAGGTTTCTTTCATATAAGCAGTTTCTATATCTTTAGACCTCAATTCTTTTTTTATATCTTTTTTTTCGTTCATTATTTTATCCTAAAGCTAATTATTTTTTAAAAGTTGAATCAACATTCTAATCAATTATTGTATTAATAAATTACTTACAAATAACAACATTATATTAGTTAACTTTTTTGTCTATCTATTATCATTGGGATCATTTTTTTTGGTCGTTATATCCTCATAATCAGCCTCAAAAATTTTCGTGTTAGAAACATCATGATGGTTTTGAGCAACAAATCCAATTTTTCCAAAATAAGAAAACAATATTTTTTTTATGTAGCCCCTAAAACCTTGGAAAAGTAGTAAAAAACCAATTGCATCTGTAAAAAAACCAGGAGTAATTAATAAAAGTCCTGCAATTAACAAACAGCCTGCATGAAATATTTCATCAGAAGGGATGTTTTTTTGATTCAGGTTTTGTTGCAAACTTTTTAGAACTGAAAAACTTTGAATCTTAACAGCCCACGCGCCTATGATCGCGGTTAGGATTATGCTAGAAATTGTAAACCAAAAACCAAAAATATCGCCAACAATTAA
>Ga0315336_1000269_pt1 | contig 184198 bp, 142 predicted proteins | sample ASW5metaG_FD_204512 | JGI IMG/M metagenome (GOLD analysis project Ga0315336, IMG submission 204512) | Ammonia-oxidizing marine archaeal communities from Monterey Bay, California, United States - ASW #5 | ecosystem: Environmental > Aquatic > Marine > Intertidal zone | place: USA: California... | reverse complement strand
CTGCCGCTCGCCGCGCTAGGCGGCGAGGCGGAGTTGCAGGCGTTTGCCGACGGCCTTACGGAAACGGTCACTCGGCGGCTTTCTCAGTTCGAAGGATCGGACGGCGGGCTGCTGGTCGCTCCTCCCAGCGAGGTACGCCGGCAGAAGGTAGCCTCTCCGGCCGCGGCTCTCGCCAAGCTCGGAGCGACTTACGCGGTTGAAGGCAGTTTGCAGAGCGAGGGGGACCGCGTCCGTCTCGTGCTGACGGTGGTCGACACCCAACAGATGAAGCAGGTCGACACCGCTGTCATCGACGGCTTCCGAGTCAACGCACTGAGTTTGCAGGACGGCGCGGTGGCTAAGCTGTCGAGCCTGCTGAATCTCAGCATCGGGCCGAAACACGCGACGGAGTACGGAGAAGTGAGCCCAGCCTCGCCTGGCGCCTACGAGTTCTACCTTCAAGGCCGCGGCTATCTTCAGCGCAGCGACCAACTCGACAATATCAACAGCGCCATCGAAGTCTTCCAAGAGTCCATCGCCGAAGACAACGACTACGCCCCCGCGCACGCCGGCCTCTGCGAAGCCTATTGGCTCGGCTACGAACGGACCAGCGACACCCAGTGGGTGGTCAACGCCCAGCAAAGCTGCTCGCGCGCCCTCGAGCTAGACGACCGTCTCGCGTTGGCTCATATCACTATGGGAACAGTCCACCGCGGCACGGGCCAATACGGAAAAGCCCTGCTGAGCTTTCAGAAAGCGCTCGATCTCGACTCTCGCAGCAGCGAAGCCTATGGCGGCCTTGCTCGTGCGTACGAGGCTCTGGGCGAAACTGAGCAGGCTGAGAAAACCTTTCAGACCGCCGTTCGCCTCAAGCCCTCCGACTGGAGCGCGTACAAACAGCTAGGGTTATTCTACTATCGCCACGCCGACTACGACCGTGCGATTGCCCAGTATCGCCAGGTCATAAGATTGACGCCCGACAGCGCCCACGGATACACAAACCTGGGAACATTCTTTTATCGCCTCGGTGATTTTCAGCAAGCGGAGACGATGTGGGTTCGCTCCATCGATCTCGAGCCCCGATCAACTGCTCTATCGAACCTCGCAAGACTGCTTTCAAAGCAGAACCGGCTCGATGAAGCGGCCGCCCGGTACCGCGAGGCGATCGCACTGAAGCCCGAGAACCACGTCTATTGGGCAAATCTAGCCTCGCTATCGCGCAAGCTAGGACACGAGGAAGAGGCTAGTGAACAGTATCAGAAGGCGATCGCTGGAGTCCAAGAAGCGCTGTCGGTCAACGCGAGGGACCCCCGCCTTTTGGCGGACCTGGCCCACTACGCTGGCTCGATTGGCCGCACCGAGCAAGCAACCGAAGCTGTCACCAATGCACTGGTCCTGGAACCAGACGATCCTGACACAATAATTCTGCTCGCGGAAGTGAGCGAAAGGCTTGGCAACCGCAATCAAGCGGTCCAACTGTCCGTCCGAGCGTTTGAGCTCGGGTATTCTCGGCACTCAATTAACGAAGACTGGAACCTTTCCAAAGTCTTAGACGATCCGCGATACGCGGAGGAGTTCGCCCGATACTCGACTCAATAATCCACGTTGGTTTGATGCGAATAGACACGGACAACAGCTGTCGAATAGGAGGAAAAGAATGGCTTTCAAGATCAAGGTAAAACTTCATAAGACTGAGAATCGAGTGGAGCTCATCCCCTCGCCACTGCGGATTAAGTTGGACGGTTCCAGTTCTGAAGACCGCCGAATCGAGCTCGAAGCAGAGGGCGATAACAGCGGTGGCCCGGAACCCGGGAGTGCAAACCCGATCATTCTTCGCTGGAAGCAGCACATCAATGACGTCCAAGATATCTTTAAGAAGCCCCCCTTGGAGATCAAGCTACTGCCGGGCGAATCTGCGATCCTGGAGCTCCGTCCGAAGATCAACCTTGACAAGCGAGCGGATGGATCGACTGCCTTTCAACACCACGACGATTTCTCGAAATCCTGTAGTTTCGTCACAACTCCTGCGAGAACGAGTGATCACGATCATGAAGACGTCCACGTGGAGTGTTAGTTCACTGCTGCGTTCATCGCTCTTGCTTGCCATCCTCACCGGGTGGACCAGTCCGCTTGCATCCGACGTGCTACACATCGAAGTAGGCACGGATGAGCGACCATTTGCTCTCGCCGCCGGCCCGTTGGCCGGCGGCGTCTGCTTTACCGGGGTCTTTGCAGGCAAGCAAGAAGGTATTCCGCTGCCGGACTTCGGGGGGGATTCCGACAAATGCAAGTATCGGTTGACGATCTTCGCGCTTGGCGGCCGCGTCCAGCGTTTCGGGTGCGGAAACCCATCCAAGTCCGGAAAATGCTGGAAGGGACAAGACTTTTTCAAGCTTGCGCTAGATGATCAGATCAACCTTCGTGTCAAGGTCTGGATCCTTTCCAAAAGGGAGCCCTCAGACCGAGCGCGCCTGGCCTTTCAGGTTCCAAATATGATCGTCGCGGAAGCGAAGCGTCACTTAGGCTTTACACGATATGTACTCGACCGGAACTACACCGGACTTGACTTGGAAGACCCACCCTCGATCAAAGACGTATCGAACAACCAAGATCAAGTTGACAAAGCTCTCGTCAAGGGTTCAAACCCATGCGGCGACGACCAGCGAGAAGCCTGGATCAAGAACAGGCTGTTCGACCCGAAAGCGGCTATTAACGTGTACTACGGCGGCCCGGACAGGATCTCCGCCGACAAGCATTGTGGCGGAGATGGGCTCCCCTCACTGATCTACATCAGGACAGGCGCACCCGTCGACAAACTTGCACATGAGATTGGGCATGCGCTTGGCCTTAAGGACCTCGACTCGAAGGAAAACCCGCATAACATGATGGTGCAAGGCACTCGGTTTCGTCGATGCCATTTTGGTTTCGACGAGGTTTACGACATGAACGTTGCCGCTCGCCGTCTTAAGTTTGGCCTCGAAGCGGCCGAACTGTGGGCAGAGGACGGGCCTTGGTGCGGCCCAGGCAAAGATATTCATTGCCCCTCCAAAACCGCCGACTTGGCCTTAACTCGTGGTCTGCCACCATGCCCGCAAATGGCTATAGGTGGCGTGATTGACTGGGTCGCATGTAAAGATCCGTCTACTTGCATCCAACTGGAGGACATCGTCTCTAAGAACGATCCGCTCACCGTCGTCGAGTCACTCCGGGCTGCCCTCCTCGCCGGGCCAGAGATCAGGGTCGTCCGAACACTTGACAATCCGACCTTAGCCACGGATGGACTCCACTCGGACAGCAGAGCCCTCGACTTCAGAGTGACCGAATTCGAACGAGAAAAGAAGAGAGCGGTCGCCGGCCTGAGGCAATTGGGAGTCCAGTGCGCCGAAGCGCTAAACGCCAGTGACAAGACGAGCTGGTGCCGAAACGAAGGCTTACTAGACGGCATCCGAGTAGCCCTCCGGGACGGCGCGCTGGAGAACGAGCGACCCGTGGTCGCAGCCATTACCCTCGGTCCATGCGTCCATATTGAATGCGAGGTGACTGAAGCGTTGAAAGCGATTAACGCGATCCGAGCGGAGTTTCCTTCGCCTTAACTTGGCTAAGGCTGTATCGAAAAAGACTACACCTCCAAAGGCTGATGGAGACCGTCCGCTTCGCACTAGACAGAAAGGAGCGTTCTCTTCTTCTCCCGAGGGCGGCAGCCGCCACCGCTGCCGCGTCCCCTGTCTCAAGGGACGGAGCGTTTGGTGAGAACGTTTTGCTGACAGGGATATGTGCTTCTTTGACCACACCTAAGAGGCTCAACCGCTGTTGGCCGCTGGACTAACCAACTACGCGTCAACGGTTTACCGCCCAAGGCCCCACGTCGGCGCCCACTCTTCGGACCCAGAACCCCTCTCCCGACTCTGTAAGGCGGCGTTCACAGCAGTTGAAAATTTTCTTCTCCCCCAGAATCAACAACTTGCCCAAATCCGACCCCGCTGAGACGCCCGGACGCCCGTATTCTGGAACCGAGAGCGCGCCGGCTTACGGTTATCCGCTCACGGTTCACGAAGAGAATGACCAACGAACTCAGCCTAAAGCAGCAAAAGGCCGTCGCGGCTCTGCTCGATACCCGAACCATTGCCACGGCGGCCCAAGCCGTTCAGATCAGCGAGCGCACCCTCTACCGCTGGCTCAACCAGGACGCCTTTCGCGACGAGGTCAAACAAGCCCGCCGCGCCGCCGTAGCCCAAGCCACCGCCCGTCTCCAGAACCTCTCCAGCTCCGCCGTAGCGACCCTCGAGCAAATGCTCACCGACTCCGTCCAACCCACCGTAGCCCGAGTAGGCGCCGTCCGAACCGCCCTCCAATACGCCTCCCGAGCCTCCGCGGTAGACGACCTCTCCGACCGCCTAGCCGCCCTGGAAAAGGAACCCCAATAGCGCCTGGATCAACCGATCAACAGATCACGGAACAACGGAAATGCACTGGTACAACACGCCGCTGCGCAAGCGCATCGAAGCGCTAGAGCGCCGACTCTCCCCCGAACCGCCGCCGAAGATCCGGGTAATCTGGCCCGACGGAGGCGAAGTCTGGGAAGTAAACAACGACGCTGCCGTGGAGAGACCCGTGGCGCGACCCGCCGGGTTGCCGGCCCCCGACTCATCGCGAGGCAGGGCCGAAACCAGCCAAGAAACCCCCAAGCCGACCCCGCCCGAGCCGCCGAAGACCGAACGGCTAGCTGCTCACAGTTCACAAATCACCGACAATTCCGACCCGGTCCTAGCCCCCCCCAAGACAAGATCGCCCCGCAAACCTGGCCCCAAGACCACCCCTACGCCGCCCAAAATCGCATAGTCACCCGCCCCTGCCGCCGCCATCGCGCGCGTTACGCGCGCGATGCCTACATCCTGCCATTTCCTGACATCGCCGCGATCGAGTCCGATCCTGACCCGTAGGTCAGAACGGTACGGCTTCCCGATTCAGGCTACATGCGGCTAGGCGAGGATGTCGGTGATCACGTTTCCGGCGACGTCGGTCAACCGGTAATCGCGGCCGCTGTGACGGTACGTCAGGCGCTTGTGGTCGAGCCCCAGCAAGTGCAGCATCGTCGCGTGCAGGTCGTGCGGGTGGACGCGGTTCTCCACCGCCTTGAAGCCGAAGTCGTCGGTGGCGCCGTAGGTCATGCCGCCCTTGACGCCGCCGCCTGCCAGCAACGTCGTGTAACCGGGGACGTTGTGGTCGCGGCCCTTGCCGATCTTCTCGAGGCCGCTGTTTTGGATCATCGGCGTACGTCCGAACTCGCTGCCAATGACGAGCAGCGTCTCCTCAAAAAGCCCGCGCTGCTTGAGGTCTTCCACGAGCGCGGCGATCGGGCCGTCGGCCTCGCGCGCCAGCTTGCCGTGGACGAGGATGTCGTCGTGGCTGTCCCACGGCTGGAAGTTGCCGTAGTACACTTGAACCATCCGCACGCCGTGCTCGACCAGCCGCAGCGACATCAGGCAACCGCGGCCGAAATCGCTGTCGCCGTAGCGTTCGCGGGTCGTCGCCGTTTCCTGGGCGATGTCGAAGACCTTCGGCGCCTCGGTCTGCATGCGGTAGGCGACTTCCATCGATTGGATGCTGGCCTCGAGCCGCGGCTGATAGCCAAGCCGGTCTAGGTAGTGACTGTCTAGCTTGTCGAGCAGCTCGAGCTGGCGTTGCTGCTCGTCCGGGCTCATCGTATGGTTGCGGATGTTGCGCAGCAGCTTTTCCGGATCGCTCTCGTCGTTCGGGATGTAGGCGCCCTGGTAGGAGTTCGGCAAGAATGCCGACGACCACAGCACCGGCCCCATCACCGGGTAGCCCGGACACAGCGCCACGAAGCCCGGCAAGTTCTGGTTCTCGGTGCCCAGCCCGTAGGTGACCCATGACCCCAGCGACGGCCGTCCCGGCAACTGATGGCCGCAGTTCATCAACATCAGCGATGGGCCATGGTTGCCGTTGTCGGAGTAGCATGAGCGGATCACGCAGAAGTCGTCGATCGCGTCGCCGACCTTGTCAAAGATCTCCGAAACCTCGATGCCGCTCTGGCCCCGTTTGCGGAAGGCGAAGGGCGACTTCATCAGATTGCCGGCGGCCCGGTCGGTCTTGATCTTCGGCCCCGGCATCGGGTCGCCGTCGCGCCTCTGCAGCTCGGGCTTGGGGTCAAAGGTGTCGACCTGAGAGAGCCCGCCGTTGAGGAACAGGAAGATTACGTTCTTGGCGCGCGGCGCGAAGTGCGGCGTTTGCCCGGTGGGGCTTGCGGGAAGCGAACCGGCGAGGCCGACCGAGCCGAAGCCGGCGCCCATCAGTCGGAGTGCATCGCGTCTTGTCATCCCCTTCCTCCTGCTCTACTGCACCGACCGTAGCTCGCTCGACCCGATCAGCGCCTGTGCGTATCGCGGCCAAGCCTCGGAGCCTGCGCTAGTCAGATACTCGATCCCGAGCTTGACCTCGGCCTCGCTTGGGGGCCGCGAGTAGAGCAGCTCATAGGCGCGCCGGATCTGCTCTTCGTTCCCGCTCGGAGCCTCGGCGCGGACCCGCTCGGCGAGAGCCTTGGCCTGTTCGACGACGAAAGGGTTGTTCATGAAATACAGCCGTTGCATCGGCCCCTGCGTTCGGACCCGCCTGGCGCTGGTTGAGTTCGGGTCGGGGAAGTCGAACAGAGCCATCGAGCGGTCCGGCTGGGTGCGGCTGACCCTACCGTAGACCGCCCTGCGCTCGAGGTCGGGGCCGAAGTCGGTCGGGGGGCCGCCAACGCTGCGATCAAGGCGTCCGGAGACAGCCAGGATCGAGTCGCGTAGAGCCTCGGCGTCCAAGCGCTCGACCAGATTCGCCCGCCAATAGAGCTTGTTGTCCGGATCGACGGCCGCATTCTCCTCGTTGTGTTTAACACTCGACTGGTAGCTCGCCGAGAGCATGATCTCGCGGTGGAGCGCCTTGATCGACCAGCCGCTCTCGACAAAGCGCGCCGCGAGGTAGTCGAGCAGCTCGGGGTGCGTCGGGCGCTCGCCTAGCTGACCGTAGTTGCTCGGCGTTCCCACCAGGCCGACGCCGAAGTGCGCCGTCCAGATGCGGTTGACCATCACACGCGCGGTGAGCGGATTTCTTGGGCTGACAATGGCGTTGGCCAGTTCGAGGCGCCCGCTGCCTTCGGTGAAGGGCTTGGGTTCGCCGTCGCTCAGGATGTGCACGAAGCGGCGCGGCGCGGGCTCGCCCAGGTTCTCCTTGTCTCCGCGGATCGCCACGCGCAGGTCTTCGGGCTTCTCCTTGTCGCGCATTCCGTGAATGAAGGGGTATTGCTCCGGCAGCGCCTGCTCGAGTTCTTTGAGCTCGGCCTGTAGAGTATCCAAGCGACCCTTCCACGGTCCGCTCAGGAAGCGGTCAACCTCGAAACCCTCTTTGGCGCCGAAGTAATAAACGCCGCCGTCGAACTTGAAGCCGCTGGGCGTGTATGGGTTGTAGGCGAGGTCGCGCCAGAGGTACCACTTCTTGAGATCGAGGAACTCGAGGTTTGTGTACTGCCGAGTCTTCTCGTCCGCCACCCCCTTCGCGCCGCCTAGTCGGACGTAGTTGATGTCCTCGATCTCGGTCTTTTCCTTGTCGACGGCGATGACCTGCTCTTCAAAGGCACGAGCCGCAGCTCTGGCCTCTTCGTCGGACCCGCCGCTTTCCATCACGGCGAACCATTCCGCCAGGAAGGCGTGCTCGATTTGCGTATCGGTCAGATATTTGACCCAGCGGCCAAGAATCTCCTCGTCGAGCCCGGCGGCTTCGGCGGCATGCGCGGCGTCGGCGCCGCCCTCGATCACCGTCCGCGCGGCCATCATGTAGTCGTCGGTCTGGGTGAACAGGATATTCCGCAGAGAGGCGCTTTGCTCGTCGATGAACTTGGCGATCTCGGCCTTCTTGTCGTCGACGGCGGCCTTGGCGTCTTTCCAGCGCTTCACTTCTTCATCCGGAGCCAGGGGATACTCGTGGCGCTCGCTGCTGCTGAAAACGCTCTGGAGGGAATAGAAGTCCTTGGTGGGGATTGGGTCGTACTTATGGTCGTGGCATTGTGCGCAGCCGACCGTTAGACCAAGGAAAGTCTTGGTGGTGACGTCGACGCGATCGTCTCCTCGCGGGTAGAACGCCAGGAAGCCGAGCGCTGCTAGGTGTTTCTCGCGATCGGTCTCGGGGAGCAGGTCCGCCGCCAATTGCGCCCGAACGAATTGATCGTAGGGAAGATCGGTGTTCAGCGCTTCGATCACCCAGTCGCGATAGCGGAAGGCATTCTTGTAGGGGGCATCGACTTTCGTGCCGAGGCTGCCGTCGGAGTAGCGCGCGAGGTCTAGCCAATAGCGTCCCCAGCGCTCACCGTAATGCTGGGAGGCGAGGAGCCGATCAACGACCTTGTCGAAAGCCTCGGGAGACTCGTCGGCTAAGAAGGCCGCGACCTCTTCGGGGGTTGGGGGCAGCCCGATCAAGTCTAACGTCGCGCGTCGAAGAAGCTCGCGCTTTTCGGCCCGTGCGACGGGCTCGATCCCGGCGGCCTCTAGGCGAGCCAGAACAAAGCGGTCGACCGGAGTGCGGGCCCAGGCGGCATTCCGGACATCCGGCGGCGATGGTTTGGCGATCGTCTGATAGGACCAGAAGGCTCTCTGCTGGGGCGAGATCTGATACTCGGTGGACTCGACGTCCGGCGCCAGGAGCGCGTCGTCGTCGGTCTCGGGCCAGACGGCGCCGGCATCAATCCACTGGCGGAGATCTGCGATCTGTTGCTCGCTGAGCTTGCCGGCGGGCGGCATCTTCAGCTCGTCGTGGGTATGACTGACGGCGTGGATGAGCAGACTGGCCTTGGCGTTGCCCGGCCGGATCGCCGGGCCTCTGGCTCCGCCGCGAACCGCGCGCTGCTTTGAAGTCAGTTGCAGCCCACCCATCTTCGAGGCGGTGTGGCAGGCGTAGCAGTTCTCGGCTAGGAGCGGGCGGATACGACTTTCGAAGAACTCTGGGTCGCCCGGCCCCGCGGCTCTACCAACCACGCAGAAGGCCAGCAGCGCGAAGACGGCAACAAGGTTCGGCAGGCGAAGATACACAGACATCTCACCGCTGTTGCAGGCAGCAGTGTAAACAGAATACTGCCTAATGCGGGCGGGATGTCAAGGAAAAGGCCAACTTAGACACGCCCGTGACGTCGGACGGAGGGATCGCTAGGGAATGATTCCGACCGAGCGAAGGAACTCGTTCGCGTGCCCAACCGTGTCCAGGTAGTGATCAACGTTGCGGCTGTAGTTGAAGAAGCCATGCTTCTCGCCGTCGTAGGGAACGAGTTCGCAGCGGTTTCCTGCTCGGATCATCAACGAGCAGAAGCGCTCGACGTTCTCGAATGGGACGGTCGTGTCGGCGGTTCCGTGGAAGATGATCGTCGGGGCCAGGCCGCCGCGCACATGATGAACCGGCGAGGCCTCTAGTTTTCGCTCCCCGACCTTCTCGACTCCGTACCCTTTCTCGGTGGTGTCGATAACTGGATTGAACAGCACCAACGCGCTTGGAGTCGAGCTGACCGAGGGATCGTCGCCCGGGTCGTCGAGACCCTGGAGCAGCGCCGTCGACGCGGCGACGTGACCGCCTGCAGATCCGCCGGCAGCCACTATTCTCCCGGGGTCTATGCCCCACTCAAGGGCGTGCATGCGCAGCCAGCGCATGGCCGACTTGCCGTCGGCGATTGCGGCGAACGGATCGGTACCATGGCTGTTCTTGGTTCGGTACCAAGCGCACGCGGCGACCACTCCCCGCTGCGCGAAGTAACGCGCGTGAGGATGGAACTGCGCCGGGTCGCCGCTCACCCAGCCCCCGCCGAAGAAGAACACAATGGCTGGTCGGCTGTCGCTTCGGCTCCAACCGCTGGGAAGGAAGATCTGGAGGCTCAGGTCGGGCCCGTCGACTTGCTTGTAGATCTCGATGCGGTCCGGCGCGAAGGCTTCGTTCTCGGGCTGCTGGGCAACAAGCGCCGATACGGCCACGAGCAAGGCGACTAAGAACTTCATGGATTCTTACGGATGAAGATGCGCCACTCGTCCGGACCCGCCTGCTCGGCGTGGTGCTCGACGCCCGCCTTGGCCCAAACGTCGTAAAGCGGTTGAGGCTCCCACTTGTGGCGAATCACGACGACTTCGCCGGGTTCGTGTCGCCGCAGCGCTTGCGTGATCGCCATCATCGGGTCGGAATCGAGTTGCTCGTCGGACTCCAACAGGTCAATCACTTCCGTTGGTTCCTCGAGAGTCCAGGCCGGAGTTTCCCCGGGACCTGCCGGAACTGTAGCATCTGCGGCACGCCCTTCGATCTCACGCTTCTCTTCGCCGCTGAGCGGACTGCCCGCGGCGTCGTGGATCTCCGCCAGCAACTCTTGGATCGGCTTCTTGACCATCGCTGCAATCCGCTTGAGCGTGATGCGAGGGGGCATCAAGCGGCGCATCAACGGGTTGTGAAGCCGTTTGAAGTCGTGGGGATTCAGGCTGACGATGTAGTCGAGAACGTCCGGATGAAGGTCCAGCGCTTTGGGTAAGCGCGAGTTTTCGTCAACGAGGAGCGGCAACGCAGGCTTCCGAGTGTAACGTCCTAATTATTCCCTATTTCCTATCCTGGGAGTCCCGCAACTTCTCCTCCGGCCGGTCGAAACTAAAGTCGACGACATAGAGATCAGTGGGTTCTCCGGCGTTGGGTGGGTCCTTCTGCATGTAGATGGAAAGCACGCCCTCCTCGCGCCAGCGACTGAGATCCGGCAACGGTTCGCCATTCCACGGACCTTCCTCAATATGAATCACCCTCCAGTCGCGAAACTCACTCTCTGCCGTCGCCGCCAAGAGGACGATTTGCGCCTTGTTGTTGACCATGGCGATCAGGTCGCTGTTGGACGTCGAGACAAGTTTTGGCCGGTTCCGTTCGCTGTCAGCGCCGGAGCCAACGGGGTGGAATACTTCGTTTCTACGCCATCTGCCGTCGTCGTCGCGCCAGTAGTGGTAGTACGCGCTCCGAGCTGGATCCCGTTCTGCGATGGCGAGCGGCTCCTCGCCATCGCGCAGGTGCGAGGTGATGACGTGCGGCCGGCCCAGATTATCGACATACTGGCCCTGCATAATTTCCAGGCCCTGATGCGGACCGACTTTCCAAACAGTGATGCCCGGCGAATGGACGTCGATCAGTTGATCTGAGTCGCCGATCTTCCGTCCGGCGCTGTCGTACCAGCTGCGACCGTCGTCATCGCTATAGGCGTAGTTCACATCGCGCCAAATCCCTCGGCCTCTCTCCTTCCAGCTCCAAGAGATGTGGAGTCGCCCGGTCCGATAGTCGTAGTGCACTCCGTTCAGGTAGGCATTGCGACTGGTGCTCGTGATGCCTTCGAATTCATAGATCCCTTTGCTGCCGGTGATGTGTCGACGCTCGCCCCAGCTGCCTTCCTTAGGGTCGTATAAAGCCAGAGTAATCTCGCCGTCTATGGTGCTGCCGTACCGGGAAACGAGCAGAAGGCCCCCCTGCGGGGTCGGCACGAATCGCGGATAGGTCACGCGCGTCTCGGGCTTTCCGCGCCGCAGCCAGTCCCGAACCTCGCTGAATAGGGATGCGTCCCATTTCACCTCGTCCGGGTTGCTTGCGACTCCCGTCTTGGACACGCGGTAGTGCAGAGCGTGGCCATGGTGATCGAACGACAGGTGGATCGTTCCGTCTCCCCGGGAGATGCCCAGCACCGTCACGTTATGGTTGTCGTTGCCTTCGAGGATGTAGTCGTCGAAGTGAATGACTTCCCAGGAGCCGTTCGGCAGCTTGCGCCGCGCAACACTCAACCGTTGCTTCTGGTCGTAGTAGGTCGTGTATTGCCATCCCGTGTACGAGTCAACCGGCATCTGTTGGTAGCTCTTGCCGTTGATGAACGTGCCCCAACGACCCTCAATCGTCATGGCCTTGTCCACTTTGCTTCTGCTCACCTTGGTCACCGTGAGCCCGCTTTGCTCCTCCGCGCGAACCTCGGCCCCGGCAATCAATGCGAGGAAACATAAGGTCAAGATGCAGAGCGGTAAACGCAGTCGGGAAGAGGCGCCGCGAGTCTTGTTTCTGATGCGCATGTCAGGAATTTTCCTAGCTCCCTTCGTTGCTTCATCGCGGAAGCGATGCCGCAGCCTGCTGGTATGCGCGGTTAGATTATTGCGCAAAGACTGTTTCGCCCCTTTGCACGGGCAACGTTGTCACTGTGTTGTGCAGTTCGCCGCTTACAGTCGTTCCATCGGCCGCCTTAATGTCGTAGACAATCTGCATTTGCATCACTTCGCGCAGGTCTTCCAGCTCCAACAGGACGCTTCTGCCGCCCTCCAGCAACTTTGCGGACCGAACCTTGACCGGTTCGGTTCCCTGCTCTCCGTTGAGCTTGAACAGGTCCGACCCATAGCGGCTCGTCCATTTGTAGTTCCAGCGCCGCACCTTGTAGTTCCCTGCCCGCTCGGCCGCGGCGCGGTCGAGTTCTTGCGAGAAACCGATCTGAATGCCGGCGCGCCCGGCGTGAAGACGCACGGGAAGATGAAACGGCTTGCCGGTATAGCGTGCGCGATAGAAACCGCCGACGGCTTTACGCTTGGTGCCCCAGCCGTATAGCCCGCAGAGGTAGAGCTGGCCGTCGCTCTCGCGGAAGTCGGGCCGCATCAGTCCGCTGTCGAAATCGAGCGGCAGTTCGACGGCGCCGCCTTGGACCACGCCGCCTGCGTTCTCCATCAGCATCAGGAAAGCCTTGCCGCGCCCGAAAGTCGTGTGGATGAGGCTCCCGGCGGGAAGGCCCCAGCGTTCGTCAGGTGTCCAAGCCTGCCCAGCGCCGGAGTTGTCGACGCTGATTGGGAGAAAGGCGATCGGCGGATCGTAGTCCTTACGGTCGGGATCGACACCGCCGCTCCACATGTTGCCGTGAAAACTCCCCGGCTTGCACCAGTTCACGCGCGTCGAGGGTATCCAATGCCCTTCTTGGTCGGATGTAGTTACCTCGCCGCTGGGACTCACGGCGACGCCGTTCGGCACACGGAAGCCGTTGCAAAGAACCTCGGCATTTCGTCCCGAAGGATCGAGCTTGAGAATCACGCCGTGGTGCTTCACCTTGGCGGGCAACGCGTGTCGCGCTGCTTTGGCGAAATAGAAATTGCCGGCGGCGTCGCGGTCGAGGTCGAAGGTGAACTCGTGGAAGTGGTGCGTCGCTTCGAAGTCGTTGAAGAAGTTCTCGTAGTAGTCCGCCTCGCCGTCGCCGTTCAAATCATGTAGCCGAGTGATCTGGTTGCGGTCGAGCACGTAGACGACATCGTCGACAACCTCCACGCCCAACGGCTGGTAGAAGCCTGTAGCAAAGCGCTTCCAGCGCAAACGGGACAGGTCGCCCTCGACGCCGGAAACGATGAAAACGTCGCCGCTCCAGGTGGTCAGAACGGCGCGGTCGTCCGCAAAGAAGTCAAAGTCGCCGGGACGCATCCAAGAGCGCCACGGATTGTCGAAGGGCAACGTGATCTCGTCCACAGCCCAGGGGCCAGACTCGTCGCCGAGCTTGCCGCTGGTTTCGACGATCTGCGGAAACCGGGTTGGCCCGCCTTTCGCGTACGGCGCTACGGGGTCGGGCCGTGAGTTTTCCTTCAAGTACTCGGCGAACTTGGCGGTGTCCGCTTCGCGAGCCAGGTGAATCGCGATCAGGCGCGTCTTCGGCGACGCTGGGATTCGCAACGCCAACTCGTCCGGGCGGTCGAGTACCCATTCGGCTTCAGCGCCCACAACCGCCGCCGATAGTTCGCCGAGCTGTGCGCCGCGCGGGACAGAATCCAATGCCGAAGCTTCCTCTCCGTCCTCGGCGGCGACCACCAGCAGCAGGTCTTCCTTAGAGGGCTCAATCTCCAACGTTCTTGTAAAGACCTCTACATCGCCTCGACGCGCGAACGAAGGCAGATCGAGCACACCCGTCCCGCCGACTGAATAGGAAAGAACCGTCTTGTCGCCGTGGACGTAACGGCCGCGATACTTGGCCCAGTCGGCCGGCAGCGGTCCAAAGCCGCTTGGGCGAGGATCGTTGAAACTCTCGTCGCGAGCCCAGCCCGGAGCGACGCGAGTCTCAAAAGCCGCCGAGCCGTCGGCGTAGGGGTGCGGACCATGGGTCCAGTCGAAGACTGTTCCGGTAAGGACGAGGAAGCCGCCTGTCCAGCCCGCGGAGTAGCGCAGCAGCTCAGTGTCAAAAACGATCGTTGCGTCTTTTTCTGGAGTCAGCGCGATGGCATGGGCTTTGTAGGCGATGTTGTCATCGGGCCCCTTGTCGGCGCGCGGGTCTTCGGGCTCTCGCACGGTGACGCTAGCGGAGATGACCGGGCCGTAGTCCATCTTGAGCCAAGGCTTTTCCTCGGACAGCTTCGGAGCGTCGATTCGCGTTGTGTCCCAGACGACGCCCTGATCGATCCAAGCCCGCAGCAAGCCGATCTCCTCGTCGGTCAAGGATCCGCCGGCGGGGGGCATCGTCAAGTTCTCTTCCATCCCCGCGACTAGGCGGATCATACGGCTGCCAGCGCTGTCGCCAGGGACGATGGACGGCAAACCGGAATAGCCGCCGCGTAGCGCCTCCTTCTTACGCCACATGCTGTAGCCGTTCATCGTGACGTCTTCGCCGTGGCAGGCGTAGCAGCGGGCGGAGAGGACCGGGTCGATGTCGCGCGCGAAGTCGATTTGCTTGTCGGCGGGCGGCGGCAGCTCGGCGCCGGAGGCCAAGGTCGCTATGAACAGGACTAGAGGCGGAAGGAATCGCATGGCGTTAGCAATGATAGCTCGCCGCCGGACGCCGTGTGCTTGCCAAGCGCTTACTCACGCCGGCTGGGAGCTGAAGGCGCTAGAATTGGCCTGTTGTGACCGGAGGTTCAATCCGTGAGATTCCTATTACTGTTCCCACTCGTCGCCGTGTTGCTCGCTAGCCCGGCGGCGATGACAGCCAAGACCCGCGTCGGCTTTATCGGCCTGAAGCACTCTCACTGCTGGCGACAGCTCCAAAACGTAGCCGGCATATCGGAAGTCGAGTTCGTCGGCGTCGCCGAGCCTGAACCGGAGCTCGTCGAGGAGGCCAAGAAGTATCAGCCCGACGCCTACTACGTCGACGACTATCGCAAGCTGGTCGAGGAGAAGAAGCCGCAAATCGTCTGGGCCTTCGTCGAGAACGATCGTCATCTTGAAGTGATGGAGTATCTCGCCCCGCTTGGCGTCCATGTGATCTTTGAGAAACCGCTCGCTGCCTCCTTCGAGGACGCCAAGAAGATTCGCGACCTTGCTCGCGAGCACAGCGTTGAGGTGATGACGAACTACCAGATGGCTTGGTGGGCGACCAACCAGGAGATCAAACGTCAGGCTGATTCCGGCGCAGTCGGCGACGTCTGGCGCCTGCACGGAATCGTCGGCCATGGGGGTCCCGGCTCCACCGGCGCTCGCAGCAAGTTCTTCTTCGAGTGGCTGACCGATCCGGTCAAGAACGGCGGCGGGGCGTTGATCGATTTCGGTTGCTACAACGCACTGTGGTCGCTGTGGATCAAGGGCCGCCCGCAGAGCGTGTTCGCGCAGGCCAACCATCTGCAACCCGATCGCTTTCCCAAAGTCGAGGACAACTCGGTGATGGTCCTCGCCTACCCTGACGGCGTCTCGATCCTTGAAGGGAGTTGGGATCTACCGCACAGCTTCCAAGATCTCGAAATTTTCGGCCGCGAAGGCAGTCTGTACATGACACGCCAAAAGGTCGAGCTGCGTAAGGGTCGTCGGGGCGCCCCGGAAAGTATCCCAGCGACACAGCTGTCGCCCGAGCGCAGCGACCCTATCCTTTACATGGTTGACCGAGTTGAAAAGGGCCTGGCGGTTGACAACATCATGGCCCTCGACATCAACGTGGCAGCCGTTGAGATCCTCGACGCGGCAAAAGAGTCCATACGCACCGGCCGCACGGTCATGTTGAAATAGCGGTTCGCCAGGGGCCTCGTCGACTTGAGGGACCTGACGACGTCCGCCGCCACGGTGGTGTGCTGCGTGTGCGCCGAACGGCCGCTTCGGCGATAGGAGAACAATGAAGACTTGCATCGTCGGCGCGGGCGCCATCGGAGGTTTGATGGGCGCGAGGCTCGCTCTGGCGGGTGAACAGGTTACCTTGATCGCGCGCGGCCCGCACCTGGCGGCGATTCGGACTCAGGGCCTCACGCTTGTCGCCGCCGACGGCTCCGAACAGGTAGCGCGCGACGTTTCGGCGACCGACAAGATCGGCGAAGCCGGGCAGCATGACGTCGTCGTTCTGGCCCTCAAGGCCCACCAGATCGCCGAGGTCGCGGATGAGCTGCCGGCTCTGTTCGGACTCGAGACAGTCGTGGTAACCGTACAAAACGGCATCCCCTGGTGGTACTTTCAAAAACTCGGCGGCGATCTCGACGGCAAGCGCCTCGAAACACTCGACCCTGATGGGGCGATCGAGCGCAATATCGGCGTCGAGCGAATCATCGGCAGCATCGCCTATCCTGCCGCTGACAAGCCCGCACCGGGAGTGATCCGCCATGTTGAGGGCTTGCGCTTCCCGCTGGGCGAGTTGGACGGCGCCAAAACCGATCGTCTCAAGGCGGTCTCGAAACTTTTCACCCGGGCAGGATTTCGGTCGCCGATACTCACCGATATCCGCGCTCAGATCTGGCTTAAGGCGTGGGGCAATCTGTCTTTCAACCCCATCAGCGCATTAACCGGGGCCACGCTCGCGGGAATCTGCCGCTTCCCGCTCACCCGACGGCTGGCGGCCGACATGATGGGCGAGGCGAAGGAGATCGCTGAGAAATTGGGCGTTGCGTTCCGCCATACGATCGAACAGCGTATCGCCGGCGCGGAAGGAGTGGGCGAACACAAGACGTCGATGCTGCAAGACGTCGAAGCCGGTCGGCCGCTCGAAGTCGAGGCATTGATAGGGGTCGCCGCGGAGTTGGGGCGGCTGACCGGCACCCCCACGCCCTCAATCGATGCGGTGTATGCCTGCGTGAAGCTACTGGCGCGGACGCTCGAACAGAAGAGCTCAGCCGAATAGCTGGACGTCGAAAACTCGCGCCAGAATGAGAATCAACGTGAGACCGGAGAACACCGCCAGACTTGCCCAACTGAACCAGACGACTGGTCGCGACGGATAAAACAACCGGTCTTCCTTTGGGATGACCGTCAGGCAGTAGTAAAGGTTCAAGAAGAAGATCACCGGAGCGATAAAGAAGGCCAGGGCCGAGGCGACGAGCACCAGAAAGACGGGTCGCGGCAGACCAGCGATAATTCCGACCGCCGCAATCAGAGAGAAGATCATGGACGCCCGGTAAATGTTGTACTCAGAGCTCCACGTTGTGCGATGTTCGTGTCCAATGTCTTCCGGGGCCGTGCCCTCGAGCGCAGCGGTGGATCGGAACAAGTTTCGACAACAGGCGCCGACGATTCTCGGCCAGCCGTCAAAATAGTTGAACGCCGTCGAGAAGGTCGCTGCGAAGGCTCCGGCGAGAAACACGACCATCATCCAGGGACCTACGCTGGACGTAAAAATTCCCGCGATCTCGCCCATCACCGCACGTCCTTCCACGGGGCTGGGATACAGCCACACAGCGGCCAGCAGTAGGAATATGCAGGCCAGAATAGACGAGACGATGTGGCCCATGCGGAAGTCCCACAAGCCGATCTTATACCAGCGCGCGCAGTACTCACGAACGTGCCCCGGCAGCTCCGTGGTGCGAACGGAGAAGTCATCCTTTCTGGGTGCAAAGGGATCCACTGAGCTCGCGAAACCAGCATCCTCAAGTCGACCTCGAATTTTTCCCATCCCGACTTTTTTGGCTTTGCCCCACTCCGAAGCTTGCAGCGAGACATCCACTCCGGTGGGCAGCAGACCGAGCAAGGCGGCAATGATTAGCCAGGAGTCCGCGGGAATCTCGATCAAGAGGAAATGTGAAAAGGCCGATAGCGGCGCCGGACGGACGAGATAGACTGCCAGCGTCGACACCAGAAGAATCCCCGCGAGTATCTTCGTCGCGGTTTCGACCGCCTGATAGCTGCCTCTCAGAATGACAGCAACTGAAATACTCCCAAGCAGAAGAGCGTAGGCCGCAAGCGGCACATCAAGGCCAAAGAGCGAAGAAACAAGATAATACATCACCGCGGAAGTCGCGATGAGCCTCCCCGCCTGCCCGATGGCTGATTGCACCAGGGTTGTGATCAAGACGTACCAAAGCGGCCATTTCTTCCAGGCTGTACCGTATGCTTCGATGAGGCTCTTCCCGGTGGCGTTGGTAAACCGAAAGGCCATTTCAAAGCCGTAGTATTTCGAGATATAAGCAACGGGAATACACCACAGCAGCGCGTAGGCAAATCGGCCGCCGGCGGTCGGCAACGTAACGAGATGGCTCGTCCCAACCCCGGTCATCATTAGGATCATGCCAGGCCCGAATTTACGCACCAAGCTCCCCACGTCCATCGTCGGAAGCTCGAGGTCCGACCACGATCTGTCTTCAGCGGTCGGTTTTGAAGGCATGTTCAGGGCTTTCCAGGATCGGAGCTTATAGGGTGGGCGCTGCTGTCACGCGAAATCGAGGTTCTTTGTTATACGCACGCCTTCTCTCGAAAAGACTTCCAAGAAATCACTCGTGCGCTGTTGTGCGGTTTGTTCGTCCTCGACGGTTAAGTTGACGTTGAGCAGATCAACCATCCAGGGGGCCTTCTGGGCGAATCTGACGTAGGCGTCGACGATCACTCTTGCGGCCGGAAGCGTTGTGCTCTTGGAGTCGTCATGGACATCCACGTTTCCCGCTTGTTGAAGTTTTCCGTATTCTTCTGCAAGGAGCCGCGTGAACATCTCTTCCGTAAACGGATCGCCTTCCTTGGCCCCGGTTTCCTCGTCCGGCGCGGTAAGCAAGCCCCTCTTGTGCAGCCACTCCCAGAGGATGCTGAGCCGGATCTCGCCGGTCGCCATGTCTTCCATTAGATAAAGAACGTCGTCGTTTCCGAAGAAGTCCGCGGGCTTCAGGGCGGCGGCTTGGAATCCTTGTTCAAAGGCGTTGCCGTACTGGACTGCCACACTGATCAGGTCCCTAGCTCCTCGGATCGTCCGGGGAGCGGGCTCCAGAAGGACCAAACCGTCGGCATCGGCATCCGTGTGCGTCAGCGCGGGAAACGACCGGCCGGCCTGATTCGATTCGCCGGCCTTTTCCCAAACGGGGCGAATGATATGTACCATCTTCCAGTGCGCCACCCATTTGCCGCTGGCGCCCTCCCTTTGCTCACGTTCGGCGCCCGAAATCGCTCGCTTCATGCTCTCGGAGACACCCGCTTCAGACCCGACCGGGATGTTCGGCTCCATGCCGCCCTGCCAGAGGGCGAACTGACCCTGGTTGTCGGGAGTGTTGGTCGCTCTACGGACTCGGTCTTCGTAGTTCCGCATGTAGCCGTAGGTCATGGTTACGGCATCAATGTTGGGGTGGATGAATGCAGGATCCCAGGCCATCGCGTCGGCAACGCTGTTGATGTAATCCCAGCGGCCGGTATTGAATCCAGCAAAGCGGGTCCCTAGCGCAGCCCGAATCTCCATTAGCTGAAACGAGGCTTCAATTTGCTCGACGAGAACGTAGGTCTTGATCGATCCGTTCGCCAACCCAAAGAAGGCTTCCACGCCGCTGAGGATCTCGTGCCATAAGGCGGCTTCCTCCGCCGTTTGGATTTTCGGCAGATAGAGCACGATGGCGGCGCCCTGCTGCGCAAAAGATTCGTGGTTCGCGGCAACGTAGAGGACCACGTCCACAATCGACGCGGAGAAGCCGCTGCCGTCGGCGTTGCGAATGTGACGATCTTCCAAATGGAGACCGCGCGCGCGAAAGATCTTGGTCGTGAAGTCAAGTTGCCGGCGCCAGTCCGGGACGATCTGCCGGCCGAAGAAGCCCTCCCCCCATGAGTTCATCTGGCCTGCTACGACCTCGGCCGCCTGAAGGAATATCGGGTCCTTCGCGAACGCGAGACGGAGGTTTCGCTGGTTGTCCAGCGACATCGTCTCAATCTGCCCCAAGGCGTCTTCGCCGTCGAACATCCATCCGTCGGCGCCGGAGAGCAGGGCGTAGGCCACGTTGCGGATGCTCGATTCCATCGGCGCGCGCGGCTTGGCGCCCGGACCGGTGCCTTGCACCCATTGGCACTTTAGATCTTCGGGAATCTCGGAACCGGTGAAGTTGCCCGCGCGAGCGTCGGCGACGCGGATTGTCGTGCGCGGGATGACGGATTCGGGATCTAAAAACTGGATCCTTTCACCATGCTCGGCACGGCGACGTCGGCGTTCCAGCCTGCCCTGCATCACTGCCTTGCGATCGCTGTCCAGCCCAGCCAGTTCGGCGAGCGCCTCAAGCGCTTTCGGAGTCAACACGTCGGCGTAGCTGTCTTGGACTCCCGCCCTGATCTCGAACCCGTTGATTGAACTCATCAGGACAAGACTACAAGAAAAACCGGTCCGGCTGCTTGCGGTCCGCTCTGGTTGTAACAGCGTCTCGCTCGAACGCTCCTTCAACCAGACTGACGGATGGGGATTGGGTGGAAATCAAAACCGTTGGGAGTGTCTGCGGGAGAGGTATCCCGTTTCGGGCCGCCGCGATCGAGCAGGCCACGCAGGAATACCCCTATAACGATCTCCGATTCTACTATCACAGAGGCTCCATAAACCGAGTTTCACGTAAAGATTCCGCATATGACGCCTTGTCAAACTTCCAAAACTCCCTTAGCGTATATAGTGTCCAGCGGTCATGAGCCCATACCCGCCCCTCGATGCCGGATATTGCGCGGTTTGCGAGAATAGTCCTCTGGTTTCGAGTAGCGTGGCCGAGCGAGCCGGTTGATGGAGATCGGCATATCAGCAGCGATCGTAGTCCGGACGGTAATGGCCGGCTGGGTATTTCTTGCCGCTTGGCGCTATCAAGATCGATCTCTCATCAGCCTTGGAGTCTTGATCCTCATCTCGGCTGTATTTGGGCCGATTGCCAAGCTAGCCGGATGGACGAGCCTCTCAGGTTCGGGTGCAATGCTCGTTGACGCCGCCGCGCTTGGTGCGGCCGCATTGTTCACCGCGCGCGCCGCTTCGGCTCAGAGGAGCTCCGGCAATGACCAGACGAGCGGACTCGTAGAGCTTGAGAAGCGAGTGCGGGCCCGCACCGAAATTCTCAAGGCCGCAAATGACCACCTTCGCAACGAAATCGCTGAACGCAAGAAGACCGAGCAGGCTCTGCGGGAAAGCGAGGCGAGGCTTGAGCACGCTCAAGAGCTAGCCCAGATGGGGAGTTGGGAATTCCGGCCCGAGGACGACGAGGCTATTTGGTCCGCCCAGATGTACCGCATTTTTGGGTTGGACCAAGCCGACTGGCGCGGGGGTTTCGAGGACTTCATCAAGCGCTTCGTTCCAGCGGCGGGGGAGGCTGCGTTTCGCGAAGGCTGGAAGCAACGACTCGAGCGAGACTCGTTCGCCTTCGAATTCCTCGCCGTCCGGACCGACGGCGAGGAAAGACTGATCCTCTCCAATGGACGAAAGGAATACGACCAAACCGGTAAATTGCTGCGATACGTGGGCACAACCCAAGACGTCACTGATCAACGGCGCGCCGAGGTGGAGGCCCGGAAGAGCGAGCAGTGGTTTCGCAGCAGCTTCGACGATTCGATCGTAGGCATCGCCTTTTCGTCCTTGGACTCAGACTTCGTTCAAGTCAACCCGGCGTTTTGCACCTTCTGCGGCTACTCGGCGGAGGAACTGCTGACGATGAACCGCACACAGTTGCTCGACCCAGAAGAGCACGATGAGGCGCTCAAGGACGACCAACGCCTGTTACGCGGCGATATCCCAACCTACACGGTAGAGAGGCGATACAGGCATAAACAAGGCCACGTTCTGTGGGCGCAGGTAGCGGCTTCGATTATGCGCGACCCGAACGATCGACCGCTGTATTTTATCCATCAGGTCTCGGATCAATCCGCGCGCCGCAAGGCTCAAGAAGAACGAAGACGCATTGAAGCGAAGATGCAGCAGCTGCAAAAAACGGACAGCATGGGAATGATGGCAGGTGGGCTCTCTCACGAGTTCAACAATCTGCTCGCGAGCATTATCGGCTACTCGGACCTCGCTCGCGAGGACACGCCGGCAAACAACCCCGCGAGGAAGAACATAGAGCAGGTCATCGATTCCGCGCAGCAGGCCGCTGAGCTAACGAGCCAAATGCTTGCGTTTTCCGGAAAGGCGCGCTTCCTCGCCGAACCGCTTGATCTCAGCGAGCTCGTGAGGAATTCCGCGCGGCTAATCTCGGCAGTGCTGACCGCCAGAATCGAACTCAAGCTGGAGCTGGATGAATTACTCCCGCGAATCAAGGGCAATTCCAACCAACTTCAGCAGGCCATGCTAAATCTGGCTCGAAACGCAGCCGAGGCCATTGGAGATTCAGCGGGCACCGTCGTCATGCGCACGAGCGAGGTCCAGGCGAATCGCTCCCTGCTTGCTTCCGCGCATCTCGACGAGGACTTGCCGGAAGGCCGCTACGTCTCGCTGGAGGTTATCGACAGCGGACCCGGAATGGATGCGAAAACCCGGGAGCGAATTTTCGATCCCTTCTATACGACGAAATTCACAGGCCGCGGGCTGGGCCTAGCGGCGGTACTCGGGGTTGTGCGCGGCCATCACGGATCGGTTCGAGTCGACAGCGAGCCCGGTCGCGGCGCCTCAGTCTCTCTGCTGTTTCCCGTCATGGAGGACTCCGCGGTGCCGGCGCCGGCGGCGTCGATTGATGCGTCCGACCAACGAAAGACGGTGCTCGTCGTTGACGATGACCAGAGCGTCCGAGGCGTGGCGAGCACCATGCTGCGGCGCGCCGGCTTCACGGCAATGCTCGCGGCTAACGGAAGCGAAGCAGTCGAGGTATTTCAAGAGCACGGCGACGAAATACTCTTGGTGTTGCTCGACCTGACTATGCCCAACATGAGCGCTGAGGAAGCCGTGAGGCTAATCCGAAAGATTCGGCTCGACGTGCCGATCGTTCTCTCCAGCGGCTACAGCGAGCTCGATCTGGCGGAGCGTTTCAACCAATCGGCGATCAACGGGTTCCTGCCGAAGCCCTACGACTCACGGGAGCTCATCGCAGCCGTCCGCGGTGCGGTTGGAGCTCGAGCAGCAAGGGTATAAGCCGCTAGCGATAGAGTTCGGTTGTCCGCCTTCCCGGCGGCCTGATATCGTGGTCGATTCGTATGGCGATTCATCCTTCGGCCCGTATCGCCTCGACCGCACGCGTAGCGGAGGGCGCCGAGATCGGCCCCGGTGTGGAAATCGGCGACTTCTGCGTGATCGAGGACGACGTCGCGATCGGCGAAGACTCCAGACTCGAGTCGCATGTCGTCGTCAAGCGTTGGACCACGCTCGGCCGCAGCAATCAGATCTCGGTCGGAACCGCGCTCGGGACCGATCCGCTCGACACAGGCTTTAGCGGCGAACGCAGCTATCTACGCATTGGCGACGAGAACATCATTCGCGAGCACTACACAATTAGTCGCGGCTCTGAGCCGGAGTCGGAAACTGTGATCGGCGACCGCAACTTCATCATGACCTCTGGCCATATCGCGCACGATTGTCGCGTTGGCTCCGACTGCGTCATTTGCAGTTGCGCTCTAATTGCCGGCTACGTCGAGATCGAGGACGGGGCGTTCATCTCGGGCCCGCTCGGCGTGCACCAGTTCTCGCGCATCGGCCGATTGGCGATGATCGGCGGCATGACTCGCGTCAACCGCGATGTGCCGCCCTATTTCCTCTATTCCGGCTACCAGATCACGCCACGCGGCGTGAACGTCGTCGGGCTGCGGCGTGCTGGGCTCAAGGACGCGATCCCCCCGCTGAAGAAGGCATTCCGTCTGCTGTATCGATCTTCGCTTCCGATGCCTGAAGCGCTCGCGCGCATCGATAGCGAACTGGAAGGAGAGCACATCGAGCACTTAGTTCGTTTCATTCGCGGCTCGAAACGTGGCGTGAGCCGGCGCTGAGCTGCGATCATAAACTCCCGGGAGGAAACCCTCATGCGGATGTTGCGATTGATTCTACTGTTGAGCTTCGTCGGCGGGCTCGTGGCCGATGAGGGAATGTGGCCCTACAACAGGCTGCCGCTCGAGCAGCTTAAGGAACAGCACTCCTTTGAACCGACCGCGGGTTGGATCGATCGACTGCAGCGCGGCTCGGTCCGACTAAACAACGGAGGCTCGGGATCATTCGTCTCCCCCACTGGGTTGGTGATGACCAATCATCACGTCGCCGCCGACTGCATTCGCAAGCTCAGCTCCGAGGAGAAGGACTACATTGCCGATGGGTTCTATGCCTCGAGCCGGCAACGCGAAATGAAGTGTCCCGACCTCGAGCTCAACGTGCTGATGGAGATCGAGACCGTCACCGAGCGAGTCAACCGCAACGTGCGGCCCGAAATGAGCGATGCCGACAAACTCGAGGCCCAAAAAGCAGAGATCGCGCGGATGACGAAGGATTGCCGCGACTCGACGCTGATGCGTTGCGACGTGGTCAATCTCTATCAAGGCGGTATCTTCGATCTCTACAAGTACAAACGCTACGACGACGTGCGGCTGGTCTTCGCGCCCGAATTCGCGGCGGCGTTCTTCGGCGGAGATCCAGACAACTTTACCTATCCGCGATACTGCCTCGATGTTTCCTTTCTGAGGGTGTACGAAGACGGGCAACCAATCGCTTCTCCGTCCTATCTGCCGTTCAGCAAGGAGGGAGCCGCGGAGCAAGAGCTAGTCTTCGTCTCAGGGCATCCCGGCAGCACGCGGCGGCTGTTGACCGAGTCGCAGCTTCGTTTTGAGCGCGACCGCCGCATGCCGTTCCTGCTTGATTGGCTCCACGGAATGGCGGACGCGATCCAAGCGTACGGGCGCAGCGGCGGAGATGCCGCTCGTCTTTCGCGCGACCAGCTCTTCAGCCTCGACAACTCGATCAAGGCGTACACCGGTAGACTGGCCGGCCTTCGTCGACCCGATCTCTTCCAGAGCAAGGTTGACCAGGAGAAACAGCTTCGCGATCTCGTCAGCGCCGACGAGGAAAACCAAAAGAAATTCGGCGACGCCTGGGACAAGATCGCAGGCGCGCAAAGCGTCAAGTCGGAGATCTATGAAGAATACAGACTGCTCGAAGGCCTAGGCTTCTACTCGCGCTACTACACGATCGCCAAGCACCTCTATCGGATGTCGCAGGAATTGCCGAAGCCGAATGAAGATCGGCTCGAGGAGTACCGCGAATCAGGCCTGGTCTCACTCAATCAGCAGATCTATTCGCCCGCGCCGATCTACCCCGAGCTCGAAGTCGTCAAACTTGACCAGTCGCTGAAGTTTCTGCGCGATCGGTTGGGGCGCAATCATCCCGTCGTGGCCGCAGTGCTCGGCAACAAACGCCCCGACGCGGCCGCGAAAGCGCTGGTCGACTCCACCGGGCTCGCCGATGTCGAGTTTCGGCGCAGCCTCGGAGAGGACAACGCAGCGGCAGCCAAAACTTCCGACGACGCTATGATCGCGATGGTGCGCAGCGTCGATGAGGCCGCCCGAGCCCTGCGAAAACGTTACGAGGACGAAGTTGAGGCGGTAGAGACCGCCAACGGCGGCCTCATCGCGCAAGCTCGCTTCGCCGCGTTCGGCGAGAGCGTCTATCCTGATGCGACGTTTTCCCTACGCCTTAGCATCGGGCTTGTTCGCGCCTACCTCGATGAGGGCAAACGAGTCGCGCCGTTCACCGACTTCGACGGCCTCTACGCCAAGGCCACGGGCGAGGATCCTTACATCTTGGCTAAGAAACTGCTTCAGGCGAAAAAGCGAATCAAAGGCGAGACGCCCTACAATTTGGTTTCAACAAACGACATTACCGGAGGCAACTCCGGCAGCCCCCTGATCAACTCAGATGGAGAGGTCGTCGGCCTGATCTTCGACGGCAACATTCAGTCGCTTTCGAACGACTTCTTGTACTCCGATCGTCAGGCCCGCGCGGTAAGCGTAGACACTCGCGGCATTCTCGCCGCGTTGCGCCACGCCTACAATGCACGCCGCGTCGTCTCCGAGATCACATCCGCACAAGCGCAACAATAGATAAGGAAACAGCAACATGTTCAACGGAATCGAGCACACCGCTATCGCCACTCCCAACCCCGAGGCTCTTGCTAACTGGTACGCCTCCAATCTCGAGATGCCGATCGTGCACACCTACGACGGCAACTACTTCGTACGCGCCGCCGACGGTTCGATGCTCGAGATTATCCCCTCCGAGGGCGAGGCGCTCGACGCCAAGATCAAGACCCCCGGGATCCGCCATCTGGCGATCTCGGTCGACGACTTCGAAGCCGGCGTTGCGGAGATCGAAGCGAAGGGGATCGAGATCTTTACCAACGTCAACATCAAGGGCAATCGATTGGCCTTTTTCCATGACCTAGACGGCAACATCATCCATCTGATTTGGCGCGAAAAGGCGATCGGCTGAGAATTCATCAGGCGGCTACGGGTCGCCGGAAACTGGATGCCCAGCGTAAGGGGCTCTCGGCGCGATTCCGAGCTGGCGCAGCTTGCGCTCGAGCCCCCCGGCGTCGTTGAGCGTATGCAGCCAGCGTCCATCGGCCTTGCGGTAGGAGATCAGGCCGCCGCCCTCCAACCAGGTAACCGCAACTTCGTTTCGAATCGTCTCTATACTGCAGCGCCTGGACGGCGCCCCCGGACCCGCGAGCGTCTCAGGCGGGGCGTCGCACTCGCTCATTCGCAGCGACCAGCGCCCTGGGCAGTTGCGGATGGAGGTCCAACAGAAGCGGCCTATGAGCTCGTCAAATGACATGCGCCGAATAGCACCATGCTACGCTGGTCGGCGAGTGGTCGTCACAACCGCCTCGCGCATCCCGGCTTTTCGGCGCTGCCCTCGCACACAGCGCCTGCTGGCCGCACTGACCTTCTATTGCCTCGGCCTGATACTCGGTTCGGGGTCGGACTTTGAGACAGACGTTCGTCCCTTCTTGGATTCGAATTGCCAACTCTGCCACAACGGAAATCTCAAGATGGCGGAAATCGCCTTCGACGGCTTTGCCGACGAAGAGAGAGCCCTTGGGGACGCGGCGCTGTGGCACAGGGTAGAGCGGGCGCTCGCCTCCGGGAAGATGCCGCCGAGCGGACGCCCGAAACCGGCCCAAGCCAAGATCGACGCGGTACTCGCTTGGATTCGCTCGGCGGCTCCTAGCGAGATCGACGAGCCGGTCCGAGCCGACCCAGGCCGAGTCACCGCTCGGCGGCTCAATCGCGCTGAGTACAACAACACCGTTCGGGATTTGCTCGGAGTCGACTTGAGGCCGGCCGATGAGTTCCCCGTCGACGATACGGGCTACGGCTTCGACAACATCGGGGACGTGCTGAGCCTCTCTCCGATCTTGATGGAAAAATACTTGTCTGCCGCCGGCAAGTTGGCTCGTACGGCAATCATAACCGACCGGGAAGTCGCGCCAACGATCGTCCGACACTCTGCGCCGCGAGCCGAGGACGACGCGGCGCAGATCGGCGAGTCGCTCCGTCTCGAGTACTCCGCCGAGGGTCGGTTGCAGGTTCGTCACTACTTCCCGGCGACGGGCGACTACGAGCTGCTGATGAAGTTCGTCGACCGGCGCAACATCCCCACACGAAGACCTGAGTGGATGCACCGGCTAGGCGAGATTCGGAGACAGATCACCGCGCTCGACCAGGAGGCAATTACCCGTACAGACGTGATCGAGTACGCCGGCATCAGCAGCGACCAGTCCGGACGTTTTCTCCGCACATTCGGCGCGCGGCGCGTCAACGGCGACTACGCAGCTCCGAAGCAAGCTCTTCTCAAGCGCATTGCGGACATGGAACAAGATGTCGAGGCCAATCCTGAGCCCCCCCCGCCGCCGCCAACTCCCGCACTGCCGGTCGTTTTTCGGCTCGACGGCAAGGAGCTGGCGAGCTATATCGCGACGAAGGAAGAGGGCGACTGGCCGAGGCCGGAGACGATCCGTCTCCGCATCGAAGCGGGGGAACATGAGCTGCTGGGCGAGTTCGTCGACGACCAGGGCGAACCGAGCAATCCAAACGGCAACGGCTGGAAAGAGTATCGCAACGCCAATACAAAGAATGCGAAGCGGATGCTCTTCGTCGACTACGTCGAGATTCAAGGCCCGCATGACGCCGAGCCCGCCCCGCTGCCTGAGAGCCATCGCCGCATCATTCCCTGCGAACCTGAGCGCGAGAGCTTCGACGAGGCTTGCGCCGAAACGGTCTTGCGGCGGCTCACGCGGTTCGCTTTCCGTAGACCGGTCAACGCTGCAGACATCGAGCCGTTGGTCGATTTCGCCCGGCAAGCGGTCGAGAGCGGGCAAACCTTCGAGCAAGGCGTCCAGCTTGGACTCAAGGCATTGCTGGTTTCGCCGGAGTTCCTCTTCCGCATCGAGCGCGACCCCGACCCGAACAATCCAAACGCGCACCACCCGCTCAGCCCGATCGAGCTCGCCTCACGGCTCTCTTACTTCCTGTGGAGCAGCATGCCCGACGAGGAACTGCTGCGCGCGGCCGAAACAGGCGAGTTGCAGCTCGGCAAAGAGCTGAATAGACAAGTCGCGCGGATGGTCCGCGACCCGAAATCGCAAGCATTCGTCGAGGGCTTCGCCGGCCAGTGGCTCCAGTTGCGTAACCTCTCGATCGCGCGTCCTGATCCGGATCTGTTTCCGGGATTCAACAGCAAGCTCGCGGATGCAATGGTGCGAGAGACTGAGATGCTCTTCGCTTACGTCATGCGAGAAGATCGAAGCGTTTTGGAGTTCCTCAACGCCGACTACAGCTTCCTAAACGAGCGCCTGGCGAAGCATTACGGCATCGAAGGCGTTGAAGGCGAAGAGCTTCGCCGTGTGGAGCTTGCGGGCGAGCAGCGCGGCGGTGTGCTGACCCATGCCAGCGTGCTGACGGTGTCGTCTTATCCACGGCGCACCTCGCCGGTGCTGCGTGGCCTGTGGGTGCTTGAAAATCTGCTTGGCGCCCCGCCTCCGGCTCCGCCGCCCAACGTCCCCGAACTTGATGAAGAGGCCGTTGGTAAGGCATCCTCGCTCCGCGAAGAACTTGAGAAGCACCGCGCCAACCCTACCTGCGCCGTTTGCCACGATAGTTTTGACCCGCTCGGTTTCGGACTGGAGAACTACGACCCGATCGGAGCTTGGCGTGAGAAAGACGGCGCCTTCGCCATCGACGCCTCCGGCGTGTTGCCCGACGGACGCCGTTTCAGCGGCTCCTCGGAACTGCGCCAAATCCTTTATTCGCAGGGGGATCAGTTCGCCGTAGCGCTGATCCGCAAGATGCTAACATACGCCCTAGGACGCGGCCTAGAGCGCTACGACGAAGCGGTGGTCGAGCAGATCCGCGCCAGCGCGGCGAGCAAGCAGTACCGCTTTTCGGCGCTGCTTGAGGGAGTCGTCGAAAGTATGCCGTTCCAGATGCGACGCGGCGAGGTGGCCGCGGAGGGAGAATCCAGATGATTACACCTAAGATCTTGCCGAGACGCGCTTTCCTACGGGGCCTCGGCGTCTCGCTCGCCCTTCCCTTCCTCGACGCGATGGTTCCGGCCTTCGCGCGGCCGAATCGCACCGATGCCGCCCCGGTGAACCGCCTGGCGTTCGTCTACGTGCCCAACGGCGTAATCATGGAGCATTGGCGGCCTGAGACCCTTGGCGCAGATTACGAACTAACGCAGACACTCGAGCCGTTAGGCGCTCTGCGCGATGAGACTCTGCTGTTTTCCGGCTTGGCGCAACACAACGGCCGAGCGCTCGGCGACGGACCGGGCGACCATGCCCGCGCCGCCGCGACGTTCCTTACCGGCGTTCATCCGAAGAAGACTGACGGGGCCGACATTCACGTCGGGATCTCGATCGATCAAGTTGCCGCTCAGGCTATCGGAGGCCGCACGCGCTTCGCTTCTCTTGAGCTTGGCACCGAGCCGGGCCGGCTAGCCGGTAACTGTGACTCTGGCTATAGCTGCGCCTACTCCAACAGCATCTCGTGGCGCAGCGAGACGACTCCCAATCCGCCGGAGATTGACCCGCGGCTCGTCTTCGAAAGGCTTTTCGGCGACGGCGACGGCAGTGAGACGCCGGAGCAGCGGGCGTTACGGCTTACCCAAGACCGTTCCATCCTCGACTTCGTGCAGGGCGACGCCAAACGGCTTCAAGGCGATCTCGGCGCGTCGGACCGCCGCAAGCTCGATGAATACCTGGACGGCGTCCGCGACATCGAGAGGCGCATCGTTTCGGCGGAAACGACGGATGAACCGCGTCCCGAGATGGAGAAGCCCAGCGGCATTCCGGTCCGGTTCGCCGAACACCTCGATGTTATGTTCGACCTGATGCGCGTCGCAATGCAGACCGACTCGACCCGGGTGCTGAGCTTCATGATCGGACGCGAAGGCAGCAATCGAACCTACCCCGAGGTCGGCGTTCCCGACGCCCATCACGGCATCTCACATCACAAAGGCAACGAAGAAAAGATAGCCAAGCTGGCCAAGATCAACCATTTCCACATGACTCGCTTCGCCGCCTTTCTCGAACGGCTCGCTTCGACGCCGGACGGAGATGGATCGCTGCTCGATCATTCGATGATCGTCTACGGCTCGGGGCTGAGCGACGGCAACCGACACCACCATCACGATCTTCCATTGCTGCTCGCTGGCCGCGGCGCGGGAAGCGTCCATCCTGGACGCCACATCGAGTATACGAACGAGACGCCTCTCAACAACCTCTACGTCTCACTTCTTGACCGCGTGGGCGTGCCGGCGGAAACGTTGGGCGACTCAACCGGAAAGATCGCCGAGCTTAGCGACATTTAGCGCCGGGTCGCTCGAAGGCGCTCTCGCGTTTTCTTGGCCAGGAAAAGCTCGTCGGCTAGTTCTGACTGCCGTTTGCTTTCCTTCTCGCGCTCAACCGAATGGCGCCGATCTTGGGCGGTTCCCAGCAGCTTTTCTTCGCGGCGCAGCCCGAGGACACGCGCGATCAGCGCCTCGGCGTCGGCGCGCAGATGCCCTTCGGCTGCTAGCGAGGCGTCGCGCACTTCGCTTAGATGTTCCTTCCAATGCGCGGCCGCACGGAGGTCGGCGCCGCTAATGCTTTTCGCACTCACCGTTGAGCGGGCCAACTCGCCGGACTCTTCTACCGCCATGGCTGCGCGGCGGCGTGAGGAGGCGCGGCGGGCTTCTAGCCGCTCAAGCTCAGCCTCTGCGGCTTCACGCTGCATCCTGCGCAGTTCGATCAAGCGGTCCAGAGGAGAGCGCACGTTAGCAGGCCGCCTCGGGGCCGCGTGCGGACTTTTCGCGCGGACTCCTAACGGGCGTCGGCGTCGACGCGGCTCGGGTGGGCGCCTGAGCCGTATGATGGCTCGATGGAGGCTGCATCTAGACCCTTTCCGCCAGGTCGCGGAGTTGCTCTAGCGTGCTCTCGATCGGCGCGCTTTTTGAGATGTCTTGTTTGAGAAAGGCCTCGACGTCTCCGCGCGACTGAAGAGCGCGATCGAGCTTGAGGTTCGAGCCCGCGGTATAAGCCCCGAGATTGACTAGATCCTCCGAGCGCCGATACGCCGCCATCGAGTCGCGTAGAACCGAGGCGCCCGCCAAATGCTCCTCGTCCGCCACCGCCTGCGCTAGGCGACTAACGCTCTCCAGGGCGTCGATCGCGGGAAAGTGGTTGGCCGATGCAAGGTCGCGGCTGAGCACGATGTGTCCGTCGAGCAGCGAGCGGGCCGCGTCGGCGATCGGATCATTCATGTCATCGCCTTCAACTAAGACCGTATAGAAGCCCGTCACTGAGCCAGTCGGGAAGTTGCCGGCCCGCTCGAATACCTTCGGCAGCGACTGAAACACCGACGGGGTATAGCCCTTCTGGCTGGGAGGCTCGCCGGCGGCGAGGCCGATCTCGCGTTGCGCCATCGCGAAACGCGTTACCGAGTCCATGATCAGCAGCACGTCCGCGCCCTGTTCGCGAAACCAATCGGAAACTGCCGCGGCAAAGAACGTGGCTCGCACGCGAACCGGCGCCGGCCGTTCCGAAGTCGCTACGACGACTATCGACTTCTTCAGTCCTTCGGGACCTAGAGTCTCCTCGATAAAACCCCGCACCTCACGGTTTCGTTCGCCAATCAGTGCGATCACGTTGACGTCGGCTTGGCCGTTGCGGGCCATCGCGGCGAGCAGCGTGCTCTTGCCGACGCCGGATCCGCCGAAGATGCCGACACGCTGTCCTTTACCGCAGGGCAACAAGGCGTCGATGACGCGAATGCCGCTCACAAACGGCTCGTCAATCGGTTGACGCAGCATCGGCCCAGGCGGCTCCTCATAGAGCGGCCGGTACTCTTGGGCGATCAGCGCGCCGGAGCCGTCGATCGGATGGCCGAAGGCATCGACGACCCTTCCCAGCAGCCCGCGGCCAAGCGGCGCCAAACCGGCTTCGCGGCGAGCCACAATCGTGCCGCCCAGCCGCAGCCCGCCGGTTTCTTCAAGCGGCATCGAGAGCACGCGGTTCTGGCGGAAGCCGACGACTTCAGCTCGAATCAGTCCGCCGTCGCTGGTTTCGACGTCGCACAGATCGCCGACCGACACCGGAGGCCCTTCGGATTCAATCAGCAGACCAACGAAATCCGTCACCGTTCCGCTCGCACGCACCGGGTTGACGAGGCCAACTCGGGACGCTCTTGCGGCAATCGCCTGTCGCAACGAGCCCTGCATCATCCGTACCCGTCAGCCAAGCCGCTTTCGATCTCGGAAAGTTGGGTTTCGATCCGGGCGTCGAGCCGTCCCTGGTCGGTTTCGAGCACAGCGCCGCCGGCCGATACGCTGGGGTCGGAGATAACCTCGACCTCTAGCGGCGTCCCGAGTTGCTCGCGCACTAAATCGACATCACGTTCATTGACCCGGATACGCCGCGACTCCGAGCCTGTGAAGTCCTTTAGGCAAGACCGGACGATCGCCAAAGCGATCTGGTTGTCGATGGTTAGCTCGCGCCGCACGATTCGCCGCGCGACCGCGAAGGCTAGATCGAGAAGCTCGCGCTCGGCGTCGACTCGCAAAGCATCCTTGTACGAAAGCAGTTCCTCAAGAGCGGAACGCAGCTTGGCCAGCTCTTGCGCGTGCTCCTGGCCAGCCTTCTCCGCGCCCCGGCGCTCGCCTTCAGTCGCGCCCTCCTCGAAGGCCCTGCGTCGAATCGAATCGACGTCAACCTTCGGCTCCGGAGGAGGCGTCGGCTCGGGCGCGGGTTCCGGCTTGGGCGGCAACAGCGCCTCCGGCAGAGCGCACTCGCGTTCGACCAGCTTTCCGTCGGCGCCGACGCTCCGGGGACAGTACGGGGAGATGCCGAGTGGGGCGAGGGCCGAGTCGTCGACGGGCCGCGATTCGAGCAAGTCGGGCAATCCCTTGCGGCCTCCTTTGATGATCCTCTTGCCGAAGTCAGACGACATACTGCTCGCCGACCGCGCCCTTGAGGCTCAAGACGCCCTCAGACTCGAGCTGGCGAACGATGGTAATGATTTCCTGTTGACTCTCTTCCACCTCGCGAATCTTGGTCGGCCCCATCGCCTCCATGTCCTCGTTCAGCATGGCGGCTCCGCGCTCGGACATGTTGCCGAAGAAGTGGTCACGCAGCTTCTCGCTCGTCCCCTTGAGGGCTACCGTCAAGATTTTCTTGTCAACGCGAGACAGGATTTCTCGCATGCCCATTGAGTCGATCAGCAACAGATCCTCAAAAACGAACATCAAGTTCCGGATCGCTCCGCCGATCTCGCCGTCGCCTTCTTCGAGCTCTTCTAAAAGCTCTTGTCCCGCGTTTGCCTCCAAGCGGTTAAACATCTCCGCCACGGCGGGAACTCCGCCGTAGGACTCCCGGCTGAACTCGCCCAACGAGCGCAGTTTTTGTTCAAGGATCCGGGCGATGCGCCGCACGATGTCGGGCGAAATCTGTTCGAGTCTCGCCATCCGCATCGCGACGTCGGCACGGATCTCGTGCGGCAACGCCACGAGCATGCCGGCGGCCGAGCTGCTGTTGAGGTGAGAGAGCACGAGCGCGATCGTCTGCGGATGCTCGGACTGGATGAACTTGGCGACCTGCTGTGGATCCGCTTTTTGCAGCGAATCGAAGGTAGCGACGTCAGGGCCGACCGATTTGACCAAACGGTCGATGATCGAGCGCGCCCGGTCCGATCCGAAAGCGCTGTTCAGCAACCGCTTGGCGTACTCGATGCCGCCGCTGGATAGATGCTCGTGGGCCAACTCCAGCTCGTGAAACTCCTGCAAGACTTTCTCAGCCTGGGCTGCGCTCACTTGACGTAACCCCGATATCTCCCGACTCAGCGCCTGTACCTCCTCCTCAGACAGTAGGCGAAAGATGCCGGACGCCACGGAGTCGTCGAGCGTCACCATGGCGATCGCCGCCTTCTTCAAGCCGGAAAAGATTTCGTTTTCGTTGTCGGCGTTACTAATCATCTTCGTGGACCCAGGCCCTTATCAGCCTTGAAAACGCCTCTGGATTGGACGTGGCGGATTCTTCGAGGTGCTTCTTGAGCACCTGTGCACGGCTGTTCTGAGCCGTTGCAAGCTTAAGGCCTTGCAGCATGCGCGCCTCATCCGCCTGACGTTTCTCGGCTTCGGCGCGGCTGGCCTCTTCGAGCTCCTCCCGTTCCCGCTCGGCTTCGATCGCCGCTTGCCGCTCGGCCCGAACCTTCGCCAAGCGACGCTTGCGCTGATACGCCATCCAAAGCCCATAGAGCAGCGCCGCTCCGACGACAACCCCTATCAAGTACAGGCGGTAGCGATGGAGCCATTCCAAGGTGAAAATCTGCTGTGAGGGGTCGGGCGGCGGCGGCGGCGGGGCCACCGGCGGTTCGAGCATCGTGAATGGCAGGCTCTCAACCGTCACCGTATCGCCGCGTTCCAACTTGGCTCCCGCGGCAGCCACAACGAGCTCCCGTATGACGGCCAGCTCCGCCGCAGGCCGCGGCCGCCGGACAACCTCACTTTCGGTTTCGTCGAGTTCGAGCTGATAATCGACCATCACCGCGATCGACATCCGCCGGACGGTACCGCGCTCAAGATCCATGCGGGTCACCGTCCGACTGGTTTCATAGTTGGTGGTCTCCATGGTGCGCGTCAGCCCTTCCGCCGTTTGCTCGGGTGGAAGCGGCGTCCGGGGGAGATTCGACGCCGCCCCCGGCGCTCCCCGGGGCGGCCCCTCGACCGCGCGTTCCTCGGACCGCTGGGTGGTTATCATGACAGTACTTGGATCAAGTAATTCTTTAGTTTGCTCTCCTTTATCCCAATCAACCTCAAGCCATACATTAGCTCTCATGCCGCCGGGTCCAAGATGCGGTTCGAGCGTACGCAGGATCTTCGCCGAGGTTTCGTTCTCAAGCTTGCGTTTGTACTCGAGTTGCCTGTCGTTGATGTCGCCGCGCTCGGCATCGCCATCCGCGAAAAGCCGTCCGGTCGAGTCCATAATGGTGACTTTCTCGGGATCGAGCCCCTCAACCGCACTCGAGATCAAGTGGACGATCGCCTTGGCCCGTCCGGCGGACAGCTTCTGCTGCGGCGCCAGCTCGACCACCACTGAGGCCTTGCCCGGCTCTTCCTCGTCGAGGAACACCGAACGCTTCGGCAGCCTGATATGCACCCGCGCTCGCCGAACCTCCTCAAGCGATTCGACGGAACGCTCCAGCTCGCCCTCAAGAGCACGTCGGAAGTTGACTTGCTCCGCGAATTCGGTCGCCCCGAAACTGTTGCGGTCAAAGAGCTCAAAGCCCAGCCGTCCGCTCTGCGGCAGCCCCTCGCCGGCCAAGGCGATACGCACCTCGTCGAGGCGGCCCTCAGCCACCAAGATCGTGCGCCCGCCCTGAGCGAGCTTATAGGGCACTTGAAGCTGGGCTAGCCGCTCGACGGCTGAAGCTGACTCTGTTTCGGTGAGATCGACATAGAGCGGCCGCCACGCGACTTGATTCATCTGCCAGGTGAAACCGCTGATGGCGGCGAACGCCGCGATCGCAGTGACTATCAGCGTGATCTTGCGGCGACGGTCGAGGCTCTGCCAGAACGCGACGATCTGATCGAGGTATCGTCTCAGCAGTCCGAAGAATTCGCCCATGTCGTTGCGCGCCGGCGGCGCCTGGGACGCGCATCGAGCACGCCGAGGCCCCGTTCAAGAGTTGATCGGCGCCGCCGTGCCATTACTTTCGGCGGGCGACGCTTCGGGGCAACCTAGACCTGGGTCCTCATGATTTCCTGGTAGGCATCGACCGCCTTGTTGCGGACGGCGGTGAGCAGCTCGAAGGCAAGCCCGGCCTCTTCGCCCGCCACGACGACCCGATGCAGTTCCACGGGCTCGCCGGCGAGCAGCCGCCGAGAAAGATCCTTAGCTTCGCCCTCCAGCTTGTCGAGGCGGTCGACGCCGTCACGCAGCATGTCGGCAAAAGAACCTTGCGCCTCGCCTACCGCAGCCTTCTGGGAGTCGGGCGGGGCGGGAGCGACTATGCGAGTGAACTGTACGGCGGCCATAGATCGTCTGCCTCTGGTTGCATCTAACGTACGATGTCGATTGTGGCTGTAATCATGTCCTTGACTGCCTGAACGGCTGCCAGGTTGGCTTGGTACGAGCGGACCGAGGCGGTCAAGTCGACCATGTCCTCGACAGGGTTAAACGAGGGGAAAGAGACGTAGCCCTGGTCGTCGGCATCGGGATGATCGGGTAAGTAACGTTGCTCGGGCGCGCTCTGATCCGTCACCACGCGGGCGACGCGGACGCCGCGTTCAGTCGCCGTCGTGAGGGGCTCGGCCGGATACCCTTCGCGGCTCAACAGTTCGGCGAAGCTCGGGTGGGCCGGGGCGGCCTCGAAGACGACTCGGCGTCGGCGGTACGGGCCCCCTTCCGGAGTCCGCGTGGTTTCGGCGTTAGCGATGTTTTGCGTCAACATCTCGACCCGCGCGCGTTGCGCGCTTAGGCCCGAGGCGCTGATATCTAAGACTTGATAGAGACCCACGGCCTACCCCCTTCCGCCTTCTTGAATCGCCGAGCGAATCGAGCGAATCGAGCCGCGCAGCATCAGCAGCGCATGCTGGAAGCGAATTGCGTTGTCGCCTAGATTTCGAAGTTCCCGCTCGATTTGGACGTCATTACCGTCGTTCTTGACTGGTAGGCCTCCCAGTTTCTCGACTCGCGGGGCCGGCTGGGGGGGCAGTTTCGGATTGTCGAGAAAGCGCCGAAATTCGGCGCGAAACTCAAACCCGCGAGTACGGTAGCCAGGCGTATCAACGTTGGCGATATTGTTGGCCGTCACGCGCTGTGCCAACGATGCTAAGTCGAGAAAATGCGCGGCCAGGCGGCCGCCGTCAGTCAACATGATGCGACTCCCTGTGCAGCGCGATTCACTTGCGAATCACCGCCGAGGCTCTTCCAGCGAGCGGCAAACGTCGTGCGTTTGACTTGCAGCAGGTCCGCCGCTCGCTTTTTGTTGCCGTTGGCCCGCTCGAGCGCCTGCTTGAGAAGACTTATCTCGAAGCGGGCAACGGCGCGATCATAGTCCAGCCCGCCCGGAGGCAACTTCGGTTCCACTCCTGCGTCCGCGCCCGCCGAGCGCGGCGTCGCCTCTAGGGCAAGATCGCTGGGAGCCAGAACCCGCCGATCCCCGCTAAGCGCAACCGCCCGGGCCAAGACGTTTTCAAGCTGTCGAACGTTGCCGGGCCAGGCGGCGGCGCGTAGCCGCTTGACGGCCTCGGGCGCGGCCTGACGGCGCGCCAACCCCTCGGCGGCACAGATTCGCTCGAGCAGCCGATCGACCAGCATCGGGATGTCCGATACTCGCTCGGCCAGGCTCGGCATGCGTACCGGCACGACGTTCAATCGATAGAAGAGATCTTCGCGGAAGTCGCCGTCCTCGACCATCCGCGCCAAATCTCGATTACTGGCCGCCACAATGCGGACATCGACCGACACCGTCTGAGAGCCGCCCATGCGCTGCACTTCCCCTTCCTGAAGGGTCCGCAGCAGCTTAACCTGCGCCGGCAGCGGCAGATCGCCGACCTCATCGAGGAAGATGGTTCCGTTATTCGCTTGTTCAAAGCGGCCCAGGCGCCGCGTCTCCGCGCCTGTGAAAGCGCCTTTCTCGTAGCCAAACAACTCCGACTCGACCAGTGAGCCGGGAATCGCTCCACAGTTGACCATTACCATCGCCCGGCCGGCCCGCGGCGAAGCATCGTGCACAGCCCGCGCAGCGAGTTCCTTCCCCGTCCCGGTGGCGCCGCCGATCAACACCGTCGACCGTCGCGGGGCCGCTAGGCGCAAGACTTCAACCACGTCGCGCAGCGGCCGGCTTTCGCCCGCCAGCCTTCGAAAGGGGTCATCCCGGCTGTCTCTCTCGATCGGCTCCTCGGCGGCAGCGGCAAGCAACGCCCGGCGCACCCGAGCCGCCTCTTCGCTTGATCCGTCGACGAGACACTCGCGGGCGCCCAGCCTTGTCCAGCGCATCACTCGAGACGTTTCCGGCCCTCCAAGAGCCACCACGACAGGCAGTCCGGGGCGCTTTCGGAGTGCATCTTCGATCCACTGCGCCCCTCCCGCCTCGCCCGCGCCTTCGTTGAGCAGAAGAGCTCCACAGTCCATGCGGTCGAGCAATCGCACAGCATCAGCGGGCGTCGGCGCTTCGGCCGCCCTCCAACCGTCGCATTCGAGCAGCGCCCGCAACCGGGCGAACGGGGCTCGGCCGTCGGCAGTCGCGACGTAGCGAAGTGAGTCGTTCATGCGATGAAGCTGCCTTGGACGAGACGAAGGAGAATGGCTCAACAAAGGCTCCATCGGCTGCGCTTAGGTTTCCGTGTATCGGTCTTCAGCCCCGCCGTGCCTAGGACTAGGGACTAGGACGCTCTCAGGCAGGGCCGAGGCGAATCGCCTTAGCCCTGTGGTAAAATCTCTTATTCCCGCCGTTCCCATGGTCGAAATCGCGCCCTCGATCCTCGCCGCTGATTTTGCCCGTTTGGGGGATGCCGCTGAGACCGTAAAGAGCGCGGGAGTCCGGACGATTCATGTCGACGTCATGGACGGTCGATTCGTCCCCAATCTGACAATCGGCCCGCCTGTGGTGGCTTCTCTACGGCAGGCCACCGACCTCTTCCTTGACTGCCATCTGATGATCGTCGAGCCGGAGCGCCTCACCGCCGCGTTCGCCGCGGCCGGCGCACAGAGAATCACGGTTCATCAAGAGGCCTGCCCGCACCTTCATCGAAACCTGCAAATCATTCGTGATCAAGGAGTTGAGGCGGGAGTCGCACTAAATCCGGCAACGCCTGTTACGGCGCTCGACGAGGTCCTTGACCAGATTGATCTGGCGCTCGTGATGAGCGTAAATCCCGGCTTCGGCGGCCAACGTTTTCTCGATCTCGCCTACGCCAAGATTCGAAGCCTCGACGAGCGCCGTCGAGCGCGCGGCTTGAGCTTTCGGATCCAGGTCGACGGCGGGGTAACGACCGAGAATGCGGGGGCCTTGGCCGAGGCAGGTTGCGACAGCCTGGTAGCCGGTTCAAGTGTTTTTGCAACCTCCGACCCCTCGAAAGCCGTAAGATTACTAGAAGAGAGTGCGTCCCGGACGGGCCAGCGCCTCGCCTGAACCCCCATGCGATTTCAATCCATGTTTCACGATTCAAAGAAAGCCCTACTCGTCTTCTCCGCCGTCACCACGCTGATGGCCGTCGGCTGCGGCAAAGATCCCTACGACAATCCGATCGCCAACAATTCGCAGCAGCCTGACAAGGTGCTGTTCGATAAGGCGATCGAGAACATTGAAGGTCACCGCTACGACTTGGGGCGGATCACCCTGCAGACGCTGCTCAATACGTACCCCGACAGCGAGTACGTCGCCAAGGCGAAGCTGGCCATCGCCGACAGTTGGTACCGCCAGGGCGGCAGTAGCGGGTTAGCGCAGGCCGAGGCCGAGTACAAGGACTTCATCACCTTCTTCCCGTCGATGGAAGAGGCGGCGGAATCGCAGAAGAAGGTTTGCCAGATCCACTACGAGCAATTGCAGAAGCCGGACCGGGCGAACACGCACGCGGTCAAGGCGGATCAGGAATGCCGCCAGTTCATGCTGCAGTTCCCGAACAGCCGGTTCCGCGCTGAGACCGAACAGATGCTGCGCGACGTGCAAGAGCTCATAGCGGAGAGCGAGTATCGCGTGGGCATGTTCTACACCCAGAAGGGCAGCTATCGTGCTGGATCGAATCGCTTAAAGGCGCTCGCGGAGCACTATCCCCTGTTCAGCAAGAGCGACGTCACTCTGTGGACTCTTGCCGAGACCTACGAGATGATGGGCGAACAGTTCAGCGAAGAGATGGTGAGCGCCTACCAGCGCATCGTGCAGGACTACCCGCTCAGCCCGTGGGTCGACCAAGCCAAGGAGAAACTGACGGCGCTCAACCGTGCGATTCCCGACCCGGACCCGGAGCGGTTTGAGCTGATGAAGTACAACCTCGAGCATCAAACCACCCAAGGCAAGGTCGGTCAGGCAAGAGGCATGTTTTCGTCGCGACCGAATGTGGGCATGGCCGCCAAGGCGGGCGCCCCCGCGATGACCATGCTGATGCCCAGCACGCCGGCCGGTATCCGCCAGCAAACCAAGCTCGGCGTCGAGCCCAGCGCCGAGGTCAGCGCCGAGACAATCAGCGGCCCGAGCAAGCTCGACAGCGAACCCGACGCTCGCCGCAATCAAGCGAACCCCAGCGAGGCCGCCGAGCCTCAATCGGGGCAACAGAATCAGTAATTAAGGTGTTCTCTGGCTGAGAACCTCCCCCCTCGGGGAGTACACTGAGAACGCTCGAACGCGCCCGCCTGCGGAGGTCATAGCAGCCGTGAGCCTGATTCTTATCGCCGACGACAATCCCCACGCACATCGCATGGGGCAACAAATTCTCAGCCAAGAGGGGCACGACGTCGTCACCGTTTCGGACGGAGACGAGGCATTGCACTACCTCACCGAGAACCGTCCCGACCTCGTCATGGTCGATACCCGCATGCCGGGGCCCAACGGTTTTGACATCTGCAGCCATGTGAAGAAGCAAGCTGTTCTCGACGGCGTCAAGGTCGTTCTCCTGGCCGGCCCGCTGGAGCCGTTCGACCCGGCTCAAGCCGAGAGCGCCGGCTCAGACGCTGTGCTGCACAAGCCGCTCGACGCCTACTCATTGATTGACACGGTGAACTCGTTGCTCGGCTCCATCAAAGGTACGCTCGAGGACTCGAGCGACGACGCCCTCACCGCGCAGGCCGAGGCGCTCGTCGAGAGCGCCGACGTGGCCCAACCGACGAGCGATACCCCGAGCGAAGAGCCCCAAGCGGCCTCCGAGCCAGCGACGCCGGCCGCGGCAGCCACAGCGGTCGCAGTCGAGGTTGAGGTCCAGGCTGAGTCAGACGATCCGCTTGCCGACCTCGTTGACCAGGCCCTAGGAACCTCGAACACTCGCATTTTGCGCCAAGAACAGGTCCGTAGGGCCGTGCGAGAAGTGCTCGAGGCCTCCTTCCCCTCTCTCGCCGACGCCTTGGTCGAACGCGTGCTCACGCGCCTCGACGAGGAATAGAGGAATAATAGAGGGGAGCGCCACTGCCGCTCCCTCTATCCATGCCCGACAATTCCTTCGACATCGTCTCCAAAGTTGACCTGCCCGAGGTAGTCAACGCCGTACAGCAAGCGGTCAAGGAGATCCAGACCCGTTACGATCTCAAGAGCACTAAGAGCTCGATCGAGCTCGACACAGGGGATTTGAAGATCACGGTTCGCGCCCCCGACGAGTTCATCCTCAAGCAAGTGAGCGAGGTCCTCGACCAGAAGCTCATCCGCCGCAAGGTGCCGCTCAAGAACATGAAGCGAGGCGAGCCGCAGCCGGCGGCAGGCCAGAGCGTCGTGCAGGAGATCTCGCTGCAACAAGGCATCCCTATCGACACAGCGCGCGAAATCGTCAAGATGATCAAGCAACTCAAGTTCAAGGTGCAATCGGCGATCCAGGGCGATCAGGTGCGCGTCAGCGGCAAGAAGCGCGACGAGCTCCAAACCGTCATCGCCAAACTCAAGGAAGGCGATCTCGGCATCGAGCTGCAATTTGTGAACTACCGCGGCTAGGGGCCCAGGAAGGCCATGGCGCGCATTCTCGAGTCTACGTACCTCCAGGGTCCCGCGGGACGCTTAGAGGCGCTTCATGAAGGCCCCGGCGAGCACTCCCGCATCGTCCGCGTAGCAGTGATCTGCCACCCACACCCTTTGCACGGCGGGACGATGCACAACAAGGTCGTCTTCCGCATGGCGCGGGCCGCGAGGCAAGCCGGCTCTGCGGTGATTCGTTTTAACTTTCGGGGAGTCGGCGCGAGCCAAGGCCAATACGACGAGGGCCGCGGCGAGCAAGACGATCTGCGCGCGGCGATTGCCTACGCACATGATCGCTACCCAGGTCTACCGTTGGTCCTCGGCGGTTTCTCATTCGGCTCGCGCGTCGCGCTGCGGGTATCATGCGGCGAACCGGGCGTCGAGCGCGTCGTCTCGGTCGGCACGCCCGTCGAACATTTCGACTGGACCTTCTTGAGTGGATGCGCTTGCCCAAAGCAGTTTGTCCACTCGACGAACGACCAGTTCGGACTTCGTCCGACAATGGAAAAGGTCTTCGCCTCAGCCGCGGACCCAAAAGGGCTGAAGTGGGTCGAATCAGCCGATCACTTTTTCGTCGATGCCCTCGAGGCTCTTGAAGAGGCCGCTCATCTAGCCGTAGTTGAAGATTTCGGGTAGAGAGCGACACGGCTCGCCCGCAACAGCTAGAGGATGGCTTGCTTCACTGCTTTCCGCCAACCCGCGTACAACCCTTCGCGGCGTTCGGCGTTCATCGTGGGCTCGAAGCGCCGATCCACTCGCCAGAAGCGCTCGAGCTCGTCGGTCGACTTCCAGACGCCGGTCGCCAGGCCCGCCAAGAAGGCCGCGCCTAGCGCCGTCGTCTCCAGATTCTTCGGACGGACGACGGTCTTGCCCAGAATGTCGGCCTGGAATTGCATCAAGAAGTCATTGGCCGCCGCTCCACCATCTACGCGGAGCTCGGCAAGGGGCGCCCCCGCATCGGCTTCCATAGCCTCCACCAGCTCGCGCGTTTGGTAGGCGATCGACTCCAGCGCCGCGCGCACGATGTGCGCTTTGCCGGCGCCGCGCGTCAAGCCGCTGACGACTCCGCGGGCATCGGCGTTCCAGTGCGGCGCGCCCAAACCGACGAAGGCAGGGACGACATAGACGCCGGCGGTATCCGCAACCGTCGTCGCAACAGCCTCGGACTCCTCCGCGCTCGCAATCATCCCTAACTCGTCCCGCAGCCACTGCACTACTGCGCCAGCGACGAAGATGCTGCCTTCAAGCGCGAATGCCGGCTCGGCGTTCGGCGAGGAAGCGGCCGTTGAGAGCAATCGATTGTTTGAGATCGCCGGTTTTGAGCCGGTGTGCATCAGCAGGAAGCAGCCCGTCCCATAGGTGTTCTTCGAGAGGCCTAGCCGGAAGCAAGCCTGCCCGAACAGCGCCGACTGCTGATCGCCCGCCAACCCGGCGATGGGAATCTCCGCGCCGACCTGGTCTCCGTCGGTAGTCGCGACAACGCCGCACGAGGGGACTACGCGCGGCAGCATCGCCCGCGGCACTCCGAACAGCGAGAGCATCGCATCGTCCCATTCATTCGAAGCCAGGTTGAGCAAGAGCGTTCGCGACGCGTTCGTACGGTCGATGATATGCTCGCGGCCGCCGGTCAGCTTGTAGACCAGCCAGGAGTCTACCGTGCCGAAAACGAGTTCGCCGTTCTCGGCTCGGCTGCGCGCGTCAGGAACGTTGTCGAGGATCCAAGCGATCTTCGTACCTGAAAAGTATGCATCGAGCACGAGCCCGGTACGTCGAGCGACTTCGACAGCCTGGCCCGCCTCGGTCAGCGCTCTGCAGGCGTCGGCGGTACGCCGACACTGCCAGACGATCGCAGGCGAGACAGGCTCTCCGGTCTTGCGGTCCCAGACCAGCGTGGTCTCGCGTTGGTTGGTGATGCCCAACGCCGAGACGTCGTCGGCGGCGACGCCGGCCTTGCCGAGCGTTGCACCGACGGTCTCTTTCTGGGCACGCCAAATCTCGTTGGCGTCTTGCTCCACCCAACCTGAATGGGGAAAGCGCGACTCGATCGGAATCTGATGCGCGGCGACGGTTCGCGCCTCCTCGTCAAAGAGGATCGTTCGCGCGCTGGTAGTTCCTTCGTCTAGGGAAAGTACGTAAGGCAAGCTCGGGGGCCTCCGGTCAAGTGTCTCATCGTAGCCGATCCTCTCCCTACGTTCGATTGTCCTCGCGCACCGGCCCTCGGCCGACAGCCGCCAGAATCGATCCCGCAACGACACAAGCGGCCCCGACCAGGCTGATCCAGTTTAACGGTTCGGGTGCCACCGAGCCGGGGAACAGCTTTGCCGCCAGAGCAACGACGGCAAACGTGAGCAAGGGCGTCGTACACACGACGGCGCTCGCCCGAGACGCTTCCCAATGCACTAGCGCCTCCGTGAAGCAGCCGTACGAGAACACCGTGTTGATGCAGCAGAAAGCCAACAGCAACCATCCGGTTGTGTCGAGTGAAGCGGCCTCGCTCGGCCTCGCGAAGGGCAGCGAGAGTAGACAGGACACGGCGTAGATGAGCCACATCGATCCCATCGAGCTAAACGTGTTGAGCATTTGTTTCTGCGACAGCGCATACACCGCCCACAGCGCCGCGGCGAGCACGATCAGCGCGATTCCAAAGAAGTAGCCTTCGCCGCCCTCGCTGAGACCGCGCAGACGTTGATTAAAGAAGAGAGCCATGCCGGCGAGCAACGTCGCGAGCCCCGCCCACTGCCAGCCGGTAAATCGTTCGCCGAAGAGCGCGACGCCGCCGAGCAGCAAGAACAGCGGGGCAAGCTGAATGACGACTTGCGACGCCTCGGGCGTGGTGAACTTCAGACCGAGCAAGAAAATGAGATTGTTGAGCGTGAAGCTCACAGCGGCAATTGCCAGCAGCGCAAGCAAGCGGCCGCGAAGGAACCCGAAATCCGGCAACGCGCCGCGCAGCCGTAACAGCAGCCCCAGCGTGAGGGCCGCCGCAGTGAGCCGAAACCAGACAATCGTCGGAGCGGTCATCGAAACGAGCAACAGCTTCAATGCCACAGCCAACACACCCCAGAAAAAGGCCGCACCCAGAGAAAGTGCGAGCCCACGCCGCCAGCGGCCGGTCGGCTGGTGCCGACCCTTCAACCGCGCCCGCCTGGTAATTGCAACTCCATCTACCCATCGTCCTCGATCCCGGAGCCGCTGTGGTACCGTAGCCGAGAATCACCATGACTTTCCGCCGACTCTTCCCCGCCCTCGCACTTGTTTCGTTGCTGAGCTGCTCTGCGTCCCAAACGCCGCAGGCGCCTCCGACCCGGCCAAACATCCTATTCATCGCAATCGACGATCTCAACGACTGGGTGGGCCCGCTGCAGGGGCATCCGCAAATCCAGACGCCCAATATGGATCGCCTCGCCGCTCGAGGAACTACTTTTACGAACGCGCATTGCCAGGCGCCTCTGTGCAATTCTTCACGTACGAGTCTGATGACCGGCCTGCGTCCCTCAACGACTGGAATCTATGGATTGGCGCCGTGGTTTCGCGAGGTCGACGCCTTCAAAGACCTAACGACTCTGCCGCAGTACTTCGCCCAGAACGGCTACCGCACCTACTCCACTGGGAAAATCTACCACGGCCGTTACGGCCGGGGCGAGGGCGACACGGAGTTTCACGAGCTCGGTCCTGGAGCAAGCGTCGGCTCCCGGCCCGAGCAGAAGCTCGTCGAGACGCCGCAGAATCATCCGCTGATGGACTGGGGCGTTTTCCCGCACAAGGACGAAGACAAGGGCGATTGGCAGGTGGCGAGTTGGGCTGTCGAAACGCTTGGCAAGCTCAAGGCCTCAACCGACGGAGGCGAACAGGAACCGTTCTTTCTTTCGGTCGGTTTCTTCCTCCCGCACGTACCCTGCTATGCCACCGAGAAGTGGTTCGATCTCTATCCCGAAAACCAAGTCGAGTTGCCGCCGGTAAAGAGAGACGACCGCGACGACACGCCGCGCTTCTCTTGGTACATGCACTGGAAACTGCCCGAGCCGCGCCTGAAGTTTCTAGAAGAGGAGGAGCAGTGGACGAACTTGGTGCGGTCTTACCTGGCGTCGATCAGCTTCGTCGACAGCCAGGTGGGAAGGGTTCTCGATGCGTTGGAAGCGAGCGGTCGCGCTGACGACACCGTCGTCGTACTATGGTCGGACCACGGCTGGCATCTCGGTGAAAAGTTGATCACAGGGAAGAACACGCTATGGGATCGGGGCACTCGTGTGCCGCTGATCTTCGCCGGGCCGGGCGTTACCGAGGGCGCAAAGAGCGCCAAACCGGCGGAACTGCTCGACCTCTACCCGACCCTGGCCGAGCTGGCTGCGCTGCCTCCGCGACAAGGCCTCGAAGGCATCAGCCTGGCGCCGCAACTCCGCGACGCCGAAGCGCCTCGAGAGCGGCCGGCAATTACCACCCACAACCACGACAACCACGGCGTGCGCTCAGAGCGCTGGCGCTACATCCGCTACGCCGACGGCTCCGAAGAGCTGTACGACATGCTCGCCGACCCCAACGAATGGACCAACCTGGCAGCCGATCCCAGCAATGCGGCAGTGATCGAAGAGCACCAAAAATGGATACCGGCGACAAGTGCGAAGCCCGCCCCGGGGAGTCGCTCGCGCATCCTGACCCATGAAGACGGCAAGACCGTCTGGGAAGGCGAAGAGATCCCGCCGGGCGCCCCAATCCCCGAGATCTGAGCAGTAGCAGGGCGTTCGCAACACGCCTCGTGGCTCGATGAATCAGCTCAGCAACCGTCGTAACAGCGAAGATTCGGCATCAGGCGGACGCGAGAGGCCGTCGAGGCGCCAAGCCAGGCCATAGAGTTGGGTCCCTAGTTCGGTGTCGGATGCTATGAAGTCGCCGCGACGCTCCGCCTTGTGAACCGTCGGGTAGTCGTTGGCCAACAGCCACAGATCCTCCCTCTCGAGCACGGTGCGGACGTCGTCGTCGTTGAGCACCGGGCTCGAGCCGGAACGGTTGAGCACGCAGAGCAGCCGCTCGTCGTCGGTCAACTCACCCAGCTCTCGAATTCGGCGGCGCGCCAGATGCAGCGACGTGAAATCCGGGGTGAAGACGATACACAGCCTCCACGCCATGGACAAGATCTCGCGGGCGGAGCTTGAGAGAGCCGAGGGCAGATCGGCGACGACATAGTCGTACTCACCGCATGCGCCGCGCAAAACGTCGACAATGGGCGGCAGCCCTTTTGTCGTCAGTTGCCCGCTGGATACCGGTGCGGCGAGCACGTTGAAATCCTCTCGCGCCGCAACGACTTTGCTCCATGCGCCCGGCTCCTCGGCGGATACGTCGCCGAGCGTTCCGGCAGGTTCCATTCCGAGGCGCTGGGCTACCGTTCCGCTGTGGTAGTCGAGGTCAGCCAGCAGGGTGCTCATGCCCCGCTCCAGGGAGAGAGCCCGGGCGACATGGAGGGCGACGGTGGAGGCTCCGTCGGACTCCTGGGCCGGAAGGAAACAAACCAGGTTGCCCCGAGACTGAGATACGGTCGTGCTCATCCTGACCCACGCCTCGCCATCCACTCCGCGGCAAGACCCTCAGCTTCTTCGATTTCCGTCGCGCTCATACTCTTTCGCAGCCGTTTCGCAGCTTCAGCCGCGGGACGCATATTCGCGTCAGCCGCGGCGAGGCCGAGCCACATCAACGCCTGGACGTTGTCGCGTGGAACACCGTGACCGCGGCGGTACATCTCGGCCAAGCTATACTGCGCCGAGGCGTTGCCTTGCTCAGCGGCTCGACGCCGCCATTCCGCGGCTCGAGCGAGATCGCGAGGCGCGCCTCTCCCGCTCTCATACGCGCCGGCAACTTCGATCTGTGCTTGCGCGTAGCCTTGCTCGGCTGCACGTAAGCGCCATTGCATCGCTTCATCTGGGTCGGCGGCGACGCCGCGGCCCAGGAGGTAGAGCTGTCCCAGCCTGTACTGCGCCGCCGGGTTGCCTTGCTCAGCCGCCGCCGAATACCATTGCGCGGCTCGATCGTAGCGCTTGCTCCTCTCTTCCATCCGCCCAAAGCGATGTTGCGCCAGGGCGTTTCCCTTGGCGGCCGACTTGGCGTACCACTCACGGGCGGCGCTCTCATCGCGGGGCGCGCCGAGACCCTCTTCGTGGATGCGCCCCAGCTCGTACTGCGCGCCAACATTGCCCTGTTCAGCGGCCCTACGGAACCACTCCGCAGCTTGCGCCGGATCCTTCTCCGTTCCGATACCCTCGGCAAAATGCCGAGCTAGAGCGGCCTGCGCCAGCGCATCGCCCTTTTCTGCCGCGGCGCGGCGCCAATGCAACGCGGCTTGGTCGCTTCGCTCGACGCCTAGACCGCGCTCAAAGAGCATCGCGTAACGATACTGACCGTAGGCGTGGCCCTGCTCGGCTGCGGAGCGATACCAACGCGCTGCTTGTTCCGGGTCGGCGTCGACGCCGCGACCTTCCTCGCACATCACTCCTAGGTTGGTCTGCGCCAGTGCGTCGCCCTGGCTCGCAGCGGCGCCGTACCACCTGAGCGATTCGAAATAGTCCTGCGGCAACCCGTCTCCCTTCTCGTACTTGACGCCCAGGTTGTATTGAGCGAAAGCGTTGCCTTGTTCGGCGGCGAGCAGATACCATTTCGCCGCCTCGGCTGGGTCTTGATGTACGCCGCTGCCCTCGTCGTACATCAGGGCAAGGTAGGTCCGCGCCAAAGAGTTGCCGCCCTTGGCGAGCGGCTCCAACGTCTCAAGCGCAGCGTCGTAGTCTCCGCTGTCATAGGCTTGTCGGCCAGCGCTCAAATCCCACGACTCGCAACCGAGCGCGGCCAAGCACACGCAAAGTATGGCGAAACAAACTGGCGTTCGCGGCAGGAGCGACATGAGGTAGAGCTACCGTCGCCTTTGCGAAGGAGAACTTCCAGGTTCAGTCTATCGTTTTGTGCTCAAAGGCGGAACCGACCGGTGCGAAAGAGAGCATGTTTTCAGGCGCTTCCCAAGAACATTTCAGGGAAAAGCCTAGGAATGCGACATGTGGGCGTCCGCCTGGCTCAACGTCCCAGCTCGGCCTGAATACGGCGCGCGAGTCGACTCGCATCGGCGACCTCTACTAGCTCCACTTCATAACTCGCCAACTCTTCCCGCGTATCCTTCTGCACTCCGGTATCGAGTACAACCGCCAGTGCGGTATTCTTGCCTAGGAAATTTCGGACGCCCGAGAAGTCGCGGCCTAGTTTCAACGAGTCGTTAAAGTCATTTACAGCGCCAATGGCGTGAACGAAGTTTCGCCGACCGTTACCGGCGGGTTCGTATCCGAAGTCGAAGGCGGCGTAGCGGCGCCCTGTTCCGTACCGAACGCCCTCGTCACGTCGCAAAGCGTGTGTTCCAGAGAAGAGACGGTAGTCCTCGAAGGTCCGCTCCAGCGTCAAGCGGAGCGCACGTCTCGAGCCAACGGCGGGAGAGCTCGCCGGTTCTTCGGCCTCGGCCAAAAGTGACGGCGTGTCGACATAGGAGCGCATGAGAAGATCCATTTCCGTCGAGGGATCACTCCCGAAAAAGAACGATTCTTCGCTCAGATCGAGACTGTCGGAGAGGTTCTTCCGAAGCTGCTCGAGATAATCGGTGAATCCCTCACCCAGCAACCGCTGTTCCTCGAATTCGGCCCGCAACTCGACGAGGTACTTCATCTCAACCGCCGGATGGCATTGCATGCGGCGAAACTCCGACGCAAAACGGGCGTCGACGACCTGTCCGTCGGCGTCGAACAGAACAACGCCGACGTTGTAGAGCTCGCCAGAGATCACGTTCGGGCGGTAGCGCAGAAGCTGAAAGCGGTAGCCTCGTTCGGTAAACGGGGTCGAGCTCATCGAGCGCCTCCCGCTGCTTCGGCCAACAACCACTTGGGGAAAGGATCGCGGCCAGCCTGTTTACCATTTTTCAGCAGCTCAGGCGCGCGCTTGCGACGTTCGTAGAGCGTTTCGAGCATCGCCTCAAACTCATCGAAGTCGTCTTCGAACCACTCCGCGGCAGGGCTCTCGAGCGCCTTGTCCATGACCTCGACCGGCAGATCGACAATGCGGCTCAGGTATGGCTCAAAGCTGTCGTAGCCGCTCACTTTGTCATAGACCTCGCGCCGCGTGTAGAGGCCTTGCTCGGGTCGGTCGGAGAATTCCCAGCGTTGGGCGTCAAAGGCAAAGCCGTTGTCAATCACGTTCGCCGCGTAAACCAGCGAGCGCGGACCGATGGGGCGTCCGTCGGGCTTGTCCGCGCCATGCTCCGGCAACCATTCCTTGGCGCGATCGCGAAAGAAGACCGCCTGACGGCCATTGGCGTTCGACACCCACTTGTCGAAGACCGCCATACCCAAAAGGCAATCGACGTTCACGACCTGGCGCAGCAGAGAGAGCGGCACGTAGTCATAGACTGCCTGCCGTACCGGGTCTACGGGAAATTGCGAGCCAAAGTGTAGCCCAGGCTTGCAGCGTTCCGTCCGCCGGCTGAACTCCATCGTTAGCTCCGGAGTGTTCTCGATCAGCTCCGCGCTGACCTCAACCAACCGACACGGAGGCGTCGGCAGCCCGAGATAGTCGAGCAGTTCGTGGCACACCGCCTCGTTGGTGAGGATGCGGCGATGCTGCGGATTGTCTCGGAACTTTACGACGTAATAGGCGTCGTGTTTACCCTGATCGGCGAGCATCAGGTGCGCGTTCGCGCCGCCCCTCATGCGCTTGATATGCCGGCGTGCTCGGACGGTTTTCATTCCCGAGCCGCTATTATACGGCTCCGGCTCAGCTTTTGGCGAATTGTAGCGAGAAAAACGAGGAAATCAGCTTCCCGAGCTAGTTGAGGCACTGGCTTCGAGAGCGCGAACGGTCAGGTAATCGCCTGCGGTAATGCGGGAGGATCGCAGCCCGTTCCAGCGCTTGAGGTCGGCGATCGTGACCTTGAACCGTTTGGCGATCAGCTCAAGAGTATCGCCTCGCTGGATGCGATAGCGTCCGCCCTCGAGCGAAGGCGGGCGGGTACTTAGATAGTTGCCGGCGCGAATGCGCGACGACCGTAATCCGTTCCAAGCCTTGAGATCTGAAACGGAGACGCCGACTCTTTCCGATATCACGCCAAGGGAGTCCCCGGGTCGGACCTTGTAGCGCGCCGGAGCACTGCTCGCCGCTCGTTGCCGCGGAGCCGGTTGGGAAGACGCTTTTCGAGGAGCGGACTCGGATCGCGCGGAGCCCGGCCCCACAAGCAGATAATTGCCGGCGCGAATACGAGTCGAGCGCAGGTTGTTCCAATCCTTCAAATCCGCGACCGACACCTTATAGCGATCGGCGATAGCGGCGAGAGTGTCTCCTGACCGAATCCGGTAGCGTTCTCCCGTCGCCGCCGTGACCTTCTTGCTCGTAGCCTGAGATGTCGCGCGCTGCGATGCGACTTGCGGCGCTCGCCTCGGCGCGGATACGGCCTCGGGACGCACGATGAGATATTTGCCTGCGCGGATGCGGCTCGAACGCAATCGGTTCCAGCTCTTGAGGTCGCTGACAGAAACGCCGAATCGGTCGGCGATCGCGCTCAGCGAGTCGCCACTGCGAATGCGGTATTGGCCCGGTCCTGGCGCAGCCGACGGACGACTCGAAGAAGCGATCGCCGCTGAGCGCGTGGAAGCTTGCCTTGCGGGCTTGGGAGCCGATGCGCTCTGTTTGGGCGCGGGAACGCGCAACTTGTCGCCGACCTGGAGACGGTCGCCGACGATCCCGTTCCAGCCTCTCAGTCTCGACAGGCTGACGCCGTAGCGCTTCGCGATGCGACTCAAGCTGTCTCCGCGCCGCACAGTGTAAGTCCCAGTCGGCGCCGAGCTCGAATCGTATTCGACCGGAGCCCCGGCGCCCTCGGGCCGAACGATCAAGTAGCGCCCGGCGCGAATGCGCGAGCTCGGCAGACCGTTCCATTCGCGCAGTTGCCCTACGCTGACGCCGAAGCGTCGTCCGATCCCCCCGAGAGTATCTCCGCGAGCGATGCGGTAACGTCCGGTGCCGTCTTGCATCAGACCGCCCGCGCCGCCGTAGACGCGATAGCTGCGAATTTTCGTCGTCGTGGGAACCGTCAGCCGCATTCCGGCGGCAAGCTCTTGCGAAGCCGCATCCAGATTGTTGAGCGCCATGAGTTCGGCTTCTTTGACGCCGAATTGCTTCGCTACCGCTGCAAGCGTTTCCCCTTCCGTAAGTCGATGGCGACGCCAAGAGGCCCGCTTCTCGGCCGGAACAGCCGCGAGCTCACGTTCAAACGCTTCACTGGTTCCCGGGGGCAGCCTAAGAGCGTATGAATACGGAGGAGTAGCGGAGCGGTGCAGAGCAGGGTTGAGCTGCTTGATCGTCTCTACCGTCGAATCGGTAACGTCCGCAATCAGCTCCAATGTCGTCTCGACATCGGTCTCGACGGTGTCATAACGCAGCGGAGGCGCATAGTCGATTTCGCCAAGGTCGTACATGTCGAGATTCTTCGACACGTAGGTCATCGCCAAAATGATCGGCACGTAGCTGCGTGTCTGGCGCGGCAGAAGGCGCTTGCGCGAGAGTTCCCAGTAGTCCCGCGTCTTACCCCGGGCGATCGCTCGGGTCACCCGGCCGGGTCCGCAGTTGTACGCCGCCATCGCCAGGTACCAGTCTTCGAACTCGATGTAGAGATCCTTGAGGTGCTTCGCCGCCGCGCGCGTCGCTTTCTCGGCGTCGTAGCGTTCCTCGAGGTATTTGTCCTGGCGCAGTTGGTATTGGCGTCCGCGAAACGCCATGAACTGCCACATACCCGTGGCGCGGGCGTAAGATCGAGCTTTCGGACGGAATCCTGATTCGGCCTGCGCCAGATAGAAGATCTCCGCCGGAACATCCTCTTCCTCGAGGATGCGCTCGATCATCTCGCGATAGGCCCCGGAGCGCCCAAGCGCGGCCTTGATCGTTCGCCGTCCCCTCGTCCCGGTAAAGTAGTTCACCATGCGGACGACCTGCTCGTTCAAGACCAGCGGCATGTCGGAATCAGTCCGGGCTAGGCGCTTGAGGCGATTCTCCGGCAGAGAGTAGTCCTCGGGGATCACTGTCTCGGTGATTTCGTCGAGCAGCGCGTTCTCCTCAGGCTCGTCGGCGGGGGCTTCGGAGTCCTGCAGTTCTGCGGCTGCAGGCGGAGTCGCCAGGGCTTCGAGCTCAAGCTTGCGCACGTTCAGCTCGACTTCTCGCTCCTCCGCAGTCATCTCCGCGAGGCGATCTTCGAAGCTAGGAATATCGGCGGCGGTCGTGGGCGAGGCGAGCGAGGGCGTCTCACCCGCAGGCGTCACGGTTTCGACGATTTCAGGAGTCGGCTCAGGAGCTGAGGCCGGCTGCGCGGGAGCGGCAGCGGGAGAAGGGGCGGCAACAGGGGAAGGCGCCTGCGCTCGATAGTTGCTTCCGCCGCAGGCGATCAGAGTCGCCGACAGCACAACGGTTACGACCCAACGACGTCGCAATCCCCTACAGCGATGGCCCATATGCAGCAAGCCCGCCTAAGAAAAGTGCGCCTAGGCGGGCCAAGCCGAATGCTAACAAAAGATCCGGCGCTCGGTCAATCGCTGCGATCGCCACGAATCCAGTCGATCGGTGACTCACGCCACGACTCAAGGCGCCGCCCGCCGCTACTCATCGCCATCCTCTTCGCCGGAATTGGCCTTCTTGGCAGCGTCAATGACCTTGTCTGCGATATGTGCCGGAACGAAGTCGTAGCGGCTAAACTCCAGCGTGAACGAGCCGCGTCCCTGCGTCATCGACGTCAAGTCGTTGGAGTAGGTCAACATCTCAGACATCGGCGCTTCGGCGCGGATGATCTGGTTGGCGCCCTTGCTGTCCATGCCGGCGATGCGGCCACGCCGTTGATTGAGGTCGCCCATCAGATCTCCCGCGAAATCCGCCGGGGCGACGATCTCAACGTTCATCATCGGTTCGAGCATCGCCGGTTTGGCTTGGTCCATCGCCGCGCGGAAAGCTTTGCGGCCGGCAAGCTTGAAGGCCATCTCCGAAGAATCCACGTCGTGGTAGGAGCCGTCGTAGAGAGTCACCTTGAAGTCGACGACCGGAAAGCCTGCGACGTAGCCCTTCTCAGCGGCTTCGAGGATGCCCTTCTCGACGGCCGGAATGTAGGTCTTCGGGATCGCCCCTCCGAAGATTTCGTTGACGAATTCGAACTTTCCGCCGCGCTCTAGCGGCTCCATCTTGATCTTGCAGTCGCCGAACTGCCCGTGTCCGCCGGTCTGCTTCTTGTGACGGCCATGCGCATCCGCCCTGCCGCGAATCGTTTCACGGTAGGGGATCTTCGGCGCCCTGAGCTCGACCTCGCAGTGATAACGCTTCTTGAGCCGACTGACGATGATCTCGAGATGCTGCTGGCCGTTGCCGCCCAGCAAGAACTCTTGGGTCTGTTTGTCGCGGTAGAAGGTGAGCGCGGGGTCTTCCTCGAGCACGCGATGAATCGCCGGTCCTAAACGATCTTCGTCCTGGCGCGTCTTGGGCTGGATGGCGAAGGCGATCGCAGGGGGCGGGATGACGGCCTTAGGAAACTGGACCGAGCTGCCTTTGGCGCCCATGCTGTCGCCGGTAAGCGCTTCCTTGAGCTTTGCCACCGTACCAATGTCGCCGGCGTGAATCTGATCGACGTGTTGGAAGTCTTTGCCGAAGGCGACGCTAATACGCGAGAATTTCTCGGTCGAATCGCGGGTGTGGTTGTAGACCATGTCGTCGTTGTGGAGCACGCCCGAAACCACCTTGAAGTAATTGACCCGGCCGGCGAAGGCATCGGCGGCCGTCTTGAAGACGAACATGGCCAACGGCCCGGAATCCGAAATCGCCATCGTTGCGTCTTCGGTAGCGATTTCACCCCGGTCTATCGGCGACGGCGCGAAATCGACCAAGAAGCTCAACAGGCGATCCATGCCCATGTTGTGCAGCGCCGAGCCGCACAATACTGGGAAGATCTCTCCTGAGGCAACGCCTTTCTTGAGACCTCCTCTCAGCTCTTCCTCCGACAACGTCGCTTCCTCAAGGTATTTGTTGAGCAGCTCTTCGTCGGTCTCGGCTACAGACTCGAGCAGCGATTCGCGCGCGGACTCGGCGGCGTCGGCGAGATCGGCTGGAATCTCAATCGCCTTGCCCTTGCCGTCGCCGTCCTGTGCGTATTCGTAGGCCTTCATCTCGAGCAGGTCGACGATGCCCCGGAACTCCTTCTCCTTGCCGATCGGCAGCATCACCGGCACGGCGCTGCCGCCCAGGGTGTCTTTGATTGACTCGAGCGCGGCGTCGAAGTCAGCGCGCTCGCGCAGCATCTTGTTGATGTAGAGGATGCGCGGGATTCCGTACTCTTCGGCAAACGCCCACGTCTTTTCGGTTTGGACTTCGACGCCGTGCACGGAATCGACCACCACCAGGGCCGAGTCGGCGGCCAGCAACGCCGACTTCGTGTCGTTGATGAAGATGTTGTAGCCGGGCGTATCGATCAGGTTGATCTTCGTCTTGTTCCACTCGGCGTACGCGAGCGCAGAGGAGATCGAGACCTTTCGATCCATTTCCTCTTCGTCGAAATCGGTGATCGTGTTGCCGTCGTCGACGTGGGTTAGCCGGTTGGTTCCCCCAGCCGTGTAGAGCGCCGCCGCGACGAGCGTCGTCTTGCCGCCGTCGCCGTGACCTACAATGCCGACGTTTCTAACATCCTTGCCTTCATAGACTTTCATTCACAATCCTCGCCGAAGAGATCGGGTATTTATGCTCGCTCAAATTAGAAGAACCGGACCCGCGCCGCAGCGAACCCGGCGACGTGAGTGTAGTACAACGGTCCCTTTCGACGCAAAGATCGGACATCGGGCTGCACGAACGCCGAGAGAACCACAACTCGGCGCGTTGATCGTGCGCGTCGCCGGCTCACGGTATACCGCTTACCGTTCACGAACCAAATCAATCCATCAACCAACCGCCGTTGACCTCGATTGACTCGCCGAGCACGTGCGACGCCGCCTCTGACGCCAAGAAGGCAATCACCGCGGCTACCTCCTCAGCCGCCCCTGCCCTGCCCTGAGGTACCCCGGAGACCATCTTCTCAATCCATTCCGGCGTGCTGAAACGCTCTTGGAGCGGCGTCAGGATCACGCCTGGGTTGACGGCGTTGACGCGAATACCTTCCTTGGCGAACTCTTTCGCCATACCTTTCGTCAAGCAGGTGATCGCGGCTTTGGAGACTGCGTAGGGGATTGCTCCAGGACCGCCGCCGTTGTGGCCGGAGATCGAGCCCAGGTTGATGATCGCGCCCGAGCCGCGCTGCTTCATGTGGGTGACGATCGGTTGGCTGACGAAGATCGCCGAGTCCAAATTAACCGCCATCACCTCACGCCAAAATGCGAGATCAACCTCCTCGAACATCTTGCGGCCGACCAGCGATCCGGCGTTGTTTACCAGGGTGTCGACGCGTCCGCAGGTCTCGAGTACCCGCTCGCCTAGCCCGCGAGCTTGGGCCGGGTCGGAGACGTCGGCCTGGAACTTCCAAGCCGTGACGCCTTCAGCCTCGACGGCGGCGACGATCTTGTCGGCCTCGGCCTCGCTGCTGTTGTAATGCACCGCCACGCGCGCTCCCTGGCGGGCGAATTCGACAGCAGTTGCGGCGCCGATTCCAAGGCTTGAACCAGTCACGAGAGCGACGTGCTCAGCGCTGAATTTGGGCATAGACGTTCGATTGTAGTACAACGGAGGTTTGACACCAATTTGGAGTGAAAGATGAGCGAAGCTCGACATTTCCCGAACTACATCAACGGCGAGTGGGTTGAATCCCCGACGACCTTCGAAAACCGCAATCCGGCCAACTCCGACGATCTCGTCGGCCTGTTTTCCAAAGGATCGGCGGCTGACGTCGAGCGCGCCGCGGACGCCGCCGAGGCGGCCTTTGGGCCTTGGGCCGCGTTGAACGCTCCGGCCCGAGGCGGATACCTCTACAAGATCGCCGACATCCTTGAGAAAAACCTCGATTCGCTCGCCCGCGAGATGACTCGCGAAGAAGGCAAGACCTTGCCCGAAGCCAAGGGCGAGACAATGCGCTCGATCAATATCTTCCGCTACTTCGGCGGAGAAGGCTCGCGTCAGCCCGGCATACTCGTACCTTCCGAACGGCCGCGCGTATTCATGTACTCGGTGCGCAAGCCGATCGGCGTCGTCGGCCAGATCAATCCGTGGAATTTCCCGAGCGCCATCCCCGCCTGGAAGCTTGCGCCCGCGCTGGTCGCGGGCAACACGGTCCTTCTGAAACCGGCTTCGGCGTCGCCGCTCTCGAGCTGGCGCATCGTCGAAGCCTGCCACGAAGTCGGCATCCCCAAGGGCGTGGTCAACTTTTTGGCCGGATCGGGCGGCGAGGTTGGCGACGCAATTGTCGGCGCAAAGCCGCTAAAGGCGATTTCTTTTACCGGCTCCTGCGCCGTCGGCAACGCGCTGCACGCCAAGGCTTCCGCACGAAGGCTGCGCATCCAGCTCGAGATGGGCGGCAAGAACCCGACGATCGTCCTCGCCGACGCCGACATGAAGGCGGCGATCGGCAACACGATCAACGCCGCGATGTTCTCGACGGGACAGAAGTGCACCGCCACCAGCCGCGTCATCGTCGAGGAGTCCTGCTACGACGAGTTCGTCGCCGGGCTAATCGCAGCCGCCAAGGGGCTCAAGGTCGGCGACGGCCTCCAAGACGGCGTCCAGATCGGTCCTGCGATCGACAAGGCGCAACTCGACACGAACGCGCGCTACGTCCAGATCGCCAAGGACGAAGGTTGCACCATCGAATGCGGCGGCAACATTCTCTCCGAAGGCGACCATGCCAAGGGATTCTTCTTTGAGCCCACGGTCATCACCGGCGTCACGGAAAACATGCGTATCGCGCAGGAAGAGGTTTTTGGCCCCGTTCTTGCCGTGATGAAGGCGAAAGACCTGCCGGACGCGCTCCGCGTCGCCAACGGCATCGAGTTCGGGCTCTCAGCCTCGATCCAAACCCAAGACGTCTCACGCGTCTTCGAGTTCATCAACGAGATCGAGGCGGGGCTGATCACGGTCAACCTGCCCAGCGCCGGCGTGGAATACCAGCTTCCCTTCGGCGGCACCAAGGGATCGAGCTTTGGCCCAAAGGAGCAGGGTCCGGCGGCACTCGACTTCTATACTGACTACAAGACGATCTACCTGAAGTACTGATGAAGATTACGCAATACCGCAAAGCCGACGGTCACCTCGAAGCAGCCGTCGTTGAGGCGGAAGGGCTGAGGCCCGTTCACGGCCGCACCGTCGTCGAACTAATTCGTCTGGCTGAGGCCACCGGCCGCTCGCTTGCCGAAGAAGTAGAGGCCTACGACAAGGCCCCCATCGTCCACGCGCCTCCGGCGATTCCCGTCTCGCCTGAGGAGGTGTGGGCCTGCGGCTGCACCTATGCGCCGAGCGCGACCTTTCGTGACGGCGAGCTGGGCACGCGTGAAGGCATGTACGGCTACGTGCATAATCCCGATCATCGGCCGGAGCTCTTCTTCAAGGGTACCGGGCGCGTCTGCGTCGGCCCGGGCGAGGCGATCGGCATGCGCCAGGACTCCAAGTTCACCGCGCCCGAGCCCGAGCTAGGCGTCGTAGTCAACAGCGAGGGCGCCGTCCAAGGCTACTTGCTTGCCAACGACGTCTCCGCCTGGGACATTGAGCGCGAGAACGCTCTGTACCTGCCGCAGTCGAAGATCTACGACGGGTGTTGCGCCCTAGGACCCTATATCGTGACGCCCGACGAAGTCGACGACCCTTACGATCTGATGATGAGCTGCACAATCACTCGCGGCGATGTCACGACGTTCCATGGGGAGTGCTCGACTGATCAGCTTCGCCGCAAAATCGAGGACCTGGTCAGGTACCTAATGATGAGCAACGCGGCCCCGTCTTCAAGCGTCCTATTGACGGGTACCGGAATCATTGTCACCGAGAAAGAAGCACTGGCTCCGGGCGACGTAGTGACTATCGAGATACCAGGCTTCGGCAAGCTCTCAAACCCGGCGGCGATCGTCTAGCAAACCATTCTGCCACGGCTCTGAAGGAGCGGCCAAGTCCGCAGCTAGGTCGCGCTCTTGCGGTTGCGGCTCGACATTCGCGTGCCGAAACGATGCCTGAACAGCTAACAGCTATCGCCATGAGCGGCGGCGTCGACAGCTCGGTCGTCGCCGCGATGCTGCACGCCGAAGGCTTGCCCGTCGTCGGCATGACAATGCAGCTTTGGAATCAGCGCCGCATGCCCGAGTTGATCCCCCAGGGAGGCTCTTCAGGACGCTGCTGCTCGCTCGACGATGTCTACGACGCGCGCCATGTCGCCGACTCAATCGGCATCCCCTACTACGTCGTCAACTTCGAAGAGAGCTTCGAGCGCCAGGTCGTCGAGCCGTTCGTCGAAGACTACGCCTCCGGACGCACGCCGATTCCCTGCACTCTGTGCAACAACTTCATCAAGTTCGACCAGTTCCTCGAGATGGCCGAGCAGGTCGGCGCCCGCCGCGTCGCTACCGGCCACTACGCGCGTATCGAGCAGGACCCCAAGACGGGCAGGCATCTGCTGCTGCGAGGCGTCGATACGAGCCGCGATCAGTCTTACTTCTTGTTCGGGTTGACGCAAGCGCAACTCGAGCGCAGCGCCTTCCCGCTGGGCGCGATGCAAAAGAACGAAGTGCGAGACCTGGCGCGAAGGCTCAACGTTCCTGTCGCGGACAAGGGCGAGAGCCGTGAGATCTGCTTTGTGCCGAACGGAGACTACGCTCGTTTCGTCGAGCTCTATCTCGAAGGCAAGGACGCCGCCCAAACCGCAGGGCGAGCTGGTGCGGTTGTCGACGAAAGCGGCAAACAGCTCGGCGAGCATGGCGGCGTGCATCGCTTCACCGTTGGTCAGCGTAAGGGCCTCGGCGTCGCGGTCGGCGAGCCGATGTACGTCACGCGCATCGAGGCGGCCAGCGGCGACGTGGTCGTGGGGCGCAAACCTTCGCTGCTGCGCAAGACGTTCGAGGTAGATCGGCTAAACTGGATCGCCATCGAACGGCTGCGCGAGCCGATTCGGATCGAGGCGAAGATCCGGCATCAATTCACGCCAGTGCCGGCGACGGTGCGACCGGCGACGACAGAAGATCGCGTCGACGTCGAGTTTGATGAGCCGCAGTTGGCCGTCACGCCCGGACAAGCGGCGGTGTTCTATCGCGGCGACGTTGTCTTCGGCGGCGGCTGGATCGTCTAAGCTCGCCGCCCTACGGCTTGGCGAACTTCTGCACCCGCCAGTTCTTGATTTCAGAGACGTAGACCGAGCCTTCTGAGTCGACGGCGATGTGGTGCGGGAAGTCGACCTTTCCCTGCGCTTTGCCGAACTCGCTGAGCTTGCCTAGAATCTTTCCCTCGATACTGAGCTTGACGATGCGATTGTCGAGCCCGTCGGTCATGTAAATCGCATTTTCGCTTTCCAGATACGCAAGGCCCCAAGGCTGGCCGACGTCGGTCCATTTCTCGAGGAACTTGCCGTCCGCGTCGAACACCTGAATGCGCGAGTTGGCGCGGTCCGCGACGTAGACTCGACCGCGCGGATCGACCGCCACATCGTGTACCAAGTCAAACTCGCCGTCGCCGGTTCCCTTCGTTCCCCACTGGCGAACGTACTCGGCGTCCTTGGTGTACTCGACGACGCGCGAATTGACGTAGCCGTCGGAGACGTAAAACCCCCCGTTGGGCTTGAAGACCAAGCCGGTCGGGCGATTGAATGCGTATTTTGTTTCGTTGTCACCCGCGTTTCGGCCGGCGTTTGTAATGATGAGCTGCATCCGCCCGCCGGGCGCGAACTTCATGATCGCGTGACCGGCTACATCGGCCAGCCAGATGTCGCCGTTGGGATCGGCCGTTATGCCGTGCGCCGAGACCGACGGCACGTCTTCCCAAGCGCTCAAGAAGCGGCCGTCGCTATCAAGCTCGATCACGGGATGTTTGCCGCGGTTGTAGACCCAGACGTGGTCGTTGGCGTCGACGGTCACGCCGCCGCACTCGCCGAAGTTCCAACCGTCGGGTAACTGCGCCCAGTCCTTCACGACCTTGTGCGGCAGATTGGGAACCTTCGACCAATCCGTCGCCCAGGCCGTGAGCGAAAGAGTCAACGTGAGAAGAATCAGGCGTGTCATCATGCGCTGGAGAGTACGACAGCGCCGGGCGGATGTCAATCGGCTTGCCGAAGTTTCAGCCGCAAAGGCCTCTTTCCAACCCTTAGGAGAGCGGCGGCTCAGCTCCCGCTCAAAGCAGTCCGATACATCTGATCGACGCAGCGTTTGATCGATCTCTTCAGCATCGGGTACGGCTCGCCATAGCCGTCGAGGAGCCCGGAGTGTTGGCGGGCCTGTTTCCTCGGAACGCGATTCGAAGCGTCGATCAAGCCGCAATAGTGCCACCCCACAAACTCCGGACGGGCGAACGCATTCTGGAAGAATTCCTCCGTCCAATCAACGCGCTGCTCAAGGCTGTCCGCCACCGGCCCATACGGCCTCGGCATCGTGTCTGTGATCATCGTAAAGGCCGAGTCGCCATTGACCACCGGCTTGTCCACTAGCTTCGACCAGCGATCCAACCCCGGTCCTTGCACTTCGTAACGGCCGTACATCTGATAGAACACAACGTCCGTAAACTGGCTGGTAGTTGGCAGCACGGTGTCCATCGTATCGGTGTTGGCGTTGATCTTGTCTCCGAAGAACAGATGATTCGAATCGTATCGGCGAATGGCGTCGCGCGCCGTCTGGTAGTACTTGGCGACGACGCGTTGGAGAAACACTACGTTGTCGCGAGTCTCATTGGCGTTCGACAGATCGGTGTGCAGTCGCCACCGCTCTGCCGTCGAAAGGGCGCTGAACGACTCGAACCGTGTGCCGTACGTAGCGTTGAAGTCGCTAATCTGATCGCGATAGACATCTCGCATTGTCTCGACGTACGCCTGCTTTCCCGCGGCTCCCGCCGACAAGTTCCTCAGACGGCGCGGCCAGCCGATCCGAGCTTCTCGTCGCGCCCCGCCGATGACGTCGGGACGCTCCCTGCAATCCTCCTCCGTCATCAGCGGGCAATCGGTCATGGAGTAGCCGAGTAGGAAGGGATCGTCCTTCGCAGGCCCAGCAAGCTCCTTAGCCATGCGATCGCAGCGCTCCGCGAAGTCGTCGGCGAAGACGTCTAGAAAGTTGTCGTCGGGTACTTCTGTTTTCCAATGTGGAATGTCGACGAACCGGATCGGCTGCATGTAAGGCATGGGCGGCCGAGGGGTGTTGACGACCGCCAACGCCGTATGGACCCCGACTGTATTGAAGCCGTACTCTCGGCAAGTGTCGAGAAACCAAGTTTTAAGCGCCGGCCGAAACTCCGGACCATTCAGGTTGCTCAGACCCAGCCGCTTCTTCCAGGCCTCCCGGTTGTATTCCTGCTGCCACAGGTCGGGATACAGATGATTGATCCCAAAACTTAGAAAAGCGTTTCCTTCGGGCGTCACGAACCACCAGCGCTCATCCTTTTCCACACGGAAGAAGCCTGTGGCCTCGAACTTCCTGCCGGTCCAGCCTCCGAACCGGTCCAAAGACTTTGCAGCGGTCGGATTCTGCGCCGAACCGCTGCCGGCGAACTGATAGCCGACAGCGGCGACCATCAATCCGCGAATGAGCTCACGCCGTTGGACTTGCATACACCAAAGGTACGCCAACCCCGTCTGCCCCAACAATGAAAGTCCGCGAAAGCTGACCAGAGGCGGCGCTAAGAGCTCCGTATCCGGGTACAATTGACCGGGCCCGTCTAACGGGATCGCGAGCCATGATCGGCCGTACTATCTCGCACTACAAGATCCTCTCCCAGCTAGGCGAGGGCGGCATGGGGGTCGTCTACCAAGCCCAAGACACCAAGCTCGAGCGAACCGTCGCGCTCAAGTTCCTCGCTTCGCATCTTGTTCAGGACGGGGAGCTTCGTAAGCGCTTCGAGCGCGAAGCCAAGGCCGCTGCGTCTCTAAACCATCCGAACATCTGCACCGTTCACGAGATCGACGCGGCCGGGGGCAAGACCTTCATCTCGATGGCCTTGATTGAGGGCGAGCCGCTCGACGAGCGGATCGAACGCGGGCCGCTGAAAGTCGCGGAAGCCGTCGACATCGCTCTCCAAATTGCCAAGGGGCTAGAAGCCGCCCACGAGAAGGGCGTCGTTCACCGCGACGTCAAGCCGGCCAACGTGATGGTCGACGAAAAAGGCCACGTGACGGTGATGGACTTCGGGCTGGCGTTGCTGACCGAAGGCTCCAAACTCACCAAGCTCGACACGACGGTGGGCACGGTCGCCTACATGAGCCCCGAGCAAGCGCAAGGAGGCGCGGTCGACCACCGCACCGACGTCTGGGCGCTGGGCTGCGTGCTGTACGAGATGGTCTCGGGACAGCGTCCGTTTTTGGGGCAGTATGACCAAGCGCTGCTGTATGAGATCGTCCACGAAGAACCCGAGCCGCTGACAGGGTTGCGAACGGGCGTGCCCGTGGAGTTGGAACTCCTCGTCGACAAGTGCCTAGCGAAGGACTCAGGACAGAGATATCAAAGCACGGCCGATTTGATCGTCGATCTCGAATCCCTGTGCGAAAAGCTCAAGTCGGGGAGGTCGACGATTCTCAAGATGGCCAGCCATCCGCACGGACAATCGGTTGGGACGCAGCATGCCGCACCCGCACCACCCGATGCCGCTCCGCCGAATGAGCCGAGCTTGAGACGAAAGCTCCAGTTGGCTTTGGCTCTTGCGGCGACAATGACGGTGGCCTTCCTGGCCGTCTCTTTCATACGCTTCCCCCAATCGTCGGCAGAGCGGTCGGTTCGAAGATGGTCCTTCAGTCCCGAGGATCTGTCTATCGGTCGAGGATCCGTGGCGTTGTCTCCGAACGGCAGGCATATCGCCTACGTAGCCGGTTCAGGCAACCCGAAGCTCTTGGTGCGCGACATCGATCGCCTTGAGCCGCGCGAGTTAGCCGGGGCCGGCGAAGGGAGACAGCCCTTTTGGTCTCCCGACAGCCGCTTTATCGTCTTCGCCGTGGGCTCTGAGCTCAAGAAGATCTCGGTACAGGGAGGTCCTTCCGTCACTCTCTGTCCCTTGCCCGGAGGTACTTTCATAGGCGGTTCGTGGGGCCCTGACGGTGAGTCTGTCCTCTTTAGTGGAGGAGGTCTGCCGCCCCGCATCTATGAGGTTTCGGCTCGCGGAGGACAGCCGAGGCTTCTCTTCGAGCCGGAGGAAGAGGCCAGAGGGCTAGGCATCGCCCGTCCCCACGTCTTGCCGCCGGAGGCCGGGGCAGGAAGTTTGTTGATGGCCGTCGGCAGCGCGGATGACAGCACTATCGTCCTCAAGAATCTCGAAACGGGCGAGTCTCGCGTGTTGGCCGACGGCAACCGTCCGATATTCTCGTCCAGCGGGCATATTGTCTATGAATGGCAGGAGGGTCTGTGGGCGCTACCATTCTCGCTCGACGCCCTGGAACCGATTGGACAAGCTTTTCCCATTGCGGAGAACCGAAACTTCCCCAGCGTCGCGAAGGATGGGACGTTGGTTTCGATTGAGTTACCGGGAGGAGGAGAGACGCGATTGACTTGGCGCGACCGGGCGGGAACGAGGCTTGGCGAGATCGGGCAGCCACAGGACGATATCCGATACCCGGTGCTCTCTCCCGACGGCCGCAGGGTGGCAGTGCGGGCAGATGAGGACGGCAACGTGGATATCTGGGTGCACGAAGTCGAGCGGCCGATGAAGCGGCGACTGACTTTCGATGCGGCGACGGACACCCGACCGCAATGGTCGCCCTCGGGACTCGAGATAACGTTTCAGTCGCAGCGCGGCGGAAGCTATGATCTCTACCATCAGGCTGCGGATGGGGCCAGCAAGCCGGAATTACTGGTCAGCGCGAAGGGGCGTGAGCACGCCTACGGCTGGTCTCGCGACGGGGACTATCTCCTTTACGCGACGCAAGCGGAAGGACAAACGGACCTCAGGTATCTGGAGCGCAAGGATGAGGGCGAGGGCTACGAGTCCGTCCTGTTCCTTGCTTCGCCTTTCAGCGAGAGGGCGCCGAACCTTTCGCCCGACGGGCGCTTCCTGGCCTACTGTTCCAACGACACGGGACAGGACGAAGTGTATGTGCGGCCGTTTCCTTCCGGCGACGGGCAGTGGCAGGCGTCGACGAACGGAGGTTGCCAGCCGCGCTGGAGCCGGGACGGCAAGGAACTCTTCTACGTCGAGGGCGAAACGCTCACAGCGGTCGAGTTGACCACCTCGCCAAACTTTGTTGCGATTTCGACGACGCCCTTGTTCTCAGACCCCCACCTCACCGCCAGAAGCCCCAGTCAGGTTACCTACGACGTCTCGGCCGACGGGCGCTTCGTGCTCGTGGACTCGGCGGAGAGCCCCGAATCCAAACCGGCGGCAATCCACGTGGTCGAGAACTGGTACGAAGAGTTCCGCGACCGCGAGCAGGACTAACCCATGATCGGCCGTACCATCTCGCACTACAAAATCCTCTCCCAGCTTGGCGAGGGCGGCATGGGCATCGTCTATCAGGCTCAGGACACCAAGCTCGACCGCAGCGTCGCGCTGAAGTTCCTCGCGTCGCATCTTGTCCAGGACGGGGAGCTTCGCAAGCGCTTCGAGCGCGAAGCCAAGGCCGCCGCGTCTCTAAATCATCCGAACATATGCACCGTTCACGAGATCGACGAGGCTGAGGGCAAGACGTTCATATCGATGGCCTTAATCGAAGGCGAGCCGCTCGACGAGCGGATCGAACGCGGCCCATTGAAGATCGCCGAAGCCGTCCACATCGCGCTCCAAATCGCCAAGGGGCTCGAATCTGCCCACGAGAAGGGCGTCGTTCACCGCGATGTTAAGCCGGCCAACGTGATGGTCGACGAAAAAGGCCACGTGACGGTGATGGACTTCGGGCTGGCACTGCTAACCGAAGGCTCGAAGCTCACCAAGCTCGACACGACGGTGGGCACGGTCGCCTACATGAGCCCCGAGCAAGCGCAAGGCGCGGCGGTCGACCACCGCACCGACGTCTGGGCTCTGGGCTGCGTGCTGTACGAGATGGTCTCGGGGCAGCGGCCGTTTTTGGGGCAGTACGACCAAGCGCTGCTCTACGAAATCGTCCACGAAGAACCCGAGCCGCTGACAGGGTTGCGCACGGGCGTGCCGATCGAGCTCGAGGTGCTCGTTGGAAAGTGCTTGGCGAAGGACCGTGAAGATCGCCCATCATCCGCCGAAGAGGTCGCCAGGGATCTGCGCACTCTCGGCGACAAACTGAAATCCGGCCGATCGACGATTCTGCGCACTGCTGCGGCGGGCGCCGACGTAGCAGCAACCGGCTCATTCGCGGGTTCGCAACAGGTCGGAACCGTCGCCGTGAAACACAAGGTCGAGCTGCCCTGGGCCATTGCCGCATTAGCCGTAGTTGTTGCGGCGGCCTTGGCATGGGTCCTATTCAGTCAGCCGCCCCCCGATCGACCCAACTACGAATTCACCATCTCACTCCCCCAGACAAGTCATCTTCAGACCCTCGCCGTCTCGCCGGATGGCCGTCATCTCGTGTTCGCGGTTCAGGGCGAGGGAGGGGACGGCGCTCCCTTGTTGCTTCGCTCGTCCGATTCGGCGGAAGTCCGAGAGATGGCCGGAACGGAAGGCGCCACGTTCCCGTTCTGGTCGCCCGACAGCCGCCATATCGGCTTCTTCGCCCAAGGCAAGCTCAAAAAGATCGCCCTGGCAGGCGGTCCCGCTCAGTCGCTGTGCAATGCGCACGAAGGACGGGGCGGAAGCTGGAACGAAGAAGGGTTGATCGTCTTCGCGCCGACGCCCTTCGGCGGTTTCGAGACTGTCTCGGCCGCGGGCGGCGAGCCAGTCCCTGTCAGGACGGGCGACCCATCGCAGGCCGACGTCTCAAGGCGATTTCCACACTTTCTGCCGGACGGCCGACACGTGCTCTACCTGGCCCGAAATTCCAGTGGAGAGGACGAGACCGGGGTCTTCTACGGGTCCATCGACGGAAAACCGCCCAAACGTCTTCTCAGCGATCAGTCGAGCGCGATCTATGTGCCCGGGGATTCCACGAACGAGGGTTTCATCCTCTTCATCCGCGAAGGCAGCTTGATGGCGCTGCCCTTTGATGCGGCCCGCCTTGAGGTTGCCGGGGGCCTCTTCCCGGTTGTCGAATCCGTCGGGTCGGCGCGACACATCGGTAACTACGCATTCTCAGCATCGAACGAGGGAGCATTGGCCTTTGCAGGCGAACGTTCGAACCGCGAAGCTCAACTTGCATGGTTCGATCGAGAAGGATCAGAAATCGATCGGATCGGCAAACCCCAGACGATACGCCAGCTTGACCTTTCCCCCGATGAACAAAGCATCGCACTCAGCGTCCGAGATGATTCCGGGGCGGACATCTGGCTTTATGATTTGCCGCGCGACACAGCGTCGCGCTTCACTTCTGACCCTCACTTAGACCTTGTTCCGACTTGGTCTCCTGACGGAGCCTACATATCTTTCACATCCGACCGTAGTGGGTTGTTCAAGGCCTACAAGAAGCCCGCGGGCGGCGTTGGCAAAGCTGAGCCGTTGCTGGCCTTAGAGCAGCAAGTTGCGGGGGCATACGGGTCCGATTTGTCGCAAGACGGGCAATATTTTCTCTTCAGCGTACAAGCCTCAAACAGTTCTTACGATCTGTGGGCGGCGCCCCTTGATGGAAGACGAGAAGCATTCGCCTTTCTGTCGACCGAGTTTCGTGAGGGATCCGGCCGGTTCTCTCCAGATACTCGGTGGGTCGCTTATGTGGCGGATCAATCAGGCCGACACGAAGTCTATATTCGCCCTTTCCCTGAGGCCGACCGGGAATGGAAGATCTCCAGCGAGGGCGGGTCACAGCCGCGTTGGCGTGCCGACGGGAAGGAGCTCTACTACGTCGCGCCCGACGGGACGTTAATGGCAGTTGCAATCGACGCAGGCGATGTGATCCAGGCCGGTGCTCCCAAAGCTCTCTTCCCGACACGGATCGGCATCTCAAACTTCGGAACGCATTTGGCCGCCTACGGCGTAGCCTCGGAAGGCAAACGCTTCCTGATCGCCAACCGGACTGAGGAATCCACGGCAGTGGCGCTTACCGTCATGACAAACTGGCGGTCGAATCCCCAGCATTGAGGACGGGCCAAGGGATATCATGGAGCCGATGCTGAACCGCCGATATTTCTTTCTGGGCTCTCTCGGGCTCGCCGCCGCTTGTAGCCGCAACGATCCCGAACCGTCTGCCGCCTCATCTGCGAGCTTGGAGCTAAGCGACTTCGAGCCGCGCAGCGCGCTGGTCACACCCAAAACCGCGGTTGAGCGCGCGTCATCCCCGGCAATCGACGTTCACGCCCACGTTTTCTGGTCAACCGGTTTGGCCAAGCTCGACGATCCCGACGCCAAGCCTCTCATTCCGCCCGACGAGCAGTACGCCGAGATCATTCGCTGGATGGACGAGCTCAACCTCGAGACATTGATCAATCTCAACAGCGGCTGGGGCGACGAGCTTGCTCTAGCGATCGATTCCTTTACCGGAGTCGGCGCGGGACGCTTCACGGCCTGCACCGAGCCTGCCTGGGTGCGAGTCTCCGAGCCCGACTACCCGGCGTGGCAAGCCGACGAGCTCGGACGCGCGAAGAGTGCCGGCGCTGTCGGGCTCAAGGTACTCAAGGTGCTCGGCCTCTTTCTCCGCGAAGAGGGCAAGCTGGTTGCGGTCGACGATTCGCGCTTCGATCCGATGTGGGAGGCGGCGGGAGAACTGGGGCTTCCGGTCTTCATCCACACCGCCGATCCGGACGCCTTCTTCACTCCCATCGACCGGCACAACGAGCGTTGGGAAGAGCTGGCGGCGCATCCGGATTGGTCGTTCTACGGCAGCGACTTTCCGTCGAAGGCCGAGCTGATTGCGGCGCGAGATCGCGTCATCGAGCGCCATCCGCGAACCAACTTCGTTTGCCTCCACGTTGGCAATCAGTCCGAGAACCTTGCCGAAGTCGGAGCGCGCCTCGATCGATTTCCGAACATGTACGTCGAGACCGGCGCCCGGCTCGGCGAGCTAGGCCGCCAACCGCGCGCATCCCGGCGATTCTTCGAGGCCTATCAGGACCGTATCCTCTTCGGCACCGACGCCGTACCGCTGCCCGAGGGCGAGAAGTATCCGCAGCAGACACTTGTCCCCGACATGTACCAACGGTACTTCCGCTTCTTCGAGACCGAGGATGAGTACTTCGACTACTCGCCCGCGCCCACGCCGCCTCAGGGACGCTGGAAGATCTACGGAATCGGTCTTCCCGAGGCGATCCAGCGCAAGGTGTACCGCGAGAACGCGGCTCGGCTGCTGACGCTATGACCGATTAGCTTCTCAGCTCGCTTCACCAACCGGAGATAAAGACAAGAACAAGCCCCGCCTCCCGGGTAAGGGAGACGGGGCTTGCGAAGCAGAAAAGCAGAGCGTCCTTGCGAGTCGCCCCAGCGCGGGTTAGAACGTCCAGCTAAAGCCGAACATTGGAGCCCACTGCCACATCAAGCCGTCAATCTTGGCTCCCCCAGCCGGTGTGAGCACGTTCTCGGGCACGCCGGTCACGAAGCTGCGGAACTCCACCCGGAAGAATGCGCTCTTGCCGACCCGGAACTTCACGCCGGCGCCGAAATCTCCGGCGGGCTTGGTCTGACTTGTCGAGGTCAGCAGCGCCAGATTGCTGCCGGGCTGGAAGGGGTCGGCCTCACCTGTGCCGCGATAGTTTTTGACGCCGAAACCAGCCGCCACGTAGGGTCGTATCCGCGTGTCGGGATCGGAAAAGTAATAGAGAACGTCGTAGTGAATTGCGTGCGACTGGCCGTTGAGCTTACCGTCCTCCCCGCCCAAATCGAGCTTGAAGTCGTTCTTGAAGAACGTATAGCGAAACTCTCCGCCCCAGCGATCGCTCATCGTTTGACCGAGAAAAAAGCCGGCGGAGAAGCCGAGCTCGGGCGAAAGCGTCCCGCTCGTAGCCGAGTTCGAGACGTTGTTCGAGGAGTAGGCTGAAATCAAGCCAAGGCCGCCGACTTCGAATTCGGGCTGCGCTTGCACGGGCTGAACCAGGATCAAGGCCGCGCCAAGACAGAGAAGTCCGGCAAATCTGAAAAGTTGTTTTGTCATTAAATCCACCTCAGGGGACTGCGCCCGGCGGGGTTAGCCGCCGGACTGGGGAGCTTTAATCGATAACCCTCACGTTGACAGTGGTCAGGTTCGAACTTTGCGTAATGCTGAGCGGAACCTCTAGACCGAGCGGCGAACCGCCCGGAACCTTGACGTTGACCTGATACAGGCCCACGTATCCCGGAGTGAGGCCCGCGAAGAAGACCTCGGCGGTGACGCCGCCGAAGCTGACCGCGGGCGGATCGAGAGCCGTTGTCAGAATCGTCATGGACGCTGGATTTCCGGCGACCGCCAACGGCGTCACCTGTCCAAGGCCCGTCATGTAGATGACCGCCATCTCGTCCTTCCGTAAGGGGTTCGACGCCGTGGCCAACGTGTTGTTTTCGCGGAAGATCGCCACGAAGCGTTCCGAGCTCGGCCCCGAGACGCCGAAGATCGCAGGCGCCTCGTTGTCGACTTGTTGCACGAACAAGTCACTGATGCCCCGCTCCGAATGCACTTGCACGTTGACCGGCCCGGATGAGTTGTAGGGCATCTGGGCGTTGATCTGATTCGGGGACACGAAGAGCAACGGCGTCGGCAGTCCGTTGGCCGTCACACAGGTGTCGCCCAGTTTCGTCGGCAGAGGCGCATCCACCGCGCCGGCTTCCTCGGCTGCTAGGTTTTCGCCGAAGATCGAGATCAAACCGCCGCTTCCTACCAAACGCGTGAAGTCGGCTCCGTTCGAAACCGCCGTAATGCGCGGGACCGTCAAAAAGCTGTCGTAACCCTTGGGGAAGAAGGCGATGCCGGCGCTCGTAGTCGAGACCAACGAACCGTCGCGCAAAGCGCCAAGCGTGTTTGAGAAGGGGTAGTCGGCGCTACGCTCGGGGGGAGGCTCCACCATGCGAACCCCGTTGACGAGCTGCGACGGCGAGCGCGGGTCGATCTTCTGCAACGCCCCCGTGTCGACCTGAGAGATAGGACGGATCGTGCGCACGCCGATTCCATCAGGCAGCACGGCGAAACCAGACGATTGCTGATTCGAGGCGCCGTCGTCGTAATCTCCGAGCGGCACCAACGAGCGATTCATCACGTGGTTGTCGGCGACGTAGAAGTTGCCCGCGGCTCCGATGGCCCCGCCGAGGCCGCTGAAGTCTTGACGGGTAACAATCAATCGGCCGGAGGTGTTCTCCCACAGATAGGTGTTGCCGTTCGAGTCCGCAACCATGACCTCATCACCGTCCGGATGAGCGGCCACAGCTAGGTCAGACCCGAAGCTGTTGTTGAACAAGCCCAGGAAATCGGTGGTCGAAACCGCTCTCGACGGTAGGTTCAAGAAGTCGATCGCGGGGCTGCCGGGAGTCCGCGAAGCGATCACGACGCTCTGATTGCTCCAGGTGACGGAAACGGGGTAGTGCCCCTCTTGAAACGTTTGCCAGGGCAGGAATTGGGGCCCCAGCACCCGTGGTCCACGGAGATCGATCAGCGTCACATTCTCGCCCATCGAGTTCGCCACCACCAGGTGATTTCCTCCGCGATCGACCGTCATCCAAGTGGGGGTGTTGCCGGTGCGGAGCGCACCGATCTGACGTCGCTCCTTCGAGTCGAAGATCAGAACTTGGAAGTTCTCTTGATCGAGCACGTAGAATCGATCGCGGATGGGATCTCCTACGACGCCGACCATGTTGCCGGGGATCTGGATGAACTCGCCCTTCTGATCCACATCGCGCTTATTGGCGACCGCCACGGCCTGCTTCGGAATATTGACCGCATCGGTCTCGATCATGATCGGGATCACCGACGTTCCCTGTACGGGACCGACCAGACCCGGATTCACCGTCACCCGCACGACCGCGGGAGTGACGCCCTTGGCCGGCTCAAACAAGACCGCCGGGCGGCCCGATGTCCGGAAGTGCTCCGTCGTCAGACTGAAGGAGGCCGGCTTGCCGCCGGGCGGGCTTTCGAGCCGCATCGTGTGAGTGATCGGTTGCTGGTTGCAAAAATCAAACGCAAACAACATCGCTCGATCAGCGGGGTTGACTTCTAGAATCGGAAACTTCTCAATCTCGCCGATCGGAAGCGTCATCATGCCGGAATCCGAGACGGCATAGAGGACCCGCCCGTTGTCGGTCGGGACTATTCGGCCCACGATTCGCTCCGTGACGCGGAAACGTCGCCGGACGTAGAGGTTGTCGGCGTCCATAACCAACAACTCGCCGAGCAGCGGGTTCGTGTCCGATGGGTCATCCGTCGCAAACGAGCCGTATACGGTGGAGATGCCTTGGTCGATACCGGTGCCGCCGATGAGGTCCGGGTTCGTCTCGGACGCCTCCGGAGACTGGGCGATGACGCGTAGGTCGCTGGTCAGGAGCAGCTCGCCCGCCATGAAGTAAGAACCGTCGAGCGACGCACTTACCTGGTCGAAGGTCGGTTCATTTACCAAACCGCCTCCGACGAAGGGGTCGTCGGAGCCGCCTTGCTTTCTGCGAATCCACATGGATCCCACCGGCTGTCGAACCTGGTAGGAGAAGAGGACCTCGTCGGTAATACCGAAGATCCAGCGATAGTCGCCCGAAGAGGCCATGCTGACCTCCGACATGTCGCGAGTAAACTGCGGCGGGGAGACGGGAAACTGTACTGAACTGTTGGCGACCGAGTCGGTCGAGAAGATCTTCTCCATCGAACCATCTTCGGGATCCACTAGGAACCAACTGTTCGTAGTGACCATCAAGGCGCGGTTGTCTATGCCGAACGAAACGGCCAGCGGCTCCTCGCCTACCGGATGAATTCTACGGTCGGTCGGGTCGTTGAGATTGATCACTGTTACGTCGGAGAGCTGCAAGACGCCCAGCGTCACCGGCTTGCTCGTCACGATCATCCATCTGCCGTCCGGCGAGACGGCCATGCCGGTGGCGGCGGCGTTGCGCGGGGTGGTCACGAACGAGCCGATCCGCTGCCGCGTGTCCATCGAAAGAACCTCGACGCGGCCCGCAGTGAAGTTGGCTGCGTAGATCAAGCGCCGGCCGTCGTCGACGAACAGCTCGCTGATCTGGCCTGGCAAAGGCGTCACCTCACCGATCGTCTGCACCGCAGCCTGGGCGTGCGCGGACCGGGCTCCAACGCCGGCGAACAGCGTAAGGCCCAGCGCCAGACTCAAAATTGTTACCAGGGGCGGTTTACACATTTCCGTTTACTCCCATCCATCCATTGCTGTCCTGCCCCGCCGCTGCGCGCCCGAAATCGGGGGTCGGCGCGTACGACGGGCGGCTAGAGAGGCCTGCTCTGACCTTTCCGCCTAAAGAAATTGCTCCCGACCGAGCGCCCGGACCGCTTCATGCCGAAGTGGTCCGAGGGCTGGGTCCGTAGTTTTACTGTTGCGCTCGCTGCCTGCGGCGCATCACGATCAGCGCCAATAAAACGATGGCTACGGCGCCGCATACTATTCGAACTACTGAATCTTCCATAACAGTCTGTTTTTCCTCCTACAAGCGTTTCTACATACTGCCCATCATCTGGGGCAAGAAGTCCCTCATTACGCGTACTAACATCGGACCGACCGTCACGACGAAGAGCGCCGGGAGAATAAAGAAGAAGATCGGGAACACCAGCTTGACGCCGATTTTCGCGGCCTTCTCCTCCGCCTCCTGGCGCATCTGCACGCGCATGTAGTCCGAGAAGTTACGCAAAGTTTGGGAAATTGAAGTGCCGAATTTGTCGGCTTGCACCAGCACGCTGACCATCTTCTTCAGCTCGTCGACGTCGGAGCGCTCGCCCAAGTTGTGCAGAGCATCGGCGCGGCGCTTGCCGGCGCGCATCTCCAGGTTCAAGACGGCGAACTCGTCGGCAATCTCAGGGTGCGCCGTCCGCAACTCCTTGGAGACCTGCATCAGCGCCTGATCGAGGCCCAACCCCGACTCGACGCAGATGACCAGCATGTCGAGAGCGTTCGGCAGCCCCTTCCGAATCTGGCGTTGTCGCCGACTCGCCATGCGTCCGACCGCCATATTGGGACCCGCCCAGCCAATCCCGGCCGCGGCGATGATCTGAAACAGACTCATCTCGCTGGCCAGCTCCAGGCCGTAAAGCAGTCCGCCCGACACCAAGGCCAACACAATCGCCAGCACGCACTTGAGGCCGTAGAGCACCCGAAGTATGCGGGGATTGCGATACCCGGCGGACAAGAGCCTACGTTGCAGGATGCCGACGTCGGCCGGGTTCGCCGGCACCATCTGCCCGATCTTGGTGAGCATGTCGCGGAAGTTCAGCGATGGATCGGACATGCCCGCTTGAGCCTGCTCGACCTGACCCATCACACGTTCCACCGCCGTCTGCGGCTGCACCCAGAAGCGGAAACCGATCACGCTGAAAATAGCCGTGATGATGAGGAAAAGAATTACAGAGGCAACTAACGCACTCATAGTCCTATACCCCCAAATCCGTCAGCTTGCGAATGGAGACAAAACCCAGCAGCTGCAAGATGATCGTGATCGCCATCATCATTTTTCCGTCGGGGTCGTCCAGGAAAAACAGGACGTACTCGGGGTTGGTCAGGAACATCATGACCGCCACGGTGAGCGGAATCATCGACAACACCAAGCCGGAAATCCGGCCGTGGGCGCTGACCGCGCGGATGCGGCCGCGCAACTTGAAGCGCTCGCGCATCAGATACCCTAAGTTGTCCAACAAGCTCGCCAGATTCCCGCCGGTCCGCTTCTGCAACAACACCGCCGAGACGAAGAAGCGAACGTCGAGCATCGGCACTCGCGTACCGAGCCGCTCCAGAGCCACTTCCAGGGGCAAGCCGAGGTTCTGCTCGTCAAAAGTGCGCTTGAACTCGTCGCCCAGCGGCGGCCCGAATTCTTTGTGCAGCATCTCGAGCGAGACCGAAAAGGCGTGACCGGTTCGCATCGCCCGAGCAACGAACTCAAGGGCGTCGGGGAATTGACCCTCAAAGGCCCGCATCCGCGCTACTCGCTTGCGAAACAGGAAGAAGAACGGCGCTCCAGCGCCAAGAATGACCCCCACTACGGCGATCGGCTGGCCGCGCGGAACGAAATACCAGAAGATGTTGAAGCCGATTACAGCCAGCAGCAGCGCCGTGTAGATCGTGCGCGCTGGGTCCCAGTCGAGGCCCGCCTGCTCGATGTAGTCGCGCAGCCGTTCATTGAGTTTCTTGCCCAGGAACATCTGCGCGAACATCTGTCGCGGCGTGATCTTGTCGCTCTTGATGAGAGTCGGGGTGTCGCCGGGTTGGCCCGCTGCGGCCGCCTTGCCCGAGACGAGGTTCTTCATCTCGTCGATGTCGCGCTTGCGCATGACGTTGTTGGCGATAACAATCGCCAACGTCATGGCCCCAGCCAAGAAGAGGAAAAAGATGATGAATACGGTGCTCACGACAAATCGCCTCTACTCTTCGATTTCGACGTTCTCTTCAAAGACTTCCTGCGGAATTCGAATGCCGGCCGCCAAGATCCTTTCGTAGAAGCGCGGACGGATTCCGGTTGAAGCAAAGCGTCCGACGACGCGGCCTTCCGCGTTGACGCCGCGTTTCTCGAAGACGAATAGGTCCTGCAACATGACCTGGTCGCCTTCCATCGTCGTGACCTCGGTGAGACTGCGCGTGCGGCGCGAGCCGTCGGTCATGCGCTCAACCTGGACGACCAAGTCGACCGCCGAGGCGATCTGCGCGCGAATGGCGCCGACCGGCATGCTCGCCGCGGCCAACATGACCATGACTTCCATGCGGCTGATCGCGTCGCGCGGCGCGTTGGCGTGCAATGTCGTCATCGAGCCGTCGTGACCCGTGTTCATCGCCTGCAACATGTCGAGGGTTTCCTCGCCGCGGCACTCACCGATGATGATGCGGTCAGGGCGCATGCGCAGAGCGTTAACCAACAGTTCGCGCTGGCGGATCGCGTTCTCGCCTTCGATGTTGGCCGGCCGTGTCTCAAGCCGCACCACGTGAGGCTGCTTGAGCTGGAGTTCGGCGGCGTCTTCAATAGTGACGATGCGTTCGTCGGGGTTGATCAAGGCGCTCAGGGCGTTGAGCATCGTCGTCTTCCCGGAGCCCGTGCCTCCCGAGACGATGACGTTGAGCCGCGCCTTGACCGCCGCCTGGAGCAACGCCACCATGCCGGCGGTCATCGACTTATTGGCCACGAGATCGTCGGGCATCAGCTTGTCGGTAGAGAAACGGCGAATCGACAGCAGGGGCCCGTCTACGGCCAGCGGCTTGATGATCGCGTTGACGCGGCTGCCGTCGGTCAGTCGTGCATCGACCATCGGCGAGGACTCGTCGACGCGACGCCCGACCTGACTAACAATCTTGTCGATGATCCGCAGCAGGTGCGTATCGTCTTTGAAGGTGACGTTCGTGATCTCGAGTTTTCCGCGTCGTTCGACGTAGACCTGCCTGTGCGTATTGACCAAGATGTCGGATACCGTCGGGTCCTGCAGCAGCGGCTCCAGCGGTCCTAGACCGAAGACCTCGTCAAGCACCTCGTCGCAGATCTGTTGCCTCTCAAGCGAGCTCAGCAGAGTCGACTCTTCATCCATCAACGCCATCAGGGCGTTGCGAACCTCGACTCGAACCTTCTGGTTTTCGATCGTGGCGAGAGCTTCAAGGTTGATCTTGTCGAGCAGCCTACGATGAAGCTTGAACTTCAGCTCCTGGTATTCGGGGTTGAGCGTGAGGCGGGAGCGTCCGCTTCCCTTGCGAAGCCGGTCTTCCCAAGTGGCCTCGCCGTCGCCGGCCGGTCGAAGTTGATTCGTCGTCGCCATGGTGAATTCGATTTCCTTTCTTAGATGACTCGCCCGTTAACCTTGCGAGAGCAACGCCGAGAAACTCAATCCTGAGGCCGCCTTCTTCTTGTCTCCCTTCGACTCGTCCGCGCCCGCCAGCTCGTGGCCCAGAGCCACGAAGCTGCGGCCCAGCTCACACGAGGGCGGCACAGGCTTTCCGGCCGTGAGAGCCCGGTGAACCGCGCCGTCGTCCTCGGGAAACGAGCGGCCAATCGGGTAGTTGAAGACTCTTTCGATATCCTGTGCGCCGAGCTCCTGCTTGCGGCTCATGCGGTTGACGATTAGCGAGAATTGATCGCGTGAGAATCCTTCCTGCTCAAGATGAGCGATCAGCTTGCGGGTCAGATGCAAGCTTGGCAATTCGGGATTGCACACCACGTGCAGCGAGTCGCATTCCGGCAGCAACGCCTTCGCCTCGGACTGGTAGGCGGAGGGAATATCGAGTACGACGACCTGGTAGATCGAGCGGGCGAACTCCAGCAAGCGCACATAACGGTCGCCTTGCAGCAACAGTATTTCCGGCGTTTCCGGCGCCAGCAGCAAGTCAACGCCGTTGCGATTCGCCACCAGGGCGCTCCACAACGCCTCGTCGAGCTTCTCTGCATTCTGCACCGCGTCCAGCACGCTGTAGGTATGCGACACGCGCCAGCAGAACGAAAGCGTACTCCCGCTCATGTCGCAGTCAATCAGGGCGACTCGCTTGCCTGACTCCGCGATCGCGGCCGCCACGTTCGAGGCGGTGGTGGTGACGCCTTGTCCGGACTTCGCCGCCACAAAGGCAACCGCGCTGCCCCGCTCGTTCTGGGCGGGACGGCCTGCTTGCGTCAGCCTCTTCAAGCGATTCGCCGCCGCGGCCAGCGTTTCCGGGGCGAAGGGAGGCGACAAGAATTCCGCGCTGCCGGATCGCATGGCGCGAATGATCAGACCGGCGTCCTCGCTCGCGTTCACCGCCACCGCATGAACAGGCGGCTGCATCGCCGCCGCAACTCCGATCAAGGACACCGCATGCTCGACGTCCCCGCTGAGATCAATCAGCACCGCGTCGGGCCGTTTCTGCTGCAGGCTCGCCTCGAGCTCAACCGGCGTCGGGTAGTGAGTCAGATCCTCGACTACGCGAAAATGCGGCGACGCATCCAAGGCGTCCTTGAGCTGTAGGGCCAACGCGCGGTTGGGGCCCACCAGCACTGCACTTAACTCGCTTCCGCTCCTCATCATCCTCGCCGCTTCTGTTCCGCCATCGTCTTGCTATTAACTGTCTTCACGCGCGCTCGAGAGGCCTACTTGTTCTTGTTCCTCTTCTTTTCGCGTGCGTCCGCCGCTTCTCTACCGGTCTCCATGAACGGGACCACCACCGGGACCTCGGGGAGCGTATCGCCGGCGGCGATAGTTTCCGGGAACTCCGGCGTTACGAGAACAAGCAACTCGGTGTTGTTCTTCTGTATCGACTTGCTCTTGAAGAGGTTCCCCAGGAGCGGGATACTGCTCAGGCCCGGGACCCTGTTCAGGTTCTCGATCATGCGATTGTCAAGCAGGCCGCCGATCACGAAGCTTTGCCCAGGATCGAGCTCGACGTCGGTCTCCACGCGGCGGGTCGAAAGGGCCGGAATCAGGAAGCCCGACAGAGTCACCGCGTTCGCGAAATCGAGAGTCGAGACTTCAGGCTTCACGTGCATTTTGATCGATCCGCGCTGGGTGAACTCTGGAAGAAAACCGATGCGAATGCCGAACTCGCGGTACTGGATCGTCACCGCTCCAGCGGTCGAACCACCTTGCACGACTGGGACCGGAAACTCGCCGCCGACCAACAAATCAGCTTGCTTCCCAGACGTCGCCACCAAGTTCGGCTCAGCCAGAATCTGCCCCATGCCGTTCGAGACCAACGCCTTGATGGCGACCGCGATATTCAGGTCGGGGCGGAAGGCGAACACGTTCAGCGTGTCGGCAAGCGAGAAACTCGTAGTAGTGCCGGGAAGCTGTCCTGGAATCGCCCCGTTCACGCTCTGCCCCCCGACGCCGCCGAACTGCTGGGTCGATATCACGCCAGGCGTATTGAGAGCGCCGGTAGACATGATGTTGACGCCAAGCTCCGTCATCGCCGTGCGCTGCAGCTCAGCGAAGCGTACCTTCAGCAAGATCTGGCGCTCCGCCGGCGGCACCGGCAGCTCGATGTGGCTCACCACGGATCCCGCTCCCATGCCCGTCGCCATAGCAGCGACGCGTTCGATTACGTCCGGGCTTGAGGCCTTGCCGGTCAGGGTAATCACGCCTTTCGACGACATCACCCGGACCTGCTCGCCGGGAAACGCCGCCCGCAAGTGGTCCTGAATCTGGTTGACGTCGAGCGAAACTGAGATCGTGAAGAAGTTGCGGTCGCCCGAGCGCGTCCACAGGACAAGAGTCGTGACGCCCTCTCCCTTGGCGTTGATCAGCACTTCGCGCGTCGAAATGGCGACGGCGTCGGCGACTTCGTCGTCTGTAATGGCAACCCGCTGGATTTCGTCGGGGATGTCGAGCACGATCGAGCGCCCCACCGTGAGCGGGATCTCGTCGCCCGACGGCGTCTGCTGCCTCGGCTCAGCCGCCGACAGCGAGCCCAGCGCAAGCAGGCCCACGCCCGCCAAGCGGAACAGCGAGCCGAGCGGCCCGCGGCGGTTTGAGCTCGTTTGGGCCCCGGCGGGGCTTTGTTTTTCGTTTTCGGTCAAGCAAGTGGGGGACAAAAGCATGCCGTCACCTTCTCAGTACTTCACTACCCAGTAATTACCGTCTTCGGCGATCTAGTTCTCAGCGCCGTCGAGAGACTCAAGAGTGCGCACGTTGCCGCGAATCATTTCAATCTGTGGGGCCGGCGCGGGCAGCGCTTGAACCTGTGCGATTTCCCGCGGGCGAGACCGCGGGCGAGGAGCCGGCGCCGGAGCCATGTTGAACAGGTCCCGCGTCGTTTTGGCCTTATGATCCTCCGCCAGTTTCTCCTCATCGGTCGGATTACGCAGCACGAGCTGTATGCGGCCTTCCTGCGTCGCCAACGTCATTAGCTCGGCGTCCTCGAGGGTTAGCAGCATGTTGACCACCGGCACATTCTCGGGCTGTCCGTTCGCGTCAGCCTGTCTCCGATGTCCTGTCGACAACACGGTGACGTTCTCGAGCACTGTCGCCGAGAGCCGTTCAGGACTTTCGGCCACCGACCCCGTCAAGATCACATCGACCTTGGAGCCGGGGATAATGAATCCGGATACGCCGGTCACTTGATTCACGGCGACCGCCAAGGCGCGATATCCCTCGGGGATCATCGGCGCCAAGCCAAAGCCCACGCCCGGCTCGGTCACCCGGCCCTTGGTGATCGGCTCGTTCGCCATGATCGGCTGCACGACCGAACGATTCACGACGGCGTCGATCGTCTCGAAGCCTCCGGCCGGATAGGCCGCTTGCGGGAAATCGATCACCCGAAGGTCGGCGTCGGTGATCTCCACGCCCATGTCAAGGTCCGCTTTGGCTACGACGAGTTGGGCCATCGCCGCCTCCGCCGCCGCCGGGCGCCGTCCAACGGTGATCTGATAGAAGATCGCCGTAATCACCAACGCCACAAGAACCGCTACCAGTACGACCGTCAGTAGACGTTTGTCCATAACTCGTCCTCACTCAAAAACGAAAGCAGGGCGCCAAAGCTGATTGCCGGCGCATAGGGGATATATTGTTTACGAATCGGCGACGCCTCGGAGCCTTTGCCGAGGGCCCGCCGAGCGGCCTGATAGGCGACAAAGACGAGCGCCATCAGCCCTCCGGCCATCGCCGCCAAGATTGCCGCCATTAAGATCTGCTTGCTGCCCAGAATCGCTCCGAAGGCGGCCATCAGCTTGACGTCGCCGCCCCCCATTCCTCCCATCAGGAAGAAAAGGAGGAAGGCTGCAAAACCGATCAGCGCGCCTAGCGCGGAGTCGCCCAGCCCGCTCCATCCTCCGAGCGCCAAGTGCGCCGCCAATCCGGCAGCCAACGCTAGCCCGGATATCCAGTTCGAGATCCGCCGCCGCCATAGATCTTCAGCCGTCGCCGCCGCTGCGGTCACCGCCGAAAGTGCTAGTAGCCAGATCATATTAGGCATGCGCTCCGTCGAAACCGACCCAACCTCGACGGCGCAGGTCAATCTCCACATTCAATTGATAAGCCATCGTCGATTCGAACAACATTCACAGAAACCTTCGGTTTGTTGGCAATCCTTACTTAAGCCGGTCTAAGAGCTTTGCCCGGGCTCCTCGGGGGCTTTCCTAAGAGTCGGCGACCGCTTCTTGGCCCCGGCCGCGGCCCCGCCCTTACGGCGCTCAAAGAGCAGCGCAAAACCGTCGTCGTAGACCAGCTCCCAGTCCGGATGGCGTTTCAACGCCCCGCAGAGCGCCCATTCGAGCGGCGCCAGCGTAGCGTCGAGCTCATAGCTGTCCAAAGCGCGTTCGGCCTTCCAGCTCCCTTCGAGGATCGCCAGGTAGTCGTTGCGGATCTCGGGGTCGTAGAAATCGCTGCGTCCGTCGATGAACGTCCTATATTCCGGGTAGTAGCGGTAAATAAGGTAATCACCCCACTGATCCGTCGTAAGGATGCGGCGTCCCTTGAGCCGCTCCCCGAGCGCGTCAGCCGCAACCGTCGGGAACCGAATGGCGGCAAACTGCGCCGTCCAATTCGTCTCTCCCGCTCTCGCGTGAAGGTTGAACGCAACGAACGCCAACCCCGCCAGCGGCAACCAACTGACAGCGAATCGCTCCGAGCGCGTATCGCCCTGGCCGCTGTAGTCATCGGCGATCTCCTGCAGCGTTACCGCCAACGATTGACCGCCCCGCGCGGCCGCTGAGATCCAACGCGAAGCCTCTTCGGCCAACACCGGCGCGGCCACCATCATGAACAGCGGCGCGTGACGCACCGACGTCAACGTGGCGTGAGCCCAGGCGGCGATCAGCAGCGGCCAAGCGAAACGACCGCGCGCGATCATGCCGCCGGAGAGAAGCAGCGAGCCTAGCATCGTCGCCTCGAGCATCTTCATGCCCTCGTCCCGAAACGACGGCGATCGAAACTCCATTACGTATTTCAAGATGAAGTCAGAGTCCAGGTAGCCCAGAATGTGCGTATGCAGGCCCCATCCGAACGGATTGACGAACGTCGCCGCGAAGCAACCGGCGAAGAGCATCAGGTAGCGTCGCGTCGATTCCGGAAACCAGGCTCGCCAACCGTCGGCGAGGCTCGGGCGCTCGCGCCAAAGATCTTCAAGGCCCGTGCCGACCGCGAAGATCCCGACCGTCACCAGGGCAGCGACAAAACCGCCGTGAACGTTGGTCCAAACGGCTGTCAACGGAACCAGCCACCACACCGACCGGCCCGGATTCCTTCGGTCGGCCTCGAGCAGCCACAGAACCGCGAGGAAGAACAGCCAGGTGTACATGTGCGGCCGCGCCAGCCAGTGCATCGTCGAGACCGAACAGATCACCACCATCATCGGGATGGCAAGCAGGATGTTTGCTCCGCGCCAAACCATGAATCGCAGGCTGCCCGCCGCCGTCGCGGCGATCACCGCGCCCGCCAACAAGACCACGCCGCGCAGCCCGTCAATCCGGTGAGCAACGGCCAGGCTGACGTCCGCCAACCACTCCCAGGCGAACCACTCGCGGTCTCGCATCGTGAACGAGAACGGATCGGTTGTCGGCACGGAGCCCGTGTTGAGCACTTGTTCGCCGGTGTGGATGTGCCAGCCGGTGTCTGCGTCCGCCAACAGCGAGGTAGCCCCCGCCCAGGCGAAGAACAACCAACCGAGCATCGCAATGAACGCCCAGTCCGAGAGAGAGGGCGTCAGGAATTCTCGCCAAATCGACGGCGTCGATTCGGGACGGGCGGCATCTGCCGTGTGTGACTTCGCCAAGAGCCTCTGTTTCCCCTTTTGCGGACCGGAGTATTGCTTGCCGACGACGACGAGGGACGACTTCTCTGCACCCGGTCGGCTGCTCGCTGCGAGCGCGCCGACGTGGCGCTATTCCACTTTGTTCTGTACCAGTTAGCCCTCGGATGTCTTCCCTTCAAGTATCGGCTCGAAGGGCCCGGCTAGGAGTTACGGACGAAGCCCTAAGTCATAGAACCTTACTACCTAGTACTAGAGAGCCATGGTGCGAGATCGACGATCCGGACCGATCGATCTTCACTCTCGAATACAACCGCAAGACCCTCAGTCAGTCCCCGAGTAGCGTCCCTTAGCTGAATATCCGCCGTTTCGAGCTCATAGTCGCGGTCAGTCACCACCCAGTACTTGGCGCCGATGCCGCGGGCGACGTCGCCGAGTTTCTCCAGGTCGCGATCGAGAATCTTCTCGTCCTGCAGGTAAAACGCCGCCGTCGAGAAGGCCATCGGCCGCATCCCCTGCCGCCCCGTGTAGAGGTGTAACTCGACATCGTCGTAACTGATGAAGAGATCACCCTGGTCCGTCTGTTCTCGAATCCAGCGGTAGGCCTCAAGCCGAGGCAGCAGGTGGGAGCTTCGCATGGCTGCGGATCGAGCCAATCTCGGGTAAGATCTCCAAACCATCTCTCGGACTCCGTAGCCCGCAAGAACGGCTATCCCGATCCCCATGACGGCGGCAATTGCCTTTTCGGCCACTGGCTCCCGGCCCCTCAACTTCTCAATGCACACTCCTCCCAGAGCCTTCATCTCCCGCCAAGCCCCGAAATAGAACAGCGGCGTGAACGGCAGCATGAACCGGAGCATCAGCGTGTAGTTCCAGACCACAACGATGGGTGCGCAGGCCAACAGGATGAAGTGGAGAGGGTAGGCCGGCCGTTTGGAGGCGGTCTCGAAGATGCCCTTGAAGACGCCGAAGGAAATCGCGATCGAGACAGCCTGGACTAGACCGCTGGTTCGTCCCGCCGCGGGCAGCAAGAAACAAAGCGCCGCCGGATGCTTGAGCAGCTCCGTCAGGTTAAACAAGGCTTGAGCCGCGAAGGCCTCCCAATCGGGCGTCGTCAGCCTCCAGAACCCGGCGTAGTTGGTGTAGAAGATCAGCGTTTGCCGCAATCCGTCCGGCGCCGCTTCAGCGCCGTCCCCAGCCGACAAGGCGCCGAGCAACGAAAAAACAACCGGCAAGCCAGCCGCGGAGCACAACGCTGCCGCTCCGAAGCGCCTACGCAAGATCGCCGCCGCCACGACGCCGGCGGTCACGGCGACGCCCATCGTGCGCGTCAGCGTCGCGGCCCCGAGCAATAGGGTGACCAGAGTCCACAGCGCACGACTCCGTCCCGACCGCGGCGACTCGGTGAAGGCGCGGCCCGCCAGTGCACAAGCGCCCAGCGACATCGCCGCGAAAGGCATGTCGCTCAGCATGAGTTGAGACAGCAGAAAGCTGTTGGGATGGAAGCTGGAGATCGCCGCAATGGCCAGAGACTCCCAGCGCGACGCGCCGAGCTGACGCAATACGATCGCCGACGCCCACATGAAACCGCAGGCGAATAAAGCTCCGACCCAGAATCCGGGCGCTAGGTTTTGAGGGAAACTGTCGTCAACCCGCCAGACAAGCGAGAGCAACGCCGGGTAAAGAATCGGGTACTTGGACGGCTGCGGCTGAAGCGGCAGACCGGGCAGAACATGACCCTGTCCCTCGGCCAAGGCTTTCGCGCTGCTGAAGTACAGGCTATCGTCGTGAGCCTGCCCAAACATCGCAGGTTCCCAACGCAACCAGAGCGCAAGCAGCAAAGCGCCAGTCAAGATCGCCAGGATCAGGCGCCAACTGCGCTCGTCGAGACTTAGTCCTAGGCCGGGCTCTTGGGAGCGAGTGGGGGGGGCGTGAGGGAAATCTTCGGAATCCGCTGACGAGACTGCCGCTGCTGCGTCCACGACGGAGAACCTGACCGGCCCGGATCGGCTTGGCTACCCGACCTCGCTCTCAACTTCGAGACCAGACGGAGCCGCGAGCATGTCTTCTTCGATATCGGTAGTTAGACCGCGAATCTTGCGGCCGTACATCGCCAGCTCAAAACGATCCTTCACGCCCGTCTTTTCGAAGATGTGCATGAGGTGAACCTTTACGGTTCCTGTCGTGATGCACAGGGCGTCAGCGATCTGCTTGTTCTTCATTCCCCGCATCACGAGCGTCAGAATCTCGTCTTCCCGAGGCGTCAGCCGCGGAGTCGTACGACGGTTGATGAACCCGACGAACTGGTTCGAGATCGAGCTCTCGATCCAAATATTGCCCTTGGCGACCGTCCGCAGACAATCGAGAATGATCTGGATCGGCAGGGTCTTCTTGAGGATCCCTCTAGCGCCGACCTGGAGAGCACGAAAGGACTCGACCTCGGAGATCTCCGCCGCCCAGAGAATCGGTTCCGTCTCGGGCGAACGCACTTTGAGGTCCGAAATCAGTTGAAATATCGCCTTCGTCCCGAAAGCCTTGTCGATCAGACAGACCTTCGGCTGCTCCTCGCCAATCAGGTCGAAGAGGTCGGTGGGCCGCTCAACAGCGCCAACGAAGTCCATATCCTCGGCTTCCGCGAGACTGCGGCGTAGTCCCTCGACCACGATCGGCTGCGAGTCACATGCGCATACCGAGATCATTGAACACCACCCAGGGCCACTCGCAGGAACCGCGACCCAAGGGGGGCCAGCACTAGAACGCTCATTACTGAGTAGTATGCCGTGAGGGGGAGGGGTGGCGACAATCGACCTCTGACCTTAAGTGCATGGGAAAAACTCCCTACCGGGGGGACAGGCTCAGGCGCGGCCAAAACCGGGCCAAACAATGCCGGCTGACAATGGTGTGCAAGGCCGCTCAGGCATCCTGAACGACTTTAATCTTCTGGAAGCCCTCTTCGGGCCGAGGCGGCTCGAAGTTTTTGGCCAGTTCCCGGATGACGTCTTCGGGCACCCGGCGGCTTCGATCTCGGTTCCGCTCCAAGCAGATCTCAAGCGGCGTCTCGAAGCACAGCGCCTCGACGACGCAGCCCCGCGCGGCCGCCAGTTCGATAAAGGGGCGCCGTTGAGCCTCGAACAAGTTCGTGGCGTCGATGTAGCTGCTCGGCCGCCCCACCTCGATGCGCGCGATCAAGAGCTGCCGCAACGCCCGAAACACTTGAGGATGAATCGTTTGGTCGTCTTCATCGTCCCCGATGATTGCCCGCATCATGTCCGAAGAGAGCGGCATGATTCCCCGCTTCGAGAACCAAGTCGACTTCCCTGCCCCCGGCAGACCAACCGCCAATACAACGAGCTGAGGGTCTCCCTCAGACGACATAGCGTTCGGAAGCAATGAGGCGCAGCGCAATGCGGCGCCGTACGGCAACAACATTGAGCGGCGCCGTATCCGCGAGGTTGTTGAGCAACTTGGCGCTGTTCGTTAGCTTTTCGCCGTCGAGGCCTGCTGCGATCACCAACCGTCCTGCCGCTGCACAACGCTGCAGGCATCGGTCCGCAAGAACCCGAGTCATTTCGACGGCCTGATCGCCATGCCGAGATGCGTTCAATTTGCGCGCCCGCAGCAGGGCGGAATCAGCAGCGTAGATTTCGATTGCAATGTCGGCCATCGCGCTCGCGACCTCCTGCTGCTCGGAGAGCTTGTCGCCGAAGGCCCCGAAAGCAACCCCCGTCACGTAGAGACCGACCTTCTTCGCTCTGCTCAGCTTCTCCTCTTCCGCGGCCAATACCTCTTCACCCGACGTCGGAATGGGGTCCTCTCCTCCGGCGATCGCGTGCTGCATCATCACACCCACAGCGTCTCTGAGGGCCAGCCGCGCCTGTGCCGCACGCTTGCCGAGAATTGCCGTGGTCAGCAGGCGGTTGATCTCATTGGTGCCCTCGAAGATTCGGTTGACGCGCGAGTCGCGATAGCAACGCTCCACCATGTAGTCGGCGTGGAACCCGTAGCCGCCGTGTACTTGAACACCCTCGTCGACGCCGTAGTCGAGGGCTTCACTACTCCAAACTTTGGCAATTGAACACTCTACGGCATATTCCTCAACTGCTGCGAGAGTCTTTTCAGCAGCTTCAGCCCGCTCCCAGGACACGCCTTTCAGACGAGCGTCGATCATCCCGCCGGTGCGGTAGACCAAAGACTCAGCCGCGTAGAGTCGTATCGCCGTCTCCGCTATCTTGTGTTGAATCGCGCCAAACTCGGCGATCGCCTGGCCGAACGCCTTGCGCTGCTTCGCGTAGCGAATCGTTTCCCCAAGCACCTCTTTCAGGCCGCCCACACAAGAGGCGCCAAGCTTGAGCCGCCCGAGATTGAGGATGTTGAATGCGATCACGTGCCCGCGGCCGACCTCTCCCAACAGATTCTCTACCGGGACCTGAACCTCATCGAGATAAAGCGCCGTCGTTGAGCTCCCGTGGATGCCCATCTTGTGCTCTTCCGCGCCGGGCCGTACTCCTTCCCATCCGCGCTCAACGAGGAAAGCGCTGAATTTCTCACCGTCTATCTTGGCGAACACGGTGAAAAAATCGGCCCACCCGCCGTTGGAAATCCACATCTTCTGGCCGCTAAGCACGTAGTGCTTCCCGTCGGCGGAGAGAACGGCGCGGGTGCGTACCGCGAGCGCGTCGCTGCCCGCTTCCGGCTCGGAGAGGCAATAGGCGGCCATCCATTCCCCGGTCACGAGCCGCGGCAGGTACTTCTTCTTCTGCTCTTCGGTCCCAAACAGCACCAGTGGCAAGGTGCCGATCCCGCAATGTGCGCCGTACGTCGTCGAGTACGAGGCATAGCGCCCAACGCTCTCGGCAACGACCAACTGAGAGGTCAAATCAAGTTCGAGCCCGTCGTACTTCTCGGGAACCAAAATGGACAGCAGCCCTAGCTCCCCGGCCTTAACAATGAGATCCCGGGCCAGCCCCGGCTCTTTTTCCTCATATTCGGCGACACGAGGGAGCACTTCCGCGTCCATGAAGCGCTCAGCCGTTGTGCGAACCTGGCTTTGCTCGTCCGAGAAATCCTCAGGGGTAAAGGTTTCCGCCGGGAGGGCCGGTGCGAAGAGGAAAGAACCTCCGGCGGGCGTTGCAACGCTGTGATCGGTTGCTGTCGACATAAAATCCATCGCCTCCAGTCTGGCCGCTACAGTCTTTCGAAAATGCCGGCCGCGCCCTGTCCGCCGCCGACGCACATCGTGACCATGCCGTAGCGCACTTGGCGCCGTTCCATCTCAGCTAGCAGTGTGGCGGTCAGCTTCGCCCCGCTTGCCCCGAGCGGATGCCCCAACGCTACCGCGCCGCCGTTGACGTTCACAATGTCCGGATCGAGGCCAGCCGCGCGAATCACCGCCAAGGCCTGAGCAGCGAACGCCTCGTTGAGCTCGATCAGACCGATATCGGGCAGCTTGAGCCCGGCCAGCGCCAAAGCCTTTGGGATCGCGGCCACCGGCCCAACGCCCATGATTTCCGGAGGAACGCCTGCCGCAGCGAAGCTCACAAAGCGCGCCCTCGGCTTGAGCCCGAGTTCGTTCGCTTTGTCGGCCGACATCATGATCGCCGCAGCTGCGCCGTCGCTGGTTTGCGATGAATTCCCGGCCGTGACTCCGCCTCGTGCATGGAATACCGCCGGTAGCTTCGCCAACGCCTCGATCGACGTATCGGCACGCGGGCCTTCGTCGTGCTCGAACCGAATGCTCTGAGTCTTAGGGCTGCCGTTCGAGGGCGTGACAATTTCAACGTCGAGCGGAACAAGCTCGCTGTCAAAGCGCCCTTCCTTTTGCGCCGCCAAGGCCTTTTGATGACTGGCCAGAGAGAACGCATCCGAGTCCTCGCGCGAAATCTCGTGCTTACGAGCCACGTTCTCGGCCGTCAGGCCCATGTTGATGTAGATCTCGGGCAGATTGTCCATCAGCCACGGATTGGGAGCGAACTTGTGTCCGCCGCTGGGCATCAGACTCATCGATTCCGTTCCCCCGGCGAGGATGACGTGAGCCCCGCCGCTGCGAATCTGGTCAGCCGCAAGCGCAATCGACTGCAGCCCGGAGCTACAGAAACGGTTGATGGTGAAACCAGGCGCCGAGTCGGGCAAACCCGCCCTGATCGCGGAGATCCGCGCCACATTCATGCCCTGCTCGGCCTCGGGCATGGCGCAGCCGAGAATGACGTCCTCGATTAGCGCGGGATCAAGGGCCGGCGTCCGTTCAAGGAGAGCCTTGAACACCGCCGCCGCCATATCGTCGGGGCGCGTAGTTCGCAAGGTTCCTCTTGGAGCCTTGCCGACCGGCGTCCGAAGTGCTTCTACAATGACCGCTTCTCGCATCTTTGTTCGTCTCCAGCTTCCCCCGCAATTCTAACAACGCGCGCTTGTCCGCGCGCGAGCACGCTTACGCCCTTCCGCGGATCGCCTATCCGGAAGGATCAGGCCGTCCCAAGGCGCCGAGAAACCCGGACCAAGGAGGCGATTGTGCATCGGGACGCGAGCGCCCTATCGACGCTGACTCCGCCGGCGCTGGGACTCTTGCGGTCGCAAGTACAGCGCTCCCAAAGTCGAGTTCTTCGCCTTAGAACGACCATCCGATCGAAGTCGTCACTCCGAAGTCATTTCTGGGAGTCGCCGCGGGCGGACGGCTGTCAAAGTTCTCGAACGCGGAGACCCTCCAGTACAGGTCACCCACAATATCCCAGTAGATGCTCATATCCAAGTTCAGTCGCAGTCGGCCGGCGTCCGTAAGAGATGGGAATACCATCAAGGTGGATACGAACTCTGATGAATCAAAGCGAAAGGTGGAGTACTCTAGGCCAAACAGCGCCTCACCGTTGTTTCTCACGGGGACGCGCCCTGACTCAGGAGTGAACTGTTCCCTATTCCAAACCGCCCCACCGAGAGCTGATAGCGTATTTCGGTTGGTATTGATGAACCGACGACCAACGGCCGATCCTAAGGTCGTCCGAAGGTCTAGGCGCTGCTGGTCGCTCGTCAGGAAATCCGACAACGCTCCGGCAAGCCACTTGCGCCCAATGTACCGGAAATAGCTCGCTGAAGCGTTATGCCGGTTCGTGTCGGTGCCGTCGCTCTGTCCGGCAAACAACGAACTCACCGAGGCGCCGATCCGACGTTTCTCCGAGTGGTACTCGAGCGAACCGTTGAGAGTCGATTGTATCTGCGAGTTCGCCCTGCTAAACGTGAATCCGTAGTCGATTTTCGTCGTGAGCTTCCCGACGAAGTTGCGCTCCAGCTGTCCTATCCAGACAACTTCCTGCGCCTCCATTTCGGAAGCGACATCCCCTTCCACGATCTCCAATCGCCTCGGGCTTGACGGCTCTGTTTCTTCCTTCTCTCGCAACACGCCGGTTCGGTACGCTCCCGAAGCGTTCTCCAGTACGAACCGCTGGGGACTTTCGATGCTGCGAACCTTCTCCCAATCTATGATGACTGTGCCGATGGTATAGTCGATCTTCACGTGCAGTTGACCGAACTGCAGTTTTTTGATCTCGCACGTTAACCGATCTCCATTGTTCATGACAAGCACGTCCAGCTTGGGGCGCGCCCGAACTGGCGTCACCGCGAGCACCGTTAACAGAATGGCGACCCGAACAACTAAGACGTTGTTCGATAACAACTTCAGAGTGGATAGCTCCATGATCCTGTGGTGTCTCCGGGTGTCTATTTTGGGGGGCCGTACTATCAGCAGATTCTGTATTGGCGGACCCAACGATAGCATCCGTCGAGAATTCCAACGCAGGCTCGTCGTCGCCGAACACCCGTCACCAAACGCCTAAGGGCTTGCTCGGATTTCTGACTGTCGGCGTGCCTTGCGGGATGCGAGTCGTCGGTCAATCGCTGCCGAAGGTTCTTCGGCCCCGGTACCAGGTACTCTCGACGGCCACTTTGCTGATCTCGTGGGGCTCGACCTCGAAGAGGCTTTTCTCGAGTACGACGAAGTCGGCCGACTTTCCAGTCGTGATGGAGCCGATCTCGTTCTCCTTGTTCATCAGCCAGGCGTTGTTGATCGTCGCGGCCTTGATGGCTTCTTCGAGGCTGAGCTTGTCTTCTTCGTAACCCTGCATCGAAGCGTCCGGATCCCCGGCGCGAGCGCGACGCACGAACATCTCGATGCTGTCGAGCGGAGCGTAGCTCGGGAACGTCGTGGCGACCGGATAGTCCGAGCCGATACCCACCTTGCCGCCGGCGGCTGCGGTTCGGCCGGCGGGATAATAGGCGTCCGCTCGATCATTACCCAGGACTTTGTAGTTCGCGTCCATCGAGTCGCCCGGCATCATCCAGAGCGCGCTGTAGCTGGCTCCGGTCTGCGCCGGAGTGAAGCGCGGCATGTCGGCCGGGTCTGTCATCATCACGTGGGTCATGTTGGCGCGCGCCTTGTTGGGGCCATGCGTCTCGATCGCAGCCTCCATAGTGTCGAGGACTAGATCCACGCCTGCATCGCCGCAAACATGGAAATGCATGTTGATCCCGGCCGCATAGGACTTGTCCACCAGCTCTTTGAACTCGTCGATGGGGAAGACCGTCGTACCCGTGCCCTCGTAGCCGGAGCCAGCGAGATAGGGCTCCTTGAGAAAGCCCGTTCCGGTCTCGATCGAGGCGTCGACATTGATCTTGATGGAGTCTGAGAACAAGTCTTCGCTCTTGGAGTTCGCGATCATCTCCTGAGCTGCCGCGAAGTCGTCCCGCTGGTTGATCGAATAGTGCGACATCGACACCCGCAGGTTCGCGCCGTGCTTCGTATTGTGGTTGTGGACCGCGTTCATCGCCGGGACATTCGGCGCGAAGAGCACGCCCGGGTCGAAAACCGTCGTCAGACCGGCGCCCGAGAACTTCGGGAACGCCTTCGTGATCCTTTCCTCGATCCACTCCTCGGTGATCTCGCCGATCATCGGGAAGTAGACGCCGAAATACGCCGGGATCTCCTCGATGAACCCGGTCGGGTTGCCGTTCCCGTCACGTTGGTAGTAGCTCTGCTCGGTCGGGTCGGGAGTCTCCGCCGTAATGTTGGCAGCTTCGAGCGCCTTGGTATTGGCCCAGGCGGCGTGACCATCCGATCGAATGAAGAGCACCGGATAGTCCGGGAAGATCTTGTCGAGATCCTCTTTGACCGGCCCTTCCTTCGGAAAATTGGCGAGATGCCAACCGTATGTGATCAGCGGCTCGGTACGGCCTTCCTGGGTGGCGGCGAACTCACGTAGCCGGGCGTACATGCCCTCGTTGGTGGGTTCGTCGCCGGTGTCGAACTCCGCCGTGACGATCGAGGCTGCCACCGAGTGGAAGTGCGTATCGATGAATCCAGGGGTAGTGAAGAGGCCGCGCAGGTCGGTCTTCACCGTATCGGGCCCAGCCATCGCCAGGATCTCATCGTTGGATCCGACCCCGATGAACTTACCGTCCGTGACGGCAAAGGCCTCGGCCCACGGCTGGGCTTCGTTCACAGTGTAGACCTTGCCGTTGGTGAAGATCTGGTCGGCATTCTGGGTGCTCTCCGGGCTGCTGTTGCAGGAGGAGAGCGCCAGGGTAATCGATAGTACGGAAACGATTCTCAACATGATGTTACTCCTTCTAGGAGGCGTGGAAGAATGATCAATCATTGCGTTGTTTCAGCGAGCTCGCTATGAACAATCTCAAGTTCCGTCCCGATGCGCAAAGTCTCGCGTAGCAGCGTGCCGACGACTTCGCTCCTCGATGAGGTTCTCTCGTTCGATTTCGCGCGGGCGCTTTTCAAAAAATCGCGATATCAGGCCTGTGACTCCCAACTTCAGAGGTTCGGTCCCCGCGGGTCAGCGCGTGCCTTATTCGGCTTGGTAGGTATAGCGGCCGCCCATCATCGTAGCGACCACCTCCACGTCGGCGATATCCTTCGGGTCGACGTCGAATAGATTCTTCTCCAGCACGACAAGGTCGGCGAACTTGCCGATTTCGAGGCTGCCGATTTTGTCTTCCATTCGTGCCTGCCAGGCCGGGAAAATAGTCACCCCTTGGATCGCCTGTTCGAGCGTGAGGCCCTGCTTGCCGGGAGGGAACGTCTTAGAGCCTTCGTCGTTGGGACTCTGCAGCGTCATCGCGGCTTCCATGCTGAGTAGCGGGCCAATCATGTCCACTGGAGAGCTGGGAATGTCGGCTGACAGGCTCACTTTCAGTCCGCGTCTTACAGCGTCGGGATACTCGTTCATTTCCGCCGCGGCCCGTTCTTCCCCAAGCATGTTGATCGCCAAAGCGTCCGTATTGCTCCAATCCGTGGTGAACACCGGGGTGACGTTGATCGGCAGCTCCATCGCGATCACACGCGCGTGGTCGTCCGGTTGCACGAGGTGGTAGTGCTGTAAGGTGTTGCGCGCGTCCGTGTGGCCCGCTTGCCTGCTCGCCTCGATCGCATCGACCGTGGCCCGCACCGTGGCGCTGCCGTCAACATGGGTGATCACGTCCAGCCCCGCCGCGTTGCCGGCGAGGATCACTTCCTTGACCTTGTCTCCGGGGATGCCGACATTGCCGGAATCGCCGTCTAAGAACGGCTCAACCTGCAGTGAGGTTTTCGTCATCCAGTTGCCTTCAGGGTGGATCTTGATTCCAGCGACGCGGACTCGATCCGAATCGTGCTGCTCCCGCAACTCGAGCGTGCCTTGCACGAGCTCGCCAACATCGCCCGTCGCCTTCTTGTAGATCATGTAGACGAACGTCCGGAGCTCCAGGTCTCCCTTCGCGTCAAGCTCGTCCAACAACTCGAGCGCGGCCTTCTGGTCCTTGAACGCCTCCGGTTGGTTTGCTAGGTTCGGCGTGACTAGGCCGGCATTCATTACTGCGGTCAGGCCGGCTTCGGCAGCTTTCTGGTAAAGAATCTTTCGACTTTCCGGCAACATGGTTTCGGGCTTCCAGGCGCCGATGTCGATGTAGGCCTGCAGCCAAGAGACCTCAATGGCGACTCCCTCCGGATTGCCTGCCGCATCACGTCGCCAGTAGCTGAATCCTGGTTGGGGGTCTGGGGTGTCTTTGGTGATCTTGGCCATCTCAAGCGCCTTGGAGTTGAGCCACAGGTCATGGATGGTGTAGTCGAAGAACACGGCGGGTCGGTTCGACACGATGGCATCCAGTTCCTTTGCGGTGGGAAAGCCGCCGTACTTGCCTTTCTCCCACCCGTAGCCGACTAGGATTTCCGCGTCCGGATTGGCGTCGGCGTATTCCTTGATCATCCGCAGATAGTCTTCTTTGCTTTCGGCGGCGAACAAGTTGACGCCGGCTTTGGTCCAGTTGGAGCCGATCAAGTGGTCGTGGCCGCTGACGAAGCCCGGAAGCATCATCCGCCCGTTCAGGTCGGTGGTCTCGGTCGCGGACCCCACAAAGGCGCTAGCGCCGGCGTCGTCGCCGACGTAGACGATCTTGTCTCCCTTCACCGCAACGGCCTCGGCCCACGGATGGCTCTCGTCCACGGTGTAGACCTTGCCGTTGGTGAATACGAAGTCGGCGGCGTCTTCGCCGCTTGGACCTCCGCAGGCGAGGCAAAGCAATAGGATGGCCGACAGCAAACTAAACTTTTTCATGACGATTTTCCTCTCCAATACAAACCAGCATATCTATTCAAAACCCCCGCCGTCATCCCGCTGCCCGGGATTTATCCGCTATCGGGGAAACAGCATCGTGATCCCAAACTTGAGTTGCCATTTAGGGCCCAGGTCCGGCCGCACCGGCACGGCGTAGGCACCTATGGCCAAGTCGAGCGCGTACCCGCCCGACATGACGAGCGTCTGGCTAAAACCCATGCCTAGCGGCACCGTCAGCTTGTTGCCGGAGTCCGCCTTCCAGTCGACGGTGATCGCATTGTTGTAATGGAGCGTCGCCCCCGGGCATTGACGGAATGTTGTAGAAGAAACTGGGCTGCACGGTAGCCAGACTAAAGTTACCGTCGAACGCCCAGTGCTGGCTGATCAGAACGGCGTACGAAAAGTCGCCCGCGCCTCCAACAATCACGCCGCCGGGGCCGGCGCCCCAACCGGGGCCGGCGACCCGTTCCGAAGTCCTGGTCTTGAGCGACACCTGCGGCCCGACGCCCCACTTCAGGCCGCCTTCGCTCTTGGGATTGAAGAACGTTTGCACCGTCATGTCGCTCAGTCCCCACTGAGTGTTGTCGCCCGAGGCCCCGGGAGGCAGATTGGGGAAGTCCGCTCCGCCAGGCGCTCCGACGATGGGGATGACCGCTCGCGGAATGAAGTTGAACTTCTCGAACGGAATCGAATAGACCGGCTGAAGCTGGAAGTTATAGCCAGTTCTCTCATCGTCGCCGGTCCCGAAGTTGACCGTGTTGTCGGTCATCAAAGCCGCAATACTTGCCAACGGATCTTGTAGTTTCTTGGCCATCTCCTCCGCACTTTGAGAACGGGCGGGCGTCGCTGACAAAAGGACCGCCGGCACGGCCACAGCGATTGCCGTCAAGCGGTTACTGAAGATCTTATTGAGCCCCATTCACGCCTTTACGATTCGCTCCGTTTTTGTGTATCGCATCCCTTTCCAACGATGCCCCGACGAGCCGTCGGCCGCTACGGCTTCCATACCAGCATGAAGGCGATTAGGCGGCCTTGGGCACGATCTCTAGCAGCCACGTCTGCAATGGCGCGGAGGCGCAGACTGAGACGCGCCTTAGGGATCGCATACTGAACTTCACCGCCGATGCCGTGGGCGCTGTAGTCGAACTGGGAGTCACCATCCATTCCCTTTTCTGCGGTAACCTGCCAGGTGCTCGCGCCGACCACGCCGACATCAAAGACTTTCGCGAACGTCCGTCCCAATCCCCACTCCAAGACGGCGTTCTGGCCCGGCTTCAAGTCGATCCCTTGTTTCTTGGTGTGGATCTCGTAGCGCAGCATTGCCGAGGCGTTCCACTCTTTGTTCGGGCCAAAGAACTGCGTATCTCCCACGCCGATCATATGAGTCCAAAATCCTTTGCCCGTATTGGTCAAACCGTCGGATTTGAACCGCCCGGTTGGGGCGAAGAAGCCATAGCGCACATTTAGATGATTGTCAGCGTTCTTCCAGCCGAGAGTGAGCGGTTGGACATAGACATCGGCGATGCCGGTCTTCCCGAACTGGTCCCCTGCGGATGGGTCAAGGAGGTACGCCCGGTTAGTGAACGGGACATTCACCTGGACTCCGTAACGAGCGCCCAAGATCTTCGCCGGAGTGCTCCAAATGAACGAGCTTACATTGCCTAGAATGTTGATGTCGCCGTCGAATGGTTGGGGCTTGCCGCTGGGATCGTTGATTTGTCCGAACTGATACGACAAGGTCAAGTTTGCGTAATAAAAACCAGGCGGCGGAGAGGGCGCCGATTTGAGGCCGACTAATCCTGGTATGTATTGCCCGACCTCGGCTGCGGACGCAGCCCTGGGGAGTGCGAGCAGGAGCGCGTAGAGCAAGGCCGCCCGGCGACCTGACTTGGACCTTGCCTTCACGCTACTTCGCCGTCTTCGCCGCGATCTGCGTGGAATGGAGCAAGCTCTCCATTGCCTGCCGAGGGATGCTGCGCACGTACGGCTTTATTAGCCATTCCAGTCCAAACGGGATCCGGCGGGTCAGCGAAACGGTGCCCAACTGCACGTATACTCCGCCGTCCGCCTCTTCGAGCCCCCAGGAGGTGACCATGCGCCAAAGAAAGCCGCTGTCGTCCCCGACCGGCAGCTCACTTTCGTTCGGCTTGCCCGGATTCACGACTTCGGTAATTTTGGTGGCGCGGGACACCACATACCAGCGATGCTCATCCACTTGCTTGAATGTGACTTCGTGCTCCGCGTTCAACACCACGCGCAGGGTGACGTTCTTCTCAAAGCGCAGACGGTTACGGTAGAAGTCCCCTTCGGCGCTCAATGTCTCCGAATGGGTGATATCTTGATAGATCTCCTTGTAGCGGTCGAAATCCCGAAGGACGCCTAGCACCTTTTCGACCTTCACGTCCGGGATGAAAAGAACGCCATACCAGTCGTGCACCATGCCGCCCGGAATAGCCACCTCTTCTGTGTAGGCCCTGACAATGACGTCGCCGCCGAGAAGGCGGATTCGGCCGCGCGGCTCGTCGTCGACCACGACAAATGGCTTGCGCCCGTCGAGCCTCGCTTGGGTGTCCCTCTCGACAGCGGCGACGTACCTATCAAATGCTTTGATGGTGCTCTCTTGAATCTTGACGGCCTTTTGCTGCCGGGGTCTGTGAGAACACGCCAAGAAGGAGTGCGGACAATACCGTCTTTCTCTTGAGATTACTCATAGCGATACCTCGAACTCACTACAGCCTGGGATTCCAAGCGGTACGGTGCTACCGCTGCAAAACAAGGAAGTCAGGGACCGATATGCGGCGGGCTCGACGCAAGCCCACGCCGCCAGTAGGACCCTAAGCCAATACTATCATGAATTGTGATGGTGAGAGCAGGAGGATTAGCGGGTGGGATCTAAGTGAGACGACCTGGTGAGGCCCGTCGCGCGTCCCGTCCTGAGGCGGCGGGGGACGCGGACCAAGCAGCCGATTGTGCGGCGGCACGCGGCTCTGCTAAATTAACGACTTAGCAGCGTTTCCGATATGTCGAAGCAGCAAACACTCGAAAGAATTATCTCGACAGGAGTCGTTCCCATCGTCCGTTCCGACTCGGCCGAGACGGCCATCGAAGCGGCGCGCGCTGTACGCCGAGCCGGTTGCGGCATCCTCGAAGTCACGATGACCGTTCCGGGCGCGATTCACGTGCTCGAGAAACTTGCCGACGAGCTCGGCGATGAGCTGATTCTCGGCGCCGGAACCGTCCTAGACCCCGAGACGGCGCGCGCCTGTATGCTGGCCGGCGCGGAGTTTTTTGTCACTCCATCGCTCAACATCGCAACGATCGAAGCCTGTAACCGCTACTCCAAGGCCGTGATGCCGGGCGCACTGACGCCCACCGAAGTGATGACCGCCTGGCAAGCAGGCGCCGACATGGTTAAGATATTTCCCTGCGGCTCGATGGGCGGCGCGAGCTACATCAAGGCCCTCAAAGCGCCGCTGCCTCAGGTGCTGATGGTTCCGACGGGCGGGGTCAACTTGGGCAACGTCGGCGAGTTCTTCGCGGCCGGCGCTAGTGCGGTCGCCGTGGGAGCGCAGATGGTCGACAGCAAGGCGCTCGCGGCGGGCGACTACGGCAAGATTGAGGCGTCGGCGAAGGAGTTCCTCGCAGCCGTCGCCGCGGCTCGTTCCTAGGGCAATACGGCGCATGCGGCCGCCGAAGTGAGCGTTCTCGAACAGCTTCCAAAAGGCGCATCGATCGCCGTCATCCGTTTACGCTCGCTCGGCGACGCGGTGTTGACGACGCCGGCTCTACAACTCATCAAGAAAACCCGCCCCGACCTACGGTTAAACGTCTTGCTCGACCGGTCCCTCGCCCCGCTGCTCGAAGGCTCGCCGGCCGTCGACCGAGTTATTGTCGTCGATCGAGGAGGCCCTTTCTATGCGGCGCTCGCCGCAGTTCGCGCCGAGCGGCCTGCTTTGTGCTGGAACCTCCACGGCGGCTCGACCAGCGCTTGGCTCACAGCTTTCTCCGGTGCGAAGTTCCGCGCGGGCTACACCCACTTCCGTCTGCCGCTCGTCTACAACGTTCGCATCCCTCGGGCTCAAGAGATTCTCAGCCTGGACGCGAAGGCGAGCGTCCACACCGCCGAACATCACGCCTCGGCCGCGTTCCATCTCGGAGCGACCCACGCGGAGATCCCCGCCGCCGCGCTGCGGGCAGAGGCCCCGGAGCCCGTCAATCCGCCCTACGCCCTATTGCACGTAGCGGCGGCGTACGAGACCAAGCGTTGGGGCGCCGAGCGCTTTCTAGAAATCGGCCGCTTCTTGGCCGAGCGGAGAGGTTTGCGGCCGATCGTCATCGCCGGTCCCGGCGACGACCGCCTGCTGGAGCGTTTCTCAGAATTCGAGGCTCGTCCCGCGCTCGACCTGGGAGCGTTGAAGAACCTAGCGGCTGGAGCAAGCTTGTTCGTCGGCAACGATTCCGGACCGGCGCACGTCGCCGCCGCGTTCGGTGTGCCTTGCGCGGTGATCTTCGGCTCCTCGAACTCTCGAACCTGGAGGCCTTGGGGAACACGGTCAGAGACCGTCGAAACCGAGTGGGACTGCAAGCCCTGTCCCGGCGACCGCTGCTACGCCTTTGATGAGCCACGCTGTATTCTGTCGGTAGAGACTGGGCGCGTCCAAGCCGTGATCGAACGGCTGCTCGATGCACCGTCTCAGGCCCCTTCCGCTGAATGAACGACTTCGCCCGGCTAATGCGTTACGTGCGGCCCTACTCGGGCCGGGTCGGGCTGGCCGTGGTTCTGATGGCCATTGCGGGACTTTGCCACGGCTTCGTTGCCGTACTGATCGAACCAATCTTCGACCATGTGCTTAATCCCTCGGCTGAGCGCGCGCCAATTCGTCTGCTCGAGTTTCCCGGCGCGGGGTCGTTGTACCTCGACGACCTGATGCCGGCGGGTCTCGACACGCCTTGGAGCATGATCGCCGCTGCGATCCTGGGCGTCTTCGCGCTCAAGGGCCTCTGTGATTTCTTCGGAAACTATCTGGTGAACTACACCGGTTTGGCGGGAGTTCGTGACTTACGCAATCACGTCTATCGCGTCGTGCTCAACCAATCGCCGGCGTTCTTCCAGAAGCTCCATACGGGCCGCCTCATCTCGTCGCTGGTCAGCGATATCGACAAGATTCAGACCGCGCTTTCGCACATCCTGGCCGATCTACTGCGGCAGACCTTCATCGTCGTCGCCCTGCTTTGGGTCCTGCTCCAGACCGATTGGAAGCTGGCGGTGATCAGCCTGGCCGTCCTCCCGGCAGTATTGATCCCCACGTCGCGGCTCGGTCGTCGAATTCGTCGCACGACCCGCCGCGCCCAGGACGACCTCGCCGACCTGACCCAGATTCTGCAGGAGACGATTAGCGGCAATCGGGTGGTAAAGGCGTTCGGGATGGAGGCCTTCGAGCAGGGCCGGTTCTCCGAGGCCGCCTCTCGGCTGTTTCGCAATAGTCTGCGCTACGTGCGGCAGCAGGCCGTGGCTTCGCCGCTGATCGAGGTCTTCGGCGCCCTGACGATCGTTCTGCTGTTGACCTACGTCCGCCAGCAGGTCATGGCCGGAGAGATGACAGCCGGCCAGTTTACGACCTTCGTCGTCGCCCTACTGATGCTCTACCAGCCGGTCAAGCGGCTCAACGGCATCTACAACATCTTCCAACAGGCGCTCGGCTCGTCGCAGCGCGTCTTCGAATACATCTCGCATCCGCACGACGTCGCCGAGGCCGCCGGGGCCCCGCCCCTCGCTGACTTCTCGCGCTCGATCGTCTTCGAACAAGTCGGTTTCAGCTACCCCGGACACAAAGAAGAAGCGGCTCTCGAGGGAATAGACCTCCAAGTGCGAGCCGGTGAGATCGTAGCCCTTGTTGGACCCAGCGGAGCGGGCAAGAGCACGTTAACCAACCTGCTGCCTCGCTTCTTCGATCCGACCCAAGGCCGCATTGTCGTCGACGGCGTCGACATCAGCGCCGTGCGGCTCGATTCCCTCCGACGTCAGATCGCCATCGTCACCCAAGAGACATTCCTCTTCGACGACACCGTATTCAACAACATCGCCTACGGACGGCCCGACATCTCGCTCGATAAAGTACAGGCGGCGGCGCGTGCCGCTATCGCGGCGGACTTCATCGAAGCGCTGCCGGAGGGCTACCAGACGCATCTAGGCGAACGCGGGCATCGACTTTCCGGCGGACAACGCCAGCGGATCGCGATTGCCCGAGCTCTGCTCAAGAACGCCCCGATCCTGATCCTCGATGAGGCCACGTCTCATCTCGACAGCGAAGCGGAAAAACTGGTCCAGCAAGCGCTTGCCAACCTGATCGAGGGTCGCACGGTGATCGTCAGCGCCCACCGACTTTCGACGGTGCGCGGCGCAGATCGCATCCTCGTACTCGACGCCGGACGAATTGTAGAGAGCGGCGGCCATACGCAACTGCTTGCTTCAAACGGCATTTATCGTCGCCTTTTCGAACTGCAAACGGCTGGCTGAGCGGTGGGCGGCGGCCCCCCGGCGAGTCGACTTCGATCAAATCCAATTTTTGAGCGGACAGCCTCGATTCCCCTGTGAACGCTGTGGTAACATGGCGGCTTCCAGCGGTCTCAGCAGGTCCGCGGATACTCCCACAGCCCGGTCTGCTTTGGAGGTTTAAGTGAGCGTTACCAGAACTCCCGCGGATGTCCTTACGTTCGCCAAAGAGAACAACGCGGAGGTCCTCGACCTTCGCTTCGCCGATCTTCCCGGCCTTTGGCAGCATGTCTCCTACCCGATCAAGATGCTCGAGGAGGACAGCTTCGAGGACGGCTTCGGTTTCGACGGATCGAGCATTCGCGGTTGGCAGGCGATCAGCGAGAGCGACATGCTGATCATGCCCGATCCGAACAAGGTCTTCATGGATCCGTTTACGGATCAGCCGACCCTGTGCATCGTCTGCACGATCGTCGACCCGATCACCAAGCAGCACTATGAACGCGACCCGCGCTGGATCGCCCAGAAGGCAGAACAGTACCTGCAGTACACCGGAATCGGCGACACCGCGTTCATCGGCGCCGAGGCGGAATTCTTCATCTTCGACAACATCCGCTTCGACCAGTCGCACAACTACGGCTTCTATCACATAGACTCCGAAGAAGGACGCTGGAACTCGGGCCGTCCTGAAAACAACCTGGGCTACCGGCCGCGCTACAAGGAAGGCTACTTCCCCGTCCCGCCGACGGACCACCACCAGAACATCCGCACCGAGATGGTGCAGATCATGGAGCAGTGCGGCATCAACATCGAGTGTCATCACCACGAAGTGGCGACCGGCGGTCAGTGTGAGATCGATCAGCGCTTCGATTCGCTCGTGAGCTCGGCCGACAACATGATGCTCTACAAGTACATCGTTCGGAATGTGGCCTTCAGCCACGGCCGCACCGTGACCTTCATGCCGAAGCCGCTCTGGAACGACAACGGCAGCGGCATGCATACGCATCAGTCGATTTGGAAGGATGGAAAACCGCTCTTCGCCGGCGACCAGTACGCGGGCCTGAGCGAAATGGCGCTGCACTATATCGGCGGCCTGCTAAAGCACTCGCCGGCGCTCGCCGCAATCGTGGCGCCGACCACAAACAGCTACAAACGTCTAGTGCCGGGCTTTGAGGCGCCGGTCAATCTGGCCTACTCGCGCCGCAATCGTTCGGCCTGCTGCCGCATCCCGATGTACTCGGCAAGCCCGAAATCGAAGCGCGTCGAGCTGCGCTTCCCCGATCCGGCCTGCAACCCGTACATGGCGTTCTCGGCCTGCCTGATGGCGGGCATCGACGGCATCCAGAACAAGATCGATCCAGGCGAGGCGCTCGACAAAGACATCTACGATCTTTCGCCCGAGGAGCTGGCCGGCGTGCCTTCGCTGCCGACATCGCTCGACGGCGCACTACAGGCGCTTGCGGACGATCACGACTTCTTGACGCAGAACGACGTCTTCACCGAGGAGCTGCTCGAAAGCTACATCGAGTACAAGACCTCGGCGGAAGTCGACGCAGTGCGCCAGCGTCCGCACCCCTACGAGTTTTCGCTCTACTACGACATTTAGAGTCGCAGTCAGACTCCACAGGCCGGCGGGTTAGTCCCGCCGGCCTTTCTGTGTCTAGCTCTTAAGCCGTTATCGGTGCGCCGCCGAGCCGCGGCCGTCGGGAAGCGGCCGTCAGCTACCGCCCGCCGAGTTCGTTCAAGAAGCCCTGCGCCGCCTGCCGTACTTCCGGCAACTCCGACCGTGCGGCGATATCGAGATGAATCCTGGCCGCCTGCGTCTCACCCTCCGAGGCGAGCACGATTCCCAGATTCAGGCGCGCCTGATCGTAGTCGGGATCAGCCTTGAGTGCCGCTTCGAACGAACTGCGGGCTTCGCTGAATCGCTGTTGAGCGGCAAGCGCCGTGCCTAGGTTGAAGTGCGCCTCGGCGAGGCCCGGGTCGGCGGCGGCGGCGCGGCGGAAAGCGCCCTCGGCCGCGACGACGTCGCCCTTTCGCCCGAGCAGGTTGCCGAGGTTGCTGTGAGCCAGCGCCATCCCGGGCTCGAGTCGGATCGCCTCTCTTAGTTGCCGTTCGGCCTCGTCAAAACGTTCCCGCACCATCAACAGCGTCGCGTAGTTGTAGCGCACGGTTGCGAACTCGGGGTCGTAGCGGATCGCTGCCAGAAGATGCCTTTCCGCTTCGTCAAGGCGCTCCCGCGCCAGCAGCAAGTTGGCCAGCTTGTTGAGGCCAAGCACGAAATCCGGCGAGATACGGACAGCGTTGCGAGCCGCCTCAAGGGCCTCGTCCGCCTCTCCCAGCCGTGACCTCGCCTCGGCCAAGTTCGTGAAAGCCTCCGGCGAATCAGGGTCGATTCTCAGCGCCTGATCAAGCGCCTCGACCGCCTCCTGGGGCCTCCCCAACGCGATCAACGTCTCGCCGAGATTTGTAAGGTTCTTTGAATCCTCCGGCTCCAGGGATATCGCCCGCCTCAGCACCGTCTCAGCGTCGGAGTGCCGGCCGCTGTGGCTGAGCGACACGCCGTAGTTGCGTAGAGCGATGAGATGATTCGGCGAACGACTCGCCGCCCGCTCGTATTGATCAAGCGCCTCCTCGCGACGGTCTAGTTTCCAATAGGCTTCCGCCAACTGAAACGCGAAGGCGCCGTCCGCGTCAGGCGCGGCGTCAACCAGCGCTTGAAGTCGTGGAACGCCTTCCTCGAAATTCGACTCCTCGATCACCTGCGCCGCCGCCAAATACAGATCGCTCTCGGACGAGCCGTCGAGCTCCGGAGGGTAATAAAGATCGACTGCTCCTCGGTAGCGCGTCTCGGCGGTCTCGTGCGTTTCCGCGATAGGCGCTAGCGGATCTCCGTCCGGTAATCGGCGCTGAATGTAGTGATCGGTCATCACCACCTGGACGACGTCGTCGGTGCGCCGCTTCACCATATGGCAGCTCATGCAATCGGCGTCGTCTCGATGGCCGCCGGACGCAATCCCGCTGCTCAATGTATTCTCGTGGCAACTCCTACAGACCTCGGCGTAGTGCAGTGTCGCCTCCTCGCCGCGGCGAGCGCGGTGTGGGTCGTGGCAGGTGGTGCAGGTCATTTCCGACTTCGCGAAACACTCCGACTTGCGCAGCCGATACGCCGCGTGAGCAATCTCGTACTTCTTTTCGCGCTCTGGACCCGGCTCATGGTCGAAGTGCAGGGTGTAGCTCGCCAGCGGTTCATTGGGCCGATAAGAAAACGCCGCCCGGTCGAAGCGAACAATGGAGAAAGGCAAGCGCCGACTGGTCGTCTCCAGATGGCACTGCATGCAAACTTCGAGCTGACGCTCGCGGCTTTCGTGCGCCGAGTTAAAGATCGCCTGACGAATCTCCCCCTCACCCGCCCCGTTCGCGACAGCCTCCACGTGTCTACGGCCCGGTCCATGGCAGCGTTGGCAATCGATACCCTCCGCCAGCGTTCCTGGAAAGAGCGGATCTCGGCCCGGGGCGTCTGAGCCAGGCTCGATCGGGTTGTAGGCGTTGTGGCAGAACATGCACTCGAAGCCTATCTCTCTCCGGAATCCGGCGTGGCGCGGCTGGTCGTACCCTGGGTTCATTGCCCAGAAACCGCCGCGCTCCGAGTACCAGCCGAGCGGGAGCTGGACCAGCTTGCCGTTCGGGTACTGATGAAGGTAGGTCCGAGCATGGTTGCCCGAACCCATCACGTAGTGAACCTCTTTCTCGACAACGTTCGTCTCGCGGCCCTGCCCGTCGAGCTGACTTCGGCGCTGGAAGTACCGTCCATCGCGTTCGATCATCGCGTAGCGACGCTGGGAGGGCTCGTGATAAAAGACGTTGTTAGCGGCAAAGTCCTCGACCATGCGATCCGCACGCGGCCGATAGAACGCCTGTGCCATACCGGTTTCGGCGTAGTCGGCCGCGATCTCAGCGTGGCAACCGGCGCAGGTGGCCGGGTCGACGTAGTCGGGGCTTCCGGCCATCAGACGCTCGCCGGAGGAAGAGATCGGCGCAGGCGCCGGCGCCTGCGGAGTCGAAGATGTCGATCCGCCGAACCAGTAGAAGAAGCCGCCCAGCAGCACTGCCAAAGCAAGCCCGGCGATGACTGAGGGATTCCTTGAGGAGGACGGCGACCGATGGACTTCCGGCCTAACGGGGGACGGCTTGGCCGCGCGCTGTTTCTTGCGACCCACTGAACGTCTATGATCGCACAGCCCTTGGCACGCTACGATGGAGTGACGTGGCCACGCTCGCTACTCTTGTCCTCTGCGTCGCGATCGTAGCGGCGGCGGCGTATTGGGCCGCGAACGCGTTGTGGGTGAGTATTATCAGCAAGCGCTGGAACGCAATGTGCAACGAGCATCCGCCGCCGCGCCTCGACCCCGCAACGATCCCCGTTCCAGTCCCCGACCGTGAGGGCCGCGAACGAGAGTGAGCGGTGGGATGCCTGGGATCTCTACCGCTCCCGGGTCTATCCCCGCAACTCTCTCCGGCTTGGCCGGAGGCTGCTAAAGTCCTTGCCCGGGATCACGTAGTACCAATCCGCAAAGCGATTCGTGAGCTCTTCGGCCAACTCTTTGCCCTTCTCGTCTACCTTGCCGTCCACGCCGTATTGCTTGGCGCGTTCCTCGCTGTAGTTGACTGTGATGAAGAGGTATCGCCGTTCACCTTCGCCCGCTTCCTCGCCTTCCTGCTCGGCCGCCGGCCCGCCGGTGACGATCTCACCGAAGCGCAACGTGTACTGCAACCCATTGGCCGCATCGACGACAATCTCGCCCTCGTTCGACAACAATTGTCCTGTTGCGGTGTTGATGAAAAAGCCGCGTTGGCGTAGCGACTCAAACGACTCGCGCGTGAGCTGGATGCCCGTCTCCGCCTTGAGATCCTGTGAGAGGCCCTCAGGTTTCTCTTCGACGCTGACGATCTTGAGCTCGTCCAGAGCCTTCGTAAGAGCGTCGACGTTGTCCTTGTTCGGCTTACCGCCCGGCATGGACCATTCGTCATCCTTCTTCGTCAGCGCGAAGCGATCGGTGTTCTCGACTCGGCCCAGGCGTTCGTTAATTGAGTAGCTGTTGATCTGCACCTTACGCACGTCGGCGGGAGAGAGCTTGAGCAGGTCGGTTTCAATCCAATCGGTGAACTCCACCGAAGGGTCAATGTCCGTCTTCACAGCGTAAATGCGCCGCTGCGGCCACACCCGCATATAGCGGTACCCGGCCTTGTCTTCCACCTTCGATCCGATGACGAAGTCGGCAAGTACGGCCCCCTCGCCGTCACGTAGCGTCACGCGCTTTCCGCGACCGGTCAGCGACGTCGCCTTCTCATCAAGCGGATCGATCACGTCAAACTGCTCGTGATCTTCCACGCGATCCGATATGACAATGTCCTTGCGAAGCTCGATCAGAGCCGCGGCTGTATTCGCCAAACGATCCTCGGCGTCGGCCGGGTAGAAGCCGTGTGAAGGCAGCACCCACTTGTTGTCGACGTTCTCGACCTTAAGCGTCGTCGCGCTTGCACTCTCGGCGTCGTAGTCAATAACCTCAATCGCCTTCGGCGCTTGAGGGTCGGTGAAATCAGCGAAGAAAATCTCGCCTTGATCATCGAAAACCGCCGGCGTCGCCGAGCCTGGATCCACGATCATTGCCGCCCCGGCCAGCACCGCCGCCGCCAAGCAGAAGATCACTGTTTTCTGAAGTTCGTTCATCGCGTTATTTCTCCACCAGCCGATCGCGCGAAACGCCGGTTTGCTCGCGGCGCAGCCTCCCGACCGAGACGAACAAGAAGAGCGCAAACGCCGGGACAGGCGAGAGTGCAACAGCCGCCAACTTGATCCCGTTCTGGATACGTCGCACCCCGGCCTCCATGTCTCCACGGCCGCGCTCGATGACTCGTTGCTTCTCGTCCTCGATATTCGTGCGCGCCACCGTCAGCCGGCGATTCTCTATCTTTTGCTGATTCGCGATCATGATCCGTTTGGTTTGCAGATCAAGATCAGTGCGCTCCTGGAGCGCCGCCACAGCGTCGTCAAGACGCTTCTGCGCAGCCTCAAGCTGTGTCTCAGCATTCTCCTCGGCCTCGCGAGTCTGTTCGAGGCGCTCCTCCTCGTAGTCCTTGGTGAGAGCTTCGACGGTTTCGAGCGTGCGGTGCCTCCTTCGGCGCTTGCGCAACTCGATGAACGATTCGTCGCCGGCCAGATAGTCGACCGCATTGAGCAAGAACGTCACGTTGTCGAAGCTCAGATTCTCGGCTCCCTGACGCCGTAACTGGAAGAACTGCTCGCCCATGGCGTCCACATCGGCGACAACGATCGCATTAACTCCGCCGTCGCCTTCTCCCTTCGCCTGGGCGGCAATCATGTAGGTTTCCGCGTCCGGCTCGTGAGGTAGGTTGGTCGCCAACTGCGCGCCGAAGATGGTCTGCTGCACCAGCCGCGACCAATCAATTACGCCTGAATCCCTGCCGGTTTCCAGCAGCGGAGTGATTTCGACGTTTGAGCCTTCCTTCGCGTTCAGCACGCCGCCATAGAGCAGCACGACCTCCTGAAGACCGGAGGTGACCGAGTGCTCGGCGTTGAACTGCCCCTCATCGTTGCCGGCGCCAAGGAAGACAACTTCCGCCGGCAGGGTTCGGAACTGCGGATGCGGATTGTACTTGTCCCAGGTGATCCGGCTCGTAGGCCACTCCAGCCCGAGCGGTTCGAAAACGGTGCTCACGTCGGCAGGCCCGGGCGGCGGCGCTTGTTGCTGCATGAACGGATTCGGCGGCGCCTGCTGCGGCGACTTCTCCATGTCGAATGCCGGCAGCGGATCGACCAGCAGCAAGGTCGGTTTGCCGTTCTTTACGTAGTCGGCCAGGCGCGGCACCTGGTCTTGCGACAGCGTATGCGGCAAAACGGCGATCATCGCGTCCAAGTCGTCGGGATACTCCGTCGCCGGGTCGACTTGCACGACTTCGTACTGTTTGCGCAGCTCCGAGACAATCGACCAATCCGCCGAGCGTTGGCGGGTCTGGAAATCGAATCCGCCAAAAAGATTGATGCCGGTCTTGAGAACGCCGACCTTCTTTCGTGTCGACTGCGAGACGACCCGGATCGAACGCATCAGCTCGTACTCGACCGGCAGGCCTGGGTCAAAGAAGTCGACGACGAGCTCGTCGCCTCCACTGCGAAAGGCGACGCCCATGAAGATCTCGTCAGGGCCGCCCGCGGTCTGTTCGAAAACTGGGATCGGGCGCGGCCGGATGTTATACGTGTCTTGCGCGTCGCGCGCCTCGTCGGTGTATCGGTCAGTCCAAACGACGCGGCTGTAGATGCGGCTCCCGCCCATCGAGTCGAACCGGCGCAACATCGTCGTGATGTTGTTGCGCGTCTGGAGATAGCGCCGCGGGACGTCGGGACTCAGGTAAGCCTGAATGAACACGGGCTTGTCGGGGTCCAGCGAATCGATCAGCTCTTCCGTGCTCGTCGAGAGCGAGTGGATGCGCTCAGCGGTGGTGTCCATGCTGCCGCCGAGCGTACCCAGCAAGATCGTCACGCTCGCCAACGCTACGAGCGCGGCCACGGCGCGAGCGCTGTGGTGCCGCGCCAGGTGAGGCGCATGCTCGCCGGTCTGCCAATGCCGTCGGCCCAACATCACCACATTGAGGTAGAGCATCGTCGCACCGAAGCCGACGAAATAGAGCAGACTCGACAACGAGATGGAACCGGTCGAAAAATCACGAAACTGCTCGACAAATGAGAGGCTTTCGAGCAAACGCGCCAGACGTCCGCCTACGATCGCGTCGGCATGCTGAATGAATACCGGAATCGCGCACAGCAACGCGCCCAGAATGAACGCCACCGTCAAGCTCGACGCCATCAAAGAAGCCAACATGCCCAGCGCCAGCATCGCCGCGCCCATCAGCCAATAACCAAGATATGTAGCGAAGAGCAGGCCGAAGTCCGGGCTGCCGAGGAACAGCAGCACGATCACATGGCTCAACGAGAAGACCAGAGCCACCGTAAAAATGCCGAGCATCGCAAAGTACTTGCCGAGCGCGATCTCGAGGTCATTCGCCGGCAATGTAAGCAGCAGCTCATCGGTACCATTGCGCCGCTCGTCAGCCCAAGAGGCCATCGTGATTGCCGGAACTAAAAAGACCAGCAGGTAGGGCATCCAGGCATTGAGGGCGTCTAGATTCGCCAGGTTGTTTAGGAAGAACGCCTGTTGCCAAAACGCCGCAACCGCGCCGAGGAACACAAACAGCGCGATGAAAACGTAGCCTGTCGGGCTTGAGAAATAGCTCGTCAGCTCTCGGCGCAGGATCGCCTTTGGGATTTGCCAGTTGATCTTCATAACGCGCTCGACTCGCTCGCCGTCTCTTCAGCAATCGGGGCCGACGGAGCCGCCTCCGGCGCTCCGGTCGCTTTCCCCGTTAGGCGGTAGAAGGCCGCCTCAAGCCCCTCGCCGCCGGCCATCTCCACGGGAGAGCCGTCGAAGGCGACGCGTCCTTCATTGATGAGGATGACGTGATCCGCGATGGCTTCGACCTCCTGCAAAATGTGGGTAGAGATCAAGACCGTCTTCGTCTCGCCCAGCCGGCGAATGAGCTCGCGAACTTCGCGAATCTGATTCGGGTCGAGGCCGCTGGTGGGCTCATCCATCACTAGAATATCGGGCTCGTGCAGCAACGCCTGCGCCATGCCGACGCGCTGCCGATAGCCTTTCGAAAGCTTATGGATCGGCTTTTCGATCACTGAGTCGAGCCGGCATTGAGCGACGACTACATCGATCCGCTCCTTGAGTCTTGACGCCTCGAGGCCGCGCGCTTCGCCGAAGAAATTCAACAGCTCAAGCGGCGTCATTTCAGGATACAGCGGTCCGTTTTCGGGCAGGTAGCCCAGCCGCTCCGCCGCTTCGATACGCCGTTCCGAGACATCCAACCCGCCGATGCGAGCTTTGCCTTCACTTGGTGTTAGGTATCCCGTGAGGATCTTGAGGGTCGTCGACTTGCCGGCGCCGTTCGGCCCTAGGAACGCTGCCACTTGGCCGGACGGCACCGAGAAGGTGACGTCGCGGATAGCGGCGAAGCTTTCATAGAACTTACTCAGGCCGACAGCCTCGATTGCAGGGGGGCTTTTCGGGTCCATCATCTGTGGTCTTTGTTTCTTTACTTGGACGACCTTTGACGCAAAAGGTCGCTCGCCAAGCATTCCAGCGTTTGAAATACGGCGCTCCGACGCCGCAAGGGCGACGGCAGCTTACCTGATATTACTCTAGCGGAGAGCGGGTCGCAGTCTCAAGAGCGTATATGGGGCAGCAGAGAGGGCTTGGCGACGGATGCGGAGGCCCGCGCCAGGGGCTTCCGGGCGATATCGGAGGGAAGGATCGCCTGGCCTGAGCGCAGTAGATCTGCGAAGTCCTCGGCGGGCAGCGGCGGCGCCGCTAGGAAACCCTGGATTCGGTCGCAGCCGTGGCTCTGTAGGAACTCGAGCTGACTTTGCGTCTCGACGCCTTCGCCGGTGACGCGAAGCTCGAAGTCATGAGCCAGCCGAATCACGTTCCGCGCCAGCGCGGCGGAGTCGGCGTCTTCCGGAAGACGTTCGGTGAAATCTTGGCAAATCTTGATCGTGTCGAACCGGAAACGCCTCAGATAACCGAGCGAGGAGTATCCAGTGCCGAAGTCGTCGATTGCAAGCCGCACTCCGAGACGCCACAAAGACAGCAGGTTGGCCGCGCCGACTCCCTCGGGTTCGAGCATGGTCGTCTCAGTCAGCTCCAGCTCGAGTTGTGCCGGATCGAGACCGGTCTCCAGCAACGCCTCGTTGACGTCGGCGACGATGGAGTCGTCCTGGAGCTGCCGCGCCGAGAGGTTCACGGCAACTGAAATGGGCGCGCTGCTGATCTGTTGCCATTCGCAGCAGCGCCTCGTGGCTTCTTGCAGTGTAAAGGCGCCGACTCGGTCGATCATGCCGGTTTCTTCGGCGACCCTTATCAGTTCGGCGGGCTCGATCAGATCGTCGCCGCGATTCCAGCGCAAGAGCGCCTCGGCCGAGACGATGCGTCCGCTCGCGGCGTCGACGATCGGCTGATAGTAGAGGACTAACTCGTTCCGCTCAAGCGCTCCGGCAAGATCGGTGCGCAATCGCCACTCCTTGAGCGTGGCGTCGTGCATCCGGTGGTCGAACACCTCGAAGCGCCCAGGACCACGAGACTTGGCGAAGTACATCGCGATATCAGCGTTGCGGAGCAAGTCCTCGGGGCGGTCGACGGGAAGCGAGCTCAACGCGGCTCCGACGCTGACGGTCGCGGGAATTTCGTGACCGCCGACCAAGAAGCGCGGCGCCAGTACCGAGCGGAGACGACGAGCCAAACGTTCGACATCCTCTCTCGTCGACGCCTCCGACGCTAGGATCACGAACTCGTCTCCTCCGTAGCGCGCGGCAATCTCGCCCTCTTCGGCGCAGGCCTCCAAGCGATGCGCAACTGCGGCGAGGAACTCATCTCCCCACAGGTGGCCCAGGCTGTCGTTGATCAGCTTGAATCCGTCCAGATCGATGAACAGAACAGCGAAGTGAGCTCCTGGAGCGCTGCGGCTGCGCTCGAAACGCTCACGAAGGGCGGCCATCAGACGAGTGCGGTTGGGCAAGCCCGTCAACGCATCATGGGCGGCGTCATGGCGGAGCTGCTCCTCCACCTCGTGGAGGTGCGTGACGTCCGTCAGCGAGCCTGCGACCCGCAAAGCTTTCCCCGTATCGTCGCGAACAGCCAGGCCTCGCGTGAGCACGCGGACCGTTCGGCCATCCAGGCGACGAATGCGGTGTGAGACCTCAAGGCACTTGGTGAGGCCCTCGACGTGTCGGAACAGAGCCGCTTGCAGAGCCTCGACATCTCCCTCCGGCACGCGCTGGAACCACCACGGAAGATCGTCGCCGGAGAACTCGTCGCCGCAGCCCGCGATCTCTTTCCAGCGCTCGGAATAGAAGACGCGTCCGCTCTCGATGTCCCAATCCCAGATGCCGTCTCTCGCTGCTCCCACCGCCAGTTCATAGCGTTGGTCGCTGATCCGTAGCTGTTCGGCCTGACTGGCCGACTCCGAGCGCAGCGCCGAAAGGCGAGCGTAGGGCCAGCGGCGCAGCTCGAACACGGCGCTTATCACCACCACGGCAGCAGCTGCGGCGCCCAGATGCTCCACCCAATCGACGCTATTTGTACTTGCGTACCCGACGGCCGTCCATCCGACGACCGCCGTGGCGAGAACAGCTTCCAACCAACGTCGCGACACTAGCGTGGCGCCGGCCGTCGCCAACAAGAACAGAACCAAGTGAGGATGCTGATCCGCGCCTTCGCCTGCATAGTGACGGAAGCCGCTCAATAGACCGAGACAGAGAATCATCCCCATGACGCCATGGGAGCGTTCCGGGCGCGCGCTCGGCCGCCTGCTCCATGTCCAGGAGACCATGGCGATCAGCGCCAAGGTCAGTGAAGATAAGGCTTCCTCGCTCGCGGCGGCACACTTGAGCACCCTCGCGTGCAAGACAGCGTTGAGGACGAACGCCGCCGCCAACGCCGGGGCGGCAACCCGCAACGTGGTCAGCATTGTTTGATCGAGCGAGCGGCGCAACTCAAGGGCTGCTTGCACCGCTTCACTCTTGGCGCGCGGGGGATTCACCGGGTACATTGTGCGGCACGAAATTCCCGCGACCTATTGGGAGTTTCTATCAATTCCGGGTGGTACTATCGGCCCATTGCCCTAGGGTTTACACCCGAGAACACAGCTCGAATTGGCTGCTACAATACACTTGAGAGGCCGCCTAGATCTGCTCATTGCACGTTGAAAGCAAAGGAGATAGAACTCCACAATGCAGAGAGCTGAAACGCGGATAGGGGTTTGCGGCGTCCTTTTGCATAGTCGATCTTCGATGCGAGTTTATTTTCCCATTCTTGCTATTCCCTTGTTCTTGTTCGGTTCGGTCCTAGGCTTAGCCCAGGAGCAGGATGAGTTGGAGACGCCGACCATCTCGGTCGACGTGCAAGTCGTCAACATTCTCGCGACGGTTCGCGACAAGAAAGGCGGCTTGGTGACTACCCTGTCCAAAGAGGATTTCGTTCTTGAGGAAGACGGCAAGCGGCAGGAAATCAAGTACTTCTCACAGCAGACTGATCTGCCGCTCACCATCGGGATACTGGTCGACACCAGCGTCAGCCAGCAACGCCTGCTGGCAATCGAGCGGACGGGCGCCTACGAGTTCTTCGAGAAGTTGCTGCGGATGGAGAAAGATCTCGCCTTCTTGATTAGCTTTGATGTCGATATTGAACTGTTACAGGATTTTACGGACTCGAAAGAACTACTCTACCGCGGCCTTGAGCGGCTCAAGATCCAAGGGTCGGGCGGCGGTATGCACCCCAGTCCCACTCCGAGCGGACTGCCGCAAGTCGGTACCGCCATGTACGATTCGATCTACCTGGCCGCCGAAGAGATGCTCAAGGGCCAGGTGGGGCGGAAAGCTCTAGTTCTGGTTGGGGACGGCAACGACTACGGCAGCCGCATCAAGCCCAAGGAGGCAATTGCCTCGGCGCAGCGAGCGGACGCCATCATTTACTCGGTGCGCTATTTTGATCGCGAGTTTTACTTCGCCACAGGCGGCATGGGGACCGGCGGCGAGGGCTCGCTCAAGAAGCTCTCGCGCGAAACCGGCGGCACGATGTTCGAGGTCAGCCGCAAGAAGCCGCTGCGTTGGATCATGGACCAGATCAGCGCCGAACTGCGCAGCCAATACTTGATCGGCTACACGCCGCAGAGAGATCTCTCCCAACCTGGCTTCCGCAAGCTGAAGCTTCGAGCCAAGCGCAAGGGCCTCAAGGTTCAAGCGCGCGCCGGCTACTATCCCGACGCGATGCTCGACTAGAAGAATCGCACCGTGTAGCTCATCCGCACGCCGCGGCCAATCTCCGGCGCCAGATCCTTGATGAACGACGAGTGGTTGCGATAGAGCCTGTCGCCGAGATTGAAGACGCTCAGGGCAAGCTGATGCACTAGAGTGGCCCGCGCGATGGTGTAAGCCGAGGTGAGATTCCAGACTACATAGCCGGGCGTGCGCGTCTCACTGGTGAAGGTTAGGTGCTGTTGGTTAGCGATGATCAGCTCGGGCCGCACTGTGAGACTGCCCCAATGGAAATCGAGACCCGCTTTGGCGCGTAGCGGCGGGATGCGCGGCAACGGCGTCCTTGTGGTCTTGCTTCTCGCATTGACGTAGTCCCCGGCGAGGTTGAGCCAAAGGTTCGGGTGCAGCTCGAAATCGAGCTTCGCCTCAGCTCCGGTGAAGCGAGCGTCAAGCTGAGTGAACTCGATAACCCGCAGCCCGTCGTCGGTACGGCCGGTGTCGAACGGAAAAACGAAATCGTTGAAGTCGTAGTAGAAGTAGTTGAGCGTCGTACGCGTGCGCCCGAAGTCGTGACGCAAGGAAAGATCGAGTCCGTTGCCCTTCTCGGCCTTGAGGGTAGGGTCCCCGATCTCGAACGCCAGATTACCGATGTGAGGTCCGAAGTTGTAGAGTTCTTCGAGCGCCGGCGCGCGGTTTGTGTGATAGTAGTTCGCCAAGAACGCGCCGCCTTTCCAGAGTTCCGCGCGGGCTCCAGCCGAAGCAGAAGCGCCGGTGAACGTTCGTCGAATCGGCTCAGGACCTTCTCCCCCGCCTGTCGGCGCGGAGTTCACTACCGTTGGATCGTAGCGGTTGGTCTCGATGCGCCCCCCGAACTGGAACCGAAAACGTTCGTGCTCAATCTCCTCGAGAGCGAAGAGCGCGAACGCGGTTTGGTCAACGGGCGGAGCAAGCGCCTCCTCTCCGATCGAATCGAAGTCCCGCGAAATGCCCCAGAAGCCGAAGCGGCCTGAGAGCCGACCCTTGCGTCGCTGTTCGAACTGACCTCGATAGACAATCTGATCATTGTCAAATTGCGTTGCAACCTCAGATGCCCCGTCCTCAAAGTACTCAACCTCGTTGTGCCGCCAGTCCGTGTAGCTGAGCTTGAGCGTAAAGCTTTCAATCGCTGGACCTAGCTCGCGGACGCCCCAATTGCCCTGCAGCGACCAACGCCGGGCGTCGATAGAGATTCGCTCGATGGCTTCTTCGTCCCCGGCGCCGCCGTCTTCGCCGCCGGCCTCGAACTCGTGTGCGAATGGAATGCCGTTCTCTCCATCGTCTCGTCCAGCCTCGACGCTGAAGAAATATCTGTCGCCGTAGTAGCCGAAACCGCCGCGACCACCGGTTGACCAGGTACGCGAGTTGAAGACTTGCTCACCGCCGGGAATCGAATAGTCGCCCGACCGCATGCCCCCGACGCTGCCCCATGCCATCCATTTGCCGGAGCCGTATTCGAAGCCGCCGCTCGCTCCTCCCATCGCGTTGGCCGTACCGCCGGAGCCAGTGATAAACCCACGCATTCCGTCGTGGCGATGAGCGTGTTGGGAAAAATCGTGGTGCCGACTAATGGCATTCACGGTACCGCCCATGGCGCTACCGCCGTAAAGCAGCGTCGCGGGACCCTTGACGACTTCGACGCGATCCATTTCGCCGAGATTCATCAGCTCACCGTGGTCGCCCGACTGCGCCGACAGCGTCCCGGTTCGGACGCCGTCTTTCATGATCAGCACGCGGTCCCCGTCGAAGCCGCGGACGATCGGACGCGAACTGCCGGGTCCAAAGCTCCGTTTGGCTATGCCGGTTCCAACGCGCTGATCAAGCGATTCCCCAAGCGACCCCTTCCACTGTTCATTGAGATCGAATGCGTCGAGCGAGTCCACGCTTTGGAAAGACTCAAAGGCGGTCTCCTCGCGTCCGCCGGCGGTAACGGTGATCTCGTGCTTGAGAACGGTCAGCTCAAGAGCGAAGTCGGCGACAGCGATTTCACCCGCGGCGATCGTCACCGACTCCGCCCCCTCGGTGATGGCGCTGCCCATGTGGGCGACGACGTGATAGGCGCCGGGCGGCACGCCGTTGATCTCATAGACGCCATTCTCGTCGGTCGCCGTCGAGCGGTCGATCTCGAGAATGCTTACCACCGCGCCTTGCAGCCCCTTGCCGGTTTCCAAGAGCGTGACGACGCCGCGCACCGTGCCGTCGGACTGCGCACAGAGCGCCGGGATCAGGGCGAAAAAGCAGAAGAACGAGAAGCTGCGGATCGTATGCATCAAGAGGAGCGAGAGGCTGAAAGACGGCCCGTGCTATCAGATTAGCCGTAGACGGCCTAAAAGACAGCGACGTTGTGTGCAGAGCTTCCGTTACGCGCGGCCCCGCGTCCGCCGCCGCTAGCCGAACGCCGCACGCAGTGTCTCCAAGCTCTTGGGTACGGCGGTTTCCGCATCCTCGTTGCCTTCCATCTCGAGCGAGACGTAACCCTTGAAGCCGGCGTCGCGCAAGATCCTGGCGATGCGCGGATAGTCGAGATCGAGCGTGTACCAAACGCCGCCGCCGTGATAGGTCTTCGCTTGTACGATATCGGCGTGCGGAGCAAGCTTTTCGATCTGGGGATAGGGATCGCCGACATAGTTGCCGGTATCCATGTTGATGCCGAGCCAGGGAGAGTCGACTTCGCGGTGAATCCGCAGCAAGACTTCAATGTCGGTCGAAAGACCCCAGTGGTTTTCAAGCGCCATAACGACGCCGGCTTTCTCCGCCGCTGGAATGCACTTTTCGATCGAGTCAACGCACCACTTGATCGCATCTTCCTGGGTATAGCCTTCGATCGGCGGCTCGTCTCCCTTCGCAACCATCAGGTCGTCGAATGACTTGATCGTCCCCCAGCGTCCGGTATTGAGCCGAATCGCCGGGATGCCCATCTGGTAGGCCAGGTCGATGCAGTGCTCGGTGTGAGCGATGTGCTTGGAACGCACGGCGGCGTCGGGGTCGACGAAGTCTTGATGGATCGAGAGCATCAGAAGGTCGAGTCCGCTCTCGAACGCTTGACGTTTGAGAGCGTTCATGTAGCCGACCGACTCCTCAGCCATCTGACGATGCAGGATCTCGACCCCGTCGAAGCCCAGTCGCGCAGCACGGTCGATCACATCCTCGATGGGGTATTTTTCTTCGCTGAAATGCCAGTAGGAGTAGGTGGACACGCCCAGACGAATGCGCGGTCCAGGGGCCGCGGCGGCTTCGGACTCCGGAGCGGCGGGCGTCTCGCTCTGCGAGCAGCCGGCAAGAGCGGCGGCGCCGGCCGCAAGCGGCGCGCTGTGCAAGAGATCTCTTCTAGAAAGCTTTTTCATCAGGTTTACCGGCCTCAATACCGAACATAAATTGTAGCGAGGCAGGGGCGGAAATGTCTCGACCCTGGCCAACGCAGCCCGTTCAGCCGCGCCGAAACGGGTCCGCCAGCAGGCCCGCGAACGACTCCTCTTCGAAACCGTCTTGGCCCTCGATGCCGTAGCGAATCCCATGGTAGTCCGCACGCCGACGGAAGCTTCCCAAAAGTCGATCCCAAATCGAAAGAACGCTCGAAAAGTTCGAGTCGGTTTCAAGACGAACACGCGAGTGGTGGATCTTGTGCATGTTCGGCGAGACAATCACCCAGTCGAGGGCCCGGTCGAACTGAGCCGGCAGAGCGACGTCGGCGTGGTGGAGTTGTGTGACGACGATCAGCGCAAGCCCATGAAGCGCAAGCACCTCGATCGGGATACCAACCACGACCATCACGCAAAGCTGAAACGCCCAGGAGATGATGATCTCGACGGGATGAAAACGTGTGGCCGTCGAAACATCCATTTGCTGGTCGCTGTGGTGCACCCGGTGGAATCGCCACAGCAGCGGAACAACGTGGTTAAGACGGTGCCAGAGGTAAGTAGACAGATCGAGCGCCAGAAACGCAAAGACCCAGTAGACGCTCCTCGGAAGCATGGTCATATTCAGAAGCCCGAAGCCCTCGCGGGCAGTCCAGGCGGAGATCGTTGCCGCGGCGCCAGCGTAAACGGCAGCTGCTAGTACGGCATTGAGCAGAGAGATCGCCACATTGCGAATGGCGTGGCGCCCGCGGTTGCGGAAGCGCATGAACGGCCGCCAGGTCTCCCAGGACCAGAAGAGCGCGAAACCGAAAACGGCCAGCAGAGGCCGCAGGTTCTGACTGATGATGTCGCTCACTCTCCCCACAGTAGCGCGCTCTAGGCATTCCGGGTCATGGGCTCCGGCGCTAGCCATTTCCCGAGGCTTTCGACGTGCTGTCGGGGACGCCTGTGCGCGTCAGAGGGGTCGCTCGTTGGCGGACTGCTGCGAACCGCAAACGGGAGAGAGCGGTGCTATTTCCTTGCAGCGGAGACTGCTAGGCAGGAGACATCGAGAGTTCGGGTATCGCACCGCTCACTTTTCGTTCGCGGCTCCTAGTGATTCACAGATTGGCTGCGGTACGTGGTGGTTCTTGGGCCTGAGAATCGTTCCCGCCGGGGTCTCGCGGCGAGCCTTGAACTCTATCTTGGCCAAGATGTGCTGACTCTCAACGGTCAGGCCGCGCCGATCCAATGGAAGGGCTACAACGAGACACTCGGCAAGTACCACGGGGAGGTTATGCACAAGAATCGGATTCAATCCGCTTTTCGAGAAAAGCTGGCTCGCTGCCGAGCCGACCCTGGGGCGCGTGACACAGCCGATTGGGTGGGAGTGCGAGCTATTCTGAAAGTAGTCTTCACTGCATTCGGGTGACGCATGTCGCCCCCGAAACGGGGGAGAAAAAGGGACAAGGCCCGATCTTGAGGCCGGAGGGCGCGACCACCTGCTACCTGTCGATCTCTCGTTCCATCGCCTGGCGCAGCAGGGCGTTGAGCCTCGTCTGGTAGCCTGCGCCCTGCGATTTGAGCCACGCCAGGACATCCGCGTCGAGGCGCACCGTGAGCGATTTCTTGATCGGGCGGTAGAACTTGCCGATCTCAGCCCGGCTCCAGTCCTTGATCTCGGGGGCGTCAGAGAGGTCGATGTCCTTGTCCGACATCGTCTTCAGCGCCTCGACCTCGCCGGCCTGTCGCCTATTGAGCTTCTCCATAGATCCTCCTTTCACGGGGCGTCGCCTTGCGCGCCGAGATGATTCGAATCGTTTCTTCGCCGTCGGCCTTCCGGAACGTATGGGCCACAAGAAGGACGACGCCTTCGACCATGCCCAACGTTCGCCAACGCTCCTCGCCTTCGACGACGCGATCCATTGCGCTCGCCGCAAGAGGATCGTCGAACACGAAGCGGGCCGTGTCGAATCCGACTCGATGCTTGACGCGGTTGCGGGCGTCCTTGGCTAGGTCCCATTCGAATTCCACGCTGCTGTACGGATCGAAGTGTAACTATAGTATAGTGGCTACGTCAGTCCCAGGGGAAGCCGAGCGAGGGTTGATTCTGGAAAGGCTCCATCGCGATCTCGGCTCGGCACAGAGGCAAAGAGGGCGTATTGAATCGACGACGCCAGCTGGATTTCCGACGCCGGCGAGATTGCCCCGAGCGGGGAGAGGCGGAACAGGCACGCTAGGCGCCGCCTAGCCTCCAGCCACGGCCCCGCCAACATCGCGCTCGATCAGCTCGATCAAAACGCCTCCCGAGCTCTTGGGGTGAAGGAAGACGTAGCGATAGCCTTCCGCGCCCCCACCGACCGGGTCTGAGACTAGGCGAACGCCTTCGTCGCGCAGGCGAGCAACCGCGGCATCGAGGTCCGCGACCCGCAGCGCAATGTGATGCAGCCCGGGGCCGCGCTTGGCGAGGAAACGTCCCACGGGCGAGTCGTTCCCGAGAGCGCCCAACAGCTCGAGCCGTGTCTCGCCGACGGGCAACATCGCAACCTCGGTTCGTTCGGCCTCGACGACGACGCGGCGGGACGGCTCGACGCCCAGAGCGTCGCGATAGTAGGCGACGGCGTTGTCGAGCGATTCGACGGCCACGCCGACGTGGTCTAGCACCGGCGCGCCGCCGATCATCGTCGCCGGCAGACGTGCTAGCGCCGCTTCGACCAACTCGTAAGGGTTCGCTTCGCCCAGCGCCGCCTGCCGCGCCGCGCTGTCGAGCTGCGCCTCAGGAAACAGCGACGGCAAAAATCGTTCCGCAAGGGCGCGACGCAGGTCGGCGTCGATGCGCCGACGCCAATAGTCGACCGCGGTATGGGGGTGCGAGGGCCGTGCCTCGATCGCGGTCAGGAGCTCTTCAATTCCCTGCCCTTCCGAGGCTACCGTGCGCACGATCTCGGGCGGTGGAATCTCTGAATCGGGGCGCAACGCGAGAGCGGCCAGGAGTTGCGATTCGGCTCGGTCCACGCCCGGCAGGTCGGCCTTGTTCAACACGATCGTGTCGGCGATCTCCATCACCCCAGCCTTGATCGCCTGCACGTCATCGCCTGCGCCCGGCGTTAGCACCAGTGCCGTGACCGAAGCCAACGCGGCGACGTCAACCTCCGCCTGGCCAACGCCGACGGTTTCGATGATGACGACGTCGTGTCCTGAAGCTTCAAGCACCGTCATCGCATCGGCTGCCGCGGCGGCGAGTCCGCCCAGGGCACCGCGTGAGGCCATCGAGCGGATGAATACGCCTTCATCGGCACAGTGCCGCTGCATGCGAACCCGGTCGCCAAGTATCGACCCGCCGCTGAAGGGGCTGGTCGGATCGATCGCCAACACCGCGACCGAACGTCCTTGCTTGCGCAGCAACACCGCGAGGCGATCGACGAGGGTGGACTTGCCGGCGCCGGGCGGTCCGGTGATCCCGATCCGCAGGGCGCGGCCCGAGGCCGGGAACAGCAGCCGCAGCAAAGCGTCCGCGCGCGGACCGCGATTCTCGACCTCGCTCAGGGCACGCGCCGTCGCTCGCGGGTCGCCGTGGAGGACTTGATCGGCCCAGGTTGCTAGCTCCATTGAGGCGCCGGTCCCGACCGACTAGGACTTGAGGATCTGTCGCGCGATGACCATGCGCTGGATTTCGCTGGTCCCTTCGCCGATGGTCATCAGCTTGACGTCGCGGTAGAACTTCTCGATCGGGTAGTCCTTAATGAAACCGTATCCGCCGTGAACCTGCAAGGCTTGGTCAGCGATGCGCACGGCGGCTTCGCTGGCGTAGAGCTTGGCCATGGCAGAAAATTCCGCATTGGGGCGACCTTCGTCGCAGAGCCAACCCGCCCGCAACGTCAGCATCCGCGCCGCCTCGATTTGAGTCGCCATGTCGGCGAGCTTGTCTTGGATCGCCTGGAATTCGGCGATCGGCTTGCCAAACTGCTTTCGCTGCTTGGCATAGGCGACCGCCTGCTCGAAAGCGCCCTGAGCGATGCCGACCGACAGGCCCGCGATCGAAACGCGGCCGTGAGCCAGGTTCTTCATTGTTTGCAGGAATCCTTCTCCCTGCTTGCCGATCAGGTTCGCTTTCGGGACGCGACAGTCGCTCAAGTGAAGCTGAGCCGTCTCGCTGGCGCGCATGCCGAGCTTGTCCTCCTTGCGAGCGACCTCGAGGCCCGGAGTTCCTTTTTCGATGATGAAGGCCGAGATGCGTCTCCGCCGCGAGCTTGGATCGGTGACTGCCATGACGACGAAAACGTCGGCCTTGGGCGCGTTGGTGACGAAGGATTTGGACCCGTTGAGCACCCAGTAGCCGCCGTCCTTCACGGCAGTGGCTTTCGCGGCGGCGGCGTCGGAGCCCGAGGAAGGCTCAGTCAAGGACCAGCAGCCGACCCACTCTCCGGAGGCGAGACTCGGCAAGTATTTCTTCCGCTGCTCCGGACTACCGTTGTGGTCGATGTGGCTGGCGCAGAGCGAGCTCTGGGCGGCGACGATCAACGCGATCGAGGGATCGACTCGCGCCAACTCTTCCATGATCAGCGCAAACTCTACATATCCCATCGCAGCGCCGCCCACGTCCTCCGGCAACAGCGCGCCGAGTACGCCGAGCGCGCCCAGCCCGCGCACGAGTTCACGAGGCAGCTCCTGAGCCTCGTCCCATTCGCGGACGCTCGGACGGATCTCTTTCTCGGCGAACGCTCGTACGCTTCGCCGCAGCGCCTGCTGCTCTTCGGTGAGATCGAAGTTCATAGCCCTACTTCGATAGTAGTCGAGCAAAATGAGCGAATGCAGTAGGATGGACCAACGACGCGGAGACCGCCTCCGGAGAGGCGCTTTGCCAAATGCGGTGAGCGCAGCTACGCAGGGCTAGCCTAACCGCTTGTCTCGCCGACATCGCCGCCGCGACTCACCGTCAGCTCCGACTCGCCGTGCTCATGAGGTCGCTTAGCGCGTCCGGCGGGGCGCGGCGGAGCCGCAACACGCGAGACGATGGGCAATTCTCCCGACTCGCTCACCGCCCTGCGGGCGTCCTCGTAGCCGGCAATCGTGTGGTAGATCGCCTTGTCGAAGAACTCCGAGATCGAGAAGACCAGTTCGATCTCCAAGCCTCGCTCAGAGGCGTCGCCGGCGAGCGAACCCCGTACGAACTCGAGCATCATCGACTTAGTTCTAGTGAGCGCGAAGACGAGTTCGGCAAGAGGGATCCTCCCGTGGTAGCGTTCGCGGCCCTTCCTTTCGTAGATCGTCTGAAGCTTGCTCCAGGTATGCGACTGTAACCACTGGCCGAGGTTGCTGTAGAGATCGCGAACGACGCCTTGGAACTGCTCGTCGCTGACGTTCGAATAGGAGGCCGCCCGGCGGTCGCTCCGCACCGATTGCACCAAGTCTTCCGCTAGCTTGTTGGCATTTTTTTCAATCTGTCTGACCAGTCGCCTAGAAATCATCAACGCTCCTTCTCGCTCCCGATTCTACTCCAAATCGGCGACTGCGTGAGGAAAATCGCGAATTCGCCTGGACAACCCTCAGTGAATGTCCGATCGATAACATGTGCCCGCCTCCCCGCCGTGCGCTGTATTCATCCTGGCATCTTCGTTGGCGCCGCGCCGTCTGTTGTCGGGCCAATGCCGGAGGCTCAAGCAGGCAGATCTCGATGTCGTCGTCGTCGCCTCGCCGGGTCCCGATCTCGAGGCGTTCTCCGCCATCGAGGGCGTGCGAACGGTTGCGATTCCAATAGAGCGTCAACCAGCGCCGCTACGTGACATCGTCGCTTTGGCCCGCCTATGGAGGCTGCTGCGCCGGCTGCGTCCGAAAATCGTCGAAGCGGGAACGCCCAAGGCCGGATTGCTCGGAATGTTGGCCGCCTGGCTTGCGGACGTGCCGCTGCGGATCTACAAGCTTCACGGGCTTCGACTGGAAACCGCCTCCGGGCTGCGGCTGGGAGTGTTGCGCTCGTTGGAGAAACTGGCGGCCGCGGCGGCGACACACGTACTGTGCGTCGGCCACGAGCTGCGAGAATGCGCCGTAGGGTTGGGGCTCTTTCCCGCAGGCAAGGCGACAGTGCTCGCAGCGGGAAGTGCGAACGGCGTCGACCTCGAACGATTCCGCCCCTCGCCACGGCCCAGGAATGCTCCCCCAACAATCGGGTTCGTCGGACGCTTCACGCGCGACAAGGGGATCGAAGAACTGATCGAGGCGTTCGAGAGAGTCCGCGAGAGAATCCCTAGCGTACGTCTACTGGCCCTGGGGGCGCACGAAGACGGCGACCCGCTCCCCGCCGCGCTGCGCCTGAAGCTGGCTAATGATCCCGCGATTGAGCTGCCAGGATTCGTCGACGACCCCGCTCCGTACTATTCGCGCATGGACGTGGTGGCCTTGCCGAGCCGCCGTGAGGGATTGCCGCTAGTCCTACTCGAAGCAGCAGCCTCGGCGCGGCCGATTGTCGCAACCCGTGCGACCGGCGTCGCCGAGGCCGTCGAGCATGGCGTCTCGGGCTTGCTCGTCGAGCATGGAGACATTGACGCTTTGGCAGGAGCGCTCGCCGAGCTGTTGCTCGATCCCGCCCAGGCTGACGAGCTCGGCCTGGCTGGCCGCGCCCGGATGGAGCGGCTCTTCTCGAGCCGAGAGGTCGCCGAGCACAAGGCTGACTTGTTCCAACGATTGGTTGACGAGGAATCCGCCGGAGGAGGGCCGGTCAGCCGAGTGATCCGGCGTAGCGTCGACCTAGCGGCCGCAAGCGTCGGCTTGGTCCTAGCGCTGCCGTTGATGGCGTTGTGCGCCGTGGCGGTTCGAATTTCAATCAGGGCGTCCCCGCTGTTTCGTCAAGAGAGGGTTGGACTACACGGGCGGCCGTTCACCTTGTGGAAACTGCGCACGATGACCGACGAACGAGATGCGAGTGGCCGCCTTCTGGTCGACAGGCATCGTTTGACGCCGCTCGGAAAGTTGCTGCGCCGCAGCAGCATCGACGAGTTGCCGCAGCTCTGGAACGTGCTGCGCGGCGAGATGAGTCTTGTCGGCCCGCGTCCGCTGGTCGAGGAGACGCTGCGCCGCTTTCCCGAGTACCGGCGCCGGCGGCAAAGCGTAAAGCCCGGCCTGACGGGTTGGGCCCAAGTCCAGGGCCGCAATCGACTAGGTTGGGTCGAGAAGATCGAGCTCGACGTTAGCTATGCGGCCGAAAGAACCTTACGGCTCGATCTGCGCATCCTGCTGCGAACCGTTCCACTGCTGCTCGGCAGCTCCGCGGAAACGCCCGCCCCGGCCCTGCCGAACCCGCCCTCTCTCGACCCTATGCCGGGACGCCGTGACGCCGGCGCCGCTTGACCGGCTTGCTAGGCTTGATGCGGAGTCGATCCGCGTGGAAGAGCCAACAGTGAGCGTCCGCCGGGGCCGGCCCGGCGATCTCGCTCGGGTGCTTGAGATCCAAGCGATAGCAACTGAATCAGCGGAGTGGAGGGCCCAGGTGTATCGCCTCAGCCTCGAGGAGCGCAACGAGTTCCGCTGCCTGATCGCTGAGATCAACGCCGTGGTCGCGGGATTTCTGCTATGGCGCCCGCTCGGGACCGAGGAAATTGAGGCTCTAAACCTCGCGGTAGCTCCCAGCCAACGCCGGCGGGGCGCGGCCTCCGCATTGGTACAAGCCTTGCCGTCCGAACCTGCATGCTTCCTCGAAGTGCGGGCCTCGAACGTCCGCGCCTTGGCGCTCTATCGCAGGACGGGGTTCGTCGAAGCGGGCCGCCGGCCAGCCTATTACACCGCTCCCGTCGAGGACGCGATCGTGATGCGGCGCCCCGGCGGCGGGCCTCGTTGACGCTGCAAGCAGTCTGCCTATCGGCCGGGCCGGGCGGATTGTCATCGGGCCAGCCTCCGTGCTATCTTAAATCCGCCAGTGACTCGGTTGTTGACAAGATTCTACGCTTCGTCCCGACCCTGGCACTCCCCCACACCCCTATACGCACCGCATGGTGCTCTTCCGTCGAGAATCCAGGAGGATGTCGCTTATGGAGACAGCGGCCACAGACCGCGTTCGTGCTGATTTGATGTCGGGCAGCGAGGAATTTCGCAAGCTCGCCCAACAGCACTCGAGCTACGATCGTCGAATTGAGGAACTCTCAAGCAGAAGGTTCCCATCGCAGGAGGAACAAACCGAGGAGGCTCGACTCAAGAAACTGAAACTGCTACTCAAAGACCAGATGGAGCAGATGCTGCTCGAAGAGACCCACAAGGCCAGCTAACGCTGGCTTTTTTCATTTCTAGGCCCCGAGCGCTTCACACCCACATCAGGCGAAGCGCTCGGGTTAGCCGCCCGCCCAAGCCCCCCGAAAAGCTAGAATATGAATGGCCGGTCGCCCGGCCGCTTCATGGTCAAAGACGGTATCAATTACGGCCTCGGGCTCTCCGCCGCCGGGGCGCTGATCTGGTATCTCTTCCATCCCGCCTGGGCCATGCCGTTTTTCCTGCTGGCGGCCTTCTGCATGTACTTCTTCCGCGATCCCGAGCGCGAGATCCCTACCGGCAATGTGGCGGTCTCACCGGCGGATGGAAAGGTAGTCCACATCCGAGAGCTTCCCGGAGGCGGACGCAGGGTCAGCATCTTCCTTAATCTCTTCAACGTACACGTCAATCGCTCACCTGTCGGAGGAAGAGTTTCCGAGGCTGAGCATCAGCATGGCAAGTTCCTGATGGCCCACAAGGAAGACGCCTCGATAGATAATGAACAAAACACCCTGACGATCGTGAGCGACGATCCCCCCAGCGGCACGGTCGTTGTGAAGCAGATCGCCGGGCTCGTCGCGAGGCGCATCATCTGCACGAAGAAGGCAGGCGACGCGGTAGCCAAGGGCGAGCGCATCGGACTGATCAAGTTCGGCTCCAGAGCCGATGTTTTTCTCGGTCCGGAGTGGAACGTGACGGTCGCCGTCGGCGACAAGGTTGCAGGCGGAAGCTCGACTCTTGCCCGTCTGCGAGGGTCGAGCGGCAAGGCGGGAGACGGAGCATGAAACGGAAAGTGATCAAGCGACCTTTCAACGGAGAGAAGCCGCCCTACGCACTACCGACGATCTTCACCGTCGGGACGCTGTTTTGCGGCTACTACTGCCTGATGCGGACCGTCCAAGCGATCTCTCTGCCGGCCGGCTCGGCGGAGGCCGCCGTGCTGTATGACCACGCCTCGTTAGCGATCGGCCTCGCTGTCTTCACCGACGGTATGGACGGAAAGATCGCGAGAGCCACCGGCGCTGTCAGCGACTTTGGACGCGAGATCGACTCCTTGGCTGATTGCATCACCTTTGGCGTGGCGCCGGCGGTATTGGCCTTCGCTTGGGGCATTCGGGCGCCCGAGCTGCTGCCCGACCTGTGGCTGACGAACCATCTGCCCAGCCTTGGCTACTTCGTCGCCTTCCTGTACTTGACCTGCGGAGCGTTGCGGCTCGCCCGGTTCAACGTGCAGAAAAACCCCCGCCCAAAGAACCCGGGACGTCCCGATCGGCGCTACTTCGTTGGACTGCCGATTCCGCCCGCGGCGGGCATGCTGGCGGCAATAGTCCACGCCCGCGGAGGCAGCCCGATCGAAGCGTGGTGGCCTTGGGGCGTGCTGTGGCTGGCGCTGATCGGACTGCTCGCCTTCCTGATGGTCTCTACCTGGCGCTACCCGTCGTTCAAAGACCTAAGCGTCATGCGGGTGAAATCGTTGGGCTTTCTCTTCCTGGCGACAATGGTTTATCTCATCTGGAACTTCTCTCAGCCGGTACTGCTGATGATGGCGAGCGGGTTCGTGCTCACCGGCATTGTTACCCGCATCACCTGGCTGCTCAAGCGGAACAAGCCGACGCTTCCCGAACCGGATGCGGCTTCCACGCCAACGTGAGCCGGTTGCGCTTAGACTCGAAGACGATGGCCGCGGCGCTGCTGCTCGCCCACTGGTCGTGCGGTTATCACGTCGCGGGCACGGCCGACACGCTCCCCGAAACCATTCACACAATCGCGGTTCCGGCGTTCACCAACGGCACCACCGAATACAAGATTGAGCAATACATGACTGCGGCCGTGGTCGACGAGTTGATCTCCCGCACGCGCTATCGAGTCGTTCCCAACGAATCGAACGCGGACGCCCGGCTGCAGGGCTCCGTAGTAGGGTTCTATGCGGTTCCGTCTAATTTCGACCCGGCCACCCAACGCGCCACCAGCGTCACCATAGTCGCCAACCTCTCGGTGACTCTGTGGGACATTCACAGCGGCCAAGCGATCTACCAGAACCCGAACCTCGAACACCGCGGGCGATATGAAGTCTCTGTGGATCCGGACGTGTACTTCGAGGAAAGACAGGCGGCGATCGTGCGCTCGTCGGAGTCTATTGCACGTACGCTGGTCTCCGCCGTGCTCGAAGGCTTTTGACAGGACGTCTCAGGCGGTCTCGAGCGCCCAGACCTTCTCGTATGCCTCCGCTGCGACGCCGCCCAATCGATCCGCCATACGGCGATAGGATTCTCGTCGAAAGTCCCAATGCTTCGAGCGCGGCAACTGTTCCAACCGGTCGCAGAGCTGGATGCGGCACAGATCCTCGAAGTCCTCGGGCGTGAGATCGACCTCTTTGTCGGCGAAGCGGTCGAGCATGCCAAACGGCGCCTCGCCGCGCTCGACTTCACGATCGAAGGAATCGTAGTGGATCGCGCAGTTTAGATAGGCCAGACGTTCGGCTCGTTCGCCGATCAAGTCGCGGACCTCACCTCGACGATCAAGCGACAGCTTGAACTTCTGAAACAGCTCGGTGCCGTAGATCGAGTGGAACAGGGCGGCGCGAGAGAGCTCCTCGTCGGCGCCCCAAGCCTTCATGTCGCGGTAGACGGAAGCTAAATGAGCTAGGAACGTTCCGTCGGTGTGCTCAACTTGATCGGTGTCGAGGCCCTTCAGATAGTCAATTAAATCGCGGAATCCAGCTTCGTCTTTCTCGCTCATCTCGTTCTCTTCCGTTGTCGCAATGCTACAGGATCGTGCCCTCGGCGTTGAGCCGAATGCGATAGAGACCGGTGCGGGCGGTCATATAGAGCGTCTTGCCGTCGTCGCCCCAAGCACAGTTTGCCGGGACTTCCTCCGGTTGGATCGTGCCGAGGTGCTTACCGTCGGGTGAGAGAATCCAGATGCCGCCGGGCCCAGTAGTGTAGATGTTGCCTTGTTTGTCGAGCTTGAGCCCGTCGGGAGCCCCAGGGGCCTGCTCAGAGGTGACGTCGAGGAAGACACGCTTCGGGCCGAGCTTGCCGTCTTCGAGCACGTCGTAGGCGTAGACGATCTTGGCCGCGCCGTCGGAGTTGCCCACATAGAGTGTCTTCTCGTCTGGCGAGAAAGCGATGCCGTTGGGTCGCGTTTGCTCATCGTTGAGCAACTCCAGCGTTGTGCCGTCGGGGCTGAGACGGAAAACGCCGTTGAAGTCGAGTTCCTTGGCGGGGTCGTCGTCCTGGCCCGGCATCCCGTAGGGCGGATCGGTAAAGTACATCCAACCGTCGGACTTGAAGGCGACGTCGTTGGGGCTGTTGAGGCGCTTGCCCTCGTAGTTGTCAACGACAACGGCGAGGCTGCCGTCTGCGTCAAGTCGCGAGACCCGGCGCGCACCGTGCTCACAAACAATCAATCGGCCTTCCGGGTCGAGCGTGAGACCGTTGGAGCCGACAAACTGGCCGTCCTCGAACTCGCCTTCAAACACAGGTCTCTTGAAGTCGCTGAGCGCGCCGTCGGGCGTCCACTTGTAGATGACGTTTGCCGGGATGTCGCTGAAAAGCAGATGCGGGCCGCCCTCGCGAATCCAGAGCGGGCCTTCAGTGAATTTTAGGTCGCCGGCGAGCTTTTCAATCACGTAGTCGGCGGGAACGATCGCGTCGAGCTCGGCGTCGGCCTTCACCACCGTACCCGCGCCATGGTCAACCTCGGGAGTGGGCTCAGGAGCTCCGGCGCAAGCGAAAAGCGCGGCGAAGGCGACCGCGGACATCAAGTATCTTTTCATCGTCATCGTTTGTTCTACCTCTCGCTCAGCCGCAACTTTCGCAAATCAGCAGCCCTACGCGGCTGGTTGCCCGAAAGTATTCTCAAACACGCCGGCTAGGTCATGTAGCGCCTTTTCGCCGTCGCCTTCAAAACTGGAGCCGTGCATGACGGCAAGACGCTCGGGTCGCAGGTCGGCCAGCTTCTCAAACAGCGCTCGCGTGTAGTGCGTGTACGGCGAGTAGTCTGCCAGTGGGCCCGCCTGATACTCTCTGAGGGCGGCCTCGCACCTGCCGATTATATCGCCTTGCGTGAGCGGCTCAACCTCCCCTACCTGGTGGAAAAGGTCCGAGCATAGCAACGTCTTGTTCGTCTCTTCGTAGAGGACCGACGCATCCCAGCCGTGCGGAAGGTGTGGAGTGCGGCAGAGCCGAAACCGATACTTGCCGGTGGAGAACGTTTCTCCGTCCTGCAGGCCCCGGGGAGGACGGATGGCGAAGTCGTTCACGCTGACGACGGCGCCGAGCATGCTGCAAACCGGCTCGGCTTTCGGCGCTGCTTCGAGCCAATGGTTCAGCGCTCCGCATTCGTCCGACTCGAAATGACTGAACGAAATGCGGCGAAGGGTCGCCGGATCGATAACCGTCGCGAGAGCCTCCTTGACGTCGGGAAACATTCCCTTGAACCCAGTATGGAAGAGCAGGGGCTCGTCATCCTGGACGAGAAAATGATTGAACTGGAGCTGGAACTCCGGGACAAACACCGAGATGCGGTATAGATCCGGTCCAATCTCATCGACCTGCGTCATGCTAATTCCTCTCTAGCGGGACTCGTTCTTCCATTTGCGGAACACGCCGACAAGCTCATCCTGGGCTTCTCTTGAGATCCCCTGTTCGGGGATGTGGCCGAGGATGGTTAGAGTGTGCTCCATCTGCTTCAGATAGTTCACGCATCCAGGGCAACTCTCGAGGTGTCGCTCCAGCCTCGCACGCTCGGCGTCGGGCATGGTTCTTTCGAGGTACTCGGTTGCGAGCTCGACGAGTTCCTTGCAGCTCATCTCGTTTGGAATGGCTCGGCCTCCTTTCCAGTGCTGAAGTAGCGGTCAAGCGCTTGCCGCACTTTCGATCGGCCACGGTGCAGCAGCACCCTCTGATTGGTCTCGGTGATGTCTAGAATTCCGCACGCCTCTTCGGACGTAAATCCCTGAAGATCCCGCAGGGTCAAGACGGCTCGCTGCACCTCGGGCAATTCGGCGATCGCTGCCTCCGCCCGGGCCATCACTTCCTTCGTCAGGAGCTTCTGCTCCGGATCCCGCGCCCAGCGGCCGGGCGCCCAAGAGCTCCAATGGCCGGGTTTGATCTCATCAGGCCCCTGGAATAACTCGGGATCAAGCGCCGGATCGTCGCCCATGGTTTCCGTTTTCACCAGCGAAGAGAGAGGCAAGTATCGTCTGTCCTTTTGGACCCTGTCCTTCGCCTTGTTGGTCAGAATCCGAAACAGCCACGTGCGCAGGGCCGCGCGGCCCTCAAACCGGTCGAGGCCCTTGAGGAATCCGATCCAGGCTTCCTGCGCCACTTCTTCGGCGACCGACTGGTCCTTGACGTACGAACGAGCCACGCGAATCAGGGAGGCGTTATAGCGCTCGACAAGCTCACAGAAAGCCGCCTCATCGCCTTGGCGAATGCGGGGCAGCATCTCCTCGTCCGGTGGCGCGCCCGGCGTAACCTCCAGCGTTTCCACGAAGACCCCACTCTATGTGGCCGTCTCGGGAATGTCAACGCGCGCTGTAACGTTCGCGACGCTCCCGAGACTATGAGAAATGGTGATCGCCGCGCCAACAATCTGGCTCGTCCCGACGCCAAGGAGAACAACGCAGATGAGATCCCCTAAGAAAAGCCCCTTTGCCGACCTGTTGATCCTGATAGGCGGTTTGTCAACGTCAGCGACGCTCTGGGCGCAGTCGGGCGGCGTCGCGCTACCGAAGCCCGAGTTCAACGATCAGGGTCAGCTAGTTCGGCCAGGAATCGGCTATCGCCAATGGGTCTACGTCGGAACGCCCATCACCCCCAATGATCTGAATCCCCCCGAGGCGCCTTTTCCGGACTTTCACAACGTCTACATCCATCCTGGCGACTTTCGCTACTTCCAGCAGACCGGTCAGTTCCGAGACGGGACGGTGCTCATCAAGGAACTCGTCGCGGTCGGCTCGAAGCAAGCGGTGAGCGGAAAGGGATACTTCATGGGGGACTTCATCGGCCTGGAGGCCACGATCAAGGATTCCAAACGCTTCGCGAATGAACCCGGCAACTGGGCCTACTTCACCTTCGGGCACAAATACCCGTTGGCGGACGTAGCCGACGCCTTCCCGACCGCTGCCTGCAACGGCTGCCACCAGGCGTCCGCCGCGACAGACTTCGTATTTACCCAGTACTACCCAATACTGCGGGCGGCTCGAAACGCTAGCGGAAAAGCGATGGCCGCGGACGCGAAATCGTTCCAGGAGATGGCAAGCTCAATGGCTAGCCATACGGATTCCGCATGGAAGCCGACGGCCGAAACGCCCTCGGTCAAGAGCGCCGTGCCGACCGACAGCACGGCCCTGTTCCAGTTCTTGAAGGATGGAGAGTACAAACGCTTTTCCGCCAAAGAATCAGCCGCCCACGCCTCGCGCGGCCCTCACGCTAAGTTGGGCTGGCCAGTACGAGTGTTCGTCGATTCCATCATGGAGGCGTCCCTAAAGGCCGGAAACGACTTCCACCCAGCCGGGGCGTCGATCGTGAAGGAGATGTACGACGAGACTGGCGAAGAGTTGATGGGGTGGGCCGTCATGGTCAAGACCGGCAGCGACAGCGACAGCGGAAAGGGCTGGTTCTGGTACGAGACCACCGATAGGCAGGACGCCGCGAACGTGGTCGCCGCCGGTAACGGCGTACCGGGTTGCCTCGGTTGCCATTCCGTTGGAGCCGATTTCGTACTGACCGGCTTCCCGTTGCAATAGCATGATTCGCATGGAGGTCCGCCGCAGGGCCTCCATGCAGCATTTCGGCGAGTTGAATGGGCCTGACGCCGACCCCGAGTCCGCTGGACGCTGATCGCCCAAGACGCCTATGCTGTGAAGATCGTCCGCGTCGAGGAGCATCATGCCGGAACAAGGATCATCGGGTAACGTCTTAGCTGCGTTGTGCAGTTTTTTTATTCCGGGGTTGGGGCAACTACTGCAAGGCAGGCTGATGATTGCGATAGTTCACTTTGTCCTGGCCGGGGCGTTGTGGTTCGTCATGCTCGGCTGGATCATTCATCTCTGGTCGATCCTCGACGCAGCACGCTTCAAGGGCGCTTGAGAGGGTTATGGCAGACTTACCAGTCGCAATCATCACCGACGAGTTTTCACAAGATTTCGCCGAGGTCTGTCGCACGGCGACGGAACTCGAGATCGAAGGCCTTGAGCTACGCACCGCCTGGGACAAGAACGTCGCCGACATGAGCGACGACGAAGTCGACGAAATCGCTCGACTGGCCAAGGCTTCCGGACGACGTGTTCTCGGCGTCGCCTCGCCCGTATTCAAGTGCACGCTGCCCGACGGCGGCGAGATCGATCAACGCTTCGAGCAAGATGCGTTTCACTCCGGCCACACCTGGGATGATCAGCCGCGCATACTGGCGCGCTCGGTAGAGATCGCCGAACGCCTCGGGGCCTCGACACTTCGCGTCTTCAGCTTCTGGCGAACTGTCGAACCCGAGTCGACGTACGACCGGGTCGTCGAAGCACTCGAAGGAGCGGTCGATGTCGCCAAGCCGCGCGGCGTCAAGATCGGCTTGGAGAATGAGCACGCCTGTAATCTTGCGACCGGCGCCGAGGTCGGACCGATCTTTGGCCGCATCGCCGATCCGGCGTTCGGACTGGTCTGGGATCCCGCCAACGCCTACGTGGCAGGCGAAGTCCCCTTCCCCGAGGGCTACAGTCATGTGCCGGCCAGCCGCATCATCCACGTCCATGCGAAAGACGGCGTGATGAATCGGGAGGCCGATCGCATGCAATGGGGAGACCTGGGCGCGGGCGACGTCGACTGGAAGGGACAGCTCGCGGCTCTCATCGCCGACGGCTATCGCGGCGCCTTCAGCCTTGAAACTCACTGGGAGGGGCCGGGCGGCGACAAACATGCCGGCAGCGTGATCTGCGCCAAGTCTCTCAAACGTCTGGTCGCCGAAGCTTGATCGGCCGGCTAACGATTCTGGAGCGGCGCCGTCCAACTCGACAAATCCGTCACTCCTGAAGAGGTAGGCCATGCTCAAGTTTCTTACCGCCGGCGCTCTAGCGCTGGGTCTAGTCCTATCGGCGCCGGCGAGCGCTAGAGTCAGCGAGGAGTTCAGCCGAACGCTGCCGCTGCCGTCCGACGGCGCCTTCTCTGTCGTCAATGTGAACGGTTCGGTCGAGGTCGAAATCTGGGATCGCGACGAGGTCCAAATCGACGCGACCAAGCAGGCCAAGGATCGCGAGACGCTCGACCGTACGCAGATTGAAATCAACGCGTCTAAAGGCCGCATCGAAGTCGTCACGAGACTTCCCAAGGGAAAGCAATCCGGAAGCGTAAGCTACCGCGTCAAGGTTCCGGCCGGCGTTTCAGTCGATGCAAAAAGCGTCAACGGCGCGGTCGCTGTAAGCGGCGTTCTCGGAGGCGTCGACGCCCAAACGACCAATGGAGCGCTGACACTGCGCGAAGTTGCCGGCGAAGTTGAGGCCAGCACCACCAACGGAGCCTTGCATGTGAGCCACTCAGCGCTGCCCTCCTCCGGCTCGCACCGCTACTCCACGACGAACGGCGCTGTCGAAGTGTCGCTGCCGAGCTCTGCAAGCGGAAACTTCACCGCAAAAACGGTCAACGGCAAGATTCGCACGGACTTCCCGCTGGAGGTTCACACGACTCGCTGGGGCCGGAACTCGTCGATCGACGGCACGCTCGGCGACGGCGGCGCCTCGTTTGACTTTCAGACTGTGAACGGCTCGATCGAGATCGACGAGATTTCGGGACGCTAGCCGCCCAGGCCAGCGACGCTCGTTCTAGCTTGCTCAGCTGCTACAGTTCGACCTGCTGCTACGATAGGCCCGGTGTAAGTTGCCCGACGACCGCGTCGGGGCTCCGGGCATTTTCATGAGCATCGATCGACGTCGCCTTCTTCAATCCGCCGCCGGCGCGCTGGCGGCCTCTGCTTGGTCAGGTTGCGGCCCAAGCGCGGCTCCCGGTCCGACTCTGCAAGATCTCGACGCGGCCGCGGCGTCGGCGACGCTGGATCTGGACGGCCTCACGTCGCCAGTCATCATCGATTCCATCCGGCTGTTGCGCAAAGAGAACGAACACTTCATCCACATCCGCTCTTCCGACGGCGCCGAAGGTATTTCCGTCACCAACTCGCGCGCGGCGCAATTCCATCCGATCCTTGAAGAACAGGTCATTCCCTTCTTGCTCGGCAAGGACGCCCGCGAATGGGAATCGAAGCTCCGATTCGAACTCTACCGCTACGAAAGTAATTACAAGCTACAGGGACTGGCTTTCTGGTGCGCGCATGCGTGGGTCGAATTCGCCTTGCTGGACATGCTGGGCCGGATCGCCGGCAAGTCCATCGGAGACCTTCTGGGCGGCGTGGTGCGAGAGACTGCTCCTTTCTACGTGGCCAGCGGTCGCAGGGATACCACGCCCGAAGAAGAGGTCGATTACCTGGCGGAGCTGATCGAAGAGACCGGGGCCCACGCCGTGAAGTTTCGCCTCGGCGGACGCATGAGCCGCAACGAAGACGCTTTGCCCGGCCGCACGCAGGAGCTAATTCCGCTGGTGCGGAAAGCCTTCGGCGGCGATCTCGACATCCACGGCGACGCGAATAGTTCCTATGACCCGCCCGAGGCGATCCGTATCGGCCAAATACTGCAAGAGGCAAACGCGGTCTTCTACGAGGAGCCTTGTCCGTTCGATCATCTCGAGGACACGAAGGTAGTAACGGACACTCTCACCATTCCGGTGGCGGGAGGAGAGGAGGAGTTCAGCGAACGGCGCTTTCGCTGGATGATTCACAATCGCGGCGTCGACATCGTGCAGCCTGATCTGCACTACTACGGCGGCATGCTTCGCTCGATCCGAGTAGCTCGGATGGCCGAACGGGCCGGCATGCCGACGACGCCGCACATTTCCGGCGGTTTCGGCTTCATCTACATGATGCACTTCGTCTCCTGCGTCAACGACGTCGGCCGCTACCAGGAGTACAAACGAAACATCGAACGCTACCGAGACTGGTTCGATCCGAAGCTAGAAATCAAAGACGGAGCCCTGTCAATCCCAACCGGACCAGGCGTAGGGATCGTGAGTATCGCCGACGTGATTGAAGGCGCCGAAACCGTAATCGGAGAGTAGCGAGCGCGATTAGGCTCGACGGCTACAAGCGTTCGAGACGTGTTTCGGCGTCGCCGAAGCTGTCGGCTACGATCCCCATGCGATCCAAGATCGAAAGATACAAGCTGCACATCTTGCGGTTGTCGTCGCCCGCCTCGAGATAGTTCAGCGTACGGCCGGTCTCGAGGGTACCGCCGAGACCGCCGGCGAGCACTAGCGGCAATCGGCTGTTGTCGTGCGTGCGGCCGATCCACAGGTTCGAGAGATACATCAGGCACGAATTGTCGAGGACTGTGCCTTCGCCCTCCGGCATTCCGTCCAGTTTCTCGGCGAGGTAAGCGAACTGGCTCAGGTGGAAACGAGCGATGCGCTCATAGCCGTCCGACAGGTTGTTGTGCGACGCGGCGTGGTGCCCTCTGCTCACTCCGAGGAACGGGTAGTACATCGCCGAGAGATCACGTGCCAGCAGCAATGATGCGACGCGCGTCCGATCCGTCTGGAACGCCATGGCGATGATGTCGCACATCAGGCGGGAGTGATCCCGTAGGTCCTCGGGAAGCCCATTCGCCGGGCGCTCCATCGTGAAAGCCGGACGGTTCTTCAGCTTCGCCCTCTCCTCCGCCTGGTCCTTGCTCTTGCGCATGCCCTCGACGCGCTTCTCCACTTCCCGAACGCTGGTCAAATACTCATCCAGCTTGGCCCGGTCGGTCGAGCTGATCTCTTTACTCAACGTCTCAGCCCGATCCTTAACCCGGTCGAGAACGCTCATGTTGCGGAGGCTGCCGCGGTTCTCGAAAAGATTGTCGAATGCGAGCGAGGGATACACCTCGACGGGCACCGGCGAGTCCGGGCTCTGCCAGGAGATGTGTGAGCTGTAGGCCAACGAGTAATTCGTCTCGTGATAGCCGGTCATCGGCTGTTCGCAAGACAGAACCAGACTTGACTGCGGCGTCTCCTGGCCAACGTGGTTAGCGATCGCCTGGTCGATCGATACTCCGGAGCGAATGACGGCGCCCTTCTGAATCTGCGCGCCGGAGAGCAGGCTTCCGGTTTGGGCCGGGTGGATGCCTTTCCCGACGGCAGACTTGTTGAAGAGTCCGTCGATGACGTTGATCTTCTGCTTCACCGGCTCGAGCACCGACAGCGTCTTGCTGAGCTGCATGTCGGCCCCGGAGCCTTCGGCGCTCCAGTGGTTCTCGTTGATGCCGTTGCCCATGAAGACCACGCCGAAGCGCTTTGGAAAAGAGGCCGGCGCAGTTGCCGCGGTGAACGCCGGCAACGATTCAAGCCACGGCAACGCCATGCTCACTCCGGCGCCGCGAAGCACGGTACGGCGCGAGATCCCTGGGGCCGCTCTTTCTTGCGTTCGCTGGGGCATCTTACTCACCTCTGTTGGCCGCGAGGTCGCTTTGCTCGGCGGCTTCCGGGTCTCGTCGATTCAAGAACTGCGGACTGGCTACGATTGTCTCAATCAACGAACCGAATCGGTAGTCATTCTCTTTCAGGTTCGTCTGCGTTTGCTCAATCAGCGGTTGGTCCGACAGCAGCAGAGAGCGGCTTAGCGCGTAGGCCAGCGTCTTCCGGCTGAGATTATCCAGGTAGTCGTTCTGACGGTGCTCGCGGATGTAATTCTGGACGCCGGCAAGACCTTCGCCTCGGCCGCCGCCAGGGAAGTCCGCGACAACTTCGACCAGGCGTCCCGCGAGATCGCTGGATCGCCTCTCGCCGACCGGCCCATAGCCCTCAAACACGAGACCGAAAGAGTCAAAACGGGCATGGCAGGCGGAGCACAACGGGTTGGCGCGATGTTGAGCCAGCATCTCCGGCAGCGAGAGATCGGATTTTGCCTCGTCCTGCGGCAACTCGGGGACATCGGGGGGCGGGGGCGGAATCACCTCGCCGAGCACTCGGCGCGCAACCCAGTATCCGCGCTTGACGGGACTCGTCCGCAGCCCCGGCGAGCTCTGGGTGAGGAAGACCGACATCGGCAACAGTCCGCCGCGGCCGTAGCGGCCGGCGTCGTCGACGCGCGTCCAAACAGTTTCGTCGCCTGAGGCCTGCGGCATGCCGTAGTGCCGCGCTAGGGCTGGATTGACGAAAGTGTAGTCCCCATAGATCAGATCCAGCACTGACCGATCGTTCTGGATTGCGTTCACGATCAATCGAATCGGCTCTTCGAACATGGCCTGCCTCAACCCATCGTCGAAGGCCGGGAACCTCTCGCGATCCACCGCGTTGTGCTGTTCGAAACGGCGGAAATCAAGCCAGTTGCCGGCGAGCTCCGTCGTGAGCCCGCGCACGCGGTCATCCTTCAGCATGCGGCGGGTTTGAGCGATGAGAACGTCCGGCCGCTGCAAGGAGCCGTCGGCAGCACGAGCGAACAACTCGTCGTCCGGCATGCTGGACCAAAGGAAGTAGCTGAGTCTGCTTGCGAGCGCGTAAGCAGAGAGCGCGCGGGCCTCGACGGCAGGCGCGGGCTTCGCTGACGCGGCAGGGGCTGCGGGGCCGCCCGCTAACGCGAATCCGTCCACAAGATCGATGCGATACAGGAAGTCCGGCGACATCAGCGCACTGACGATCGAATCGCGAATCGCCTCTTCATGCGTTAAGCCAGTTTCGTCTCGAAGCGAACGGTAGTAGGCGATCAGATCGTCGCCCTCTGCCTTCGAGAGCGGTCGGCGATAGGAGCGTCGGGCGAACTTCAGCAGCGCACCCAAATGGCGAGGCTCGGCGTCCACTCGCATTCGCTCAATCCGCCTAAGCGTGGCGTCGACCCGCTGGAAGTGACCAAGGATCGCCTCCACTGCGATTGGATCATTCGCTGGGTCGGCCCGAGCCTTGTCGAGATAGACGTCTCGCAACTCGAAAATGATCGAAGTAGCTCGGACAGCCTCGTTGGTAGGCCTCTGGCTTCCCGACTCGCGGCCGTTGCCGACCACTTCGCCGCTCTGGTTGAAGAAATACTGGTCCCATGTTCGCCCTGTATGGTCGCCGATGAAGTCGAAATCGTCCCAGAGGCCGTTGAGCTCCTTTTCGCCTTCTTCATCGAGAATGAGCTCGATGAGCGCGGTGTCATCGCGCTGGTAACCCATGACGTTGTGAAAACCGGCGCTGAGGAAGCGTCCCTTGTCGGCTGAGTCGTCCGGGAAGAAGCGCCCACGCTCGCTGATGAAGAACGCGTCGGGGAAGACGAAGCTGAGCTGCTCGAATGCCTTCTCGTAGCGCTCGCGCTCTCCGCGCGGGACGACGAGGTCTCGATTGCCGGCACGAGCATGCGCCTGTAACGCCATCGCACGGGGAGCGGCTTCGCGGCCTAGGCCGGGGTATCTCGGGATCTCAGGAAGATCCGGTTCCGGTTCGCCTTCTGCTCGCAAGGCCGTCCGATCGAAATCGCGGCGGTGCGAGGCGAACTGGTCATACTTCCAGTTGATCAGCGGTTGCGACCACGGGCTCAATCCTTCGACAAGGGGCGCGGCGAACCGCATCGCCGTATGAGAACGGATCTCCACAACGAACTCTCGCATCTCGGCGCATCGCTCGCGAACCGCTTCGATACGGCCCTGGCCAGGCTCCGGCAGAGCGCGCCATATGCCACGCAATTTTGCGATCGGACCAACTTCCTCCTCCGCCTGTCCTTCAAGGATTCGCCAGACCATCGGCAGGAACTTCGCGCTCAGCTCCGCCTCGACTGCAATGCTCTCGAGCGTCGATCCCTGCTGGTTCAGACCGGCACGGTGCTTGAAGCGCCAGGCAGCCTCAAAGTAGTTGGCGTAGTCGGTCGGCTGCCGCTCGTAGAACTCGACAATCCGCTGTATCGCGTACTTCTCACGATCCGTTTCAACCAGCATCGGATGCGGCGCAAATTCGAATCCGTCAGGCGTGAGCACCATGTGCTCGCTGACTTCGCGCGCCGCCTGCAGATACTTGTTCAGCAGGGACGGAGACATCGTCAGCGACTCGCCGGAGTTGTCAAATCCGGCAAGATTGGCGGGGTCGACGGGAAACTCGCGCGTGGGACGAAGGTCCACGCCGGTGAGATCTCGGATCGTGTAGTTGTATTCCGAGTTGCTCAGCCGCCGCGCCAGCACCGGACCCGGATCGCCCGCGTTCCGCCGCGCTTCCTCCCTGCGAACGGCCTCAATCCAATCGACCACCTGCCGTCGGGTCTCGGAAGGGGGCTGAGGCATTCCCTTGGGCGGCATGTCGCCGGCCTTGAGCCTGCCAAGTACAAGCGCCCAGTGAGGGTGATCTTCGACCACCGTTTCGATCGTCGAATAAACCTCAATATTGAACTGAGAGGCCGGCGTGTCTCCGCCATGGCAACCGACGCAATACTGGGCCACGAAGGGCTTCACGGTCTCCGTGAACTGCCCCTCGAGCGCTGCACTTGGAGCCGCGGCTGCGCGTGTCGCAGGCATCGCGACAATACCGATCGCAACGAACGCCAGAACGGCGCCAACAAGACGCAGTATCGGAATCGTGTTGTTCATTCAGTTGGGTCGGCGCCTACCTAGCGGGTCGCCAGCACGCCGGCAAGGTTCCGCTTGGGCACGTTGCCGACGGGAATCCTATCGACCACGGTCATGCTCTCAGTATCCACGACCGCCGTCTCGTCGTCTCCCGCGAGAGCGACATAGAGGCTCTTGCCGTCCGGCGTGATGGTGAGCCAGTCCGGGTGATGGCCGACCTCCACAATCTTCAGAAACTCCCAGTCACAGCGCCGTCCCGGCGGAACCGGCCTTCCCGGGCGACAGGACTCCGGAACCCCGTACGCGTACACGGCGCCGAAATACTTGCTTGTCGACCAAACCACCTTCTGGTCGGGGCTAACAGCCAGCCCATGCGAGGGAGATCCTTGCAGGCCTTCCGTCTCCTTCTCGCGGCCAGGAGGATCCGGGAACTCGATTCGTCTAATCTCCTTTCGGGTCGCGAAATCGATCACTGCGAACCCATGAAAGCCGGAAAGCTGCACGATAACGTATTTCGTCGAACCCTCCCCGCTGTTGATGAACGCCATGGGCCGCACGCCCCTGTCGAGCTGAAGCATCCACGAGACGGTGTCGCTCGAAGCATCGATGACGTTGAAAGTCTTAGCCTCGATGGAGCCGGCAAAAACATGCGTGCTATCGGCCGATACGTAGACGTTGTGTATCGGCCCGCTGACCGAGATGCTCTTCACGTTCGTCAGCGACTCGGCATTGATCACGTCGACGGCGCCCGGGGCCTCGCGAATCCCCACATAAACCTTCGAACCGTCCTTCGCCGCGTCGACGTTGTTCGGACGGCCGCTCAGGGGAATCCGCTTGAACACCTTCAGAGTCTTGACGTCGACTACGTCCAGCGTCTGTAGCGCTTCGTTTGCGACGTAAATCCGCCTTCCGTCTGGCGAGATCGTCAGCCCGTGCGGAACCTCAATGTCGTCAATCAACCCAACCACTCCGTTAGTTGCAGGGTCAATCAGATGAATGTTGTCGCCGGCGGCGTTCGACTGAAGCACCCGAACTACGCCCGGTGTCGATGGCATCGCCAAGCCCTCGAAACGCTGACCGCGTACCCAGGCGGCAAGGATCTGCCATTCCGGATCGGCGTGGGAACTCCAATGCTTACCGCCCGCATGGAAAGGATCCCCGCCCGCGGCAGCCGCAAGCGGATGGAGCAGAACGCGGCTCTCAAGCGGCTTTCCCGGAACGACGAACAGCTTCCACGCCTCGAAGTTCTGGCGCGATTGGTCGTTGTTCCAAGTTGTCGCCCCGGGCGAGAGCTCCTGTAGCGGCGGGCTTCGATGCGTGTGACACGTCACGCAGCGCGCATGCCCGATGCGCTTCTCAAGGAAGATGGGCTGAACTCGCTCCTTGAAGAACAAGTAGTCCAGCTCGGGTGCAGCGTCGGGAGCAGCCCCCGGCTGCTGAGCAAACACCGCAGCACCGAACAGAACGAGAAGGCAGACGCGAACCAAAAGAGAGGACACAAACGCGCTCCTTTGCGAAGTTGAAATCATTGTATACCTCAAACGGACGGGCAATATCGTCAGCTCTCGCCTAGGCGCGGCCGTGCGATTTGCCCCCCGACCCCACCCCGGCCAGCAGGGCGGATCCTCGAACCCGCTCCGCCGGTTTCGGCTTCGGGAAAACCGAAACATGACGGGATCCGCCCCATCCCCACGAACGGGCGGCGGAAGCTCTGCTGACGACCCATCGCCGAGTCGCCGTTTTGGACAGCACAGCACGCAACCGTCTAGAATGGCGGTTTTATGGAAGCACGAATCGGAATCATAGGAGGCAGCGGCCTCTACAACATGGAAGCGCTTTCGAACCGCCGTGAAATCGAGGTCGAAACGCCCTGGGGCAAGCCCTCCGACGCCTACGTCGTCGGCAACCTGGGCGGCAAGCAAGTCGCTTTTCTGGCCCGCCACGGCCGCGGACACCGCGTCAATCCCTCGAACCTGAACTTCCGCGCGAACATCTACGGGATGAAGAAGCTCGGCGTCGAGTGGATCCTCTCCTTCAGCGCTGTCGGCTCTCTCAAAGAAGAGCTCAAACCACTCGACTTCGTGGTTCCCGACCAGTTTTTTGACCGCACTAAAGGCCGCCCGTCAACGTTTTTTGACGAAGAGGTCGTCGTTCACGTCGCTTTCGCCCATCCGGTTTGCGAGACGCTCGCCGACGTAGCCGACGCCGCTTGTCGCAAGGTCGGCGTCACTCTCCATCGCGGCGGCATCTATTGCTGTATGGAAGGCCCCCAGTTCTCGACCCTCGCTGAATCGAACTTTCATCGCTCCTGCGGCTTCGATGTAATCGGGATGACCAACCTCCAAGAGGCCAAGCTGGCCCGCGAGGCGGAGATCTCCTACGCCACCGTCGCTATGGTCACCGACTACGACTGTTGGCACGAAGAGCACGACGCCGTAACGGTCGAAACCGTCATCGCCTACTTGCAGCAGAACGCCAAGCACGCCGAGGCGGTCGCAGTGGAAGCTGTCCGGGCGATCCCCGACGGCCCCGCCCCGCATGCCTCGGCCTTGAAGAACGCTGTTATCACCGATCGTTCCACCATTTCTCAACAGCAGCGCGAAAAGTACGACCTCCTGATCGGCAAATATCTCTAACCATTCATATGTCATTACTCGTAGTTGGATCCGTCGCCTACGACGGCGTCGAAACTCCGCACGGCAAGGTTGAGCGCATGCTCGGCGGCGCCTGCACCTACATCGCTCTCTCGGCGAGCTACTTCACTAAGGTGAACCTCGTCGGCGTCGTCGGCGACGACTTCCACTCCGAGGACGAAGCGATCCTCAAGGACCACGACATCGACCTGGCGGGCCTTGAGCGAGCCGCCGGCAAGACCTTCTATTGGCAAGGCGTCTATTCAAACGACATGAACGATCGCGAGACGCTGCGGACCGACCTGAACGTTTTCGCCGATTTCGATCCGAACCTACCCGAGGCGTATCACAAGACGCCCTACGTGTTCCTCGGCAACATTCACCCCTCCTTGCAGAAGAAGGTTCGCGGGCAGAGCGTCTCGCCTCGCTTCGTCGGCGGCGACACGATGAATTTCTGGATCGAGGGCACGGCCGATGAGCTGGCCGAGACGATCCGCGAGTGGGACTTCATTCTGATCAACGACTCCGAAGCGCGACTGCTCTCCGGCGAGCACAACCTACGCCGTGCGGCTGAGCGCATTCAGCAGATGGGGCCACACACCGTTGTGATCAAGCGCGGCGAATACGGCGCGATTCTGTTCCGGCCCGAGGGGCACTTTATCGCGCCGGGTTTCTTGCTCGACGAGGTCTTTGACCCGACCGGTGCGGGCGACTCGTTCGCCGGCGGCTTCATGGGCTATCTCACAGAGCAGGGCGTCACGAACCTCGACGAGGCCTCTCACGTTCATCTGCGTCGGGCAATGATCTACGGATCAGTGATGGGCAGCTTCTGCTGCGAGCAGTTCGGCGTCGGAAGACTCCGAACCCTCACGCGCGAGGACATCGACAAGCGCTACGAAGAGTTCCGCGCCTTTACCGAGTTCTAGGCGCGCCCAGCATCCATGGTCATTCCCTTCATCAAGGCTCAAGCCGCGGGTAACGACTTCCTGATTATTGAGCAGGACTCGTTAGCCGCCGTCGGGTTGGACGAATCCCACTACGCGGCAGTCGGGCGCGCAGCCTGTCACCGTACCCTCGGGGTCGGCGCAGACGGTCTAGAGATTGTCTGCCCTGCCCCCGGCGACAGCAACGCGGATGCGCTGCTGCGCGTAATCAACTCCGACGGCAGCGAAGCCGAAATCTCCGGCAACGGCACGCGTTGCGTCGCCGCCTACCTAGCCGAGGAACGTGGACTAGACGGGACGCTGCGGCTCGCCACAGCCGCTGGGGAAAAGGAAGTGCGGCCGCTCGATCGCAACGGGCTGGAGTTCATCTGCGAGATGAGCATGGGCATCCCGCACTACGAGCTCACCGAGGTGGGCTGCGCGCTCGTAACCTCGCAAGGTCCGATAGCGGTCACGCTGCTCAACGTCGGCAATCCGCAATGCGCCGTATTGGTCGAAGATTTCGAGATGGACTGGCGCTCGCTGGGCGCGGAGATCGAAATCCATGAACGATTCCCGAACCGCACCAACGTGTCGTTTGTCAGGGTCGTCGACGAACACACGATCGAAACCCGAATCTGGGAGCGCGGCGCCGGAGAGACGTCCAGCTCCGGCACCGGCTCGACGGGAGCCGCCGCCGCGGCGATTCTCAACAACAGGACGACGAGTCCAGTGCGAATCGTGACCCCGGCGGGCGAAATGGAGCTGCGCTGGAACCACGAGGCCGTGCTGCGCGGCCCAGCCCGGCTAGTCGCGCGCGGCGAGTTCTTCTACGAGGGCTGAGCGGGCTTTCTGATGGACTCGCGGGCCTCCATCATTCCGAGCTTGCAATACCGCGACGCCGCGGCCGCGATCGAATGGCTGTGCTCAGCGTTCGGCTTCGAGAAGATGCTGGTCGTGCCGGGTAAAGACAGCAAGATCGCTCACTCGCGCTTGACGCTGGGCTCCGGCATGGTCATGGTGCAGTCGGCAGGCGAAGACGAGGTCAAACCGACGCGGTTTGGAATCTGCGTCGTTGTCGAAGACGCGGACTCACACTACGCGCGGGCCAAGGCCGCCGGCGCCGAAATCGTCGCGGAGCTTGAAGACTACCACTTCGGCGGCCGCGGGTATTCTTGCCGCGACGTTGAAGGCTTCTTGTGGACCTTCAGCACGCATGACCCTTGGGCGCCGCTCTAGACACTGATCGCCTAGCTGAGAGCCGTGCATGCGAGTAGACGGTGCGATGCTCGGGTTGTCGATGCTTCCGCTTAGCGGCCGTCTCGGCTCGAGCATCGCACCGCTTACTCGCGTGCGCGGCTCTCAGCCGTTGATGGTTGCCGAGGCAATAGCTACAGCGGTTCGCTAGGCGGGCGCCATCTCTTGTTCTGCCTGGGCCGCGAGGGCCGCCTTGAGCTCCTGCGGGTAGACCTTGATGAACTTCGGGACCATCTCGTCCCAGTGCTCAAGCGCCCAAACGCCCTTCGGGCTGCGGGTATAGGCGACATGCTTCTCGATGTAACGCCGCACGAAGTCCAGATCCTCGGCATCCTCGAACGGATCGAGGTCGACCAACGCGTTGTGGAGACAACGGTCCTCGAAGTCGCCCTGCTCGTCGAGCACATAGGCGATGCCGCCCGACATGCCCGCTGCGAAATTCCTGCCGCAGGGTCCGAGAATGATCGCCCGTCCGTTGGTCATGTATTCACAGCCGTGATCGCCGACGCCTTCGGCGACAACAGTAGCTCCCGAGTTGCGAATACAGAAGCGCTCTCCGGCCATGCCGTTGACGTAGGCCTCGCCGGCAGTAGCGCCGTAGAAGGCCACGTTTCCGATAATGATGTTCTCTTCGAAGACAAAGCTCGACCCTTCGGGCGGTGAGATGATCAGCTTGCCTCCGGAGAGCCCCTTACCGTAATAGTCGTTGGCGTCGCCGCGAACCTCGAGCGTCATGCCGGGCGAGGCCCAGGCGCCGAAGCTCTGTCCGGCAGCGCCTTCGAAGTGGATCTTTACCGTATCCTCGGGGAGCCCTTCCGCCCCGTATTTACGGGCAATTTCGTTTGAGATGATCGTGCCGACCGTCCGGTCGGTGTTGCTGATCGGCGAATGGATCTCAACCTTCTCGCCGCGCTCAAGGGCCGGTTCGCACTGCTCGAGCAACTGCATGTCGAGCTGCTCGGCAATCGCATGATCTTGCTTGCCGGTGTGACGGCGCGAGATCGAGCGATCGACCGGCGGGTCGAAGAACACTTTTGAGAAGTCGAGCCCCTTGGCCTTCCAGTGCGTGATGGCTTGCTTGACGTCGAGCTTGTCGACCCGGCCAATCATCTCATCGAAGCTTCGGAAGCCCAACTCGGCCATCATCTGACGCACTTCTTCTGCGATGAAGAAGAAGAAGTTGATGACGTGCTCGGGCTTACCGTTGAATTTCTTCCGCAGCTCTTTGTCTTGCGTGGCGATTCCGACCGGGCAAGTATTGAGATGACACTTCCGCATCATGATGCAGCCCAGAGAAATCAGCGGCATCGTAGAGAACCCAAACTCGTCGGCGCCGAGCAGCGCGCCGATCACGACGTCGCGGCCGGTTTGCAGCTTGCCGTCGACCTGCACGCGAATCCGGCCGCGCAAATCGTTCATCACCAGCACCTGTTGCGTCTCGGCGAGACCGAGTTCCCAAGGGGTGCCGGCATGGCGGATCGAGCTGATCGGCGAGGCGCCCGTTCCGCCGTCATGACCGGCGATCAGTACCAAGTCTGCGTGCCCCTTCGAGACGCCGGCGGCGACCGTACCGACGCCTACCTCGGAGACGAGCTTGACCGAGACATTGCCGCGGCGATTTGCATTCTTGAGATCGAAGATCAACTGCGCGAGATCTTCGATTGAATAGATATCGTGATGCGGCGGTGGAGAGATCAGCCCCACGCCAGGCGTTGAATGCCGCAACCGAGCGATCGTCTCGTCGACCTTGTACCCGGGGAGTTGACCGCCCTCGCCGGGCTTGGCGCCTTGCGAGATCTTGATCTGCAGCTCATCTGAATTGGCGAGATAGTGCGCCGTGACGCCGAAACGGCCCGAAGCGACTTGCTTGATCGCAGAGCGCCGGCTGTCGCCGTTTGCATCAGGCGTAAACCGCGCTGAGTCCTCGCCGCCCTCTCCCGTGTTGGAGCGGCCGCCGATTCGATTCATCGCAATGGCGAGCGTCTCGTGCGCCTCCTTCGAGATCGATCCGAAACTCATGGCGCCCGTACAAAAGCGCTTGACGATCTCCGACGCCGCCTCGACCTCTTCGATCGGGACCGCCTCGTCGCTTTTCTTTAGGTCGAACAAGCCCCGCAAGGTGCACAGGGTCTTGTTCATGTCGTTGACGGCGCTCGAATACTCTTCGTAGGTCTTCCAGCTATTTGCATGCACCGCGTGCTGCAGCCGCGAAACCGTGTCGGGGTTGAGCAGATGCTGCTCGCCCCGAACCCGGTAGGCATACTCGCCGCCGACCTCGAGGTCCGTCTCGGCTTCGGTGACCGGCCGGAACGCCTTGCGGTGACGCTCGAGCGTCTCTTGTGCGATCACGTCGAGCCCGACGCCTTCGATCTGCGAAGTGGTTCCAGTGAAATATTTGTCGATGATCTGCTTGTTTAGCCCAATCGCCTCGAAGATCTGAGCGCCGTGATAGCTCCGGACCGTCGAGATGCCCATCTTGGACATCACCTTCAGCATTCCCTTGCGGATCGCCTTTCGATAATTCTTCTTTGCCGTTTCAAAGTCGAGACCCTCAGCGAGAACGCCGCGCCGATGCAGTTCCTCGATCGTCTCGTGGGCAAGATAAGGATTGACCGCGTTGGCGCCGTAGCCGATCAGCAAGGCGAAGTGCATCACCTCGCGCGGCTCGCCGGACTCCACCACCAAGCCGACCTTGCCGCGCCGAGCGGTGCGGATCAAATGATGGTGCACAGCGGCAAGCGCCAATAGGCTCGGGATCGCAGCGCGTTCCTGATCGACGCCGCGATCAGACAGAATCAGAATGCTGTAGCCGGCGTCGGCAGCCGATTCGGCCTGATTGCACAGCTCTTCCAGAGAGCGTTCTAGACCGGCGGCGCCCTCGACAGCGGCGAAGAGCGTCGAGAGCGTCTTGCTTCCGAAACGCACTTTCGGCCCAGAGCCGTTGGAGGAGGCGTCGGGCTCGCCGATTTCGTGCAGTTTCGCCATGTCGCGGTTGTTCAACATTGGGTTGTTGACCCGCACAACATGAGCATGGTCGGGCTGTTCGTCGAAGAGATTGCCCTGCGGGCCGACGTAGGAGTACGTCGACATCACCAGCTCTTCACGAATCGGGTCGATCGCCGGGTTAGTGACCTGCGCGAAGACCTGTTTGAAGTAATTGAAAAGCAACTGGTCGTGATCCGAGAGGCACGCCAGCGGGATGTCGATCCCCATCGAGCCGATCGGCTCGGCGCCCTTCTCCGCCATTGGGCCGAGCAGTATCCGCTCATGCTCGAGGGTGTAGCCGAAGGCGCGCTGCCGCGCGAGCAGCGTGTCCCAATCCGTCCCGGGAATGTCTTTCGGCTGCGGCAAATCGCCGAGGCGAATCAATTCGCGGTCGAGCCACTCACGATACGGCTGGCGCTCCGAGATCGTTTTCTTGATCTCCTCGTCGGCGATGATGCGCCCCTCTTTGGTATCGACCAGGAACATGCGCCCTGGCTGCAGCCGGCCCTTGTAGCGCACGTTCGCCGGCTCGATCTCGGGCAGCACGCCGGTTTCGGAGGCGAGCACGACCATATCATCGTGAGTCACCCAGTAGCGCGAAGGCCTCAGACCGTTGCGGTCAAGGTTGCCGCCGATGTAGCGCCCATCGGTGAATACGATCGAAGCCGGGCCGTCCCACGGCTCCATCATCGTCGCGTGGTACTCGTAGAAGGCTTGCTTGTAGTCCGCCATGTGGCGGTTCGAGCTCCACGCCTCCGGAATTAGCATCATCAGAGCATGAGCCGCCGAGCGTCCGCCTTGGATGACGACTTCGAGCGCGTTGTCGATCATCGTCGAGTCGGAGCCGCTCTCGTCGATGATGGGAACGATCTTGTTGATGTCGTCGCCAAAAAGATCCGACTGCAGCGTCGCTTCACGCGAGCGCATCCAGTTGACGTTGCCGCGCACTGTGTTGATCTCGCCGTTGTGGGCCAGGAAGCGAAACGGCTGAGCGCGCTCCCAGGTGGGAAACGTGTTCGTAGAGAAGCGCTGATGAACCAGTGCGATCGCAGAAACGAAATCTTCGTCGTGCAGATCCGGATAGTAGTTCGGGATCTGAGGCGCAAGCAGCAAGCCTTTGTAGCAGATCAGGCGTGCAGAGAGAGTCGCCGGGTAGCAGCGGGAAAGGCCTTGGTCGCGAGCTTCGTTCTCAATGCGCTTACGGACCACGAAGAGCTTGCGCTCAAGCGCGTCCTCGCGCAAATCCTTTGTCGACTCCGTCAGGCCAACGAAGACCTGCTCAATCGCCGGCTCGGACTCGCGCGCCAACCAGCCAATCGCCTCCGAGGTGACCGGCGTCTCACGCCAACCGAGCGTCGCAAGACCTTCATCGGCCACGATCTCATCGATCATCTGGCGCGCCCGGATGCGCTCGTCGCGCTCTTTCGAGAGGAAGAGCATGCCGACGCCGTACTCGCCTTCAGCCGGCAAAGCAAACCCGAGCGCCTTGGCTTCGCGCGCAAAGAATTTATGAGGGATCTGAAGCAATAGGCCCGCGCCGTCGCCGGTGTCAGCATCGCAGCCGCAAGCTCCGCGGTGGGTAAGGCGGACCAGCACCTCGACGCCCTGTTCGACGATCTTGTGCGAGCGGACGCCATTGATGCTGGCGACGAAGCCAATGCCGCACGCGTCGTGTTCATTTCGAGGGTCGTAGAGACCCTGCTTCGGCGGCAAGCCGAACTGGTTCATTGACACAATCGTTTTCTCGAGGCCGGATCTCACGCGTGCAAGAGCCAACCGTTTCGCGGGACCCCGCAACAGTGCGGCTCGTCCCGAGCACTCCGCCGGTCTCGGCGGTGGTCACCCGAGCGGCGACGCCGCGCCGCACTCGTACAGTGCGCCGGGCTAGGCTCGGGCAGGGATTAGTCCAGTTATAATAGCAGGCAAAGACAAGGCCTCATAATCATTAGACAGACTAATGATTATGAGGACACCTCGAGACACCTTTAGCTCTTCTAATTCAACGTGATAGGTGATTCCCGTCTTGGCTCACTGGCGTCGGCGGTCCCGCAACATCTAGTTTCGCCTTCCCGTGCGAATCACGGTAGCCGTTAGAGGATGAGTCATCAGGCTTTCGGGTGCGCCTTGTCGTACACCTTCATCAGCGCCTCGAGCGAGAGCTGCGTGTACTTCTGAGTGGTGGAGAGATCGGCATGCCCGAGCAACTCCTGGATGGCGCGCAGGTCGGCCCCGTCGCCCAGCAAGTGCGTGGCGAAAGCATGCCGCAGAGCATGAGGATGCAGCTTTGGGTCTCCTGAGAGCGCAAGAGCGTAACGGCGAACGATGTTTTCGATTGAGCGCGCGGTAAGCCGCCGCAGCTTGCCGCCCCACCTGTGAAGCAACAGAGGGCTCTCAGCCTCAGCGCCAGGGATGGCGCGACGCAGCTCCAGGTAACTCCCGAGCGCTTGATCAGCCTTACCGCCGTAAGGGACCTGGCGTTCTTTGCGACCCTTGCCCCGCACCCGCACCCAGCGCTCAGCCCGGTCGAAGTCTCCCACGTCGAGTCCCGCCAGCTCACCGACGCGCAAGCCGGAACCGTAGAGCAACTCGAAGATCAATCGATCACGAACGACTTTGTCGGGAAACCGATCGCGGCCGTCCTGGTAGACCACCTGGTCGATCAGCGAGTTGGCCTCTTCAGCGGTTGGAATATTCGGGAGCGTCTTAGGAGTCTTGGGTGCCGAAACGAGCCGGGCCGGATTGCTCTCGATCGTGCCTTCGTCCACCAGAAATCGGAAGAACGCCCGCAATGCAGCGAGCTTCCGCGCCAGAGTCGTCCGGCCACAGCCCCGGCTGTGACATTCGCCGAGAAACTCACGAATCTCCAGCGGACCAAACGCGGCCGGCGTCGGAGCGGCTTCACCCGGAGGGGAGAAATACGAGACCAGTTGCCGCAGGTCCAAAAGATAGCCGCGCGCCGTGTGCTCAGATACGTTCCGACGCCGGAGGGCGCCCGCGAAACGCTCGACCGCGGCAGCCAACTCGCTGCCGTCTCGCTCAGGCGGCGCGGGCTGCATGGTCTTCGAGGAAGCCGGACAACATCTTCAGGCCAAGAGCGCACTGCCTGCGCCGTCGCTCCTTCTTGTCGCGTCCGACGGCGCGCCGCTCCTCTGCCCCGAGCGGCGGCAGCAGGTCGAAGGTAATGTTCGCCGGTTGGTACTTGTCGGGATTGGCTCCGCTGATGTAGGCCGCCAGCGATCCGTGAGCCGTCTCGCGCGGCCAAACCAGCGGCTCAAGCCCATGCCACAACCGGGCAGCGTTCCAGCCCGCCGTCAAACCGGTAGCCATGGCCTCGACGTAGCCCTCGACGCCGGAAAGCTGTCCGGCGAAGAACACGCGTCGGTGCGAGCGCAGAGCGAGACTCGCATCAAGCAGCGCCGGCGCATTGATGTAGGTGTTGCGGTGGATCTGCCCGTAGCGCAAGAACTGCGCCTTCTCAAGCCCCGGTATCAGACGCAGGATTCGTTTCTGCTCGTCGTACTTGAGGTGGTTTTGGAAGCCGACCAAGTTGTAAGAACCGGCACGCATGTCTTCCTGCCGAAGCTGAACGGCTGCATAAGGCCAACGGCCCGTGCGCGGGTCGTCGAGTCCAACCGGCTTCATGGGACCAAAGCGGAGCGTGTCGCGGCCGCGGCGGGCCAGCTCTTCGATCGGCAGGCAGCCCTCGAAGTAGTTCGGGTTGTCCCAATCGTCGCTCTGATGCTGCCTCGCTTCGAGCAAGGCATCGATGAAGCGGCCGTACTGCTCCTTGTCGAATGGGCAGTTGACATAGTCGTCGGAGCCGTCGAGCGACTTCCCCCAGCGCGAAGCCCGGAAGGCCACCGACATATCGATCGTCTCGGCGTCCACAATCGGACTGATCGCATCGAAGAAGAACAGCCGCTCTTTGCCGGTCAGGCGCGTTATCGATTCCACTAGAGCGTCCGAAGCCAGAGGCCCAGCGGCGACCACGACAACATCGTCTTCGTCGAGCGGAATCCCGCGCGCCTCCTCATGGACCAACTCGATCAGCGGCTCGGCTTCGATCGCAGCCTCGATGGCGGCGGAGAAAACGTCGCGATCAACTGTCAGAGCCGTCCCGCCCGGAACGCGAGCTTCGGCGGCGGCGCTCATCGCTAGCGACCCCACGCGACGCATCTCTTCCTTAAGCAGCCAGGGCGCGCTGTTCTCGTTCTCAGTCTTGAGTGAATTACTGCAGACGAGCTCGGCGAGGCGGTCTCCGCGATGGGCCGGCGTCGTGCGTCCCGGCCGCATCTCGTAGAGGCGTACAGGCACGCCCCTCCGCGCTGCTTGCCATGCCGCTTCCGGTCCGGCGAGGCCTCCGCCGATCACTGTGACAGGTTTGCGCTGCACGCTTCCCAGCGCCTATTATAGGGGTCTTGGAGCTCACGGAAGGGGCGGCGGCGCCCCGCAACTAGCGCGAAACCCCCTTCGATAGGGCCTCCAAGCGGCCCAAGAAAGGCGAAACCCCCGAAAAAAGGGGGTTCGAGCGCACTTTGCGCTTTACAACGCCCTCCGGATGCGCCTATCATGAATCAACGCGTCCAAAACATTCCTTTGGGATAACGTTTTATAGACAGATGCCGCCGCTCGGCGGCGCTAGGAGGAACATGGCAAAGGTAGTCAAGAAAGCGGTCAAGAAGGTCGCCGGAAAAATGACCCAAGCTCAGGTGATCGCGGCGCTGGCCGAGAGCCAGGACTTGAACAAGAAGGTCGTCAAGGAGCTGATGGAAGCTCTGGCGGAACTAGCGGTCAAGGAGACCAAGAAGCACGGCGTATTCGTGCTCCCCGGCCTCGGCCGACTCGTCAGATCCGACCGCAAAGCTCGCATGGGACGCAACCCGGCAACGGGCGAGACCATTAGAATCAAAGCGAAAAAGGTGGTCAAGTTCCGGATTGCGAAAGCGGCTAAGGACGCCATCGTCCCGCCGCGCAAGTAGAAGCATACTGGGTCGCAGCAAGAAGCGATCCCCATCCGAGGCTCTCTCGGATGGGGATCTTTTTTGTGCCGCGAGCTTTAGAACGGCTAGGAAGAGGTGGTCTTGGCCTCTTCGTTCTTTTCCGCCGTCTTGTTCTCCTCGCCCTTGATCGACGCCTTGAACTGACGGATGCCTTCGCCCAATCCCTTACCGATCTCCGGAATCTTGCGACCGCCGAAGATGAGCACCGCGATCACGAGGATGATCAGCAGTTCTTGAGCGCCTAGGTTGGGCAAAAAGAAGCCTAGTGCTCCCGCAGTCGTGCCAAGTGATAGCATCAGTTTCCTCTACCGCCTATTGTAGGTCTTGCCAAAAAGAGGCGTCAACAAGGTTCTTCGGCCGTTGGCGGATCGACGGCTCGAGCTAAGTGCTCGCCGACCAACGTCCAGACGACTTCACAGAACGTCATCCAGAGACGAATACCGACGGCGACTGTCAGCGCCGCGCCGCGCGGCAAGACCGGTTCGAGCAGCAGCCCGAGCAGAGCCTCGCGGATGCCCATCCCGGCCGGAGAGATCATTGTCAGCATCGCCGACAGCCAGGAGAGAGCATAGCTGGAGGCGACAATCGGTATATCGCCTGCGTCAATTCGTACGACGCCTCGCACGAAGCACGCCGCCCCGAACGCCCAACCCGCCCAAGCCAAGGCGTACATCAGCCAAACGCCGCCGAGTCGAGCCCAACTGATATCGAGTTTCTGGTAGGGCTGTTTTAGAATTTTCGCGGTGAAACCAGCCCAGAAGTTGAGGATCTTCGGATGCACCACAGCAAGAGCGCCGAACGGAAACACCACGAACGCCCAGAGCAGATAGCCCCGCATCATCGGCAATGCGTCGGCCAGGCGCAGCGCCGCGAGCGGAACCGCGGCAAGCATCGCCAGCACAAAGTCGATCAGCGTCGCTGCTAAACAAGCCGCCGGCGCAACGCCCCAGCGCTTGATCAAGTAGACGCGACTGACAAACTGCCACACCGCCCCCGGAACAAAGCGGCTCATCTCGGCGCGGCGGTAGAGGCGAAACAGCGGCCGGAACGGCACCGGACGCCCAAATCCGTTCAGAGCAACGCTCCAACCCATCGGGCGGGCCCAATACCAGCCCGAGCACAGAATGAACGAGAGGGCTAGCCAGCCGGGCTCAAGGGCCCACTCCGCCTCGCGAACCTGGCTCCAGTTGGTGACGATCGAACGTCCGATAAAGACCGCGACGACGACGGGAACGATCCACTTTGCCGTCTGAGTGGCGCGCTTAATCACGCCGTTCCTCGATCGAATAGCTTGCTTCGGGCCGCGCTTGCAAATCGGCGCACGACGCCACCTCGGCCGTCCAACCCGCCGCCAGGCAAACAACGCCGCTCAAACCCAGAAACAGCGCCCACGGCGTCAGATCAAACGGCCCCTCAACCAGCGCCTCCGCCAACGCGAGCAAGCCCGCTCCTCCGAAGGAGAACAGCGACGCAAAGCCGAATGCGTGCGCCGGCCGTTCGCGAAAGCGCGTAGCCAGCAGCACTGTGACCAGATCGAAGAAACCTTTGAAGAGCCGGCTGAAGCCGTACTTCGAGCGGCCGTGCTGTCGGGCATGATGCAGCACCTTGACCTCGCCGATGCGATAGCCCTCGGCGGCGGCCAGAGCCGGAATGAAGCGGTGCAGTTCTCCGTAAATCCGAATCCGCCGGGCCAACTCGCCGCGATAGCACTTGAAGCCGCAATTCATGTCGTGCAGCTCGACTCCCGTTGTCCGACGCACCACGAAGTTAAACAGCCGGGAAGGCAAGACTTTCGAAGGCGGATCGTGCCGCGTCGCCTTCCAACCGGAGACCAAATCGAACCCCTCGTCAAGCTTGGCCACGAACTTCGGTATCTCCGCCGGGTCATCTTGGAGGTCGCCGTCCATTGTGAAGACGACCTCGCCGCGGCTTGCCGCGAACGCCGCCATTAGGGCGGCGGCTTTGCCGAAATTGCGCCTAAAACGGATGATTCGGACTCGATCCGGCACGTGCAGCCGTTCCAAGATCGCCCAGGTCTCATCGGTCGAGCCGTCGTCGATAAAGATGATCTCGTAGGAGTCGCGCAGTTGCTCGCCGATTCGCCGAGCAAGCTCTTCGACGTCCCCCTCCTCATTGTGGACAGGCACTAAAACGGAATATTGAGGCGTAGGGCGCATCATCGAAGGACCCCTTCAGCGGTCCCGTTGCAGCGTCAAGTGTAACGCAGCGCAGGGCTTGCCGATCTCTCCTGAAACCCTATACCGCCTAGCCGACGTCTAAAAGGGGTGGTAAGATGAGCGGAGATACCGCCCAGTTCACAAGGGGGAATTTAGTGTGATCGTTCGAGACTCAATTTCGCGGCGCAATCGCGTTCGTTCGCTTCGTCCCACGGCAGGGGAAGGATCGGTTCCTCCCATTGCCATCGTCTTGCTGATCGGAATGGCTCTCTTGGTGGGCGCCACCCTGTATCTCTACCTAGAGTTGCGCTCGACTCGGAATGAGATGGCCGCCCAGTTTGACGACTATAACGCCCAGTTCGCCCAGCTTGAGGGAACGGTGAGCCGTACCTCGCGCTCAGTCGACACTAGCGTAGAAGAAGTCAAGGGCATGATGGCCACAAAGGGGAAACAGCTCGAAGAGCAGACTCAAAAGGTCGAACAGCGCGTCCTTGGGCGCACCCAAACCCTGGCGAAAGAAATTGAACAGACTAAGGCGCAACAGCAAGCAGCATTGCGCGACGTCGGCGGCAAGCTCAATAGCCTGGAGCAGGTCGCCAGCACCACCGATTCCAAGGTAGGCTCCCTCACCGGCCGCGTCGACACGGTGAAGACCGAAGTCGACAAGACGCGCGAAGAGCTCGAACAGGCGATTGCGGACCTAAAGACCGTTCGCGGCGACCTCGGCGTCCAGAGCGGCTTGATCGCCACCAACGGTGAAGAAGTCGCCGCCCTGCGACGGCTCGGCGAGCGCGACTACTTCGAGTTTGACCTCACCAAGACGAAGCAGCCGGTCCGTGTCGGCAACGTCCGCGTCAAGCTCCGCAAGGCGGATGCAAAGCGCCAGAAGTTCACCCTCGAGCTATACGCCGACGACAAGAAGATCGAGAAGAAAGATAAGACGCTTCTCGAGCCTGTGCAGTTCTACGTGATCGGCTCGCGCGTTCCCTACGAGCTGGTAGTCAACAAGGTCGAAAAGAACCGCATCGTGGGCTACATCGCAACTCCGAAAGCAGCGTCAGAGCGCAAGCCGACGACGACCTCGGCGTCGTCGGACTAGCGATCGTCAATTTTATCCATTCGAAGGGCGGAGGCAAGCAGCCTTCGCCCTTCTTGCTTCTTGGGCGTCTCCTGTTGCGGCTGACGGCATTTCCGCAAGGTGAAGTGGACCAGTAGAAAGGCGCCGCCTTCAACGTTGATCCTAGCGACCCGCGCCTGACATCTGCCTCATGAGCTCGGCGGCTGGCTCAAAGCTCGGGAATCGGGCTAAGACTTCGCTAAGCAGTTGCCTCGCCCGACTCGGATCGCCCTTCAGCATGTAATATCTGGCGAAGTTGACCGCGTACTTGGGTTCTTCGGGCTCAAGCTCGACCGCCCGTTGAAACTGCAGCAGCGCGCTTGCCGGCATCCCTATCTGCATGTAGCCGATCGCCAGACTCGTGTGCAGCTCAGCCGAATCGAGGCCGCGTTCAGACGCCGCCTGAAAACTATCAACGGCTGCACGGAACTGACCCTGCGCGGCAAGGACCGAGCCCAGGTTGAAGTGATGCTCCGCCACGGCCGCGTCAAGCTCGACCGCCCGCCGAAACTCGCTTTCCGCCCCTACCAGGTTCCCTTGCGCAAAGAGCGTCGATCCGAGCTGGCTACGCGCCCCGATATCGTCGGGCGTCAGCTCCAAAGCCGCCATCAGCATTTCGCGCGAGCCCGCAAGATCGCCCGTATCGAACAACAGGGTGCCCAGATTGATCCTGGCCCCAGCCTGCTTGGGCTGAGCGGCGATCGACTGCCGCAGCAATCCTTCCGCCTCTCCGAAGTTCTCCTCTTCGATCAACAGAGCCGCCAGGTTGTTTCGAAGCTCAGGACTCGAATCGCCCCCCGCCAACGCCTGCTCAAAGTACGAGCGAGCATGACCAACAAGCCCCCGTTCAGCCATCGCGCTGGCCATCTCGACGTAGTCTCGGCCCGGCGACGTCGAATACCAGCGTCCATAAGAGAACGGCAGCGCTTCGCCTCGCCCCTCGGCGGCATCGGCCAGAATCACTGAGGCCGGCGTTGCGCCGCGATAGACCTTGAGTATCCGCCCCGCTTCGTCAACCAAGAACGTCGTGGGGATCTCCAGGTCCGCGCGACGATCAAACAGATGCCGATTGAGGATCGTGTATGCCTGCACGGTTTCGTCGTCAGCGAAAACCACAGGAAAAGGAAGCTCGTGCTCCACGACGAAGGCCTTCACTTTGTCTTGATCGCCCGGCTCATCGACCGAGATTGCGATCGCTGTGACTCCTGCCCGCTCAAACTCTTCCCTGTGCTGCACAAAATCGGTTAGCTCCTCACGGCAAGGCGGACACCAGGTCGCCCAGAAGTTGACTACTGACTTGGCGCCTTTCAAGCTCGCGAGCGAAACTCCCTCCCTCAGGCCGGCAAGGTCGAAGCTAGGCGCCGGTACGGGATCGACTAGCCAGGCGCCATGCTGCTCCGGCTGCTCCACCGCCGCTTGAACGGGCCGCTCCGGCTGGCGCACGGTAGGCGTCAAGACGCTGACAATTGCGGTCCCCTCGACGATGCCGACCGATCCACTCTTGGGCAGACCGCGAACAATCTGCTCGGCGCCGCCCGGCCAGCGAATGGTGAGCACATCGGGCTGTTCACCAGGCTCCAAGCCGAAGTGCAAGCTCCGTCCGGGTTGCGACAGGAAGCTCGACCCCGCGCTCACGTCCCGCCGGAGCGTCCGGCGATCCGTCTTGAGCAAGGCGCGGGCGCCGATAGCGTCGCGGTTGCCGCCGTCGCCCTGTAGCCGGACGCTCAGTGAGCGCCCTCCCAAATCGTTGCGTAGGACCCGAAGCTGCTGACCATTACGAAACTTCGCGATGAGGTCCAGATCCCCGTCCCGATCCAGATCGAGGGAAACGAACGACCGTCCGTCCTGATTGAAATCCAATCCGCTCAGGAAGGAGTTGTCGCTGAACGAACCATTCCCCTGGTTGGCGTAGCAAACGTTCCTCTCGCGGCCGCTCCAAGAACCGTCGGAACGAATCAGCAGGTTAACGGCTCGCCACGCGTCCTCATACTTGGCCGAGCTCGTTTTCTCCTGCGGCGATTGCGACACGACCTGTCGCCAAAAGAAACTTCAAAGGTCGTCAAGCCGTTCGCCCGTAATGTTCCCGTTCTGAACGTAGAGATCGAGCCGCCCGTCGTTGTTGAGATCGACGAAGTCCGAAGCCCAGGCCCAGCGTCCCATCGCAACGCCGGATGATTCCGTCATATCAGAGAACGTACCGTCGCCGTTGTTCGAGAAGAGGGAGTTACCCCGCGCATGGCGGCGAAAGTCGTCTACTCGATCGCCCGAGGCTATCTCGGCGAACTGGGCGTCGGAGGTAATCCGTTGCCCCGCCGAGGACCACATGTTCCCGACGTACAAATCGAGGTCGCCGTCGCTGTCATAGTCTCCCCAAGCAGCCGACATGCCGGCGGCCTGATCCTCAACGCCGACCTCAGCAGCGACATCGCTGAAGGTTCCGTCGCCGTTGTTCCGATAGAGATTATTGCGCCCGAAATCGTTGGCCACGTAGAGATCCGGATCGCCGTCGTCGTCGTAGTCGCCCCAAGCCGGTGCGAAGCTAAAGCGATCATTGTTCACGTTCAGACCGGCCGCCTCGGTCATGTCTTCAAATGTGCCGTCCCCTCGATTTCGGAAGAGCAGATTGGCGGGTCCATTGGTCGCATCGTAGTAGGGAGTCGGCGTCGTGTACTCCGAAGCGGATTCCCAGAAGTCGTAGGAGCAGACGTAGAGGTCGAGATCGCCGTCTAGGTCATAGTCGGCGAGCGCGGCGCCGGTCAGCATCGCTCGGCTGTCAGGGGGGGCGGTCAGTCCAGCCTCGGCCCGATACGCGTACTCGCCCTTGCCGTCGTTCACGAACAAGAGAGGCCGGTCCGGAGCAATGACCAGGAGATCCTGATCGCCGTCGTTGTCAAGGTCCGCGAAAAGGGAAGCGGCGGTGTCGTCGAGAACGTCGAGACCAGCGGATCGCGTGACGTCGCTGAACGTTCCGTCTCCATTGTTGCGGTAGAGCAAGTTCGGCAGACCGGCTGGCTGACTGATGTAGAGGTCATCAAGCCCGTCGCCGTCGTAGTCTCCCAGGCTGAGCCCGTGGTGCCCGTAGACGGTGACTCCGACGGCAGCATCGAGCGTTCCGCGCCAGTAGTCTTGCCCGCGGGCGAGCTGTTCCTGGAATGATGGGTTGCCGCCCACGGATTCCTCGGTGACGTCGCTGAACCAACGGCTATCGGCGCTGCTCTTCTTCCACGGCTCGAGTTCGACGCTTCGAGCTCGCCATTCGCCGTCCGTCCGCGACCACAACATACGGCCGTGCGTCAGCATCGACGCCAGCTTGCCGTCCGGGGTGCCGCCCCCCAACTCGATGCGCAATCGAGTCCGCGCCTCGTCGGGCTGACCGTCGACTCGAGCGGTTTCGATAATCTTGAGCTCAGCCAGCTCGATCACGGCGAAACGGGAAACGACGTCCGCCAGCGGCTGGAATCCCCTTTCGCCCTTCTTGAGGTCCTCGGCGATCTGCTTCAGGCGTTGATCGAATAGCTCGAAGTCTTGTTCGCCGACCCACTTGTCCTGGGAGGCGTCGACACGTGAAAGAACCTCGTCGACTGAGGTTGACTTCGAGAACTCGGTGGACAGGCTGAGCTCTTGCGCCGAGACGAGCCAGGGAGTCGCCGCAAGAAGTATCGAAATGGTGATGCGGGGCAAGGCCAAGGCGAAGCGGCGTCCCTCATAGCGCGGCCGCCGGACTCTTTCATTCTACTCGTCGGTGATGCTAACCTGATTTCTGGGTATTGGGGGCAGTTCACGCTCCATTCGGCCAGCGTTTGAGACGATTTGTGGTCGAGTGGGGCTGTATGGGGAACTGACTTCTGTTCGAATCGAAACAAATCACAAGGGAGAGTCTATGTCTTCGCATAACAAACGTAAGCTTTTCAATGGGCTCCGATTGGCGGCCTTCGCTCTGCTGACCGCGTCGTTCTCACTTCTGAGCGCACAGTCGCAAAGCCGCCTTTCCGGCACGGTTACCGATAACAGCGGAGCCGTGATTCCAGGTGCGGCCATCGTCCTTACAAACGTCGACACCGCTATTCCGAAGACTGCTGAGAGCAACGCGACCGGCAACTTCATCTTCACCTACGTAGAACCCGGCAGCTATGAGCTGAAGGTTGAGTACGAGGGTTTCAAGAGCCACACGCAGTCCGGCATCACAATCGAAACCGGCTTCACCCGTGAAGTCACGATCGTGTTGGAGGTCGGCGATATGACCGAAACGGTCACGGTGGAAGCTGACGTGCCGTTGCTCGAGTCGGCGAGTTCGACCGTCGGTCAATTCATCGAACGCGACACCGTCGCGAACATGCCGGTGCAGAGCCGCCGCAGCGCCTCACTCGTGCGCCTGATGGGCAACATCTCTTATCGCTCGGAAGACGGCGGCGAACAGGTGCCGAAGTTCTCGATGGCCGGCGGCCGCTCGCAGAACCAGATGTGGACGCTAGACGGATCGGTCGTGCAGAACATGTCGATCGGGACGCAGCAGTTGGCGCTGAACCCTCCGGCCGAATCACTGCAGGAGTTTAAGGCGGAAGCCAACAACTACACGGCGGAGTACGGACGCGCAGGCGGCGGTTTCATCGTCATGACGACCCGCTCGGGCACGAACGAGTTTCACGGCGCGGCGTATCACTTCTTCCGCAACGACGCGATGGACGCCCGCTCCTTCTTCGCGGCGCAGAAAGCGCCGCTGCGCTACAACATCTTCGGCGGCTCGATCGGGGGACCGATCGTTAAGAACAAGACATTCTTCTTCTTCAACTACGAAGGGGCGAGGCGACGCGACGGCGTCACCTACTCGGGCGACGATGTGCCGCACATCCCGGAACGCGGCGGCGACTTCTCGAACCGCGAGAACTTCACGTTGAACGATCCGATGGGCGGGAGCTTCCCCAACAACATCATCCCGCAGTCACGCATGGACCCTCTGGGCCGCACCATCGCTGGGTTGTATCCCGACCCGAACGTGTCGCGCTCGCTGGCTAACGCGCCGGCGAATAACTTCGTGAACAACGCGTCGAACGCCCTGACGCAAAACTACTACACGACCAAGGTCGATCACGTCTTCAGCGACAGCGATCGCATCAACTCGCGCTTTGTCTGGGTTGAAGCTCCGCAGGTCATTCCAGGCGTGTTCCCGGAAGACTTTTACGATCCGCGCGCGGGAGATCGGTTCAACCGCCACTGGAATACGACGACCAACTGGATTCACAACTTCTCGCCCACTGTGATCAACGAGTTTCGATTCAACTGGGGCGACCGCCTGCACATCAACCGCTCAGCGGCGCGCTTCTCGGGCAAGAACGGCGAGTTCGGGATCCAAGGAGTGAACCCTGAGTCGTTCGCGCGAATCGGCGTGAATGGTCTTACGACCTTGGTGCCGGGCAATCAGGAGCGTATCCAGAATCCGATCCGTACGATCGAGATCGTCAACAACCAGACCATCGTCAAGGGTGACCACACCGTCAAATGGGGCATTAACTGGCGCTACGCCCGCAACATTGACGACCAGAACAACCAGACCGGCGGCGTCTTCAACTTCGGCAACCGCGCCACCGGCGCCGGCATCGCCGAGCTACTCCTGGGGCACGTCAATACGGCCAGCATCAACGACAGCGATCTGCTCGACCGCCGGACGGACTACTACGGCGTCTTCGTGCAAGACGACTGGCGCGTACGCAGCAACTTGACGCTGAATCTCGGCCTGCGGTGGGAGGCCGACACGCCGCTGTGGGGCAAGAACAACCGCATCAACAGCTTCGACCTCGACGAAATCAACCCCGTCTCGGGCCTACCGGGCGTCGTCACCTTCCAGGGCCTAGGAGGACTGTCGAAGTACACCCACGACATCTATCTCAAGTCCTTCGGGCCCCGCTTCGGTTTCGCCTATCAAGCCGTAGGCGGGCTTGTGGTGCGCGGCGGCTACGGCATCAACTACTACGGCGCCTATGCCGGCGCGGTGCCCAACGCCTTCGCGGCGGGCTTTAGCCAACAGGGTAATTTCAGCTCCGTTGACGGCGGACTCACCCAGGCGTTTCAATTGTCGAGCGGCATGCCGTCGACTTCGCGCGAGGAACTCGGTCCCGGGTTCGGCGCCGTCGAGTTTGGCCAGGGCCCCCGCCTAGCGCCGCAATTCCTCCAGCGCGGTCAACGCAACGCCATGGCCCAGCAGTGGAATCTGGGCGTTCAAAAGCAGTTGGCCGGCGACTTCTTGGTGGAAGTCACCTACTTGGCCAATGTCGGTCATCGCTTGAGCGGAGGTACGCGGAACCTCAACCAGATCCCCCTGGTCAATGGTCAGGGACCGGCGAGTCAGGCCCAGACTCTGCGGCCGTACCCGCACTTCGCCAACGTCGACCAGCGGTCGCCGGACTGGGGTAATTCCTCGTATCACTCAGGTAACCTCAAGATCGAGAAACGCTACTCAAACGGGTTCAACATGCTCGTCAACTACACTTGGGCCAAGTACCTGGACGATGTTGAGAGTGGATCAGAGCTCGCCGAGTTCCAGGGCAACGGCTACCAGCACAACGAGCTGCGTTTCCTCGACAAGGCGTACTCAGGCTCCGACATTCGCCATCGCGTGGCCCTGAGTGCGGTCTATGAGTTGCCGTTTGGCAGAGGTCGCAAGTTCGACATCTCGAACGGCGTATTGAATGCGATTGCGGGGGGATGGGGAGTCGGCATCATATCCGAGCTTCGTACCGGTTCTCCCTACACTGTCATCGAGAATAGGAACCTCAGCAACACGTTCTCCAATAGCCAACGTCCGAATATTGAGGGGGCTTTCCCCGAGGAGCGTTCGGCTTGGCGCAATAACGTCAAGGGCGAAACGTTCTTCGACACTTCGGCGTTTTCGGCCCCCGGCCAGGGCATTTTCGGCAATTCGCCGCGCAACTACTGCTGCGGACCGGGCCTGGTGAACTTCGACACTTCTGTCCATAAGTGGTTCAACTTCACCGAGCAGCTTCGCATGCAGTTTCGCGCTGACTTCTACAACGCCACGAACACGCCGGCGTTCGCGAACCCCGAAGAGCGTCGCGGCCGCGGCGGTTTCGGAAGAATCGCCAGCACCCTTCGGGGCACCGGCGGGCGTGTCTCGCAGCTCGCGCTTCGGCTCGAGTTCTAACTTTCCCGCCCACGGGAACAACCAAGAGGCCGCCGGTGAAAGCCGGCGGCCTCTTTCCGTTCGCCTAACCCCGGCTCACCCGAACGGCAAGGGCCCGTCGCAACGGCCGCCCACAGCGCCGGCGCGAGTGTACACTGTGGGGGCGCGCTGCGCCACCCGACATGAAACTTGGTTTTTCGCTGGATAACGAATCCCTGCCAACCTTCGTCACGCAAGCCGCATCTGCCGCCGGCTGTATATTATTGAGCGCCTGTGCATCGAGCGGCCCGCCGACAAACGGCAACCTGACCGTCCCCGAGGGCTTCACGGTAGAAATCGTCGCCGCGGCGCCCTTGGTCGAGCGTCCGATGATCGTCGACATGGATGAGCATGGGCGGCTTTACGTGGCGGAATCCTCCGGCTCCAACGACCGCGTCCAGCAGCAGCTCATCGACAAACCCCACAGCATCCTTCGCCTCGAAGACGTAGACGGCGACGGTAAGTACGACTCCCGCACCGTCTTCGCCGACAAGATGATGCTGCCCGAAGGCGTGCTTTGGCACGACGGCTCCGTCTACGTCGGCGCTCCGCCCCAAATCTGGAAGCTCACTGATACCGACGACGACGGGGTGGCCGATCAACGCGAAGTATGGTTCGACGGTAAGACTCTGAACAACTGCGCCAACGACCTTCACGGACCCTATCTGGGCCCCGACGGTTGGATCTATTGGGCCAAGGGAGCCTTTGAAGAGCAGACCTACGAACGTCCAGGGCGCTCGCCGCTTGTGACCAAAGCAGCGCACATATTTCGGCGGCGGCCTGAAGGCGGCCCCATCGAGCCGGTTCTCACAGGCGGCATGGATAATCCGATCGAGGTCGCCTTTACGCCCGAAGGCGAGCGCTTTATCACCTCGACCTTCTTACAGCACCCGCGCCTTGGCCGCCGCGACGGCATTCTCCACGCCGTCTACGGCGCAGTCTACGGCAAAGTACACGGCGTCACCGACAACCACCCCATGACAGGCGGCTACCAGTCGGTGATGACCCACCTAGGGCCGGCGGCGCCGGTCGGACTATTGCGCTACGAGTCCACCTCGTTCGGTGAGGAGTACCACAGCGACCTCTTCGCCACGCTTTTCAACATGCACAAGGTGACGCGCCACGTACTGAAGCGCGCGGGCGCGACATTTCAGACCGAAGACTCCGATTTCCTGGTCTCCGACAGTCTCGATTTCCACCCGACAGACGCGATGGAAGACGCCGACGGCAGTCTCCTGGTGGTCGACACCGGCGGTTGGTACAAAATCTGTTGTCCGACGTCACAACTCGCTAAGCCGGACGTGCTCGGGGCGATCTATCGCGTCCGCCGCGACGGGGCGAAGCCCGTCCACGACCCCCATGGTCTGGAGCTTGTGTGGAACGCCGCCTCCACAGCCGACCTCGTCGATCGCTTGGACGACTCGAGGCCGGCCGTTCGTCGGCGCGCCATTCACGCCTTATCCAAGCACGGAGCCGCCGCGGTCGAGGTGCTCAGCTCCACGCTACAAACCGCTTCGTCCGTAGAGTCTCGCCGCAACGCTGTTTGGGCGCTGACCCGGATCACCGGAGATGCGGCCCGAGCCGCCGCACGTGAGGCGCTCAGCGATGCCGACCCCAGCGTGCGGCACGCCGCCGTTCACTCGGTCAGCGTCCGGCGTGATAGCGAAGCCCTCGGGCCGCTGCAATCGTTCCTGCAATCGGAAGACGCTCCGCTTCAGCGCGTGGCGGCGGAAGCGTTGGGAAGAATCGGAGACAGCGCCGCCGTGACCGATCTCCTAGCCGCGACCGCCCTAGCCGACGACGAAGTGCTGACGCACTCTCTGACGTACGCCCTGATCGAGATCGCCGACCCAGCCGCAACCCAGCTCGGACTCGGCGCTGAATCCAAGAAGGTCCGGCGCGCCGCCGTGATCGCTCTCGACCAGATGGAACCATCGACGCTGGAATACCGCACCGTCGTTCCGCTGCTCTCTTCCACCGAACCCGAGCTATCAGATACGGCCGAGTGGATCGCCGGCCGGCATCCGGAATGGGGCGGCGCCCTAGCGAGCTACTTCCGCAAGAGCTTGAAGGACGTCGCGGCCCACGATGCCGACGGGCTCGCTAGGAAGCTAGGCCGCTTCGTCGCCGACCCCGCCATTCAGGACTTATTGGCCAAGACCGCATCCGGACCGACGTCTCAGCAAGCGCGCGTGACGGCCCTCAATGTGATGGCGGCGGCCTCGCTCAATCCCGTGCCTGCCGCCTGGACCGACGCGCTCGTTGCCGCGCTGAGCTCATCCGATCCGAACTTGCAGGCAGCGGCGGTCGGCGCCGCACGAGGTTTGTCGTGGCCTGAAGAGGGCGTCCCTAGCCTGAACGCTGCTCTAACTCAGGTTGCCCGCGACGCCTCCGCGACGGCCGAAAGCCGAACCAAGGCAATCGAGACCTCGGTGACGAGCCTCGCATCAGTCGACGCCCAGCTCTTCGACTTCCTCATTGCCAGCGTGCAGCCCTCGGCGCCGGTCGCTGTCCGAGGCGCGGCCGCCCGGGCGCTCTCGCTCGCGCCGCTTGATGGCGAGCAACTCGGCCGGCTCACCGCTTCGTTGCGCGAAGCGGGTCCAATGGAGCTGCCCCTGCTCGTCGAGGCGTTCGGCCACGGCGACGACGCCGAGCTCGGGGACCGCTGGGTGGCTTCGCTTCAAGAAGCTCGGGGGCTAGCGAATCTACGGCCCGACATTCTGGAGAAGGCCGTCGAGCCCTATCCCGAATCCGTTCAACAAAAGGCACGTGCACTGCTGGCCGGGCTCGAAGTCGATCTCGAAGGACAGCGCGCCAAGCTTGAAGGCCTGCTCGCTAATCTTGAGCCTGGCGACATCCGCCGCGGCCAAGCCGTCTTCAACAGCACCGAGGCAGCCTGCTCGTCGTGCCATGCCATCGGATACGAAGGCGGCCAAGTCGGCCCTGACCTGACGAAGATAGGCGAAATCCGAGACGGGCGCGACCTGCTCGAGGCCGTCGTGTTTCCCAGCGCGAGCTTCGTCCGCAGCTTCGAGCCCGTCGTGGTCGACGCAGCCGGCGAATCCTACAACGGCGTCCCGCTCGAAGAGTCCGAGACTCACCTACTGCTGGCGACCGGCGCCGACGAGCAGGTCCGCATCGCGAAAGCCGAAATCGAGGAAGTTCGTCCGGGCACTGTTTCTGTAATGCCCTCGGGGCTCGAAGAACAGTTGTCTCAGCGAGAGCTGTCGGATCTAATGGCCTTCCTACGCGCTACTCGCCGGGGGCCCGGCTAGGCGAGCGCCGGCGGTTGAATCGCCTCTTCCCCGCCCCGCCTCCTCCTCCTGATGCCGCTGTCAAATGACCTCCGAATGTTCGCTCGTTTTGCGAACGGTCTTCGGGACTACTATCGCGAGCCAATTGATCCTGCTTGCTGCTTCTCCGCCCTCCAAGCGCAGGTCAAACAACGCGAAGACCGGTTCCTGCAAACGCTTGAGCGAGCAGTTTTTCAACACCCAAAGAGCCCTTACTTGAGACTGCTCGACTGGGCGGGCGTTGAGCTCGGCGATCTCCGCAAACTTGTACTGGCGGACGGCGTCGATGCAGCGCTAGCCAAGCTGCGCGATGCGGGCATCTACGTCGGCATCGAGGAATTCAAGGGACGGCGGCCGATCAAACGGTCCGGTCTAGAACTCGTCGTAGAGGCTGCGGATTTTGACTCGCCAGTGCTTCGCCGTCCGATCGAAGCGCTGACCGGCGGCTCGGGCGGCGTGCCGCGGCTGATATTGCTGGACCTCGACCAGATCACCGAAGACGCCCTGAGCTACGGCGCATTCTTGGAGATGTTCGCGCTCGCACATCGTCCCTCGGCGATCTGGAGACCCGTACTTCCCGGTGCGGCTGCAACCCGCAAAGCGCTGATGCTGACGCGGCTGGGCTCGCCGCTCGAGCGCTGGTTCTCACAGCAACCCAGCCGCCTGACTTCCGGCGCCGCCAAAGCTTGCTTGATGACGTCGTTTATTGTTCGCGGCAGCCGCTTTTTCGGCGGCTCGATTCCGAAACCTGAATGGACGCCTCTTGAGGAGGCGGAGCGTGTCGCTCGTTGGGCCCACGAATGCGTCAAGCGAGGAACGCCGCCGCTGATCGATACGATGGTCTCGGGCGGCGTGCGCGTTTGTCTGGCCGGCCGAGAACTCGGCTTGGACCTGAGCGGCACGTTCTTTCGCTTCGGCAGCGAGCCCTACACCGCTCCCAAGGCGAAAGTAATCTCAGACGCCGGCTGCGACGCCACGCAGTTCTATGCCATCACCGAGTGCGGCCACGTAGGCATCGGCTGCGGCGCGCCCTCGGCTCCCGACGACGTGCACGTGCTGCTCGGCAAGATGGCTGCGATTGAAGCCGCTCGCCCGCCGGAAGCTGCTGACGGTCTGTGCTTCTACCTCACGACGTTGATCCCGCACGCGCCGAAGATCATGATCAACGTCGAGAGCGGCGATCACGGCGTGCTCGATTCCCGAAGTTGCGGCTGTCCGCTCGATCGCTGCGGCCATTCGCTGCACATTCGCAATTTGCAGAGCTACGAGAAGCTCACCGCCGGAGGCATGCACTTCCTCGCCGACGATCTGACGCGCCTGATCGAACAGGTCTTGCCGTCGCGTTTCGGGGGCGGCCCGACCGACTATCAGTTTGTCGAAGACCATCGTGGTGAGCTGCCCCAGGTAAAGATCATTGTCAGCCCGCGCGTTGGGGCGGTGAACAACCAAGCTGTTGTCGCGGCGGCGCTCGGTGCTCTCGGGGCGAAGTCTCCCGCCGATCAGATGATGGCGTCGCAACTCAAGCAAGGGGCCGTGTTCCAGATCGAGCGCCGCGAGCCTCACGTCACCGTCGCTTCCAAGGTACCCGTCCTGCACGTGATCCGCACCGGGGACGGAAGGCGGAAACCGGCTTGACCAAGAGCCTCAGAACACGAGCCGGAGACCGCCGCTGGCAGGTCGTCGGCCTGCTCTCGCTAGGGATGCTGATCGGTCAGCTCAATCGCTCGGATCTCGCCGTCGCCATGCCGGTAATTGCGGCCGACTTCCACTGGGGAGAAACCGATCAAGGCCTGTTGCTCTCGTCGTTCTATTGGACGTACTCTCTGTTTCTCGTGCCCGCCGGGCTAATCGCCGATCGCTTCGGGGCGCGGTTGCTGTTCTTCGGCGGCTTCGTACTGTGGAGCCTGAGCTCCGCCGCTTGCGGACTGGCAACCTCGTTGGGAGCATTCCTCATCTTTCGCATGTTGATCGGCGCCGGCGAGGCGGCTCTGACGCCCGCGGCGATGCGCTACATCCGCAGCAACTTCGCCGAAGAGCGACGCGGGACCGCTATCGGCGTCTACTTGATGTCGACCAAGATAGGCCCCGGCATCGGCTTTCCGCTTACGGCTTACCTTTTGGCGGCATTTGGCTGGAGGACTACGTTCGTCGTCATCGGCATCGGCGGGTTAGTTTGCCTACTTTCGCTGTGGGCTTGGTTGTTCAGCGGCTCCGAATCCGTGTCGATCGAGTCAAAAGATCCGACATCATCAACGCCGACCTCTTCGTGGCGCGATCTTGTTCCGCTGCTCGGCCGAGTCGAGCTCTGGGGCATCTTGATCGGGACGTTCTGCTACTTCTATTTCCTCGGCTACTGCAACACTTGGATGCCCGCCTACCTGAGCCGCGAGCATGGCATGTCGATCAAGGAGTCAGGCTGGTACAGCGGCTTCGCCTTCGGCGGAATGGCCCTGGTGGCCCTGTTCGCGGGCTGGGCGGCCGACGCGCTGATTCGCCGAGGCTACGACCCGCTTGCCGTCCGCAAGGGGTTCACCATTGCCGGCCTTGCGATCGCAGCCTCGCAGACGTTGGCCATCTGGTACGGCTCGCCCCGGCAGATGGTGTTCGCAGCGGTCTTCTCGCTGGCGGGGCTGGGACTGACAATGCCCAATTATTGGGCCGTTACGCAAACGCTAATGCCGGCCGGCAACATCGGAGCCGTTACTGCCGTGCAGAGCGCCGTCGGCCACTTGGCGGCAATCGCGGCGCCATGGATCACCGGGCGACTGGTGGAGCAGAGCGGCAGCTTCGATGCGCCTGTGCGCGCGGCGGGCTGGTGGTTGCTGATTGGCGTTGCTTCATATCTGTTCCTGGTACGCCGCCCTAAAGTTCCCAAAGGAACATCCAGCTAGCCGACCACGAGCTTGCTCAGCTCCGTCTCATCAAACTCAAAGCCGAGGCCGGGCCCCTGCGGAACCTCGACCCAGCCCCCGTGATAGCCAAGCGGATTGCTGAGCAGCGCATTCCCGAAGGAACGCTTATACGACTCGCCGCCTTCGAGAATGGCGGCGTTAGCCGAACAGGCACAGATATGGATCGACGAGGCGCGGTAAGGAGCGGAGCCCATCGAGCAGTGCGGCGAAAGCAGCACGTTGTGAATATCCGCCATCGAGGCGATACGCTTCGCGACCGTTATGCCCACCCGCGCTAAATCCGGGTTGATGATGTCGACGGCCCGCTTGAGAAACAGATCGCGAAACTGAAACTGATTGGAGTACTGTTCGCCGGCGCAGACCGGCGTGTCGATTGCGTCGGCGAGACGGGCGTAGCCGTCGACATCCTCGGGCATCAACACGTCTTCCCACCAGCCGACATTGCCGAGCGCGTCGATTTCGCGCCCGAGCGTGGTCGCTTCATGCAGCTTGTAGGCCCCAAGGGAATCGATCAGCACTTGGCCTTTGTCGCCGATGACCTCCGAGACCGCAACCACGCGGTTGAAATCCGACGTGTAGGTCCCGCCTTTGCTGAGACCCATCTTCATCACGGTATAGCCGAGGTCGATCAACTTCTGTGCGTTTTCTCTAAGCTCCGGGATCGTACGGCCGCCGACGCCGTTGTAGGTGGGGATGCGGTCGCGGAACTGTCCGCCAAGCAAGCGCGAGACGCTCAGCCCGGAAGCCTTGCCGAGTATGTCCCACAGCGCAATATCGACTCCGGCCGCTGCTCGCGTGAAGTAGCCCGTTCCGTAACCGCGCAGCCGTTGCGTCGAGTACATCTTTTCCCACAGCACTTCGGGATTGCGCGCATCCTCGCCCAAGAGAATGGGCGTGAACATGTCTGTAAGGACGGCCTTGACCACGCGAGGCGTCATCACGGCATGAGACTCGCCCCATCCGACGATGCCTTGATCGGTCGTGATCTTGACGAGAAGCGTCTGGCGATAGCCCCCCTGGCGCACGGTCTCGGCCCGCTCAATTCGCTGCGAGAGGCCTGGCCGGTCGGTGAGCTTGCCGGTCGGCGGCATCGAGATGAAGTCCGATTCGGGCTTGTCCCGCTCGGGCGGATCGCGCAGAACGAGCGTCTCGATCTTGGCGATCTTGAGCGGGCCGACCTTTTCGACTGCCGCGCGGACCTCGGACGACATCAATGCAGTCAGAGGCGCGGCGGCAAGCGAGGCGCGAAGGAAGTCTCGTCGGGTGTGCATGGTTAGCAGAATTATATTACGCCACGCAGAGGCCCCAGAAAGAACGGTTCACAACTTGCGAAAGCCGCGGCGCGCGGTTCTTCCGTTTCCTGCGATAATGCCCCTCTGCCGGTCGCCTGTTCCTCAAGGGCGTCAGGTCAGGGGAGTGACATGGAAAGTGAGTCTGGAAACCGTTGGCGGTTCGTAGCCGCGGCGCTGGCAATGCAGCTTTGCCTTGGCGTGCTCTATTCTTGGGCCGTTTTTCGCGGTCCGCTGGAGGAGCTTCACGGCTGGACAAAGTCTGAGAGTATCGCGCCATACCGCTACTCCCTCCTATTCTTCACTCTCGCCATGGTGCTTGCCGGATTCTGGCAAGACCGCAAGGGACCGCGCCTAGTCGGCAGCGTCGGCGGACTGCTACTTGGGCTGGGCTGCTTGCTCGCCGCTTGGTTCGGAGACACGCCGATGGGGCTGAATCTCTCCTACGGCGCGATCGGGGGGATCGGCGTCGGCTTCGCCTACGTGACTCCAATCGCCACATGCATCAAATGGTTCCCGGACAAGCGCGGCATGATCGTCGGCCTTGCGGTGATGGGATTCGGCGCCGGGTCGCTGATCTTCGCTCCGCTGCTCGAAGCGTTAATCGGTTCCGACCCGGCTCGGTACGCCGAGACGATTCCGCAAACCTTCCTGGTGATGGCGGCTATCTTCTTCGTATGCGTGATCGGGGCCGCTCAGGTCTACCGAGTTCCGCCTCCGGGATGGAGCCCTCCCGGATGGAAACCCGCCGAGGGCGGCGCTGCCGCGAAGCGAGACTTCACTCCCCGCGAGATGCTAGCGACGTTGCAGTTCTATATGCTCTGGGTGATCTACTTTCTCGGGGCCTCGGTTGGGCTGACCGCCATCGCGCAGGCCTCGCCGCTGATCCGCGAGATCGCCGTCGAGGGGGCGGCCATGAGCGGCGGAGCGGCGCTCGGCGTTATGTCGTTCTTTAACGGCATCGGACGCCTTTCGTGGGGTAGCCTGTCGGACAAGCTGGGCCGTAACAAAACGGGCGTAACGATGTTCATTGTCTATGTCGTCGCGTGTCTGTTCTTCCTGCGGACCGCCTCGAGCTTTTGGCCTCTGCTGGCGGGGCTTTGCCTGGTCGGGTTCTGTTTCGGGGGCTACCTAGCGCTGCTCCCCTCCTTTACCGCGGACTACTTCGGCGCTAAGCACGTCGGCGCGAACTACGGCATCATGTTCAGCGCTTACGGGCTCTCCGGGTTTATCATGCCGCAGTATTTCGCAGGGATCATGGACCAGGCACGGCAAGCCGGGGACCTGGCTGCCGGCTACAACGAGGTATACTTCACGCTGGCGATTTGCGCTGCGGCCGGCGGCGTGCTGGCGATGGCGGTGAGGAACCCGCGCTTGAACTCGGCTGATAGCTGAGCCGAGGACGCACGGGCCCTCCCTCCCTTTCTCCAGCGAGCGAGCGAAGGTCGCCCCTACTCCGCCGCCAACTCGAGGCTTTCCGGTTTCCAGATCCTCTCGAGCTGTTCCGGCTCAATCGGCTCGCCTTCCGGCGTCGTAGCGACGACCGTTAGCCGCAATTCTCTGCTGCGCTCCGCATGGCGCCGTAGAGTCTCGGTCACGTCTAGTTGGAGTTCCATCTTTTCTCCGCGCCGCCCCATGCCCTCGGGCATCTTCTCGCCAGGAAGAGCCATTCCGAGCACTCCGAGCGATCCTAGAAACGCCGGGTTGTCCTCGGTAGGCGTCTTAGCGTTGAATCCGTCTCTCGCATCGCCGGCGAAAAATCGCAGATCAACCGAGCGCATGGGCATCTTCTCAGCGACGAGCCTGAGCCGCGCCGCGTCGAATCGTCTGAAGTCCCACCAGTCGGGAACCTTGAGCTCCACGAGCCGTCCGGGGAGCCACGGGACCACGATAAAACAGAAGTTCAGATAGCGATAGCCGAGATCGTCGGTCGAAAAAACATCAGAGCCGCGCATCATCTCGTCCGAGAAGCACTTCTTGAACGGATCGAGCTCGAGGTTGGCTTCGACCGGCGGAAGGGCCCCGGCGTGCGAGACCTGCCAAACCGCCCAAAGCCGGTCGACGTTGGCATGGTGCAGATAGAAAATCGGGTCGAAGCCCGCCGTCGCCACGCCGCCCATGTTGCCCCCGACGCGCCCATGAACGCTGCCGTGGACGCCGTTCAGTTGGCTTTGGAACGAGCTGAAATCCCCGTTGGCCATGGCCGCCTGCGCCTGTGTCGCGAGGTCTCCGAAGGTTGTTGTATCGATGTCTGCCCGACGCGAAGTCGTCCCGCCGCCCGCCCCGGCGGCGATCGGCCCCGAGAAGAGCGGGTTCGGGAGGACGTTGCTGTCGCGGTTGACGTAGGTCGACGAAGAGCACGCGGCAGGGACTCCCGTCGTCGGCCCCGAAGACCAATTCCAGTAGGGCAACGCGACGTCGGGGTTGATGCAGCGCAGGGCGTCCTCATAGACGGACATGTAGGCGCGATGCCAGGTCAGGAACCCGGGAGAGCCGTGAATGCACCAAGACGGCGAAGGGTTGCCGTGCAAGCCGGCGACGTGCTCGAAGCCGTTCTTCGCGGCTTCCGGCAGAACGTAGATCGCAGCGAGCGCTTCGCGCAGATCGTGGAGCTGGTCGGAGCTAAGGCAGTTGATGTTGCGGCGGTAGCGAATCATGGGGACCTCCGTGGCTTTCGAGAACGGCTCAGGCTGCGCCGCCCTCTTTTGTCGTAGTGATTCTAGGCGCTCAATCGTTACAGTCAAGAAAGAGCGGTCACGATCAGCCAATCGGCGACAAGGCATTCGCATTGTCTTGGCTTTCTGCGAGCCCGATGGTACGATCGCATTCGATGGACGTACCGCGCTCCCTCTATCGCATCGCCGTCGTCGCGTTTCTAACGGCGGGCCTCTGCTTCGCCGCCGAGCCGGCTCAGCCGACGGCAATCGATCCCGGCGCCGCCGGCCAAGCTCCCTCGGATGCGGTCGTCCTCTTCGACGGTAATGAGCTCTCCGCCTGGGTGCACGCCGACGGGAGTCCGGCCAAGTGGGCCGTCGAAGACGGCGAGATCGTCGGCAAGACCGGCTCAGGCAACATTCAAACGATGGATACGTTCTCGAGCTTTCAGCTTCACATTGAATTCGCAACTCCGCATCAGCCCGAGGTAAAGAGTCAAGCGCGCGGCAACAGCGGAGTCTACCTTCAGGGCCGCTACGAACTGCAGGTACTCGATTCTTACAACAACCCGACTTACCCGGACGGATCGGCCGGAGCGATCTACCGTCAGGCCGCTCCGCTGGTGAACGCCAGCCGACCGCCCACGCAGTGGCAAACCTATGACGTGATATTCCGCGCGCCCAAGTGTTTCGGAAACAACGTCATCGGGCCGGCGACCGTGACCGTTCTACAGAACGGCGTAGTCGTCCAGGATCACTTTGAGATGCAGGGTCCGACGCCCGGCACGATTGACAACAACATCTGCGAGCCCGGCCCCATCCTGCTCCAAGATCACATCCACCGAGACGTCGAAGAAACGGCCCTGCGTTTTCGCAACATCTGGGCAAGGCGACTGAATTCACGCTAACCTAACCTCAACCGATAGGCCAACCAGGAGACATACCAACGATGTGGAATTTTCTAAACCGACGATCTTTCTTGAGTGGTCTTGGCGGCCTGCCCTTGCTGGCGGCCCCGAGCGCAGCGAGCGCCGCCCGCGCGGGCGCAGGACCCCGGGACGTGATCGCCGAGCTCGGCGTGACGCCGGTGATCAACGCCGCCGGCACCTACACAACCCTCACCGCATCGCTGATGCCGCCGGAGGTGATGGCCGCCATCCAAGTCGCTTCCAAGCAGTACGTGCGCCTGCCGGAATTGCACGAGGCAGTCGGCAAGCGTATCGCTGAGTTGCTCAAGTGCGAAGCCGCCCTGGTGAGCGCGGGCTGCGCGTCCGCGTTGTCGCTGGCGACCGCGGCGTGCGTGGCGGGCAAAGATCGCCACAGGATTCACATGCTGCCCGATACGCACGGCATGAAGAACGAGGTCATCTGCCAGAAGTCCCACCGCAACGGCTACGACCACGCCATTCGCAACGCCGGCGTGCGGATGATTGAGGTTGAGACGCGGCAGCAGCTCGAGCGCGCGGTCAATCACAAGACGGCGATGATGTTCTTCCTCAACTCGGCGGCGCCGAAAGGAGAGATCGGGCTCGAGGAGTTTGTCGAGCTTGGCAAGAAGCACGGCGTTCCGACGCTGATCGACGCCGCCGCCGACGTACCGCCCGTCGACAACCTATACCGCTTCACGCGGCTGGGCTTTGACTTGGTCGCCTTCTCGGGCGGAAAGGGGATTCGAGGTCCGCAATCGGCCGGCTTGCTGCTTGGGCGCAAGGAGCTGATCGAGGCGGCGCTGATGAATAACTCGCCGAATTCAGACTCGATGTGCCGCACCAACAAGGTCAACAAGGAAGAGCTCGTCGGCATGTTAACGGCGCTCGAACTCTTCTTGGACCGCGACCATGACGCAACTTGGAAGGTTTGGGAGAAGCGTTGCGATGTGATCTCGAAGCAGGTGAAGAAGGTCAAGACGGTAAAGACGGAGGTCCTCGTCCCAGAGATCTCGAATGCCGTACCTCACTTGCGCATCACATGGGACGAGAAGAAAGTCGGCCGGACGACTCGCGAAATTGTCGCGGCGCTTCGAACCGGAAAGCCAGTGATTGAGCTGCGGCCCGGCGCGACCGATGGCATCACCGTAGGCGTTTGGATGATGCAGGATGGCGACGACAAGACCGTAGGCGCAAGGCTGCGCGAAGAGTTGGCCAAAGGATAAGAGCAGACCTCGACAAGTCGAGAGGAAGGGGCGTCCCGAGCGCTCATCGGTGCTCGCGCCCCAGGCCAGTAGTGTTTCGCTCCTGAGGGCTTGACTGCGCCTTTCAGACCTTCGGCAACGTCCAGGGTTCTCGGTACGCCCGTCCCAGCAGCTTGTTGGCCTCGGGGTCTTCCACAAACGTCTCGCTGTCGCCGTCGAACTTCAGCTTCCGGTCGGTTCGCCACGAGATGTTGCCCAGGTGGATCAATCCCGAGGCGACATGGCCGATCTCGATGTCGCAGGCCGTCCGATGGCCGTCGCGAATGGCGGTCAGCATGTCGCGCTTGTGAGTAACGTCATCGTAGCTCTTCGCCTCGGCTCCCGCGGCAACGATCTTGTTGCGCCCATCGTAGGCACGCCAGTTTCCGTTGCCGATCACGACGTAACCGTTCTCGCCATAAACCGCCGCGCCTTCAGCCTCGCCTTCCATCGGAGTCGGCTGCCAGTTACGCATCTCGTACGTCAGCATCGCGCCGGGATAATCCCAAGTAACCACCAGAGTGTCCGGCCATTGTTGCGCGTCATCGAAGAAGAGCTTGCCTCCACTGGCTGAGACGCTCTTCGGCCAGTCCGGCAGCTTCTTTCCCATGGCTTCGAAGCCGGCCGCCAACCCTCGGCGGGCGTAGTCGACGCGGTGTACGCCGTCATTGCCGAGATCGCCCGTTCCATAGTCAAAGAACCAGCGCCAACTGCTGTGGAAACGACTACGGTTAAACGGCCGCTCCGGCGCGGGCCCGAGCCACATGTCGTAGTCGACGCCCTCGGGGACAGGCTCGTCGGCAGGATATCCGATGCTCTTTTGCTTCGCGCTCTCCCAGGCCTTCGCGAACACAACCTTGCCCAGAGCGCCGGTGCGGATATACTCGCAGGCCTCCTCGTAATTGCGTCCGCTGCGGGACTGGATGCCGACCTGCACGACCTTGTCGTACTTCCGCGCGGCGGACAACATCGCCTGTCCTTCTTTGATGTTGTGTCCAGCGGGCTTCTCGACGTAGACGTGCTTTCCGGCTTGGCAGGCGAGGACCGTGGGAATCGCGTGCCAATGCGTCGGCGTGCCCATCACCACCGCATCGATATCGGGATCGTCGAGCAAGCGGCGGAAGTCCGTCTCGATTCCTGGCTGTGAGCCCTGGCGCTCTTCCACGGCTTTCTGCGCTTCGTCGAACAGCCGCGTGTCAACATCGCAGATCGTTTTGACATTGACCTCGGGAAGCTCGGCGAAGCCGTAGAGCAACCCCCGTCCACGGCCGCGGAAGCCCATCATGGCGACGGTGAACTTCTCGTCGGCACGCGCGGAGCGCAGAAACGCAGGCGCGGCGACGACGCCTGAGGCGGTCTTCAAGAACGAACGGCGGGTCTGATCCGGCATGTCACTCTCCTGGGGGGCAGGGTTGTAGGCTGGCTGTATTCTACTGCGAACCTGAAGCTGTGGTGACTCGTACCCGATCTCAATCACGGCGGCGTCAATCGCCCGGCCTTCCCGAATCTGGTCGGGTAGTACTCGACGGTCTTCGGTACGGCATTCGCGCCGGGCAAATTGAGCGGTAGAAGATACCCGTCGTGCGGACGCCCACGAAGCACAAGCGGTTAAAGGAGGAGTCAAGATTCAGGCGATGCCGTTGGACTCCGAAAGCCGACGTCATCACCCCGACCGCCTCACTTTTTCTTCGCGTTAATCACTTGCAGGTTGTTGGTCACCGAAAACACGCCGGAAACTCCGTTTGCTTGTATGCCTGCCCTATTCTTATCCCCTTCGTTATCGACGGCGCCCTCAAGAATCACATTCCCGCCTTTGACGACAAACGACATCGGGTGCGGCCCGATCGGCGGGTCGTTGGAGATCCCGAACGAGCCCGCTCCAAAGCCGCCCCCAAAACCGCCTGGTCCGTGCATCGGCGCTCCGCGGTTTGGGTTATACCGGCTAAGGGATGGATCGAAATAGATAGCCCGATACACCCTCAGTCGTATGTCTTCGTCCATGCCTCCGACAGGTGTCACTTCGATCTCGTTTTGCACCACCGCGACACCCTCGATTTTCTTCACCACGTTCTCAGCGGAGCTCTTCAGCGTCGGCCGCGAGGCGTAGCCGCGCAAGATCACCCCCAAACCGGCGGAAGACGTGCCCATGCCAAAACTGATTGCGTCGAAGACGCCGTAGTTGGGGAGCATGATGATTCGCTTCCGGACCTGATTTGCTATTCGATAGACTTCTTCTTGGTCGACTTCCTGCTGCTGGGCGGCAAGCGGAGTCACCAACAGAAGCGCCGCCAGAGCGACAATCGCCTGGATCTGTTTCGCTGTCGTTCGTTTCATGATGGTTCTCCGTCTCCCCTACTTCTGCTCTGCCAACTTGTCCGGGAGCGTCGTCCCGCGGTCACTGTTCCATATGTCTGCGGCGATCTTCCATTTGCCGTCGGCGTCCTTCTTCCAGAGCGCCAAGTAGGAGCCGACATCTCCGACCGGTTCACCCTCGCCTTGCTTGGGGTAAAGCATGATGTGGTATTGGCCGCGGTCAGCCACCCACTCGGGGCCCATCACGACCTCTTCTTCAATCTGCGTCGTTCCTTCCACGTCCGCGGACTGGAATAGAAACCCAAGTTTCTGGCGCGCCGCGGCATGGCCAATGAACTCTTCGGCGTTTGGAGGCATCCAAACGGCGTCCTCCATGAAGTGGACTAGGTAGCCGTCGATATCCTCCGCGACCATGGCGGCGTCCAGCGCTTCTCTGGCCGCTTTGACTTCGCGCGCCACCGCATCTTCGTCGAACGAGACAGCCTCTTCGCCCGCCGGAGCGCAAGAGAGTAGCGACAAGGCCACAAAGCACGCGGTGATTGCCTTACCGTGAATTGTCTTCGCATGCAATCTCATAGGATCCTCCTCAATGAGTGTCTTCCATGATACCCATTTCCCCGAGCTCTCTATCGAATCAAGTAGTCGCTAGAGATCTCACCGATCGACGCCGTGCCGGCCTGCCGCATCGTCATCACGAGCTCGGCATGCATTAGGTTCACGACAGCCTGAACTCCTTCCTCCCCAAAAGCAGCGAGCCCCCAGACATAAGGTCGACCGATGCCGACGGCATCAGCGCCGAGCGCCAGAGCCTTGAACACATCCGTCCCCCGCCGGACACCCCCGTCGACGATCACCGGAATCCGGCCGCGAAGGGCGGAAACTACTTCCGGCAACGACTCAATCGTTCCTCTTCCGCTCGGCTCGGCTCGGCCGCCGTGGTTGGACACGATGACTCCGTCCACGCCGTTCTGCACGCAAAGCTCCGCATCTTCTTCGCTAACGATTCCTTTGACGAAGAGGTTCATGCTGGTCGCGTCCTTTATCCGGCGAACGAGCTCCCACGTAGCCCATCGAGGAGATAACTGCCCCAGCTTCGAAAGGTCAATGTCGCTGAATAGAGGCTTTCGCAACAAGACGTTGTTGGGGACGTCGCGGTCGTGGCAGAGAGTACAGTCCCGCTTGTCTCTCTTCGCGAACCGTTTGAACGTCTCGCGATTGCTTCCGCCCTGCGAATCCACGGTCAGCGCAACAACGGGACAGCCCGCCCGCTCAACCCGCCCTAGCAACCCCTTGGTTATTTCCCAGTCCTCACCAGGGTAGAGCTGGAACCACACCGGCGCGCCGCGCTCGCGGATCACGTCTTCGACGAGGGTATTCGAAACCGTCGATAAGATTTGCAGACTCGATGTGTCTCTCGCAGCCCGCGCCACAGCGGCTTCACCTTCGGGGTGGAAAGCATATTGATTACCGACCGGCGACAGCACGATAGGCGAGTTCCACTTCGTTCCAAGTAACTCAACGGAAGTATCAATCTCGCTAACGTCGACCAACCGTCGAACACGCATCTTCCAGCGAGAGAAGCCGGAACGGTTGGCCCGAAGCGTTGCATCATCCGCCGTTCCGGTCGCCAAGTAGCCGTAGTGGGCGGGCGGCAACTTCTCTCGCGCGACGGCATCGAAATCGAAAACGTTGATCGCTTCTTCGACCGAAGAGATGAGCTCGCCCGATTCCAGCGCGTGGTCGCTGGCCTCCTCCGCGGCCGCTAGGACGCCGCGAAGAGGCGACCACAGCCCGGAGGCAAGCACCGGACTCGCAGCCAGATACCGCAGGAAGCTGCGACGAGCATGCGCGCGAGTCATCTTCGATACACCCTCACCTCGACAACAACGGCAGCTAGCGTACTTCCAGCGACGCCGAGAAATCTTGCCGGCGGTAGAGGCACGTACCATCAATGTCTTCGCAGACGTAGTACAGAGCGTAGCCCTCCACATCGCGAAGCCCTGGCGCGGCGTCCTCGGCGCAACGGACTTCAACTTCAACCTTGCGATCTTCCTGGCTCACCGCTTCAGCAGGATTATCCAACGCGCGAAACGGATTATCCAACTCGCAGCCCTCCGGCCTATTCAGCCACAACTCCACGCCGTTCACCTCGTTGTTCCAATGGGCCTTGCTCTCTTGCCGCGGCCGGAAAATCAAATGCAGCCGCGAAGCCTCCCCGGGTTTGATCGAGCCCGGCGCGGCAACCGTCTCAATCGCGATCAACTGATCGTCATCACGGTGGATACGGCCTTTAGGATCGGGCTCCGCGGAGTGCTTAGCGGACTCGAACTTCTCCTGAGGTTGCGCAAACTCGGCTCCGCCCGGCTCAACCAGTAGCGCGAACGGCGTCTCCCCTCGTGCGGCGACTTCTTTTCGCGCCGTCGGGACCCAGTCGTAGAACGGGTACGGCTTGTCGAGCCGCGGACCATACTGCTGGATGCGGCGGCGCCAAATGTATTGGTTGGGATCGACGTCGAGCGCAGCCTTCCAGTGGTCAATCGCCTGCTGAAAGTCGCCCTTGCCGCGAAGCTCGGAATCGTAGCGTGTGCGTAGCGCCACTCCCAGGCGGAAGTGCGTCCAACCATCGCCCGGCTCCAGCTCCAGCGCCTGTTCGTACGCGTCGACTGCCTCATCAATGCGTTCAGTGTCACCTGACAGAACAACGAGGTCAGCGAACTCCCGCCAGGCGCCGGCCTCAGCTCCAGGCGGCGGCGCCTCGACACTCGGCCAGTTCTCGGGAACCTCCTCCGCCGCCAATCCCGCGGGCGACTCGTACTGCGTCTTCATGAAGCCGCTCCGAAACTCCTCGACCTCGCTCAACCGAAGACCTTTGTGACGAACGATCCCGTGCTCGTCAATGGCCACGGTGATAGGAACAGCAGAGACTTCGAGCAGGTTCAAAGAGTCAATCAGGATGGGCCAGCCCATCTGCTTCCACTGCATGAACAGCCGACAACGCTCAGGATGCTGCTCCTGGATAATGCCGACGACTTGCAGTTCGCCGGAATCGTAGAGGTCCTTGATCGCGTCGTGCCACCCGGGCACGTGCTTACGGCAGCCCGCTCACCACGAGGCGAATACATGCAGCAGAGTCTTCTTACCGCGGAACTGTGCGATCGACGCGGGGAGACCGCCGTCAAGGCTCGGCAGGACCACGGCCGGGAACGGTCGGCCTTCTGTAATCGTCATATCCGAGGGAGCCGCGGCCGGAGGCGAGGAACTACACGCGACAACGGCCAAGGCTGCGACGGCAAGCAGTAATGGTCGCATGCATCCATGATAGAGCGTACGGAAAGTTGATCGACGTCGGATTTCAGGCATATACTCGTGCAGCGAGATGGGTAGAGATCCCAAACTCTCGTCGGACTTAGTCTTCACCCAAGGAAAGAACCATGATGAATCGCTGCCTGATAATCATGCTGGCCACTGCAACCGTGGCCGTTTGCCCGGCTCAGGCTCAGGACAACCCGCTAAGCACTGAGGCTCAACAGGCCTGGACTCGAACCCAGCGGTACGTCGTCGCCGCCGCCGAAAAGATGCCGGAGGCGAATTACAGCTTCAAGCCGGCTCCCGAGAGCCAGAGCTTCGGCACGCTAATTGCGCACACCGCGAATTCAGCACTGGGCGCCTGCTCGGGCTTCAACGGCGAGCGCAAGCGAGGGAGCGCGAACGCCGCCGGCCCCAAGGCCGATCTGGTCGCCGCACTCAAAGCGGCAATGGCTGAATGCGACAAAGCCTACGGCTCTCTCACGGACGCCAAGGCGACGGAGATGATCGAGGGTAGGCGCGGCAGCCGCACTCGGCTCGGAACGCTGTACCGCAACGTGATCCACATCGAACACGAGTATGCCCAGCTAGCCGTTCATATGCGGCTCAAAGGAATCGTTCCTCCGTCGAGCGAGGGTAGGTAAATGAGCGCTGGAATTTTCTGGACTTCGGCGCGGCTTCTGGCTGATAATCCAGGGCGTGTATCGTTCCAAAGCCACGCCGACGGCGCTACGCCTCGGCCTCCTACTCAGCTTCCTGCTGGCTCTGGCCTACGCCCAGGTACAGGATTCTTTACGGCCTAACCACGCCGCGCGGCTCGAGATCGTCGTAACGCGCTCAGACACGGGTGAAACCGTTCCAGCGCGAGTCTATCTCTTCAAGGAAGACCGCCCCTTTCGACTGAGTCCGGTGGATGCGTTCCTCCCGCTCCGGGCGGATCTTTTCTATCGCGAGCGATTGTGGAGGCGCAGTCCCGATCTGGCCACTCTCGAAGTAACGGCAAACAACTTTTCGCACTTCATTCTGCTGAACGGGTCGGGAGCGTACGATCTACCAGCTTCCAAGTCGCCCAAAGACTACCGTCTCGAGGTCTATCGCGGCACCTTCTTCAAGCCGGAGGTTGTTGAGTTCACTCTCGAGGCGGAACAGACGCGACGACTGGAGGTCTCACTGGAGCCGGTCGCGCCCGGGCGCCAGGACGAGTGGATTTCCGCCGACGACCATATTCACCTGATGCGAGCCAAGGAAGACGATGACGTTTTCCTGCGCTGGATGGAGGCGGAGGATCTTCAAGTAGGAAACTTCCTAGAGCTGCAACGGCAACAGCATGCCGCCGTCCAATACGCTTTTGGCGAAGCCGGAGAGGCCAAACAAGCTGGAAGCTCGATCCGGTCCGGGCACGAGTCCCGCAGCCGCTTCTACGGTCATACGTTGTTCCTTGGCGGGAGCCAGATGGTTCGGCCGCTGAGCATCGGCTCTGAATACGCCAACTCTCCAGAGGCGTACCCCTATCCCATGCTGCTCTTTGAGCAAGGTCGCAATCTGGGGGCTCTAACGGGGTTTGCTCACTTCTACGGCAGTCAGCCCAATTCGACCTTGCTGATGAATCTGGCCCACGGAACCATCGACTTCGTGGAGCTGTTTCAATTCGGCGTGCTCAAGACCGAGGAGTGGTACGAGCTGCTCAACTCGGGGTTGCGCGTCGTCGGCCTAGCAGGCAGCGATTTTCCGGCGAACATGGGCCGTCTCAACCCTTATCCAGGGGTCGTGCCTCTGCTCGGACCTGAGCGAGCTCTCGTCAAGGCTGAACCGGGAGAGTCGGCCTATGAAGCTTGGGCGGTGGGCGTGCGCAAGGGCGCTGTGCTGCTGACGAATGGTCCGCTTCTCGAGCTCAAAGTGAACGACCAAGGACCGGGAGACACGGTTCGTTGGTCGGGCCAATCTCTAACGTTGGCCGGCCGCGCCGAAGCAGTCTTCCACCGTCCGATCGAAAAGGTTGAGATCATCCGCAACGGAGCAATCGTTGCGAGGCAGCTTGGCGACGGCGCCAAGACCGAGGTATCGCTGAGCTTCAAGGTGAAGGCGGACGAGAGCTCATGGATTGCCGCGCGCGTCACCGCGGAAACAAGGGACGGCGAGCCGACGATCCAGGCACACACGAACCCCGTGTACTTCCTCAAGGGAGGCCAGCCGGTCCATCTGGAGTGGGCCCGTGAAGGGCTGCGGGCGAAGTGGCGCAAGGAGTCCGCCTACTATCACGGCGGCGATCTGCAGTTCGCCCAAGAGACGCAGCGCCAGGGACTGCTCGAAAAGGTCGACGGGGCGACGCAAACTCTCTCCGAACCGCCGAGTCCGAACTAGCAATCAAACCAGCGAGTGCCGATAGACCTATCACCGTCCCGCAAACGCCGCGTTCGCCTTGTTCGACCGGTTGGACACCTTGTTCTCGACACCCATGCCCCCCTCCCCGAACTTTTCGATGATCCTGTAGTGGCAGATAGTAGTGCTGATAAAGATGCTGGAATTGCACCTCCGAGCGCTATGAACGCGTGATCACTCAAGCAAGGGCGATTTGAACGAAGCCTGTCGGCAGACGCTTCGCGTGCGCCTTGTCGGGGCGGCGGCGGTTAGGCGGGCGTAAGGTCGGGACACCAAAGGAGGTGTCCCGATGACACAGTTACGCCGACAGATGCT